>JAEEGK010003341.1_pt1 | contig 40046 bp, 20 predicted proteins | sample 8958771 | NCBI WGS metagenome assembly JAEEGK01 (sample SAMN16246547, study PRJNA631951) | gut metagenome | biome: gut microbiome; feature: rumen; material: SC-attached | host: Bos | place: Iran: Karaj | collected 2018-10
GTGAGGTTTTCGATATAGTAGCTGCCGGCAGCGGGGTCGACAATCTTGTCCATGTAGCTCTCTTCTTTGAGGAGGAGCTGCTGGTTGCGGCCAATGCGATAGCCGAAACTATCGGACTCTTTGAAGGCGATGTCGAAGGGGTTGGTGGTGATGCTGTCGGCACCGGCAATGGCGGCGGACATGGTCTCGGTGGTGGTGCGGAGCATGTTGACGTAGGGGTCGAAGATGGACTTGTTCCAAAGCGAGCTGGTGGCATTGATGAATACCTTGAGGCAGCAGTCGCACTGGGGTTTGTATTGCTCCATTATTTTGCTCCACAACATGCGGGCGGCACGTATCTTGGCAATCTCCATGAAATAGGTGCTGCCTGTGGCGAAATTGAAGACGAGGTTCTTAGCCACTTCCTCGACGGTGAGGCCGCAGTCGGTGAGGTGGGCCACGAGGTCGTTGGCGGAGGCAAGGGTGAAGCCCAGCTCTTGCACGATGCTGGAGCCTGCGTTATGGATGTAACGTCCGTTAACGGCAAGGACGCGGAAGTTGGGCAGGTGCTCTTTGGCAAAACGAACCAGCTCGACGGCTTCTTGGTAGTCGCCCTGCTCGCCGTTGCGATAGTCGCCATGGAGGAGTGCGCGGCCATAGATGTCGAAGTTGCAGCTGCCATAGACTTTGGCGGGGTCGTAGCCGCCTTCTTCCACCACTTGGAGGAAGAGTTTGAGCGTGTGGAGGTAATCCTTGCTGCAAGTGAAGTTGATTTTGCAGGCTTCGGGATGGATATCTTTCAGCAGGGTGCGCATCTGCTCTACGTTTTCGACTTTGCAGGCGCAGAGCCCTAACGAATTGGCACCGCGGTTGAGGGCTTCGAGAGCCAGGGCATTAGCAGCCTCGAGTGTGTCGGCCTTGATGTCTTGGCGGATGTCCCATACATTGTTGTCGGCATGTTTGCCACGGGTGAAGGGAGCCTGGTCGGGGTTGCTTTCCAGGTATTCCAGATTTTCGAGGTCTTCGGCGCGGTAGTAGGGTTTCACCTTAAAACCTTCGATGGTCTTCCATACCAGTTTCTTTTCGTAATCGGCGCCCTTGAGGTCTTTATTGATGACCTCTTCCCATTTTTCGGTCGGGACTGGAGGGAATTCGCTGAATAATTTATTGTCTTCCATAGTCTTGTGTCTTTCTATTATCAACAATTAAGCAAACAAAGTTACGATTATTTTTCGATATAGCAAAAAATAATCGCAACTTTGCTGTCCAAGAAACGGGTGAAGGGGTGATTGCTAGCCGGTAAAAGTTCAGCTGTTTGCTGGAAGGGGAGGACGCTGCCGGGGGCTATTCGCAGGGGAGCACTTGGCAGTGGTCGGGATGGATATAGAGGAGGTATCCCCGCACGGTGGGGTTGCCCATGGCGAGGAGGGCATCGCAGTAGTGCAGCACTTGGATGGTATGGTCGGCACTGGGCTGGCCTGTCTTGAAATCGATGACGTATACGGCTTCGGGAGTATAGACGATACGGTCGGGGCGGATCACGTTGCCCTGCCATGCGATGTCACATTCGTTTTTTGCGGTGTGCACGGGATTGAAGAATCGTGCCACTTTGGGTTGTTGCATCATGGCGGAGAGCGTTCGGCGAAGGGCGTTCACGGTCTCGTCGTCGAGCTGTTTGTGAGTGGCATAACTGTCGATGGCGTTATCGACATCATCGATGGATGCGATGTGCGACAGAATCTCGTGGACCTGGTTTCCGCGGCGGATGGCATCGTTGTCGGTAGGTCTTGAGGCGGTGGACTGCTCGGCGATGGCAATGCGGTCTGTCCAGTCGGGGAAGATGGTGGTATGCAGTTGAATAGTGCTAATGGGACTGTCTGCCTCTTTGGCTATATGCTTTGGATTATTCGTGCCGATGGCACGTACATCGGGACGCACTTCGTAGGTGTCCTCGCGGGTGTCAAGATAGTCCGATAGCAGAGAAGTGTAGGCTGTGGTGCCGGATTTCTTAGGCTTGTGGCAGTATAGGAAGAGCTTTTCTTTGGGTCGGGTGAGGGCTACATAAAGCACGTTCAGGTTATCCATATCTGTTTTGCGGCGTTCCTCGTCGTATTGCTGGTCGAAGAGGGTGGGTTCTCCTTTGGTGGGGTGGACAAGTCCCACGGGCAGCGGCACGGCGTCGGTGGCCGGGGTCTGCACCCAGATGGAGTCCAGTCTGTCGCGTTCGTTCAAGACGGGGTATAGCACGATGGGGGCTTCGAGACCTTTTGCTTTGTGTATGGACATCAAGCGGATGGCGTTTATGTCGGCGGCGGTGTTGGTGGACAGACGGTCTTTCTGTTCGTCGAACCATTGGATGAATTCGGTCAGGTCGTGGCGGTGGGTGGTGGCGTACTTTGCCACCACGTTGAGGAATGTGGCGGTGTAGGCTGTTTCGCAGTCTTCCAGCTGGAGCATCCGCAGCATCTCTTCGCAGCAGTCGTAAAGCCCCAGCGACCGCAGACGGTTGCTGTTCAGTGTCAGCCCGTGATTGGCCAGGAGGCTGTCGAGGTTGATGGGTTGGCGGTCGTTGATGAATGTTGCGTCCAGCTGTATGTCGGTCTTGCCTAAGTGGTTGAGGTATAGAATTACCTGAGCGGCGGCTACACGGTCGGTAGGGTCAATCAGGTACTGAAGAATACTACGCATCATCATCACTGTGGGGCTTTGGGAGAGGAGGAATGACTCGTTGGACACTACGGCGATGCCCTGCTGGGTGAAATGAGCGGTGATGTCGGCAAGGATGCGGTTGTAGCGTGCCAGCACGGTGATGTCGCTGAGTTTATAGCCCAGCGTATCGGTTAATGTGTGGATGTCTTTTACCATCTGTTCCCATAGTTGGGAGTTGTCGTCTTCGGCCTCCCAGAATCCGGCTTGGATGTATCCGCCTTCTTTCACAGGTTCCTGTATCAGCGAGGGCCGAGGGCCATCGCCTATATAAATATTGTGTAATTCGGGGTTGTCGGCATAGCGTTGGCGGATGGCCCACTCGAAGAAACAGTTGTTGAACTCCACGATTTCCCGTGCGGAGCGGAAGTTGCGTCCAAGCTGTTCCACGGTGCTGATGCCGGGCTGTTCGAGCAGGCGGCCATGCACGGGGTTGTCGACTTTGGGAAGGGACACAAACTGTCCTACGTCACCTTGGCGGAAGCGATAGATGGCTTGTTTGCCGTCGCCAACTACCAGCGAGGTGTGTCCGGCACCCACGCCGTTCTCCAAGAGGGGGACGAGGTTCTGCCATTGGAGTCGTGAAGTGTCCTGGAATTCGTCTATCAGATAGTTGGTATAGCGGTTGCCGATGCGTTCGTAGATGAAGGGGGCGGGTTCGTCCTGTACTACCTCGGCGATGCGTTGGTTGAACTCAGAGATATGAACTATCTCGTTTTCTTTGGAGTATTCTCCAACCAGCTGATTCAGTTTGTTGAGGAGTGCAAGGGAATAGATGTTCTTCATCAGTAGCTTGCGGGTGTTGTACAGGACTCCTTCGGTGGAGCGGAATTGCTGGATGCGCTCGAAAAGGTCGTGCAGCTGTGGCTTCACTGATGCCAGCCGATCGCTCACGGCGGCGGAGCATTTGGCACTGCCCAGTTTGTCTCCCTCCAGATAGGCTAGCACATAACTGTTGGGCTGGGTCGCCACACCGTTGGCAAGCTTGCGGAAGAAGGTACCTGCTCCAGTGGCACCGTGGTAGAAATCGGTGTCGGACAGCCCTGCTGAAGTATAGAGGTCGACCCCCTCTTGCCCTAATGCACGCAACTGCTGTTCATAGGCTCTGTTGTCGGTGGCCATGCGGCGCTGTCTCTCCCTGAACTGGGGGCTGTCGATGTCTTTCAGCAGACTCAGGTATTGGGGGGTCTGCTCCTTGAATAGTTCTTGCGCCAGGTCTGACAGTTCCTGTTCTATCATGTAATTCTTGCCATCAGTCATCCTGCTCTCGGCAAAGTCGCATAGAACCTCCGTCAACTCGTCCTGCCCGTCGGTGCCTGCCAGACTCATCAGGTCGTCCACGGCGTTTTGTATCAAGTCGTCATTGTCTATCTGGACATCGAAGTTGAGTGGCAGCCCGAGGTCGTGAGCAAAGGTGCGGACAATGCGGTGCATGAAGCTGTCGATGGTGCAAACGGCAAAATCGGAATAGTTGTGAAGCACGCCCTGTAGGACAGCAGTGGCATAGCGTTGCAGGGTATTGCTGTCGAGATGTAATGTTTTGGCGATGTCGTTGCCCATGGGGGTGCCGGTGCCAGCGGCAGACATGTTGTCCAGTTCGCGCAGTATGCGCTCCTTCATCTCGTTGGCCGCTTTGTTTGTGAAGGTAATGGCGAGAATCCTTTTAAACCGTGAAGATAGTTCCTCCTCTCTGGCCGAGAAGGCCAACAGAAGATACTGGCGTACCAGTGTGTACGTCTTGCCCGAGCCGGCAGAAGCACGGCAGATGATGAAACGGCTGCTGTCCATAACAAAATGCAAAGATACACTTTTTTTTTAGAATAAACTCAATTCCTTCGGTCGCGTTAACGGACGTGCATCGGCAAATACAACTGTCCTTTCTCCCCTGCATGGAGGTGACCACGCTTGGTGTGAGAACCGAACAGGCTCTGTCGGGGTATGGGCGGAGTGTTAAAAAACCCTTTTTTTTCTTTTTTTTTACATCGAATTGTTGATAATTCAAGAAAATTTGCTAATTTAGCGGTTGAAAAAAGAGGGGTGGAAAACCCCAAAAAAGTGCAATAATAATTTAAACATCAATAATATGGAAGCAAAGAAAACCCCCAGGGCTGACCTCGAAAATCGCAGAGGTCTGTTTCTTGAAATCGGTTTGGCGGTCATTTTGGCTGCTGCGCTGGTCGCTTTCAACATCAAGTCGTACGATAAAGAGGTGAAAGAAGTGAGCACCCGTACCGCTGATGTTGAGATTGACGCCGACATTATCCAAACATCGGAGGATACGCCTCCACCACCTCCTCCCGAAGAGCCTGAAGTCGTGGCTACCGAACTCAACGTTGTGGAAAACGATGCTGAGGACATCCACGAGGTAGGTATCATCAACGCTGAATCGAAGGCTGACGAGGCTTTGGAGTTCACCCGCGTTGAAGTGAAAGAAGAGGTTGAGGAAGTTGAAGAAGAGGTCTTCCTGGTTGTTGAGGAAGATCCCGAGTTCCCCGGTGGTCTGGATGCACTTTCCAAGTTCATCGCCGACAATATCAAGTACCCCCAACTCGCCAAAGAGAACAACATCACAGGTAAGGTGTTCGTCTCGTTCGTTGTTGAGAAGGACGGCCGCGTAGGTCAGGTAAAGATTCTGCGTGACATTGGCGGCGGTTGCGGCAACGAGGCTGTGCGTGTCGTGAAGATGATGCCCAAATGGAAACCCGGCAAACAGCGTGGTAAAGCTGTGCGTACACAGTTCAACCTGCCTGTCAACTTCGACCTTCAGTAATGCTTCTTGCTGAGGCTCACCAGTCCGGCAAATAATCTACAATAAGGGTTGCCTTCCCTGACGGCAACCCTTTTTTTATGAATAGACATTCCTTGTTGTCATTGGCTCCATAGCAGCAGGGGCATGTCTGCAAACTTTGTAAACTACCAATGCTTGCAATCAATAATCTTTCGGTCCAGTTCACTGGTACCAACCTATTCGAGAATGTCACTTTCAACATTGCCGACCACGACCGTATCGGTTTGGTGGGGAAAAACGGCGCCGGAAAGTCCACGCTTCTGAAAATCCTCTGCGGCTGGCAGCAGCCCGAGACGGGTACGCTGGTGATAGCCTCGGGGCAGACTGTGGGGTACCTGCCACAGGAGATGGTTCCGGATTCCACCCGCACAGTCATCGATGAAGCTATGACGGCTTTCAGCCATATCGACGAGCTGACCTCCCTGCAGCAACGCCTCACCGACGAGATTGCCAACCGCACTGACTATGAAAGCCCCGACTACACCCGCTTGTTGAACCGCCACAACGAGGTCACCGAACAGATTTCCATGCTTGGTGGCGGCAGCCGTCAGGAGCAGACCGAGAAAGTGCTGCTGGGATTGGGTTTCCGTCATGACGATTTTAAGCGGCTGGTTGCCGAGTTCAGCGGAGGGTGGCAGATGCGTGTCGAACTGGCCAAGCTCCTTTTGCAAAGGCCCGACTTCCTGCTGCTCGACGAGCCTACCAACCACCTTGATATCGTCTCCATCCAGTGGTTGGAGAATTTCCTCACCAACTATCCGGGGGCTGTGGTGCTGGTCTCCCACGACCGCACCTTTCTCGACAACATCACTACCCGCACCATCGAAATCACCGCTGGCCGCATCTATGACTACAAATGCCCCTATTCCGAGTACGTGATACAGATGCAGGAACGCCGCGCGTCGCAGATGGCACAGCTTACTGCCCAGCAGCGGCAGGTGGCACAAATCGAGGCCTTCATCGAGCGGTTCCGCTACAAGGCCACCAAGTCCAAGCAAGTGCAGTCGCGTATCAAGATGTTGGACAAAATGGAGATGGTGAAGATTGACGAGGTGAGCACCGAGAGTATACACTTCCGTTTTCCCCCCGCTCCGCATAGCGGCAAGATAGTCATCGAGGCGCAGGGACTGGGTAAGGCCTATGCCGACCTTCAGGTGTTCGACGGGGTTGACTTCCTCCTCACGTCGGGGAAGAAAGTGGCCTTTGTTGGCCGCAACGGTGAGGGCAAGTCGACCATGGCCAAAATTATCGTAGGCGAGATAAACGACTACACAGGCAGTTTCCGTCTCGGTGCGCAGGTGCAGGTGGGCTACTATGCTCAGAACCAAGCGGCCATGCTTAACGGCGAGAAAACCGTCTTCCAGACGATCGACGACATCGCCACAGGTGATATTCGTCCCAAAATCCGCAATATCCTCGGCAGTTTTCTATTCGACAGCGAGGACTGTGAGAAGAAGGTCAAAGTGCTTTCGGGTGGAGAGAAAGCCCGGCTGGCTTTGGCAAAACTACTGCTCACACCCTCCAATCTGCTGGTGCTCGACGAGCCCACAAACCATCTTGATATGGACTCAAAGGACATCCTCAAGAATGCGCTCCTGCAGTACACCGGTACGCTTATCGTGGTGTCCCATGACCGCGATTTTCTCCAGGGACTGACCGACTCGCTCTATGAGTTTCGCGATGGTGGAGTTCACGAGTTCCGGGGAGACATCTTCGAGTTTCTTGAGAGCAAAGAGGCGCAGGAGAAAAGGACTGCAGCCGCTGTCGTCGCTCCGCCTGTCAAATCCAGTGCTGGCAAGCATGCCTATGAGGAAACAAAAAACCGTGAGCGCGAGTTGCGTAAGTTGCGCAGTGCCGTGGAGAAGATAGAGAAAGAGATAGAGGCTCTTGAGGCACAGATTGCCGAGAAGGAATCGGTATTGGCTTCGGGCAATGCCCAGGATGCAGACTTCTATGCCGAGTACCAATCACTGAAAGACAGACTCGATGTCCAGATGGAGGCATGGGAGACGGCCACCATCGCTGTGGAGGAGTATAAAGGGTAATTTCAGCTACAAACACGAAACAGTGAATAGCCTTAATCAAGTTTGCGGTCGAGCTGTCCAACTAGTTCGATTAGATAATCAGAGTTGACTGTCTGTAAGCAATATTCACTCATCTCCGTAGCAGGTGAATGGCGCAAAAGTTTTCCAATAGTTTCTCTTCCTCATTGAACCCAAATCGGTCGTTAGCCGACTTATCAATCGGGATAACGGTACTCAGCGGACGGCGCGCACGACCCACTTGGGCCGTTCAATCCCGGCTCGATGTTGCCTGCTTCTCGGCTTGTTTTCCGTTATCATGTCGAGTAACGATGCTATAACGAAGCTATAACGATGCAGGATTGAACGACCCCTCTCCGTAGCGAGGGGAAAACGTTGCCGCTCTATGGCGCAGGGCGGGAAGGTACGGGGCAGGGATTATCCCCGTGCATAGCACGATTCTGCAGCGGTTTCCTTATGACCGATTTGGGGTTAACCTATGCGTTAGAATATTTTTCAATTCCTATGACGTATAGGTTGAAATATTATTGTATTGCTGTGGGGATTTATTCCGTTAATGCGGCGGCTGCGCGGCCTGCGGCATAGCCGGTGCTAAAGGCTATCTGCAGGTTGTAACCGCCCGTGTCGGCATCCAAGTCCAGTACCTCGCCAGCAAAGTACAAGCCGGGAACCCGTCGCGACTCCATCGTCTTGGGGTTGATTTCCTTCAGGTTCACACCTCCCTGGGTGACCACGGCTGTATTGTAGTCGCCTGTCCCCGTCAAGGTGAATTCCACGTCCTTCAAAAAGTGCAGCAGGCGGTGGCGTTCCCCGCTGTTGATTTGGTGCAGCCTTTTGTAGTATTCGATGTGCAGACGGTCCAAGGCCAGTTGTATCAGTTCGGCGGGCAGCCACATGCGCAAGGCGTCATGGAACAGGCGTGTACCGCTTCCGTTCAAATCGTTGATGAGGCGGTGGTCCAGGGTCTCAGATGTCAAGGCGGGTTTCAGGTCGATATGGGCGGTAAGGATTTCGCCGTTGTTCAGCAGACGGCTCACTTGGCGGCTGGCGGAAAGAACCAAAGGCCCGTCAAGCCCATTGTCGGCGAATGTCATCTCGCCGAAACCGTCGTACAACTTCTTCCCTCCCGCAGCGGGACGGGTGATGGTTAGCCCCACATTCTTTAATACAAACCCCACCAGCTCCTGTGGAATCTTCTCCTGGCACACCAGCGACACCAGCGACGGCACCTGCGGTACCACCGTGTGCCCCGCCTCCTCGGCCAGACGGTATCCAATACCGGTTGAACCCGTGGTGGGGTAGGAGAGGCCTCCTGTGGCGATAATCACCGCATCACCGCGGACGGTAGAGCCGTCCTGCAGGCGGACACCGTGCCGGTCCTCGGTCAGACTCTTCACAGCGCAGTTTTTCCGTATCTCCACATTCGGGCGGGCTTCAAGGTCGTTGATTAATGCAAGGAATATGTCCAGCGATTTGCCGCTTCGGGGATACACCCTGTTGCCGCGTTCCTCAACCAGCGGCACATTCCGCTGCTCGAAGAACGCCATCAGCTGCGTGTTGAACATTTGGGCAAAGCAGTTGCGAACCCAACGGCTGTCGGGTCCTATGTGGGTGATGAAATCTTTCAACGGAGCAGTATTGGTGATGTTGCATCGGCCCTTGCCGGTGATGCGCAGTTTGCGCCCGGCCTGGTCCATCTTCTCCACCAATACCACTTCCGCCCCCTGTTCGGCGGCTGCCACTGCGGCCATCATGCCCGCAGCTCCAGCACCCACAATCACCACCCTGCTCATGACTTGGAGAGGGTGAAAATATCGGCGGGATGGACACACAGCACCGGCAGCTGCGAGTTATGCACTATCTGCTGGGCATTGGTGCCGAGGAACAGCTGCGAGATGATGCGGTCCTGCTCGGTGTTGATTACCACCAAGTCGGCATTGATACTCTCGGCATAGCCCAACACGGCATCGCTGTAGTTGGAGTATTTATGCACCGTGGCCACATGGCGTACACCCTCGTGGTCCAGAAATTCAGCGGTCTGCACCATGTAGGCACGCAGTTGTGCTGCCTCTTCCACCGACTCCTGCAGCCCCAAAATATGGATTTCGGAGCCGAACATCTTGGCCATTGTCGCTGCAGGGGGCACCTTCTGGCGCGAGTTGACGTTGACACGGATGGGGACTACAATGCGTTCCAGCTCTTTATGGAAGTTAAAGCCTTCGCGGATGGTCAATACAGGGACGGGGGATTCCTGTACGATGCGCACAGCGGTACTGCCCATCCAGTATTTCTCGAATCCCGAGGCACCGTTGGTACCGATAACTATCATGGGGGCATTCTCGTGGCGGGCTTCGCGGGCTATCACTGCCGCCACACGGCCGGAACAGATATCCCAGCGTATTTTGCCGGTCTTCATTCGGGGCTGATACTCTTCGCAAATCTGTTTCAGCTTGTCTTCGGCAAGCAGGGTCATCACCGTCTGCTGTTCTTCGTCCATCAACAGTTTCTCACGCTTGGCCCATACTATTTTTATGTCACAATGGATTTTGTTGGCGATGTCGGTCGCCAGTTCCAAAGCCACGAGTGACCCTTTGGAAAAGTCTGTTCCTACAATTATTGATCTCATGTTATTACATTATTTTATATATACGGCCATAACGTATTAAGTGCTCTTTTATTATTGTGTCGGGCAGAAAAAATATCTATGTGCCGTTTTTTTTGTATCTTTGCACATTCAAAAGGTACACAGTAATGAACACCAATTTAGATGCTACCGGCCACAGCCAGACCGTGCAGGAACGCGAGGTAGAGCGCGCTTTGCGCCCCAAGGGCTTCAACAGCTTCGCAGGGCAGAAACAGGTGCTCGACAACCTCCGCATCTTTGTGGGGGCGGCAAAACAGCGTGGTGAACCTCTCGACCACGTGCTCTTTTTCGGACCTCCCGGCCTTGGCAAGACTACCCTCTCCTACATCATTGCAAACGAGCTGGGGGTGAATATCAAGATGACCTCCGGCCCGGTGCTGGACAAGCCCGGCGACCTGGCCGGCATGCTCACTTCGCTCGAAGCCAACGATGTCCTTTTCATAGACGAAATACATCGCCTATCGCCTGTGGTGGAGGAGTACCTTTATTCCGCCATGGAGGACTACAAGATAGACATCCTTATCGAGTCCGGCCCTGCCGCCCGTAGCGTGCAGCTCAACCTCAAGCCCTTCACGCTTATCGGTGCCACCACCCGTTCCGGCATGCTGACGGCACCACTGCGTGCCCGCTTCGGCATCAACTGCCGCCTGCAATACTACGACGCCGAGACGCTGGCCACCATCGTCAACCGCTCTGCGGGACTGTTGCAGGTGAAGATAACCTCCGAATCCGCTTTCGAGATTGCCCGCCGCAGCCGCGGCACTCCCCGCATAGCCAACTTGCTTTTGCGCCGCGTCCGCGACTTTGCACAGGTCAAAGGCGACGGCACCATCACGCTGGATATTGCCCGCTATGCTCTCCGCGCCCTCAATGTGGACAGCAACGGCCTCGACGAAATGGACCTCCGCATCCTCAGCACTATCATCGACAAATTCCGTGGCGGTCCGGTAGGCATTAACAACATCGCTACCGCCGTGGGCGAAGATGCCGGCACCGTCGAAGAGGTTTATGAACCCTATCTCATACAGGAAGGCTACCTGCAGCGCACCCCCCGAGGCCGCGAGGCCACCCCGTTGGCCTACCAGCACCTCGGCAAGATAAAAACCTCCGGCAACCAGCAGGAACTTGACTTATAGAATTTACATGCCTTATAAATTCTTAATCAAAATATAATATGGACGAACGAATATTCATCAGCTATAAAAGGGTAAATAAGGAACGTGTATTATCGTTGAAGGATGAAATTGAGAATGCTTTGGGTGTAAAATGTTGGATTGACCTTGAGGGTATAGAAACTTCTGCACCGTTTTTTAAAGAAATATGCAATGCGATAGACCAGTGCGATGTGATGCTTTTTATGCACTCGTCGGCGCATCTCAATATTGATTACGAAGAGGATTGGACTGTTCGAGAATTGAAATATGCTCTCGACAAAGAAAAACGGGTTGCACTAATCTGTCTTGATAAGACCCCGTTAAGGGGTATTTTTGAACAGAAGTTTGGATCGCTGAATAATATTGACTCGACAGATTCTTCCCAGAGAAAAAATATGCTGCGAGATTTGCGAAAATGGCTTGATTTGCAGTTCAACTACAAGGAAATTATTGCAGAAGAACAATGCGATGAGGCTATCAAATACCACAATGGAATAAATGTGCCAGAAAATAAAGCTGAAGCTATCCGGTTGTATCGCGAGGCTGCAGAAAATGGAAGTATAAGGGCTCAGATGGATTTGAGCTTCATGTATTACTACGGTATTGATGTAATACCAGATGCGGCTGAATCTGCGAAGTGGTGCCGTAGAGCAGCCGAGCAGGGCGATTCTGGGGCTCAATATATTTTGGGAGATAAGTATAAGAGAGGGGATGGAGTTTCAGAAGATAGGGATGAGGCTCGGCGCTGGTTTCAGAAAGCGGCCGACCAAGGTGACGAGGATGCCAAAGAAGAATTGCGGAACTTATAATAATCAAGAATATGCGTACACTGATTAAAAATATCAAGGAGTTGGTGCAGGTGGAACGCCAGCCTAAGCTCCGTGTCTGTGGCAAGGATATGGCACAGATGGAAACCATCAAGAATGCCTACCTCATTATCGAGGACGACAAGTTTGCCGCCTTCGGTCCTATGTCGGAGTTTAAAGATCAGAACGCCGACACAGTCATCGACGCCATGGGACGCATGGTGCTCCCCTCCTTCTGCGACTCGCACACGCACATCGTCTATGCCAACTCGCGCGAGCATGAGTTTGTCGACAAAATCCGTGGCCTCAGCTATGAGGAGATTGCCAAGAGGGGAGGCGGTATCCTTAACTCGGCCAAGGCGACGGCAGCGGCCTCGGAGGAAGAACTGTACGATATGGCCTTGCAGCGTCTCGAGGGTGTGATGCGTATGGGCACGGGCGCTATCGAGATTAAGAGCGGCTATGGCCTGTCGACCGAGAGCGAACTGAAACTTCTGCGCGTAATCCGCCGTCTCAAAGAGAATTCGCCCATGACCATCAAGTCGAACTTCCTCGGTGCCCACGGCATTCCGATGGAATATCGCGGCCATCAGGAAGATTATGTCAATTTGGTCATCAACGAGATGATACCCAAAGTGGCGGATGAGGGTCTGGCTGATTTCATCGATGTCTTCTGCGATCAGGGTTTCTTTACCGTCGAGGACACCGCCCGCATTCTGGAGGCCGGCATCAAATACGGGATGCGGCCGAAGATTCACGCCAACGAGATGGCTGTCTCCGGCGGTGTGCAGGTCGGTGTGAAATATGGAGCCATCTCTGTCGACCATCTGGAGCAGATGGGCGACGCCGAGATAGAGTGTCTGAAAGGCTCGGATACCATGCCCACCGTGTTGCCGGGCTGTGCCTTCTTCCTCAACCTGCCCCTCTCGCCGGCACGCAAGATGATTGACTCGGGTCTGCCTGTATCCATGGCTTCCGACTACAACCCCGGCACCTCGCCTTCGGGCAATATGCAGCTCATCCTCTCGATGGCCTGCATACGTTACCGCCTGACCCCCGAAGAGGCCCTGAACGCCACCACCTTGAACACCGCCTACGCCATGGGGGTGAGCGACATGCTCGGCTCTGTCGCCGTTGGCAAGAAGGCCAACTTCTACATTACCAAGCCTATCCCCACCTACGAGTACCTGCCATACGCCTACGGCGAGAACAAGGTGGCTCGCACTTTCCTTAATGGTAAAGAGGTATGATTAGGGTAGAAAAACTTAACAAGTCGTTCGGCTCGCTGCAGGTTCTCCGCGACATCGACCTTTCCATCGACAGGGGCGAAGTGGTGAGCATTGTTGGTGCTTCAGGAGCGGGCAAGACAACACTGCTGCAGCTGCTCGGCACGCTGCTGCGCCCCGACTCGGGCCACATCTTCTACGACGATGTCGATGTGAGCACTCTCGACGAGAAAGCCCTCTCGCGTTTTCGTAACCGCAATGTGGGCTTCGTGTTCCAGTTCCACAACCTGTTGCCTGAGTTCACAGCCTTGGAGAATGTCTGCATGCCCGCACTCATTGCCGGGCGCACCATGGAAGAGGCCTCTGCCGAAGCCATGAAGCTACTCGATTTCCTCAACGTCACCGCACGTGCCACCCATAAGCCCGCCCAGCTCTCGGGCGGCGAGCAGCAACGTTTTGCCGTGGCACGGGCACTCATCAACCACCCTGCTGTGGTGTTGGCCGACGAACCCTCGGGCAACCTCGACACCCGTCATGCTGCCGAGCTCCACGACCTCTTCTTCCAGCTGCGCGAACAGTACCGGCAGACCTTCGTCATCGTTACCCACAACACAACCCTTGCCCAGAAATCCGACCGCCAGATAACCCTGCGCGACGGCCAAGTGGAAAAACAATAGTCCATTATTCCTATCATTTCTATCAAATCTAACACATGATACAGAAACATAACAACCCTGCCTCATCATCCGACAATCAACCCTCAACCGCCATCTATGGTCTGCGTCCTGTGATGGAAGCCATTGACGGTGGCACCCGTGTCGACCGTATTCTTTTGCAGAACGGACTGACGGGCAACCTTGTGGCCGACCTTAAAGCACGTATACGCGACAAAGGGATCCCCTACCAGTTTGTACCCGTTGAGAAACTCAACCGCCTTGCCCGTGGCAATCACCAGGGTGTGGTGGCACTCATCTCACCCATCGAGTTCCATAGTGCGCTTTCCCTCATCCCCGCCATGATGGAGGGCGATAAGGCACCTTTGGTGCTGATGCTGGACCGTATCACCGACGTGAGGAACTTTGGAGCCATTGTGCGCACCGTCGAATGTGCAGGGGCCGATGCTGTTATCATCCCCGACCATGGCAGTGCCCAGATAAGCAACGATGCTGTTAAAACCTCGTCGGGTGCTCTCCTCCGTGTGCCTGTGTGCAGGGAAAGCAACCTCAAAACCGTTGTCAATCTGGCCAGGCAGTGTGGCATGCAAATCGTAGCAGCAACCGAGAAGGGCGCCTCCGATTATCTTGATGTCGATTTCCGCAAACCCACTCTGCTCATAATGGGTGCTGAGGAGACGGGTATTAGTCCCGAGCTGCTCAAGCTCTCCGACCTCCGTGCCAAGCTGCCCATCATGGGGCAGGTGCAGTCGCTCAATGTCTCAGTGGCGGCGGCGGTGTTTATGTACGAGGCGCTGCGTCAGCGCCGGTAGCGTCCAGCAGCGGCAGCTTTGATGCTGCGATGCCAAATGACGGCATTCCACGTGGGGATAGCCGCCATTTGGCTTATTAATATTTTCCGCGTTATACGCGTAATACCCACAAGATTATTCAGTTATCTCGTCTCCTCATCTCATCATCATTCTCTTTCCTCGTCAATAGGCTAAGCCTTGATACCAATGACCAGTGTGGGTTTATTGAGGGAGTACGTATGGGATTAGATTCTTTCCGAAAACGGTCAATATGTGTTAAAAAAATATAAAAGTGCATACCAAGGGGGTATCCAAATCGGGGGCAAAGACTCTATTATGTAAAGCCTCCTCGTGGTTGGGTGCAAAAGGGTGTTGGTTGGATGAGTCGCAAGGGGCGGAAGGAACCCAAAAAAAGAGGGTGAGAATAGGGGTGCCGTTTAGGTTATTAATGAAGCAAAAAATAAAAAAATGTTGATGAATCGTATTTTATTCGTATATTTGTAGGCTCAAAAACTCCACAATCCAGCCTTGGATTGCGGTATTTTTGGTGTGTAATTAATTGGTTATGAAATAATAATAAAGTAATAATATGAAGAAGAGATTTTTCCTCATCGGCTTGATTTTTGCGTTGGCGACGGTCGTTTCCCACGCACAAATCTATCAAGTGTACAATCAAGACTTCGAAGTGGGGTCCCCAGTGAACTATACCGTTTCGGATCCGACAATGGTTACATTTTCGACTAGTATCGTCTCTGGAGGTCAAAGGTCAATCAAACTCACACAGTCATCGAATGACACTGTGTATATCACATTGGATACTGTTGATTTCTCTACTATCAATAATCTGGAGTACTACACGCTGGAATTCATGCACATTGCCTATGTGTGGCCTACCTCGGTGCCCAGTCAAAATCGTAGCCAGGTGTGTATGATTGAGGCCAAGCGCCCCAACCAGACCGTATGGACGCAATTGAATGAGACTCACTACGACTTGTCCGACCAGGGAACTCCTGAATTCGGTGGTCTGGCTGCTTTCCATTACAGATCGTATCAAGACTGGGAGACCAATCCCCTTTCAAATGATAGGTGGAAGAAGGAGCGTTTCAACCTTGAACCATTTTTCAATGGTGTCAATGATGTTGACAAGAAATTGCAGGTGCGATTTGTCGTGTGGCAAAGGAATACAGTTTACCCTCATGACGGATGGTATATTGATGATATTCAATTCCGTTGCTCGCGTCAGCCGATTGTCACACCGAACATCTCAATGATTTCTTTCCCTGATAATATCGCCTATCCCAGCAGTCGCGGAGCCAAGCTGAAATTGAAGGCATCTACCTCTGTTCCGCAGGGTATCAACAGAGACTCGGTCTATGTTGAATATACGGTTGGCAACAGGGACACCCTTTACAGAACCTATCTCACACCTCTTGGACACGACAATCTGTATGAAGGAAGAATACCTTTCTATGGGTTCGACACACTGATGACTTACCATGTCGTGGCAAAGGATTCCACCTTGAACACGAATACTGTTTATTTCCCGAAGAATTCGCAGCAGATGATGAAATATAGGTGTGTGCGAGGACGAACGTTCAGCAGTGCACCAGTAGGCAACACGACGAACAACATCTATTTCCCGTTCCCATCGTTTGCAAAGTCAAAGAGTGAGTTTATATACGACAGCCTTTCGATGGCAGAAAGGGGGTATGGACCGGGGTATATCAAACAGATGAGGTTTGTCATTGCAAACAACACGTCGAACATTACTCGACAAAGGGTGCAAATCAAGATGGCAAACAAAAGTTATGCCACCAACATTGTTGAACCGGGTTCGGGTACCAACACATCGCGAGCTTATACAACCACTGCAATGCAGATTGTGTATGATTCGACACTGGTTATGGAGCAGTGTGCCCCCAACTCGTACAAGATGATTACCCTACAGGACACTTTCTTCTATTCGGGTTCAGATCTTGTAGTGCAGATCTTGTATTATAATCCCCACGATTTGTCCATTCCAACAAGCATAAGGCATGTCCCTGCTTCTACAGGCAAGATGTCAATTTGGACGAATGGTTTTGCCGAGCAACAGGTGAATAATCCCTTCGATCCGTCAGACAACAACTATGAAACAGGTGATGTCAGTAATACCCGCCCCTGGGTTCAGTTTTACGAAACGAAACATCTGCCGTTGATTTATGACTGCGGCATTTCGGCGTTGGCATACCCGAGCTACGATGTACCGTGTAATATGGGTACCGATTCGGTGGTGGTGTGGCTGAAGAACTATGGCGTGAGTGTGATGAACGGCGTGAGGATATGGTACAAGGTGGATAATATGCCTCCTTCATATTTTGATTGGACAGGATCCCTGAGCGCAGGCGACAGTGTCCGTGTGAAATTGAGCAGTAACCAGGCATTCACGGTGGGCTACCATACCATGCGTGCATGGGTGGACGATTCAATCACGGTGAGCAATGTCCTTTACCGCGACCATGAGCCTTATAACGACACTTCCTTTGCTCCGTTTGCCGCCTGCGATGGCCCCTATAGTGGTGTTCGTACCGTGGGCAATGGCGCCAACGACCATTTCACTTCGCTTGACAACTGCCTATATGTGTTAAGCCGTTGTGGTATCAATGGCCCCTTGACCATCAAACTGCCTGCCGGCAATTACGGTGTAACCAAGTTCCCCTATATCCCCGGTGCATCTGCCACCCAGCGGGTGACCTTCGAGCCGGCTACAGCATCGGCGGTGGTGACATTCCGCCGTCCTCACGGTGGCCCCGATGCAATCACATGGGTTCCCTCCCTGGTCGACCTTGAAGATGCCAATAGCATTCATTTCCGCAATATCCGTTTCGTTCAGGGCAGAAGCTCCGACAACTGCTGCACAGTGTTGGCCAAGTTGGGCGAAGGAAGCACCCACTGCCTGTTCGAGAACTGCCAGTTTGTGGACAGCAACACCGTGAATGCTTCGGGTGAAGCATTGATTTATGCCGATGGCTCGGATTCGGTGACGATAACCAACTGCCAGTTCTATGGTGGCCAGGTAGGCGTGAATATGCGAGGCAACGCCCCGGACGACAGAGCAAGCCACAACTTGATTCATTTCAATGAATTTCGCAATCAGGTAAACACTGCAATCAGTGTGGTGAACCAGGATGGCGTGGAAGTGGACAGCAACATGGTGTTCGATGTCCGTACCAACGCCAGCTACACTGTCTTGGGCCAGCATATTTATGACGGCAGCCGCATCACCCGCAACAAGGTGTACTCCACCAAGGGCTCCAGCTGTATCGGTGTGTCGGATATGCATGGTACTGCCAACAACTATTCCATTGTGGCTAACAACATGATGGTCTCGACGTTCGACAATACAACCAACATGCTCACCACTCCGTTGAATATCATTAAGGGTTCGTACCTGAAGGTGGTGTTCAATTCTGTCCGCATGAGTGCTCCCGATTTCGTCAATGTGGCAGCCGCTACACTTGGTGGCGATATCATCAGCAATATCTATTTCCAGAATAATGTCATCACCAGTTTCGACACGACCAACTATGCGTTCAACTATATGCCTGGTAGCAATGGCTCGACAATGCATGTCGACCATAACTGCTATTACTCCAGAAGCGGCGTGCTGAACAAGCTGTCAGGTACAAACTATTTCAACCTGAATGGTTGGCGTGCCGCCGTCCCCATCGACCAGGGTTCTGTGGTGGGTGATCCTATCTTCACCAATGGTTCGCTTGTCGACCTTCGTTCTTTCAGCGACCTGCTGCGTAACGTCGGTGTGGTTGTCCCCGAGGTGACAATAGATATGTTCGGAAGCACACGCGATGCCACAGCCCCAAGTATGGGTGCCTATGAGGTGTCGGTGCTTGCGGTGGACTTCACGCCTGTCGAGTTTGTCACTCCTATGACTGATTATTGCGGTGCCCCTGCCGCTATTCCTGTCGAGGTGGCTATCCGCAACACGGGTAACGGAACCTACACTTACAGCGCTTCCACACCAATTACGGTGTATTATAGTATCGACAACGGCCCGGTGCAGAACTTCACTGTCACCCGTAGCTGCGGTCCCATGGATACCATCCATTTCCTCTCCACTCGTACCATGGCGTTGCCTTCGGGCCCCAACAATACCGACCTGACCTACAACATCAGATGGTGGGTGAAGTGCAGCCTCGATCCTGACGACATGAACGACACTGGCTACTACATGGTCAACTCCCGTTATGCAGCCCCCGCCCCCACGGTGATAAACCAGACTATTCCTTATAGCACTCAGGCTACAATTACCCCCACAGCAGGTATCAATTCATGGCCTATCAGCTATTATACCTCGGGCAACGGACGTCAGCAGCGTTCAGGCATTTCTTGGTATCATTCGATGGAAGACTCGGCTCGCTTCCACTATGGACCTTCGTTTACTACAGGAATCCTCTATCACGATACCACCTTCTACATCTCCCAGAAGCGTGACCTTCCCCTGGTGAAGATTACCGAGGTGCAGGTGAGCCGTGCTGCCAATGCAGTCGGTGTCACCAATCCCATGCCCTCGTACATGAACGCCCAGACCCAGTTCGCTGTTGAATTGACCAACTGCGGCGACTATCCCGCTAATATCGAGGGCGACTCCATTGTCGTCATCATGACCAACTCGGCGGCTAAGATTTGGGTGCTCCCCAATGTGGAAATCCAGCCCGGTGCCACGTTGGTGTTGCAGTTCAAAAACAATAACAACCCGTCCGATTCCTCACGCACCATCTTCGCTCCCAGTACGGCTGTTCCTTCAGTTGCATACAATGGCAACTTCGCTGTGATATACCGCGACGGTCATGGTATTGCCGATGCAGTACCCTTCAATCAGATCATTACTGCCACGTCGCAGCAGGTGATAACATGGGGCAACCAGCAGGTGCCGGCTGCCGTATGGCAGGGCTCGGCCATCAACCTGGCACAGGGCGCCAGCCAGGCCACGCCTCCTGTCAACACACCCACTGCCGGTGCTCGCCGTATCGCATGGCCTACCAATGCCCACACAGCGTCGCCCACTGCCACTGCTACCCTTTGGCAGGTGGCCACCGATGCCAACCCCATGCATCTCGGTGAGGTCGAAAACAACCTTATCCTCTATTTCGACAACGGTTGCGAAGGTCAGCGTTCCGAGGTCAGTATCCATGTCTCCAACACTCCTCCGGTTGACCTGATGGTCGACAACCTTGAACTTGCCGAGGGATGTGCCCTTACCACCTCTGAACCTGTCACGGTCACTATCCACAACTATGGACAGCAGGCAGCCTCCTCGTTTGTGGTTAACTATAGCCTCGACGGTGGCACCACGGTCTTTTCCGACACGATTGCCAACGGTCTAGTCGCCGGTGGCAATATGGCCCACACCTTCTCCCACACCGTCAACATGCATCTCCCCACCGACTCCACATTCCATGTCATGTCGTGGCTCACTGCATACGCTACCGATACTTATCAGGAGAATGACACTGTCCGTGGCGACTTCACCACATACTACACTCCCGATATGCCTTATGTAACGACGCCCTCCACGGTGTCGTATGACAATATCGACACCCTTGTCGCTATTCCGGCAGGCAATCGCACAGCCATGATTTGGTACAATGCCCGTCACCGGATTGTCGATACCAACAGTGGCACCTATATTACTCCGCGAATCTATCACCCCGATACATTCTTCGTGGCTCCCGTCGCTCTTGTCGACCAGCCGAACACTCATGTGGGTAACCTGACCAATGTGATGAGCAATAACTTCCCGTCGCCCTACAACCCCAAGCAGCGCTATGTGAAGGAGCAATATCTCTTCACCGCCGAGCAGATACAGGCTGCCGGACATGGTGCAGGCGACATCAGCTCGCTCTCCTTCTACCTCGAGGCACTGGGCAACAACGTCAGCACATTTACCTATAGCTATTACAACATCAAGATAGGGACCACCACACTGAGTGTCTTCCCCAACGGCAATTTCGTCACTGGCCTTACCCCAGTCTATTCCGCCACTGATCTGACGCTGAACGCAAGCAACCTCGGTTGGGTGCATCATACCCTCGATTCGGTCTATCACTGGGACGGTACCTCCAATCTCGTCATTGAGATAACCCGTGCGTTGAACCAGCCTGGTATCAGCGCCGGTGCCAACACCCGCTATACTCCCCAGCCCAACACCGTTATATCGAAACAGAACAATACCACCGACCAATCCGAGCAAACCTCTGGTTCGAAGGGTAACAACCGTCCCGACATCACATTCGGCTTCCTGGAACCCGATGGATGCTTAGGCCCTGAGGCTTTGATCCAGATTGCAGTGACCAATGTTCCCGATACTGATGCCGCTATTGTGTGGCCTGCTTCGCTCGACACCATGATGCTGTCTTCTTGCGATTCTGTCGGTCTGACTGTGGCTATCGATAACCATGGTAACTCCAATATCAATAATTATACCCTCCGCTATCGTATCGATAACGGAACATGGGGAGAGACCACTGGCAATGCGAACAACCTTCCGCTGGGCTACCAGCGCGAAGTATCGCTGCTGAGAGCACATTTCACTCCTGGCCGTCACACCATCACCGCGGTCATCCATATTCAGGGCGATACCATTACATCCAACGACACTATCGTCCGTACGGTCAATGTGCGCTTCTGTGGTGGCAACTACATTGTCGGCAACTGCTCGGGTAGTGATTATCTCACCCTCACTGCTGCTGTCGACACCCTCAACCATGCTGGTATCGATGGCCCGGTTGTCTTCGAGTTGTGCAACCAGACTTTCGAGGAGCAGATTGACATCGGACCTATCGTAGGCGTTAGCGAGACCAACACCATCACATTCCGCACTATTGCCAACTCTCCTGCCCAGGCCATGGTTTACCATACTCCTACCAACAGCAGCAACTACGTGCTCCAAGTCCACAATGCCAGTTACGTCACCTTTAAGGACATCTATTTCTACGCCAACTACAACACAGGAAGCAACAACAATATCTTTGCCAATGTCATTAAGGTTGATGGCTCCTACAATATCCACTTCACGGGTTGTACCATCCGCAGCAAGAAGACTATTGCAAGCTCCACCAATGCCAACCTTGTCCTGCTTGGCGACGAGAACTATTATATCACCATCGACTCCTGTACCCTCGACAGTGGCTACTATGCTATCCGTTCGTTGGACAACAACCACAGCGAGTGGTTTAATATCAACGAGAACGTTATCACCAACTTCTGGTTCCAGGCCATCTATCTCCGCAATACCGACACCGTCACCATCTACCACGACAGTATCCGTTCGGCTGCCAGTTTGGCCTCTAAACCCCTCTCCGGTATCTATGTCGCCAACGGCAAGCGTGTCAGCATCCAGCGTAACTCCATCTACCTCCTCGACGATCGTAACGGTGGTAAACGCGGTATTGCCGTCAACAACTGTAGAGGTTCCAACATCGACCGTGTGACCATCTACAACAATATGATTTCGCTCTCCGGTACCGGTGCGGCCACCATCACCTCTTCCGGCATCTCCGTCGACTCGCTTTCCAAATACGTCAATGTCTACTTCAACACTGCCTCCCTCTACGCCGGCCCCAATCAGGCCAACACCAAGGTGTTCTCCTGTCAGAACTCCTCCAATGTGCATGTGCTGAACAACATCTTCAACAACCGCAGTAAGGGATATGCCTACTATGTGGCTATCGACACCTGCGTGATCAACTCCAACTTCAATGTCTACTACACCAATGCCGAACCCAACCCCAACACCGGCGTCCGTTTCTTCGCCTACTGGGGCGGCAATATCTGTGCAAACATCGACAGCCTCCGTCTGGTCAACCAACGCGAGACCAACTCGAAGGAAGAGTTCCCCTATTTCTACAGCGACAACTGCCTTGCTCTTACCCTCTCGCAGTTTGCCGGCGATGCGCAGTACAATCCCGATGTCACCACCGACGTCTTTGGTATGATCCGTCCGCAGATTCCTGCGCCCACCATTGGTGCTTACGAATTCCACCGTCTGTCACACAACATTTCCGTTGCCGACATCATCGAGCCTATAATGCCCGAGATTACCACCGGTGCCAACCCCACTGTTTATAACATCGAAACCGACTCTATCCCTGTCCGTGTCAAGTTCTGGAACAATGGTGAGGCTCCCGAGACGAACATCTCATGGTATGCCTATCTTGCCGACGTCTATCCGCAGCCGCGTTCCGAGACCCGCAACATTTTCCGTCTCCCCTTGCGCACGCTTCTCGAGGATAGCACCAAGGTGCCTTCGCCGCTTGGTATCATCGACACGCAAAAGATAGTTGTCGTCATTCAGATGGGAAGCGGTGTTACCGATGCCTTCCCCGAGGACAATGTCGACACAGCACTTGTATTCATCTATCCGGCATACGATCTCCAGCTCGTCTCTGTCGCTCTCGACAGTACGGTTGACCCCTTGCATTGCCGCATGTATCAGGTGCCGCTCAAGTACACCATCCGCAATGTGGGTAAGAAAGACTTCCCCGGCGATTTCACCTTTAGTCTCGGCTACGATTACTATGCACAGCAGTCCGGCTCACAGCCGCTGCCCAGCTTCCCGAATATCCCCGGCGCCAGCAATGCCGACGTCCGCACCTTCGGTAGCGACCTGCCGGTAGGCAACACACGCGACATTGTCAACTCGCCAGCCTACCAGCCCAACCTCTTCCCCACGGGCTATATTGGTGACCTCACCATCAAACTCCGTGGCTTTGTCCATCACGAAAACGACCTTAAGCCCCTTACCGACACCACCAACTACATCAACATCACCTCCAACCACACGCCCGAGATGCCCATCCCGCACGACACCATGGTCGACTATGGCACCTACGCCAACTTCTGGGCGACACAGAATGCCAGCCGTCCCATCCGTTGGCATCGCGACACTGTCAGCGGCGAATTCTTCTACAACGGTACGGGTAACTACAATCGTTCCACCCACTGGAACACCACACCTCAGTACTTCCACGACTCGCTCTACTACCTCAGCTGTCTCAGCACCCGCAACTGTACCAGTTACTATTCGCAGATTAATGTCGGCATCAATCCTCCCCTCAACTACGATGTCTCCATCTCCGAGGTGCGTTCGCCTCGCGGCTCGGGCCGTGTCTATCTCGAAAAGGACACCGTCACCCTCCGTGTAGTCAACTATGGTAGTCAGCCTATTTCCAACATACCCATCGCGTTCAAGTTTATGAATGCCAACGGCCGTGTCACTTACCTCGAGGTCCACGACACCGTCCGTGCCACTATCCCTGGCCGTGTGGGCGACAACGTCAGTTACTTCGACTTCTCATTCGACACTGCCTTGCTCCAGATTAATCAACCGCTCTCCAACACCACCTTCACGCTCAACGCATGGGTGTATCATCCCGACGACCAGCAGCGCGGCAACGACACCTTGCGCTACGTCCACACCTTCCGCTCGCTTGCCGAGTCCATCTACGACTCAATCCACAACTACTACCCCACGGCGGTCGAAGGCTTCGATATCACTCGAGTCTCCTATAACGAACTTGATGTGAATATGCCCGACATGATAGGCTACGACAATCTCTGGCTTGGCAATTACAATGCCAGCAATGCCGAGATACCTACTCTCTTCGTGCGTCGCGGCACCACCGACACCCTTACCATCGAAGTGGCTAACAACCTCGACGAAATGGATTCCAGCACTTCTGCCAGCCTCTGTGTGGCCATCGACTACAACCGCGATGGTTTCTACAACTTCGACAGCATCGAGAACCTCACAACCACACCCTTCTCCAAAGGTGCCAAGGTGCGCAGTCGTCGCGAGTTCAAACTCCCGCTCGTCATCCCCGAGAGCGCCCATTACGGCTACATGCGCATGCTTGTATGGGTGCATGGCGACTCCACAGCCTACATTAGTGGTCTCCACAATGCCTCTTCCCACGGCAATGGACAGATGCAGCAGTACCTGCTCTTCGTTCAAGAGGATGTTGAGCTTGACTCCGTCGATGCCGCTCTCACCCGCGTCGTCACGCCGCGCAACCATATCGTTACCGAGTCCGACCATTATGTCAGCGTCATGCTTGCCAACAAAGGCCGTACGCCGATTACCTCTGCCTACATCACCTACACCTTCAGCGACCAAATCCATCCCGATCAGTCCGGTACCTTTGGTTGGACTGGCAACCTCGAACCCGGCATGAGCCAGGTGATACGTCTCGATTCTGTTTACTTCCACGAAGGCACAACCGATTTGACCTGTACTGTCACCGTTGATGGCGACACCTTCCACACCGACAATAACAGTCTCCAGTACCGCTACCACCGCTACTATGTAGTAAGGTGTCACTGGGTTGACAGTTTCGATCAGGAAATCAACAAATGGTATGCACCTGCCGGATACAATGACTATACTCGCAACTACTTCGAGCGTGGCATACCCTCCAAGTCGAATATCATCTCGGCATACTCTCTGCCCAATGCTTATGTCACCAGCTGCACCGAGACTGTCGTCACGGGCAAGCGTGGCAACCGCAGTGTCATCTACTCGCCCATCATCGACCTCCGTCTCATCCGAGCCGATACCATTGAGTTCCGCCTCAGCAAGAACATGGCACAAGGCAGCCACATGGTTCTCCAGTACTGGAGCTGGGAGAATAAATGGGTAACCCTCGACGCACAGGGTGTGCGTTGGAGTGCTCCTCGCGAGGAGAATCCCAGCTGGTACGACGAAGAGGAGGGCTGGACTGGCGACAGCCGTGGTGAATATGTCTACTACAACCTCCCCACCAAACCCATAGGTACAGAATTCAACCAAGATTTCCAGTTGCGCTTCGTATACACCACACCCACAACCACCTCGCCCTCTTCCAGCTTTGGCGATGGTGTGGCTATCGACAACTTCAAGCTTGGCCGTGCAAAGCGCGACATTGACGTGGGCGTCACTGCCATCACTCACCCCGTTTCGCCCCAGTTCGGCCAGACCATCTATCCGCGTGTCATCATCCACAACTATGGTCTCGACTCCATCCAAAACTTCAAGGTCAGCTACATTCCCTATGGCTCATTCCTCTCTCGCGAAGCAACCTGCACACAAGGTATCACTCCCGGTGGCGACATCGAGTTCGAGTTCCCCGACCCGTTCACCATCACCAACAACTACCCCGACACCTTCGACCTCGTTGCCTTTACCGATGTGCAGCTTGACGTCTACAAGGACAACGACACCACCATCCGTACATTTGCACTTTCTCCTTTGGCCAACGACCTCTATCTCTACCAGCTCCTCTCGCCGCTCAGCAATGCCGTGGCAGGCGACAGCATCGACATCACCGTCCGTCTCCGTAACTTCGGCCAGAACGAAATTGAGTCGTGCGATGTATTCTATGTATTCAACGATAACGACACGGTTCAGGAGCATATCAACTTCTCCGACTATTTAGGCCACAATCTGCCCTCTACCGAATTCTTCAACTACACCTTCCGCCATCGCGAGCGTGCCACCATGGGCAATATGCTCCTTAAGGTATGGTGCAAATTCCCGCTCGATGTCTATCCCTACAACGACAGCGTCTCCCTGCAATTTGTCGGTATGGCCAACATCATCGATGTCCGTGCCACTGCAGGCATTATCGACGAACGTCGTTCCAATTATGCAAAGAAAGTCTTCATGGCCATCGTTCTTGATAACGTGGGTGCACGTACAGTGAACGATTTCGAGGTGGGTTGCTACTGGGATCGTGACACTTCTAAAAGAACCACAGCCATCTTCCATCGCGATGGAGGCTTGGAGGCAGGTGGTCATGCTGTATTCTACATCGCTGAGGATAGTGCTCGTTCCGCCCCCCGCACCTACCTTACCGTTTGGGCCTCTTGCCCGGGCGACACCAATCACTTTAACGATACATCCGATGTCGTTCTCCCGCTCTCATTCGACCTCGAATTGTTGAAGCTACAGGTGGAGGAGAACCGTACCGACTCGTGCCGTGTGCGTGCTGTCATCATCAATAACGGCACCTATCCATATATGAATACATTGACCTTTAGGGGCAGAATCAACGAAACGTCCTTCAACTACTCGATTCCTTTGCAGGATACGTTATATGTCCAACCCGGTCAGAAGAGGCACATTATGATTCTCGACAGACGAGGCAATGAATTCAAGATACCCAAGTCTCCGTTCCGCGATTACGTAGGTATGGGCATTATACAGCCGCCTAACGCCGACGATAACCCCGCCAACGACCAGACTACTATCATCGAAGTTCTCAACTACTTCGAAGGTGTGCCAGTGGCCGAAGACATGGGATTCGTACTCGAACAGAACTACCCCAACCCGTTCGATGGCTCCACTCGTATCGAGTTTGCCCTGCCCAGCAGCGGACGCGCCCGGTTCTTCATCACCGACCTCCTTGGTCGACTTGTCTACGAGCGTTACTCCCTCTTCAACCAGGGCCGCAACACGATCACTATCGACAAGGGTCAGTTCCCCTCCGGTGTCTACTTCTACGGCATCGACTACAATGGCGAACGCCGTATGCGCAAGATGACCGTCAAGTAGTGTTACAACGCTTCATATCCAACGTCACTCAGCAGCACCTCTTCCCCACCGGGCAGCAGGTGCTGCTGGCCGTTAGCGGGGGTGTCGACTCGGTGGTGCTGGCCCATCTTATGCATTCCGCAGGCTATCCCTTCGCCGTTGCCCACTGCAATTTCAATCTGCGCCCCGGCGACTGCGACCGCGACGAGGCCTTTGTCCGGCGGCTTGCCCGTCGCTACCGTGTCCCGTTCCATCTGGCAAGGTTCGACACGCTAGCCCATGCCCGCAGCCACGGGCAAAGCATCGAGGAGGCTGCGCGGCAGCTTCGCTACGACTGGTTCGACACACTCTGCCATGAACATGGCTACCCCGCAGTGCTCACCGCACACCACCGCGACGATGCCGCCGAAACCTTTTTCATCAACCTTTTGCGCGGCACAGGTCTCTCTGGTCTCCATGGCATCCTGTCTGTTCAGGGGCATGTGGTACGGCCGTTGCTCCCCTTTGGCCGCGACGACATCGAAGCCTATGCCCGCAGCCACCGCCTCCGCCATGTCGAGGATGTCACCAATGCATCACTCCTCTATCGCCGCAACCAGATCCGCCACCAGGTGCTTCCCCTCCTCCGCCAGCTACAGCCCTCTGCCGACACGGCACTAGCCACTACCATCGCCCACCTTCAGGCGGTCGAGCAACTCTATTCCTCCCTCCTCGAACCCCTCCGTCGCCAGCTAGTCACTGCGTGTCCCGACGGCACCTACCGTGTCAGCCTCCTTCCTTTCGGCGCACCCGGGTTCCTTCCCCTCGCCGACAACGCTACCCTTCGCCGCCAGCTCCTTTTCGAACTGTTGCGTCCATTCGGCTTCAATGTCGCCATGGTCGACGCGGTCCTCGCCAGCACCCAGCCCGGCCGTCGCTTTCTCTCGGCCACCCATCAAGCTGTTCTCGACCGTGGGCAGCTGCTTGTCTCCCCAATCAACAGTGTCGATGCCGAAACTTTGCCCGCCATCGAGTTGCGACTTTACGATGCTGCAACCTGTCCTGTCGACTATCGTCACCTGCCGCCCAACCAAGCTCTTTTCGACGCCGACACGCTCCGTCAGCCCCTCAGTTTGCGTCATTGGAGGGCAGGCGACCGCTTCCAGCCCCTTGGCATGGGCAAAGGCTCACAACTTGTCAGCGACTTCTTCACCGACCACAAGTACAGCCTGCCCGAAAAACAGCGCCAGCTCCTCCTGGTCGATGCCGACGACCGGATTCTTTGGATTGTGGGACGACGCACGGCACATCCCTTCCGGGTCACATCTTCTTCCAATATATTGCTTTTGGTAACTATCTGTTAACAGGCGCTGTTCCTGCTTCTTCGGTGCAGATAGCGTGATTTTTTTCTTTTTGTTAATGGGTCTTTCGGGTGTTTTTTATCACACTAACTCCCTTCGATATCCGCTCGTTCTCCTATCGTTCTCCTATCGTTACTCGATTTGTAATTGGATAAGTATCCTGTAAGATTCCTGTAAGGATGCTGTTTTGAACGAACCTAGGGGTGTGTCGGCATATCCTTGACACTGCCTTTTGTCAGTTCCCCTTGTCTTAAATAAATTTAAGAACTTTAACAACCTATGCGTTAAATAATGTTAAATTTCTAAGTATGCTTGTTGCTGACTATGCTGATTGATAAAAAATGTGTACTTTTGTAATTCGGAAATAGTGATTGAATTATGTGTAAAATATTGACAGAGAGTTTTTAATGTGTATGATGGCGTAGTGAAAATGTGTTTATTTCTGTGATTTTATGCGTATTTTGTTATTATTTCTGTAATTGAGCATTCAAAAAAACAATAATAATAAAAATATAAAATGAATCAGCAAAAGAAAAGTTACAAAGAGCCAACTGTTAAGATGGTTGCTTTTATGATTGAACGCGGTTTTGAAGGAAGCCCCTACCGCATTGTTCAGCCCGACACCGACACCGACGGCATGAACGAGCAAATGAACTATGATGAGAACAACTCGACCCTGGGTTGGGATTGGCACATTAATTAATAGAAAGGACATAGTAATATGAAGAAAATATCTGTATTTTTCCTGACGATAGCCGCCGCTGGCACCATGTTTTTTGCCGGCTGCAAGAAAGATGTGAATACCATTACCCTTGGTGTCGAGGTGGAGCCCGCCGCCGCCTCTGGTAAACTTTATATCGATGCCAACCACAATCCCGTCTTCTTCACTTCTGGCGAGATGGTGAATGTCAATGGTACCGAGTATCCTGTCACCCTTGATGGCACTACCTATAAGGTTGATGTTACTGACGAGGGTGAGGGTGCTATCTATCGTGCTGCTTATCCCACTTCTCTGTTCAACACCATTTCTGAGACTGGCTTCACTGGTAATACCAACCAGCCTATCCATCTGTCGCGTTGGCAGAAGTATGTGAAGGTCGATGGTAAACAGAATGTCCAGCTCCCTGCCGGTGCCATCATCAATGGCGATGGTAGCAAGAAACTGAAATTCTACAATTTCGGCTCTCTGCTTGAGATTCAGTGGAAGAACACTTCCAATGTTTCCTACGACATCGTAGGTATTGAGGTTACCGTTCCCGGTGTGGGTCTGTATGGCGATGGCGTTGCCAACCTCAGTGGCAATACCTCCAATATTGTGATGAACGATGTCCACAAGAACCGTGTCAACCTCGACATCACTGAAGAAGACCGCGAGACGGTCGCCGCCGGTGGCACCAGCGACAAGTACTATATCTTCCTGCCCCCGTTCGAGAACAAAAAGGTTACTGTCCGTATCCAGACCATCCGTACCGCCATGTCTACGCTGGAAGACCAGAAACTTAGGACTGTCACCGTCAACACTTCCAATGCAGTTACCTTGCCCCGCAACTACATTGTCCCCATGCACGTCGAGTCGACTCCTACTGAGGACAACGGCCTGACTGGTTACTTCTCCGTCCGTGGCGACGCTCAAGGCAACGACTCCTACAAGGTGGTATTCTCCCGCGGCAATCTGCAGCATGTCGAAACAGCTCTTCCTAACACAGGCACTTGGAAATTTGCCGACCGTCAGTATGATTTCTTTGCATGTAATAATTTAGCAGGTGCAGGTCATGATATTTCAACTACTACGGATCTTTTCTCTTGGAGTTTTGATTACAGTGGAGATAATACACGTGACGATAAGTTTGGAATGTTTACGTATGACTTTTGGAATGATTATAATGATTGGACAGCAGGCGGTACTTTTCAGGACTGGGGCTATTATAAAACAATCTCCGGTGATGCACCTCAAACTTGGTTCACAATGACATCTGACGAGTGGTATTATTTGCTTCACACTCGTGTGCATTTGACTGGTGACAATTTGCGCGGAAAAGCAAAGATTACAGGCATTGCAGATCATCCTGGTAGGACGTCTATGTCTGGTAATACACATCCGACAGAGGTTTATGGATTCATTCTTCTCCCGGACGATTGGACACCTGGTGATGTTCCTTCAGGCATAAGTTTTACACCTGCATCAATATCTAATCCTGTTGAGAATGAATATACTGTTTCCGAGTGGGCACGTCTCGAGGCTGCTGGTGCTATGTTTCTGCCTGCAGCTGGGTATGCACAACCTTATGGTGATCCACAGTCCGCAGATGGTGACGAAGTAGTGTTCTATAATGCCACAAATCAAAACGGTAATTACTGGACAAGTACAAAGCAAGAAACACAAGGACCTTGGGCTAGTGGATATGCAGAATCTCATTATCTTGCATTCCAATACAACGCATATTATTGGCACTTGCAAACATCATCGGGAGAGATGAATAACCATACTGTATCGAATTATGACATGAAATGGTATTATATGCGTTCCGTCCGTTTGGTGAAACCTGCTCCTGGTTATGTTGACCCCGATGGCCGTTCCACCGTTAATCAGTAAAACTGTTTGGTTTTTCATAATGCATTGATAGCAGCGGGCGGGCCTTGTGCCTGCCCGCTCTTTTTAGGGAGGTGAGTGCTGGAAATGTTGCTATTTGAAAAAAAAAGCTTATCTTTGCATTTTCAAATCGAAGGATTGTAGAGCATATTAATTAATACTTTTTGCAATATGAAGAAGATTTTTATCAGTTTAGCAGCTTTTGTCGCTGTGTCGCTGGCTTTGGTATCGTGCCATAACAACAGCGTGTTTAATGTGACCGTGGAAGAGGTGGCCGGCAACGGCGCCGCCGCCATCGCTTGGCCGAAAGATGCCGTGATAACCACATGGGACGACACCAAGACCCCTGCCGAGATTTCCTTTGCAAGCATTATGGCTGACAGCAGTTATGCCGTTATGCAGCTGCCCGAAGGGATGAAGACCCAGGGTGTGCGCCATTTTGTTTATCCCGCTTCGGTGTATGCCGGCGAGGGCATGGTGATGGTGCCTGCCGTGCAGAGCGGGGTGGATTTCCCCAATGGTATGCCTTTCTATGCCGAGACCAGCGAGGGTAACACCGATTTGGCATTTAAGGCCCTCTGCGGTGTGGTTCGCCTGCATCTCACCACCCCCGAACATCTGGCTTCGGTGCGGGTGAGCTCGGAGGATACGAACGGCTTTATGACCGGACGCTACGGTGTGGACAATCATCCTTTCCCCGTCCTTGCATCTACTCAGGGCGCCGCCAAGTATGTCAGCTGCGAGCAGCTGCAGAATGTCGATTTCAGCGCAGGCGCTGATTTGAATCTGTATGTGGCCCCCGGTTGCTTCAATTCGTTCGCTGTGACCATGGTGACCGAGGACGGTCGTGTGTGCGTCAAAAACCTGAAAGAAGGCAAATATGTTGTGGTGGAACGCAACAGCGTTTGCACGATTAATTTGGGCGGCGAAGAAGGCGAATTGGTCTTTGAGTAAAAAAAAGTTTGCCATGTCGGAAAATATTCGTATCTTTGCAAACTGAAAAAAAGATTGATAGTGTTTTCATGTTTCTCGAACTTGTTTTGTGATAAGTTTTTAGAATGTGAAGGATGTCCAATGGTGTAATGGCAGCACTCCAGATTTTGGTTCTGTCAGTCCAGGTTCGAGTCCTGGTTGGACAACAAAACGTCTCCCATGCAGCAGTGAGGAGACGTTTTTTTTAGGTGTTTGTGATTAAGTGTGGCATCCGTGCAGGCGATAGTTGAGGCGGTTTTGGGAATGGCGTGGCTGTTATTGTTGGGATGTGAGATTTTTTTCGTATCTTTGTAATCAGCCCCATGAAGGGCTAGGTAATGTAAACTGTTTATAAATAATATATTGAATCATGGCCGAACTGACCGAACAAGAACAAATACGCAGAAATTCGCTGAATGAATTAAAGAAACTGGGTATTAACCCCTATCCCGCCGCCCTGTATGAGGTGAACGCTAAATCGAGCGAGATTCTGGAGAAGTATCCTCAGGATAACACGCTGTTTCAGGACATCAGTATAGCTGGTCGCATCATGAGCCGCCGTATCATGGGTGCGGCATCGTTTGTGGAGCTTCAAGACCCGCACGGACGTATCCAGCTGTATGTGAAACGCGACGAGATTTGCCCGGGCGAGGACAAGACGATGTACAACACGGTGTTCAAGCGTCTGCTGGATATCGGCGACATTATTGGTGTGAAGGGTTATGTGTTCGTCACACAGATGGGTGAGATTTCCATCCATGTGAAGAGCCTGACGGTGCTTAGCAAGAGCCTCCGTCCGTTGCCCATTGTGAAGGAGAAGGATGGCGTGGTGTACGATGCCTTCAGCGACCCCGAGCAGCGCTACCGCATGCGTTATGTGGATTTGATTGTGAATCCGCACGTGAGGGAGACTTTTGTGAAGAGGGCAAAGATTGTGAACACGATGCGCGAGTACTTCAACGAGCAGGGCTATCTGGAGGTGGATACACCGGTGTTACAGGTCATCCCCGGCGGCGCCGCTGCACGTCCCTTTATCACGCACCACAATGCTTTGGACATCGACTTGTATCTGCGCATAGCCAATGAATTGTATCTGAAACGGCTTATCGTCGGCGGGTATGAAGGTGTGTATGAGTTCAGCCGCAATTTCCGCAACGAGGGTATGGACCGGACCCACAACCCCGAGTTCACTTGTATGGAGATTTATGTGGCCTATAAGGACTACAACTGGATGATGAAGTTTGTGGAGACCATGCTGGAGCGTATCGCCTTGACGCTGCACGGCACCACGAAGGTGCAGGTGTGGGGCAATGAGATTGATTTCAAGCCTCCTTACCGCCGTGCCCCGATGTGCGAGCTGATTAAGGAGCATACGGGCTACGATGTGGCCGATATGGACGAGCAGCAGTTGCGCGATACCTGCAAGGCACTGGGCGTAGAGACCGACGAGACGATGGGCAAGGGAAAGCTGATTGACGCCATCTTCGGTGAGAAGTGCGAGCATACACTGATTCAGCCCACCTTTGTCACCGACTACCCCATTGAGATGTCGCCGCTGTGCAAACGCCACCGCGACAATCCTAACCTCACCGAGCGCTTTGAGCTGTTTGTCAACGGCAAGGAGCTGGCAAACGCTTATAGCGAGTTGAACGACCCGATCGACCAGCTGGGACGTTTCCAGGAACAGTTGCGCCTGAGCGAGAAGGGTGACGATGAGGCTATGTTTATCGACCTGGACTTTGTGAGAGCATTGGAGTTTGGCATGCCTCCCACCTCGGGCATGGGTATCGGCATCGACCGTCTGGTGATGATGATGACTGGCGAGCAGAGCATACAGGATGTGTTGCTCTTCCCGCAGATGAAGCCGGAGAAGAAGGCCGTTGTCACCACCGACGAGGAGTTTGTGGAGCATGGCGTGGCAGCCGAGTGGGTGCCTATGCTGCGCAAGGCAGGCATCAACACGCTGGCACAGCTTAAAGAGGCCAACCCCAACAAGCTGTATAACGACCTGAACGGTCTGCGCAAGAAGAACAAACTGGACATCCCCCCGGTGCAGAAAGAGGCCCTGGAGAGCTGGATAGGGTAGGAGTGAGGAGCTGCCGTTATGAAGGTTAAGCAGTTTACGGTTAATCACTTTGCCATGAATTGTTTCGTCCTGTGGGACGAGGCTACTAAACAGTGCGCCATTGTCGACCCAGGGGCTGAGACCAGCTATGAGGAGGCTCAGATTACTCAGTATATAGAGGAGAATGGGCTTGAGCCAGCCATGATATTGCTGACCCATGCCCATGTGGACCATATAGCGGGATTGAAAGAGATGTGCGAGCGGTATAAGCTTCCCGTGACAATGCATGCCGACGGGAAAGTGCTGCTGCGCCAGGCCGAGGCTTACGGCGCTGTGATGGGTTTTGAGGTGGAGCGGATGGATAGACTGCCGGTGAATGAGATAAGCGGTGGCGATGTGCTGATGCTGGGGCAGGAAAAGATAGAGTGCCGTGAGGTACCGGGTCATTGTCCCGGGAGCATGGCATACGTGCTGCCCGGTGCGCAGATGGTATTGACTGGCGATGCCTTGTTCAGGGGCAGTATTGGAAGAACCGATTTGCCCGGCGGGAACTATCAACTGCTCATTGACAAGATAAGGACACAATTGCTTACCTTGCCGGATGACTATGAAGTGTTGCCCGGCCATGGCGATATCAGCACGATAGGGGAAGAGCAACGTTATAACGGCTTTCTGATATGATTAACCCCAAGATTGAATCATCGTGGCTAGAGGTGCTGCGACCGCAATTCGAGGCGCCGTATTTTGCACAGTTGAAGGACTTTCTTGTGGCCGAGAGGCAGCAGTATGTCTGCTACCCCAAAGGGGGAGACATCTTTGCGGCTTTCGACCACACGCCTTTCGACAAGGTGAAGGTTGTCATCTTGGGGCAAGACCCATATCATGAGCCAGGGCAGGCACATGGTCTCTGCTTTTCTGTTCCTGAGGGAGTAACCGTGCCGCCGTCGCTGGTGAATATCATCAAGGAGATAAACAGCGACCTGGGTACGCAGATACCGCTCACTTGCGGCAACTTGACGGGCTGGGCCGAACAAGGGGTGCTGCTGCTGAATGCCACGTTGACAGTCAGGGCGCATCAGGCGGGGTCGCACCAGCACAGGGGATGGGAGCTGTTTACGGATGCCGCCATACAGGCGTTGGCTCAACAACGCACAGGCATCGTGTTTATGCTGTGGGGCAGTTTTGCCATCAGCAAGGCACAGTATATCGACCGTTCGCGGCACTATGTGCTGACAGCACCGCATCCGTCGCCGTTGTCGGCCTACAGGGGTTTCTTCGGGTGCAGGCATTTCTCGCAGTGCAACGCCATATTGCAGCAGCAGGGGCTTGCCCCCATAGACTGGACACGGATAAGTTGAGGCAATCCCAATTGTCCCCAATAGGGCAACTTTTTTTTTACATCCGTCCCATGTTGCCGTAAATAGACATGAGGTGCCTTTGCTAAGTTTGTGGCATTTAGTGCCCTGCATTTTTTTTTGTTTTTGTTTCGGTTTTTTTGTATCTTTGCACCGTGAATGTGGCCATTCACTGCGTAATATAAAGTTTATTGACTATGAAAAAGTATTCTTTCTTGATTATCATTCTGTGTATAATGGGCGCAACACCGTTGTGTGCACAGTACCATATCACTGGCGATACCATACAATACATGGACTCAATTTATTGGAGACCAGATTGGGTTGACACGCTGGTTGACCCCGCAAATATACCTCACGAATCCTTTACCTTTACTTATGGATTTCCCAACTCCCCTGGGGGCGAATATCTTATGAAGCATACTGTGGATCATCCGATACGTGTTATCGGCATAGCTTGCGCGGTGGCAGCAAGATACCAGCACTGGCCTGAGGACCTTGTCCAACCCGTCGAGACCTCTGTACAGGAATATCTCCGCATTTACCGTAGAAAGCGCGATTCGACCGATGTTCCGCTGCGTTCCATACCGTGGGATCCCACCGCTCCGCATAGGTATCTTAATTGTCAAAGTTCCTCTGCCCGATCCCCCCATGATCCATCAATCGTCAACTGCGACTCGATTACCTATGGGTACCCATACGTACATCCCGTATATGAGGTTTATTTCGAGGACAATCCCTTGGTTATCGTTGATTCGTTTTGCATCGGAATGACCAATCACAGTGGTGGGATATGGGATTGTATATATCCAATGAATTTCAGTATGTATGGAAATCCTCCTTGCGGTATCAGACGTGAATTAACTTATATTTTGATCTATGACAGTAACGGTGTAATAATTCCGGCAGGCCAGCCTACGGAATATACGACATGGAATCTATGGTACATTTTCCCCATTCTTTCGCAGGATACGGATTTTTCGCTGTTAGATTCCTGCCCCGCGGTGGGGAATGTATGGATAGACACTGCAGGTGGCGGCAGCGTCCTGCGATGGGACACCGACACGCTCCACGCCCAGTGGAGACTCGGCATCAGCGACACAGGGGATGCCCACAACACCCTTTATCTCGATACCCTGTTGGAGGTACCCTACATCAACCTCGACTCTTTGGGTATTGAGCCCCCGTTTTCGGTGCAGGTGCGCCCCCAGTGCCTCTGCTATGAATACTGTGAGGTGTGGGGCGGCTGGGGCGACTGCACTGAGTTTCTGCCTGCGCCTGTGCCTGACACGTGCCGACCAGTGGAGAATCTGCAGTTCGTAAGGACGGGACGCAGAGCAGGAACACTGACATGGATTCCCGACACGATCCAGACCCTATGGGAGGTGTCTGTCGGCCTCGTCGACGGGGACGTGTCGGATACCTTTTTTGACACTCTTGTGACGGTTCCGTTCCTAGATATCGACAGCACGATGGCGCCTGCCGTTTTTACGGCACACGTCCGCGCCATCTGCGGAGAGGACAACCTGAGCGACTGGGTGTCGGTCACTGTGGATGGAACTGACACGTGCCGACCTGTGGAGAATCTGCAGTTCGTAAGGACGGGACGCAGAGCGGGAACACTGACATGGATTCCCGACACGCTCCAGACCCTATGGCAGGTGTCAGTCGGCCTCGTCGACAGGGACGTGTCGGAAGCATTTTTTGACACCCTCGTCTCGGCTCCGTTCCTCGATATCGACAGCTCGATGGCACCCACCGTTTTTACGGCACACGTCCGCGCCATCTGTGGAGAGGACAACCCGAGTGACTGGGTGTCAGTCACTGCCGACCCCTACGTGAGTGTCTCCCAGACCATGGCTCCTGACATCCAACTCGTCCCTAATCCTGCTGACGGACTTGTGCGTGTGGTTTCTTCCGACGGGCTGCGTGGCATTGAGGTTTATGACATGACAGGGCGCAGAATGCTTGCCTTCACTGCCACCTCCACAGAGGTCTCTTTCAATGTCTCGGACTGGTCTGCCGGCACCTACATTGTCATTCTCCGCACCATAGCAGGTGCATCTGTGCAGCGGCTGGTGGTGGAATAACCACTAGACTCCTTGCTGTAATACATTATCCCCAACACTGCATTTTTTTTCTTCATCCACCCCATGTTGCCGTGAATTGACATGAGGTGCCTTTGCTAAGTTTGTGGTATTTAGTATTTTTAATAAAATATTTGTTTGTTTCATTTTTTTTTCGTATCTTTGCACCGTGAATATGGTAATTCCCACAACAACGTTATGGACAAAAATAAAAAAATCATTATGAATACGAAACAAATAATCATGGTACTGCTGGCTCTTATGCTGGCATTCCCTATGCATGGACAGGTTGAACTTAAAAAACACTCTCCAGAATTGGCAGGTAATCAGGCGCTCATACGAGAATGGCTTGACACTGTATCTATCTCCTATGTGGTGACAGAAAAGGGAGATAAATATTTTGTCCGTGACATCCGAGGGCATACCACGGCTGTCGCTGCAACCATACCCGAAGAAATGACCATTGCGGACATGGAAGTTAAGGATGAATTTCTCTTTTTCTGTGGAACGTATGACTCTAATAGTACAACTTATGGTATGGTAGGTGTGCTAAACATTGTCAATACATTCATTTGGATGCAGCCTTACCATATTGGACTATTCGATTGGACAACAGATAGTCTTAGTGGCCTGATCCGTATGACAAAACCGCAAAGGGTGGGGAGTACTTGGAATAATGTGACATCAGACCTATACGTATCGGTGGTAGGAGAAATTGAGCACATGGATCCTACAGGACATATCACACGACAGACTGGCGTGTGCGAGGCATTCACCGATGTGACATTTTCTCCATGGAAAAGCAGTTACTACTGGTGTGATGACCCGGAGGTTGTCTTTACGGACATTACCGAGACCGACAATTATTATGTGGCTGTCGGCCACCATGCCACTCTCGGCACCACGCTGATAAAACGGTTCAAAGTCCCCACGCCTTTTGTACCCTCGCAGCGGCCTTTCACTTATTATACTCACATTGAGAATTATGGAAGCATCGAAAATGTGCCTGATGATTTTACAGAGGGGGATGTACTAACTGTTGCTACAAAAAAAGACTCGTTTGTTGTGGCTAACTACTATAGAAATTCAACATCGGCAGGAAGTACCGTTAAACTATTCGACGCCAATTCCCCAATTGCGACATTGGCAAAAACCATCAAATTGCAGCAGAACACTATACCCAGTGTTTCCTCGGCATGGAAACTTCGAGAGATACAATATGATTACCTGAGCGGAATGACCTTTGTCTTGCAGGACATGGATTATCCCATTAATGCCACCGCTACGAGTACCGTGTGTGAATACGATTTATGGTCGACATCCTCAAATGGATGGTTCACTATACCAGGGTATTCTGTATATGGCATGGGGTGTTGGTCCGGTGCTGGATTTCAGGTTGCGGGAGACGCCGCGGGTAAATTAAACTACATGCGCAAGAGAGGAGGCATCAATTCCTCTTGCGAAACAACTACCAGACACACCTATACAGTCGAGAGTCCCAAGGTGGATCTCTTGCCGATACAGGAACATGGTATCGGCTATTATGAAGATATGATTCCAAAATCACGTCAAGCACAGTTGATTCCTATAAAAATAATCTATGACTGCGTTAAATATTAATTATTGGCAATGAAAAAGTATTCATTCATAATTATCATGCTGTGTATTATGGGAGCAACACCGTTGTGGGCGCAATACCATATCACTGGCGATACCATACAATACATGGATTCGATTTATTGGAGACCAGATTGGGTTGACACGCTGGTTGACCCCGCAAATATACCTCACGAAGCCATTACCTTTACTGGCGGATTTCCCAACGGCCCTGGAGCCGAATGGCTTATGAAGCATACCGTGGATCATCCGATACGTGTTATTGGCATAGCTTGCGCGGTGGCGGCAAGATTCCAGCACTGGCCTGAGGACCTTGTCCAACCCGTCGAGACCTCTGTACAGGAATATCTCCGCATTTACCGTAGAAAGCGCGATTCGACCGATGTTCCGCTGCGTTCCATACCGTGGGATCCCACTGCTCCGCATCGGTATCTTAATTGTCAAAGCTCCTCTGCCCGATCCCCCCATGATCCATCAATCGTCAACTGCGACTCGATTACTTATGGGTACCCATACGTACATCCCGTATATGAGGTGTATTTCGAGGACAATCCCTTGGTTATCGTTGATTCGTTTTGCATCGGAATGACCAACCACAGTGGTGGGATATGGGATTGTATATTTCCGAAAAATTTCAGTATG
>JAEEGK010003342.1_pt1 | contig 40039 bp, 16 predicted proteins | sample 8958771 | NCBI WGS metagenome assembly JAEEGK01 (sample SAMN16246547, study PRJNA631951) | gut metagenome | biome: gut microbiome; feature: rumen; material: SC-attached | host: Bos | place: Iran: Karaj | collected 2018-10
TCAAAGAAAATAAAGCAAAAAATAAAAAGAATAATAGTTAAAAAAAAGAAATAAAAAAGTCATTGAGAGGAAATAGAATTAGAAGAAAAATCAACAAGTTAAAAAATACAATCACCAAAACAAAAAAATCAATAATAAATAAAAAGCAAGTCCAAAAAAAAAAAGTAGAAACAATCACCAAAAAAAGTAAATAACAAATCTAAACAAGAAAAGAAATTCAGAAGAATCAAAAAAAAAAAAATTAAATTACAGAAGAAGAAGAAAAATCAATAAAAGATGAAGATTCAAATAAAAATATAAAAAGCTCAAAATCTTGAGTAGAAAAGACTCAAAAATCAATAGAATGCTTAACTAAACCAAAAATAACATCATTAATATATTAGGATATTTATAATTGGGATTTGATGAGAAAATATTATATAAATATTTTTCTCAATTTGTTAAAATAAATAGGTTATATAATCCATTTTCAACTTAAATTGGAAATTCAAAAGATTATGAATTTATCGAAGTAAAAGCTATGAATAATTATTTGAAACTTAAGAAAAAATACAAAGAAAAGAAGAGATTAACAATAAAATTTATACTTTATTGAAAAGAGAAGAGATTAAAAGAGAAAAAATAAAAAAAGAAGGATTTAATATTAATTTTCCTTGAAAAAATATTATAATAAATTAATAAATAAAAATATTGAGAATTATTATATTTTAATTTTTTAGTTTTAAAATTAATATTAATTTAGTTATTAATTTATATTTAAAACTTAAAATAATTTATATTTATATAAATTTCTTTGGGTGAATTTAATTAGTGAAATTTATGGGAATTGGGCCCAATCCTCATAAATCTCCCTATTTGTAATATATTTATATGGAAAAAGAATAAAAAATTTAAATTTAATTTTGTTTAAAATTTTATTTAAATTATTTCATGTATTTACTTTAATTTATATTATAAATTTATTTTGAATAAATTCTGGAATTTTTTTAAAATTATTTTAACTTCTAAACAATTAATATTGATAAAATAATTTTGATATTTATTTTGGTAAAAATAATTCCTATTATTTCTTATGAAATTAATTGTAGTAGTTTTGGTTTTCTAACAATTTAATTTATAAAAATGATTATAATAATTTTTTAAATCATTTTTTGATTGTTTTAAATTATATATTATTGTTTTTAAGTATTTTATTGGAATTTTTTGATTTTTTCATTTAAATTATTATTTTATAAAATAAAAATAAATTTATAATTATTTAAATAAAAATAAAGTTTATTGTGAAATATTAAGTATTAATAAAATAAAGAAGAATAGAAGAGGCAAATTAATTTCAATTCTTTTAGAATTTATAATCTCTTTCTACTCAATCATTGCAAGATGCTAATAATACTTCTGTTACCTTTAATAAAGATATAATACAGTAAAAGAAAAATCAATCCGGATGCTCTATCTATCTAAATTTCAAAGTTAGGCTCAATCATTTTTGGAAAATAGCTACCCGGATTTAAAATAAAAAAATGATATCAAAAATTATCTATTAAATAATGGATTCATATAAATAATTTAATTTTATTAACTAAATAATTAAATGTTTTTTCTAAATTTAATTCATTAACTTCATTATATTTCTTAATATATAATTTAAATTGAATATAAGTATTAAGCACATATCTAAAGTTTAATATTTCAAATAAAATCAATTTATATAATATAGTCTAAATCTCAATTATTGTTATTTATTTATTTGAAAATTAGATATAACTTTCTGAATTTAACAAAAATTTTTGGTCTGCTCTGTAAAAAAGTCAATCCAGATAGATTTGTCTTTTATGATTTATGATTATGGTAAATATAAAGGAAAAGAATTTAAAGAAAAACGAGTATATATATTATTAGATCCTTATACATATATGTTTTAACTTTCTTTATTTCTTTTTTTTAAAATCCTTTTAATACTTTGTAGGATAATGAAAATACTAAATTCACTATTGTAAAAACTTTTATTTTATATTGACCTATATTATTAATTTTAAATTTAACATTTAAAAACCTTTTTCTTCCATTTTTAAACCTAAATTACGAAATGAAAAAGTGCTATAACTTAATCTATAACCAAAAGGATAATTTTATTCTTAATTAATCTTGTATTTCAATAATAAAATTTCAATTATTATTATTTAGCAAATCTTCAAGTTTATCATCATTAAAAATTGATTTATAAATCTTATATTTTCAACAAAAATAGAAGAAAAATTTTTTAAAGAAAGAATATGATAATTATCAACAATAACATTATTAATATCATCAGAATAAAAAATATCATTTTGATTAAGTAAACTTTGAGTAAGTATAATTGCATAAGGATATTGAATAAAACTTAAAGCATTATTATCAGAAATATATTTTGATATATTGATTTAAATAACTTAATAATTAATTTAATTAAAACACAAATTCAAAAAGGATTATTTATTAATTTAGGTAAAATTTTTAATAATTTCTTATTAATTTATAATCTTTCTTCAATTTTTTATTATTGAAATAAACTTTTGTAAAACATGAATTCCTTTTGAGTCTAAAGAGAAATTTAATTCATTTCTATACTTTTTAATACTATTCTTTTTCATTTTTTGATATTATTTTATCTATTAATTATTAAATTTAATAATTATTTTAAAATGTCAAATATAGATTTAAATAATAAAGCAATTTCTCAATTTAATCCAAAGGACGTTAAAGAATTTATAAAAGACATAGGATTAAGTAGTTATTCAGCAAAATTTGAAAAATATCAAATTGATGGATATGATTTGTGTAATATTACAGATGATTTATTAAAATTATTAGATTTTTCAAATATTCACGATATAAATAAATTAAAAAGAAATATTCATTTAAAATTATTAAATCAATTAAAAATAAATTTATCTTTTCAAAATAAAAATTATCCTTTTCAATTAGATTATTTACCAGATTTTACAGTTGAAAATTTAGAAATTTTAATATCAAAAGCTTTAAATATTAAAGATATTCTAATATGTACTTTTGATAATCAAATTTTAACTCCTCAAATTAAGTTTATTGAACTTCTATTAGTAGAATATGAAAAATATAAAAATTTAAAAGTTTTTAATATTAATGATAATCAAAAAATAACAGAAATTAAAAAGTTAGAAAATGAAAATAAAGTAAATGAATATGATATTAAAAAAGAAAATTCGATTAATAATCAAGTCCCTGAAAATAAAAAAGAAGAAAATGAAAAATTGAACTATAATATGGAAATGATACAAAATAAACAATTTAATATTAAAAATAATGATGAAGATATTTTAAAAAATAATAATAATGATATTTTACCTAAAGATAATTTTAATAAAGGATTTTCAAATGAAATAAAAAAAGATTTTAAAGACATAAAAAAAGAATATGAAAGTGATTTTACTAAAAACTTTAATAAAGATTTTAATAAAAAAGATTTAAATCAAAATGATTTTAAAAATGAATATAAATCAACAGATTTCTCTAAAGATTTTAATAAACAATTTAATCCAAAAGAACTCAATAAAGAATTTAATCCAAAAGATTTAAATAAAGATTTTAATCCAAAAGATTTAAATAAAGAATTTAATTTAAAAGAATTAAATAAAGAATTTAATCCAAAAGATTTCAATAAAGATTTTAATCCAAAAGATTTAAATACAAAAGAATATATACCAAGAGATTATAAAAGAGATTTACATATTGAATCAGATACAAAAAAAGAAATATTAAATTCAAATTATAAAGAATTTAATTCAAATATTAAAACAACAGAATCATTTAAAGAAGAAAATCAACCAGAACCTCAAATGCAAATTCCTCAAAAATATTCAAAAGATTATCAATCTGATTTTTCTTATAAACCATATACTCCTTCAACTAATTATTCTTTAGAAAACAATTTAAATATAAATAAACCATCAATTAATGAAAAAAATGATTTAAGTGATAATAATAATATGAAACTGTTTCAAAATAAATATATTTCACAATTAACTTCAAATAAAGATGATTTATTAAAAGGAAATTTTTCTCCTGAATTAAATTTAAATAAAGATAAAAAAGATTTTAATAGTGAAATAAATCATAAAACATCTAATTATGTTTTTAATTCAAGTGAATTAAATAAATTTGAAAAATATAATTCTTTGAATAAAAATTTTTCAAATCAGAATCCAACACTTGAATCATTAGTAACAGAATCACCAGAAATTAAAAAAAATCCTTTATCAAATAATTTAAATAATTTGAAAGATAATAGTTTTAATATTCAAGATAATGATATATTTATGAATAGAAAATTTGGAAATTATTTAAATAATAATAATAATGCTTTTAAAAGTAATATTTCAGAAAATCCAAATTTAAAAGAAAATTTTAAACAAATTCAAAGTGAAAAAAGATCTTTTAGAAATTATAGTGAAATTCAAAATAATGAAATAAATACAATAGAAGATTATAAACCAAAACAATATCAAAAATATAATCAAAATCCTTTAGAAGAATTAAATGATAAATTTAATTCAAATGAACAATTTAATAAATTTAGTACAAGATTTAAACAAAATAATATGGATGAAATAGAAGATATAAGTTCAAATTTTAAAAATAATAATAATAAAAATATTACTAGTTTAAGGGGACAAATTGGAACAGGAAATTTTGGATTAGATAGAAAGACATTTCAAATGGATAAACAATATAATTATAAAATGGATAAATAAAATATTTTAAATTTTTTTTTTGAATTTTTTAAAGAAATTAAATATTAGAAACATATTTTTGGTAAAAAAATAATATTATTATTATATTTCATTCATATTTTTGCTTTTTATAAATCATTTCTAAATATTTATCAATTTCTAAAATGTTTATTGCAATCCAACTTAATGGAGAATTTCTTGTTTTTGAAATTAATTTTATTTCAGATAAATGTTTATTAATAATTTCATTATAATTAGTAAAAATTTCATTATCTATATCAGAATTAATATAAACTTTAGGATAAATAACTTTTAAAAATAAATCTTTAATACTTTTAATATTATAATAATCAAAGAAAAAGGAAAACAAATCTTTCAATTCTTTATTATTATCAAATTTATCTTTAAGTTCTAAAATTATATATAATAAATTACATAAATGTTTTCCTAAATCAGAAGTATCATTATAAATTAATTCTTCTTTTCTTTTAATAATAAAATTAATTCCTGCTTGTGCAGTTTTACTAGGAAAAATAGTTTTATTTAATTCATCTTCATTATTTTCTTTTTCACTAATATCATCTCCACTACTACCACTTATATTTAATTCATCTTTTAATTCTAAAATATATTTATCTGTATAAATAAGAGGTATTTGTATTTTATTATATAATTTTTTATCTAAAAATTTAAATTTTAATTTCTCTTCATCAGGAATTAATAAACTATTTGCAATTAATTGTAATGCATTATATTTAGAATCAATTTTATTAGTAAATCTTTTAAATATTGATTCTGTTTTTAAATTTGAATTAAAAGAAACTGTTTTTTTTTTTTCTTCTTTTAGTTTATTTAATAAATTTGCAAATTGGAATGAATAATTATTTTTGAATGTTAATGATCTTTTTTTTCTTATTATTCCTTTTAAAGCTTTATTTTTTTGATTGTCTTCAATATTTTTATTTTCTTCTAATCCTAATACTATTTTTTTTATTTCAAATAATTCATCTCTTATATTTTTATTTGATTTAGATAAAAAACAATTAACACTTTTATGTCTTTTTTTTTCTATATTTTCATTTCCTTTATTTTGATATAATTCCCAATATGGATTCTTATCATTTATTGTTGTTGCTTTTTTATATGGAATTATTTTTTTTTTATTATTATCATCTTCACTTATTATTTTTTGAATTAAATTCATTTGATTAATATAATCTTTTTGTAATGTTTGTAATTTATTGTTTATTGTATTAAATTTACTATTAAAAGAATTTAATGAATCATTTATTATTTTGTTTAATTTTAAAGTTTTTTCATTTGATAATGATATTGAATTATTTGTTTGTTTATTAGAGGAAGAAATCATATTTGTTTATAAAAATATAATAATTTATTATTTATTTTTTTTAAATAAATTATGATGTTTGGGTTTATTATTTATTTTGAAATATTGATATAATAAAAGATTTATGAGTATAATTATGAAAAAACATATTATATTCAAAACTGTTAATTTTGTTGATAATTTATTTTGATAAATTTTAAGTAAATTATCTATTATTTTTATATAATTTATACTTTTTGATATTCTATATAAAATACTAAAATATTTTATAATTTCAATATCAGTAATAAATTCATTATTTAAAAGTTTATTAACAATTTTTAATCCTTCAAAATCATTTTTCATATATTTATAACAAACATAGCAATCTTCTTTATAATTTTTTATTGATAAAATAATCAATTCAATTTCTTTATTTGAAAAGAATTTTATTTGATTTATTTTTTTATATTTTTCAATAATTGAATCAAATAGAAATATAATACTTTCTATTAATTGAATGTTAAAAATATGAACATAAATATTATTTAAAGTTTCATATGATGTGATATTTTTTTTCTTTTGAAAAATTTCATCTATATTTATATATTGCTTAATTAAAGGAAATGTATGAAAAACAATTCTATATAAAATAAATAAATTTTCAATATATTCAATATGAAAAATTTCCTTTTCTAGTATTTGAGTTAAATTAAGATAACCTTGATAAAAAGAATAAGTTAATATATTTGTCATTGAATGATAACCTGAAAATAAAATTTGGAAATTTGAATTGTTTGAAATTTTTGTCATTTTCTTCCATATATTAGAACCATTATATGAATTATAATAATTTAATTCATTTTTAAAAATAGGTTTATTAAAAATTTTATTAAATAAATTATATTTTCTAAACAATTCTAATTGTTCTGTATATTTTTCTTGATATTTTAAAATCTTTTGTAATTTTTCATTACTAAAATATTTATTTGGTAAATTTTTTTTCTTAATAATATAAATCCAATCTCTATAAGGAATAAAAGCATTATTATATAAATATATCCATAAGATAATTAACAGGCAATTAATTATCAAAATTATGATGATTTTGTTTTTGAGATCTTTATTTTTCATTAAAAATAAAATTAAATGAAAATTAGAATTCAAAAAATAATAATAATTAGGAAATAAATTTATAAATAAAATAAAATCAAATCACAATTAATTATGAATTAAAGATTTATTAATAAAAAATTAACCTTCAAATAAAACAATATATTATATTGAAATTAAAAAAATATATATACAAAAAAAAGAATAATAAAAAAATAAATATTAATAACTAATTTAAAAACTTTAAAAAATGCAAAAAGGAGGAACTTTAAATCCAATAAAACAAACATCTTCAAAGGGAATAACATCATTTCTTCCATCACAAAATACAATGCCATCAAAAGGAATAAAAAAATTACCAAAAAGAAATATGATATTAAATAAAGATTTTGCTCAAGTAAAGTAAAGAAAAAAAAATATATATACTTATATAAAATAAATAGAATAAATATAACAGAAAAAACTCAAATAATTCCAGATGAAAATGTAAATTTTAAAAAAGAAATATCAAAAAATGAAATTATTTATAATCCAATAAAAGATGAAGAAGAAATAAAACCAAATTATTCAAATAATAAACCAATTGTTTCTGGTTCAAATTATGAACATATTATTCCTGAAATTGGAGTTAGAGTTAAGTCAGATGAACATTTTGAAACAAAAAATGGAGGTTTAAATTTTAAAAATCAATTTGGTAGAATGTCAATGAAAGAATATGAAATGTTAAGAGAACAATATATGGTAAAGGGAAATGAAAAAATAAATAATAATCAATTTATTTCTAATAATGGTCAAAATAATAATATTGAAAATGATAATGAACAAAATTATAATATAAATAAAAATGATATAAATAATAATAATAATAATCTTATTAATCCAAATAATAATAATAAAAATAGTAATAATAAAACTTATAATAATCAAAGTAGTTTTAATAGAAAAAGCTTTCAAGGAAGTATTACAAATGATAAAATATCAAATTATAATTGGAATAATATTGAAGATGATAATTATAATAATTATCCTAATAATGGAAAAGTTATGAATGAAAATTTATTTAAACATAGAACAAGTAAAGATATTAGAAGAGAAAAAAAAAGTGCTACATATAATACAGGTTATGTTAATAATTTTAATAATCAAATTATTTCTAATCAAAATTGGGGTAATATAAATACAACTAATAATCCACAAAGAAGTAAATTAAATTCAACAACAAAGAGAGTAAGTGAAACAAATTTAAGAACAAGGAAAAAATAAAAATTATATTATTTGATTTTTAATCTACTATTTTTAATTTTGAAAAATTTATTTTTTAATTTTTTTTCTTATTTTTCTAAATTTAAAAATAAAATGGGAAATAATATTAAAATAGTAAGAAAGGATATATCTAATTTTATATAGTGTTGCTTGAGTCCCAAAATTAATAATAATTTAGATTTAATAACAGCAAGAACAGATATAAAAAAGCGTCCAAATAAAATGATGACAGATAAAGAAGAAAATAATAATTTATTTTATAATGACATTAAAAATAATATAAACCAAAATTCAATTTTCAAAAAAGAAAATAATAAAATAAATAATAATGAAAATAACAATATAAAAAGTATTCATAACATATTAAAAGAAAGTATAGATTCAAAAAAAGAAAATAAAAACAATCAAAATAATAATAATAATAATTTAAATTATGAAGAAGAAAATATACAAATAGTTAGTAATCAAAATTACATAGAAAAAATAAAAATAATATATTCTTATTCACCAAAATTAAATTTAGAAATATTAAATTCAATAACATATCAAAAAGGTTTAATAATAAAATTAGATGCATTTGGAATGATAGAAAATTCATTAAGAAATAAAAGAGATGGTTTTACATATTTTGGTTTTATGGAAGATAATAAAAATAAAGAAATAGACTTTTTAATTCAACCAAAAGAAAATTTTTACGAACCAAAATTTATAGGAAAACATTTTCAAATAAGATTTAATCCAGAAGATATGAAATATTATATAATTGATTTAGGTTTTGGTTTTGGAACTTTTATGAAAATATTAACAGAAATAAAAATAAAAGATAATTATTTAATTAATTTAGGAAATTCTTATATTGTTTGTACATTTGATATAGATGATAATGAAGAAAATATTGAAAGTGAAAAATATTTAAATTTAAAAATATTTAGTGGAGATTTTAGAAGTGAACCAATTATTTTTAATAGTGAAGAAGATCAATTAATTACAATTGGAAGAGATAATTCTTGTGATGTTATAATTGATGATAATTTATTAAGTAGAGTACATTGTACTATTTTATATAAAATTGGAATTGGTTGGTTTATTAGAGATGGAAAAATTAATATTGATGATAATAATTGTTTTAAACCTTCGACTAATAGTACTTGGTTGTTTTTAATTAATGAAATTCCTATTTATGATGGAATGATTTTTAAGTCAAATCAAAATTTATTTCAGTGTAAATATATTTATAATTAGAAGTGTTCAATTTTTTTTTTCATTTTGGAATTTAAGACAATAGGAATACTTTATGAGATGATGAAAATATTTTTATTTTAATTAATATATTTTTTTTTGTTTTTAATTAAATTTTTTTTGTTAAAAAATTTTATATTTTATTTATTATTTCCAATTTGATTAAATTATATTATACAATTTTAGCTAATTTTAAATGAACTATCATAAAAAAATAATTAATAAAATATAATAAATTATGGATATTAAACTAGACTATTTATTTTTTATATTTTTATTGTAATATTGATAACAACAAAAAATGATAATATAATTAATTTTTATATTTAAAATCTTTTTTTTTGTAAAATAAAAATTTGAAATGTTAATTTTAAGTCAAAAAATAAAATTTAATTCTTTTTTCTTTATTTCAATTATATATCAATTATTTACATTTATTCACTTAGAAAAACTACAAAAAGATGATATATATTTTATTTCAACATCAAAAAATTTTAATTTAAATCAAAAATTTCAGATTTATGGAAATGAAATTTCATATTTAGAAATTCAAATGAAATGTGATTCAATGAATAATAAAAATAAAATAATAAATAATGAACTAGTAACAATTAATAGTTTCATATTTGAGTTAAATTTTTCTAAATTTCAAAATTGTGAAATTTATTCTATTAACAATAATTTTGTTTTTTCAAAAAATGAATATCCAATTTTTAATTTTTCAGAATTAAAATTTATTAAAATGTTTATTGAATATAAAGAAAAACAAATTATAAGTCCAATAGAATTAAAAGATTTTTATATTCAAACATCAGAATATAAATCAAAAATAAAATTAAAAAAAATTATTAATCAACAGTATATTTATTCTATTGAAAATTATAACAAGAACAACAATATTCTTCTTTGTAAAAAAAGAATTTGTTTAAATTTAAATTCTCAATTAAGAAAATTACAATCAAATATTAATTTTAATTTTAATCATTATTATTTTGTATTAAATAATGCAAATAATGATTATCCATATGAACATAAATTAATAATTACTTTAGAAGGAGCATCAAAATCTCTAGATATATATGATCAAAATGGAAATTTTTTAGAAAAAAAATATAATACAACATCTAATATTTTTTCTTTTGAAATAATATTAAATACAATAGGTGAATATACCTTATATTATTATGAATATGAAACTGGAGCAAATAAAATAAATGAAACTGTTAAAGTAGTTAAAGATTATACTGATTTATTTAAATTTACAAAAATTCCTTCTGAATGTAATTTAGGATATTATGAAATTGCTATAGAAAATATTGGAATTAAAAATGAACATTTTGGAAGAATTAATACAAAAAATAGAAATTTATTACATCAATTTCCTACAAAATTTACTGGAATTTATCCAGTTGAAACTTTTATTTCATTTGATTTATTAGTAATTGAAAATAAAGATAATGATCAATATTTATTTAAAAAACAAATAACTTTGACAAATTATAAATTACCAAGTTATCAATTTTACCCAAATTTAACATTAACTATTTCTGAAATATATTGTGATATATCATTAATGAAAGATTCTTTATTTTTATTGAATGAGAAGAATAAAAATTATAATTATATTATAAAACTTGATTGTAGTAATGGATTATTTGATAATAATAAAAAATCAATAAATTGTTTAATGAATAATGAAATATATTCAAAATTTGGTTTATATAGATTATCTTTAAATGATTCAAATAAAGATTCTTTTTTTAATGAACAAGGAAATAATTCTTTAATTTATATATCAAATTCAATTAAAGAAAGTACTTTTAATTATAAAAATCAAAATCAACAATTAACAATTAATGATTTATATTTTTATTTACCAGTAATTGAAAGAATAAAAGTAAAATTTAAAGATGAAGAAATTATAACTTATTCAGGAAATGAATTACATATTGATATGGATTTTATTCAATATATTCAAATAGATTTACCTCAAGATAAAATATTTGAAGATATTATTTATATAAAAAGATATAATGAAGAATGGGAAAAAAACGAAGATGATGAAAATTTATATAAAATATTTAATGAAGATTATTTTTATGATTATTTTTTCCTTTTAAAAACTCCATTTGTTATAATTAAATATCATAATAATTCATATAAATATAAATCTATTCAACTTGAATTTGATAATATCAATTTAACAAAAGAATATCAAAATCAAATTAGTAATTTAATATGCGAAGAACCAGAAAATAATAATCTTTATTGTAATTTTTCAAATAATATAAATTTATCAACATCAGGAAAAATAGAAATACAAGTTATCAAAAATTCAAAAATAAAAAAAAATATTTATACATCAATATTAAGATTTGAAGGAAATAATTGTCAAGTTTTATCAAATATGAATACTGATATTAATTTTACAATTGAATATCATAATGAATGTAACATGAATTTTTTTTATTCTTCAAATCAATTTAATTGTATAATTGATTCTGATTTTTCTTCTTCTGACAATCAAAAACAAATTTGTATTTTTGAAAAAAAAGATTTTTCCCAAGGAAAATATGAAATTTCTGCTTCTTCACAATGTAATGGGAGAAATTATAATTTTAATTTAGATGAAATGATTTATTTATTTAATCAATATGAAATTTTAGTTGAAGATTCTTTTTTAAATAATGAGGATTTATATGAAATAATTATTTATTTTTATAATGAACCTAATGTGGATTTAGAATATTTTTCTCAATTTTATTTAAATGTGGATAATACAATAATAATTCCTTCAACAGAATTTTATTTAATTGAAAATAATAGAATGAAAATATTATTCAAATTAATAGAACAAATATGTGGAAATTATTATTTATCTTATAAAACAAAATGTGGTGATTTAATTGAATCAAAATTAAATTTTAATGTTATTAATAAAAATGAAATTCAATTTACTTTTGATAAAATTTATATATTTCTTAATTCAGAAAAATTGTTTAATTATAATCCAAGTTATAAAGAAATAAAAATAACTCCAAACGATTCTGATAAAAATATTGAAGAATTGGAAGGAGTTTATATAAAAATAGAATCAGAATATATGTTATTAAATAGAGAAAATAATACTTTTAAATATCAAATAAAAGATGGTGGTATTGGAGTTTATGAATTTAGTTATAGATATATTGGAAAAGAAAAATATAATTGCCCAATTAATCAAAAAGTATTTGTTGTAAATGATTTTAATGAATTATTTATATTTTCTAATATTAATAATTGTATTTTAAATAATTATTATCAACCAATTATAAAAAAAAATGAAAATTATGAATATTCACATTTAGTTAATTTATCAGAAATAAATATATTATTAGAAGATAATTTAAATGCTCAAAATTATGAGTTTAATTATAATGGTTATTCTTTTGAATTAAATAATGAAATAAATAATTTTGATAGTTCAACAATGAATGGTAGATTTAATTTTCTATTTATTTATTTTAATAATAAAGATTATTATTTATGGAAATATAATATTGATATTTATTCAATAAAAACCTTAAATTATGAATATTATAAAGATAATATTATAATTAAAGGAATTTATTGTAATTTAAAGGGATTATCAATTCAAAAACAATCTAATTTAACTGAAATATATGATTTATCTTGTCAAAAAAATTTGGACGACTCTGATTCTATAATTTGCAATGCTGGAGATTTAAAATTTATAAATAATACTAATAATGTATTTTATTTATTATATTTTGGAGAAAATATTACAGTTAATAATTATATGACTTATACTGAATTAAATATATATAATAGTATAAATGATGCAGATTTTAATTTAAAAATTCCTGATGTAATACTTAATGATATTAATAATATAGAAATTAGTTCATATAATTTTAAACTTTCAGAAATTAATAAAATTATTTTACAAAATTTAAATATTAATGAAACAATTGAATGTTCTAAAAATAATATATTATGTGAATTATTTGATAATGGTTCACAAATTACCATTAAACCAAATTTAAAAAGTGACTATACCTATAATATTACAACCTATAGGGAAAAGAATGAATTTGATACATCTTCATCAATTATATATAAAACTTTAAATAAGAAAATTGGTTCAAAATTTGAATTTAAAATAGATAAATCAGTTTTACTTATAGAAAATAATATTAAGGGAACTATAACAATATCAACTTATGGTGAAGGAAATGATCTTATTGAAAATATATATTATAAAATAACTAACATAAGTGAATTTGATGATTCAAAAATATTAAAAAAAGAAAATGATAAATATATTTTAAGTGATATTAATGAAACTGGAAATTATGAATTTGCATTTTCATATCAAAATTCAGCTAAAAAATTTAATACAATATATTTTAATTTAATAGTTTTTAATAAAATAGAAGATATATTTAGAATTATTGATTGTTACTCAAAATGTATTTTATATAATCAATCTTTTAAAATAAAAGTTATTTTAATGGATAATATAAATTTAGATTTTTCAGTTAGATTAATTCAAAATAATAATAAAATAAAATTGTCAAATGAATTAAACTCTGAAATATATGAATACAATTTTAGAGAATTTGGAAATGATCAATTAGAAGGAAGTTTTAATTTAGAAATTTATGATAACAATAATGAAAATAATATTTTTTATTCAATATCAGATATTGTTTTTAGTGATTTTAATATTGTTAATAAATATGTTTATAAAGATTGGATTGAATTAAATAATGTAAAATGTAGTTTTAATAAATTAGGAATTTTACCTATAAAATCTTCAAGTGAAAATATAGTTCCATTACAATGTGAAAACTTATTAAATAATAAAATAATTTGTAAAGTTACATCTATTTCATTTTATGATTTCTATTTAATTTATTATGATAATTATAATACAAATAAAATTATTTTTATTTCAAATACATTATTTGAATCTCAATTTTCAATTATTCATCCAGATATTTCTGAGATAGTAAACAGTGGAATTATTACTATTTCAATTAGTAATATAAAAAATGATTTTTATTTACCATTTTTATCACATGTTTTAATTAAATCAAATAAAGTAAATACTTCAGACCAACAAATAAATTTAGATTTAGAAGAAAATTCAAAAAGTAATATTTTTTCATTCAAAATTAATGTACAAGAACAAAATACATATTCATTTTATTTATATAGAAAAACAATTGATGGATATTATGAAAATAATAATTATATATTACTTAATAGACAAATTACTTTAGAAGATTGTCCATTTGAAATTAATAATAATATTGAAATAATATCAAAATCATCAAAATTACCTCTCATTATAAAAATAACTTTAAATATAATAAGTAATTACAATAAAATAGATTTGAATAAAATTCAAATTGATGGAATGAATACAAAATGTAAAGATAATATAAGTAATGTAATATGTGAATATACTTTGAGTAATGTTGAACCAAGAATAATACCAATTACATATTTAAAAAGGACAAAATATTTTTATATTTTTTCATATGAATCATCAGGATATTATTGTAATAATTTATTAAATTCTACTTCTACAATACAAATTAAATTAGAAACTCATAAATTATATGATAAACAAATAACATTTAAATATAATTCTACTTTATTATATTGTCAAAATAATACACAAAATTTATATAATATTTATTATTGTTCATATAATTTAACAAATCCAAGTTTAAATATTAAAAATGTAACAATTATAACAGGAAATATAATTAAAAATCAAAGTTTAGAATTAACAGAAATTAATACTGTAATTGAAGCGATTCAAGGTGAATTAAAAGAAGGTTATACTTTTCAACAAATACAATTAATATCAAAAAATAATCTTTTAGAAGATGAATTAAAAGAATGTTCATTATTAAATGGAAAAGATAAAAAAATAACATCAATTCCAATTTTAAATAAAAAAAATTTAAAAATATCAACATTATATTTCACATTATTAAATTATGAATATGGTTCATATATTTTATCATGTGAAAACAAATGTAATAATAAAATAGAAAAAAATATAACAATACAAAAAATAATATGTACTCCTCCCTTAATAAGATATATATCAAATGAACATAATCCCTCATGTCAATTTTGTAATGAAACATCAGAAAATAATAAATTTTTCCAAGAAGGAAAATGTGTAAATAAATGTGATTCAAAAAATAAATATGCAGTTAAATTAAATGATCCAAATTGGTGTATTCAATGTGATAAATCAATGAAAATAAATGGAATAGAAACATGTATTAATAATTGTAATAATCGTGGTGTTATTGAAAAAAATGGTGAATGCTATCTTTTAGATGATGATGATATAATTATTGAAAATAATGATTGTAGTTTTTGTTTTCCTGGTCATTATATTTCTTGTGATAAAGGTAGATGTAATTGTAAAAATAATTATTATGGTTTGTATTGTGAAGAAAATTCAACTAATATTGAAAATAAGTTAAATTTTATTAATAGTTATTATATTGATCAAGAAGATTTTGATTTTTCAAATCCTTATTTAGTTTCTGAAGTAAAAAGTACTTTATTTTTAATTGAAAATAATAATAGTAATATTCCTCCTATTATTACTGATTCTGTTAAATCTTTTTTTAATTATACTAATGTGACTTTGAATAATTTGAATCATAAAAATGTTATTAATATGTTTTATTTTAATCAATTATCACTTGTTTTAAATTTATATTATATTAATAATAATAATTTAAGACAATTAAGTGAATCTGAAAATTATATAAGTGAAATTATAAATAAAGCAGTTTATATAAATAAAAAAGGAGCAATGGAATCAAAATTACCTTCAATTGGTTATAAAATTTATTCAGATAATTTAAATTTAATTTCATATATTTGGTATAGAAAAAATGCAACTGATAAAATAATGGAATATTTAAAAAATTATACTAATAATACAGTTGGTTTTATAAATTTAAAAGAATGTCTTAATGATGATGATGTTGTTATTTTAACAATAACACCAAATAATATTCTTTCATATGTTGATGATTTATATAATAAAGAATCACTTGGAATTAATTTTAATATTTCATTAAATAATAGTGAAATTGATTTATTAACTAAATGTAGATATACAAATTATCAAGTTTATATTTCTTCATCATTACTAAAATATAATCAAATAAAATATAAATATTATAAGAATAGAGGAATTAATATTTATGATAAAAATGATATTGCATTTAATGATATATGTTTCAAAAGTTATAATTTTAATTATGATTTAACTTATAATTATAGAAGATTTGAAGTCTATGAAAATTTAACTTTCAATTCAGATTATTGTACTTTTTATACAATTGATGAAGATACTACAAGAGTTATTTTTAATTGTACAGGAGACCAACGTTCACATATAATAATTCAATCTCATTATGATCCTTTTATTAATAAAACTTATTATAATCTCCCTATTAAATGTAAAACTAATGTTGGTAATATATCAAATAATAAAGCATTTATTTTTTATTTGTTATTAATATTTTTGTTTTTCATGTCTTTAGGAGTTAATATATTTTTAATATGTAAATCAATAAAAGAAGAAGAAGAAGAAGAAGAAAAAAAAAAACAAAAAAAGATTATTCCAAATAATCCACCACCAAAAGATAAATTATTAAATTCAAGAGGTAGTAATAATAATTCAAATATTAATTCAAATATAAATATAAATATTTCAAATATAATTGAAAATGATGAAAATCAAAGTGAAAGAGAAGATAAAAAAAATTCAATAATTGAAAATAATTTGAACGAAACTGAAAGAGAAAATATAGATATTCATGATAATGTTATGGGAGGAGAAAATATTAAAAAAATGAATTCAAAAAAAACTGGAACTTCTAATTCAAATAAAAGAGAAACACAAATTACTAATTCAGATAATAATAGTCTTGAAAAAATAATATCAAAAGATTGTGATTATATAAAAACAATAAATGAAGAAGAAAATAAACAAAATGATAATATTGTAATGGTAAAATCTCAAAAAATGGCATCAATAAGAATGATTAAATCTAAACTTGGAAATAATAAATTTATTGATGAAATTGTTGAAAATGAGGAATTAACTAATTCAGTATATCTTCCATCTAAAAAAAAAGTGTTTATAAAAAATTTGAAAAACAATATTTTTCAATTACATCCTATATTAAGTTTAATAAAACATCCAATAATAAACTCTTTATTTTCAATTCAAGTGCTTTTTATTTTTAATATTGCTTCAATTTTTGGTTTTAATGCAATTTTATTAAATGAAAAAAAAATAGAAAAAAGAATTTTTGATAATGATAGAAATAAAATATATTACCCATTCAAAAAAGAATTTGGAACAATGTTTTTATCAATTTTAATTACAGCTTTATTAAATGTATTTTTTAGAGTAATTATATTAAATACATATGGTCAAAGATATGATTCTGAAGAAGATGGAAATACAAAATGTAATGAACTTAATCTAAGAAATATATATTCAGCTTTGATAATGTTTGGTTGTATTTTATTTTTTATGATTTATTCAATTTTTTGGTGCTCTATTTATTATAATTCTCAAATTGGATGGTTAAATATGGGATTTTGTTGCTTATTTTTAAATTGGGTATTATTTTCTCCTTTTTATATTTTAGTTATTTCATATTTTGAGACATGGTTTGATATCAAACAAGTTATATATTATATGAAAATATTATTCATATTTTAATTTTTTAAATATTATTAATTTTCAATATTGTGAAATTTTTTTTTGTTAATTTTATATTGAATTCTTAATTTTAAATAATGTAAAAAAAATTATGAAAGATATAATTTTTAAATAATTTTTTATTCATAAGAATTATAATCTATTCTATTCAATTTAATTAAAGTATATTGTTAGTTTCAAGATAAATTTAAAATGAAATTTTTTTTATATAAATGTTTATTATATTTTTACATTTTTAAATGAGAAAATATAAATATTTAATTATAATTTGTAAGAAAATTTATTTACAATCTTATTTTTATATTTTATCTCTTTATCTATAAAATTATAAAATATTAGAAATAAAGCCAAAACAATAATTATTTTTTAAAATTTGAATATTTCATTTATTTCTTGATTGTTTAAATTAAATAAAAATAATCTTACTTTTTGAAATTGGTTAATTAATAATAAAAAATATTTCAAAAATATTTTAAACTTTTTTCAATTCAATTAGAAAATATGAAAAAAAAGGAATATGATAATAAATTAAGAATTTCTCATTATAAATATATTATATTAACAATTATATTATTTATAATCTTTTATTACTTTAGAATGATTAAATTATTAGAAATAATATTGAAAAAACTTCTTATATTCTTACAAAATAATTCAGTTATCTTTTCATCAATATTAATTTTTTATATTGTCCATTTATTTGTAATGACTTTAATTTTAAAATCGATTAAAGCACATGAAGAAACCATATATGAAATAGAAAGAAAAAATAAAATTATTATTTCTTTAATTTCAATATTTTTTTCATTATTATTATTATTTGTTTTATGGAAAATTTATTATATTATAATAATAAATTATTTTATATATTTTCTTTTAGCAATTGGTTTTAAATGTTTACCTATTATTAATTATTTTATTTTTATTAAGTTTTCCTTATATCTCTCAAAAATAATTATTATGAAAATAGTAAGAAACAATAAAGAAAGTATTAAAATTAAAAAAGTTGAATAATAAATTTATATAATAAATAAAAAACAATCAAAATAAAAATAAATTAATATTTTTTTAATACCAATATTAAAAATTTTATTTTAATTATTTTCAAATTCAAAAATTTAAATTCATTTATTGATAAATATTATCTAAAATAAATCAATATTTTGATTCTATTGATTTATTTATAAGATAATTATTTCCCTTTTTTTAATATTATTTTAATTAAAATATTAAAAACATTTCTTATAATTTTTAAAATTATAATTTATGTTAATAAGTTAATTTTTATATAAAAATAAATTTGCTTTTTTTATATTTATTATATCTTTAAATTAATTTTACAATGGGAGTTTGTTGTGTCAAAAATGAAAGTAAGAACTAAACATTTATTTAAAACATTAACTAGTGTCACAAAAAAATTATATTGAAATAAAAAATTCAATGAATGATTGTTCATCATCAACAACTTTTAATTTCAAAAAAATAAAAGTAAATAAAAATATTTAAAATATAATAAATCTAGACAACTTTTAATCATAAATTACAATTCCATTCTTTAGTAAAAATTCCAGGAAAAGAAGAAATAAACAAAATAAAAATGACATTTTCAAAAAATTTCAAAAAAATATTAACATTAAATGTAAATCCAAAAAATAAAAACGATAATACTTTATTAAATGAAAATGATGAAATACAAAAAAAATTATTAGAAACAATATTACAAGATGAAAATGAAGATAATAATTTGTCAAATAGAATATATGAAAAAAACGAAAAAATTGAAAAAAATGAAAAAAATTCAAAAAATATAAGTTCAAGAACAAATAAAAATATTACTAATCCAACTGCAATAAATTCAAGACATAATTCCTCAGTAAATTCAAATATAATAAATATTAAAAATGGAATTGGAAATTCTGTAAAAGAATTTTCAAATGAAAATCAAGAGAAAATAATAGAAATATTTAGAAAATTATTTATATTTGATATTTTTCCTGATAATCTTTTAGAAACTATTTTAAATTCTTTAATTTTATTATCAATTTCAAAAGGAGATTTTTTATATACAAAAGATAGTCCAAATAACTTTTTTTATATAGTTGTTAAAGGAGAATTTGAAACAATTTTTGATGAACCTGAAAAAAATAATATTATTAATTATAAAGAATGGGATTATTTTGGTATTGATACTTTAATGAATAAAAATAAAATTACTATATTTGATCATTCTCTTTTAGCAAAACAAAACTCAGATGTTTTAATTTTAGATGGTGAAAATTTTCTTCAAATAAAACAAAAAGTAATTACAATTATTTTAGAAGAAAGATACAATTTTATAAATAATATAATTTTTTTAAAAAACTTAGATGGTACAATAAAATATAATTTAGCAGAAAATTTATCATTGATTAACTTTTCAAAAGATGAAATAATAATAAAAAAAGGAGATAAAAATAATAAATCAATATATTTAATAAAAAAAGGTTCAGTAAAATGTTGTTTAAATGGTGAAAATATAAAAATATTAAATGAGAATAAATATTTTGGAATGATTGCTTTAATATTAAAAACTGAAAGAACTTTAGACGTTATTGCAGAAGAAGATTGTCAATGTTTTGAATTAAATGAAAAATTATTAATTGATATAATTGGTGAAAATTACTCTCAAAAATTATTATTTTATCTTTTTAAAGACGTTATTACTAATAATATTTCTTTATATGATTTTATAAATGAAGATAATTTACCTTTATTATTTGAAAAATTTAAAATAAATCACTATAATAAAAATGAAAAAATAAATCAAAATATTAATAAAAAAAATTTGACAAAAAAAAGAATTATAATTGTTATAGCTGGAAATTTTGTTAAAGAAAATTCAATGGATATTATTTATTCATCAGGAAATTTAATTGGTGAAGAAACAATAAAAAATCATATTGATATAAAAGATGATTTAATTGCTTTTCCTGATTTAATTTCTTTAGAAGCAAATTTAAAAGATATTGAAAGTATTTTAGGAGAAGAATATAAATCACAAGCTTTAAATAAAAAATATTTAGTTAAAAAATTAGAAAAAATTCCTTTATTTAAAGGATTAAATAATAATGAATTAAATATAATAATAAATTACTTAAAAAAAGAAAGATTTACAAAAGGTCAAATAATAATAAAAGAAAATACTACTCCTGAAAACTTTTATATAATATTAAAAGGAAGTGTTTCAATTTCACAAAAAGGAAAAATAATTCGACAAATTGAAAAAGGAAATTATTTTGGTGAAAAAAGTATAATAAACAATACAGAAAGAACAATGACAGTAAAAACAAATTCAAATTGTACTTGTTTAACAATGAATAAAGAAAATTTTTTCCAATTTTACAAAAATGAAAAAATAAAAAAAAGAATAAATGAAAAATTATTATTAGAAGCTGATAATATTCAATTTGAAAACTTATATTTTATTAAATTTCTTGGAAGAGGACAATTTGGAAATGTATCATTAGTACATAATAACAAATATTTATATGCGATAAAAGCAATATTAAAAAAAAGTGTTAATTTAAAAAAAAAATTAGCAGATTATATAATAGCAGAAAGAAATATATTATTAATTTTAGATCATCCATTCATAGGAAAAATAATAAAAACTTTTAAAAATAAAGCATTTGTATTTCTTCTTTTAGAATACATAAATGGAATATCATTATATAATTTATTAAAAAATAACACTAAAATTTTTTCAACTGAAGATACAAAATTTTACATAGCATCATTACTTTTAGTAATAGATTACTTACATAAAAAAAAAATATTACATAGAGATATAAAACCAAGTAACATAATGATAAATCACAAAGGATACATTAAATTAATAGATTTTGGTACTTCAAAAATAATAAATGATTACACTTCAACTGTAATTGGAACACCACATTACATGTCACCTGAAATTTTAAGTGGAAGAGGCTATTCTTTTTCATGTGATTATTGGTCTGTTGGAATTGTTAGTTATGAAATATTTTATAAAAAATTTCCTTTTGGAAATGATGCTAAAGATGTTATGGATATTTATCATGATATTATGTATTCTCCTAATTTTAAATATCCTTTTCAAAATGAACGTTATTTTTATTTAAATCAATTAATTAATTATTTACTTATTAAAAAAGTCGAAAAAAGATTTTGTAATTTGAATAATATTAAAAAATTGGAATTTTTTAATAATTTTGAATGGGATGATTTAATTAATTGTAATATTAAAACTCCTTTTATTCCTAATGCTAGGGATTTACAAAATTATAATTTTGGGACATTTAAATTAAAATATAATGATTATATTGGAGGAGATATTAATAATTATATTATAGAAAATCAAAATGAAGAATCTTCATGGGATAAAGATTTTTAAAGTTTTTTTTCATAAATTGTAAATATTGTTTTATAAAAATTGATTTTTATTATGTTAGTGACTTTATATTTTTTAAAGGATTATAATAAATAATTTTTATTTAATAAGTAAAAAATGGTATAGATAAAATTCTTATTTAATATAAATGGATAAAGAGATTAAATAATGATGTTTAAAATTTAATTTTATTATATTAATATTTATATAGTAATTTTTAATATAAAAATTTTAAATTGTTTGTTTAATTCTTTTAAAAAAAATAAAATATTAAAGAAAAAATCTAAATAATTATACTTATATATAATTAGGTAAAATATTCAAAAAAAATATATATTTATTCTAATAATTGATTTTTTATTTGATTTTTTATTTCATAATCATATATTCTTTTAACTTTATTAGCATATTCAATATAATTTTTTAATTCATTTTTCAACTCCAAATTCTTTTTATTCTTTTCAAATATACTTTGATGAAATAAAAGATTTTTATTTTTAATTTCACTTTTATTTTTTTTGTCAATTTTTTCTTTAGTAATAAAATCAATTTTATCATTTAAATTATTACAATTAAATCTTTTTTTTTCATCAATATATAAAGATGAATTATTATCAGGTTGTATAATATCAAAAGTATTTTTATAAAGAGGATTTAAATTATTTCTTCTTGTTTTTGGTTTTAAGTTATTTGATAAAGATGGTAATTGAATATAATTTTTTTCAATTTCATCAATTTTTCTTTTATATTCATCCTTATTTAAATATATTTTTTCAAAATATTCTTTTGATGGTTGCATACTATTAATTTCATTTTCTTTTGGAAAATTATAATTTTTATTAATATCAATCCAATCTTTTTTTCTTTTTTGTTCATTTATCTCTTTTTTAATTAAATCTACATATTCTTTCTTTTTTTGTTCATATTCTGTTAATTTTAGTTTATTTTCATATATTTGAGATTTGGATTTTATTAATTTTTTTTCTAAAATATTTATATCTTTATCTATTAAATTAAAAAAATCATAATTCTCATTTTTATTATTTGAATTATTAGAATGAAGTGTTTTTGTAAAACAATAATTACAATATTTTTTAAAATCAAAATTATCTTTATATTGTTCATTAGCAAATTTTGATATAAATCCTTTTATAATTTCATTATCAAAATATCTTTTAGGAATTGAAAAAAATTGTAAAGAATTAATAAAAGTATTATAATTAATATTACTTTCATCAACTCCATTATCATGAAAATTTCTTGATAATTTAGGTAATTTTAATCTTAAAAATTCTTCTAAAAAATGTATATCATCATTTTTTTCTTTAGTACTATATTTATTTTTAGATATTAAATTTAATTTATCATATGATTTATTTTTATTTAATGTTTCATAATATTCTTCATCTTTATATTCAAAATTTTTTTTATCAATATTAAATTCTGGATTTTCATTAAAAATTAATCTAAAAAATTCATTTATATTCATATTATCTGTTCCTCTATCATTAACAGATGCAATTAATGCTTTTGTTTCATTATAATTAATATTTATTCCTAATTTATTTATTATATTATGTGCTTGAATTAAATTTATTTCTTTCCCTGAACATTCATTCCATGTCTTATAAATATTAAAATAATCTGATTTAACTGAATATCTTTTTCTTAATAAATCTCTTATTTTTTTAACTTTATTTAAATCTATTTTATTTTCTATTAAATTATTTTTTTCAATTTTATCTTCTTTTTCATTTTGATTTTCATTAATTTCTTTTTTTTCTTTTTCTTTACTCTTATTAATCAATAAATCATAATTAGTATTAAAAATATTTTCAGCAGAGGCACATTTTTTTTTTTTATAATTTTTAATCTTTTCTAATTTTAAATTTCTTCTTTTTTGATTTATTTCTCCAATCATCATAGAATCACCATTAAAAATTTCTTTTCCAATTAAGGATTCATCTAATTCTGCAATTCTTTCATTAAAAAATTCTTTTTTTAAATTAATTTTAATTTTATTTTTATTATAAAATTTACAAGTTTCATAAGTTTTTGGATTTGGAATTCCAGTTGAAAGGTTTTTTAATTTATTTATATTAGAAGATATTTTTAATATATTTTTTTTTTTATCTTCTGGTATTAAATAATTTGAATTTCCCATTGTTCCAAAATTTTTTGAATTATGCCAAGGTTGAAATAAAAATAAAGCAGATTTGTCTTGTTTTGTTCTATAATCTATATTCGTAAATCCATAATGATGTGAACGTTCTCTTTTTAAAGACATATTTTTATATAATATAAATAATACTTATTTTTAAATTAGTTTTTTTCAGGGTTTTTTTTTCTATATTAAAAATAAGTTTTTTATTTATTATTGCAGTTTTTAGCAATTATTATTAAAAAGTTTTTTAATATTAATTATATTTTTTTAAATGAAAAAACATTCTAAAAATAATTATTCTTTATTGCATATTTTAAAAAAAATGAATTTTTTTATTTATTGACAAAGAAATTACTTTAAAATCAAAATCTCATTTCCAATTTATTCAATTTTATTATTATAAATATTATTTTAATTCTTTTTTCAATTTAAAAACATTTTAAAAAAAAATTAAAAATTAATTTTATATTATTAAATAGAGAAAATTGTCAATTGTTTCAATAATTTCTTTCTACAAATGAGCAGTTTTGAATCATAATGATTTAAAATTGTATTGTATAACAATAGTATTTATAATAAATGGTTTTTTTTATTATATCTAAATTTTATTCTTTTTATTTTTCTTAAAATCAAAAAAACTTTTATTAGTAAAATATATTCTAATTGATTTTTTTCAAAAATTATGAATATTTAAAAATAAATTTCACAATTAAATTAAATATAAAAGAATTAGAAATTAAAAAATTAAGTAAAAATTTTTTTAAAATAAAATTAATTAAATAAATATTTTATTTTTAATTTAATTAATTGCTTTATATCTAGTATAAAAAGGCTCAAAAGGATTTTATTTTATTTGAAATTTGAGATAAAAAGAATGTATAAATAAAATTATTTCCAATTATTTTTTGAATAATTAAATAATAATTAAACATATTAACTTTCATTAAAGAAATTTTAATCATTAATTCTTTCTGATTTTTAAACTCTGAACAATAAATTTTAAATTTGTTACACTTTATATAAACTTTTGAAATCTTTTCACAATAATCTAGAACTTTATTCATAAAATCATAAGGAGATGTAATATTAAATAATTTAATAATTTTAATTGAATTATTTTTAAATTTTTTAAATTTAACACATTGTGCATCTTCATTGAATTTTCTAATTTTTTTATGAAAAATCATTATATTACTATTAAGCCTTTTAGAATTTAAACTTTTTCTATAAAATTTATCCTGATTTGAAGGCAAATTACACTTTTTATTTATTTTATCAAAACCTTTATTTTTTTTGCTTTTTTTATCACAACTACCATAACTATCTTTTAAACTAATTTTCCTATTATCAGTCTTTTTATTTAAATTAAATTTAGGAATAGAATTTTCTAAATTATTATTATAATTTTTATTATTATTAATATTAATATTGTTATTATTATTTATAAAATTAATATTATCATTTATTTTATTATTACTATTATAATATACATTGTTATAAAAATTTAAATTATTATTATAAAATAAATTATTATTTTCATAGTTATTACTAAATATATTTTCATCTATTTTTTCAAAATTTTCATTCATACAATTTATATTAGACATTTGTAGTCCATTTAAAGTAGTATTCATTAACAGATCTAATTGCATTTGTTCATATTTATGATTATTTATAGGATTATTCAAAGTAATTATTTCTTCATTATAATTCTTTTTCTTACAAATTTCACAATATCTAAAATTAAGTTCTTGAATAACAATATCATAACAATTATTATAATTAGATAAAATATTTTCAATTTTAATTCCTTCAAACCAAGGATGATTCATTATTTTTTCATAATAATTAAATTCATTAAAATCATCATTTTCTAAATTAAAATCAGATATTATATCAAAATTATTTAAAATAATTTTATTAAATAAATCAATAAAATCTTTTGATAATTTTTGATTAATAACAATAAGTTTAGAAGATAACCAAAATTTATCTAATTTTTTTTTATTTATATTTTTGCCTATAATTTTTGGATCTCTTCCAGTCACTAATGAAAATAATAAAGTTGCCAAATCAAAATTATTAAATTGAGATGAAATTTTATCTTTAATATTTTCAAAAAGAACATCAGTAATTTTAATTTTAAAATCATCACCAAGTAAAATATTATCAAATCTGATACAATCAATAAATAATCCTTGTAAAGAATAATAATTTAATCCATATAAAATTTGAAGAAATAATAATTTTGATATTTTTTCACCAAAACCTTTTTGATATAAAGAGATATAATCAAATAATTCACCTTTATTTTGATATTCTTCAATTAAATAATATAAATTTTTTTTTGTATTAGAATTAATTGAATTAATTTCTCCTTTTCCACCATCTAAAATTTTTATTATATTTGGATTATTAAATTTAAGTATTTTTTCTAATATATTATTAAATGATTCTTCAAGAATTGAAATATTTCCATTGTATAATTTTATTACTATTTTATTATTTGGCTTATCAATTAAATAACCAAAATATATTTTAGCATGTTTTGTTTGAGAAATTATTTCTTGTAATATATATTTATTATCAATTTTTTTAAGATATTTTTCCATGTTTTCCATTTTATATTAAAAAAATATTTACAGGGATTTTTATCTTCATTTTTTATTATAAATTTTTTTTTGAATCTACTATTTTTATTGTGAAGAACAAAAAATATAATTTCATTTCTTAATTTAAATTACTTGTTTTTCTTTTAAATTAGTAAGTAGTGGAATAGATAAATATTTTTAATAGATTTTTTTCTCTTATTACTTATAAAATTCCTTTAAGGAAATTAATTTATTTTGTGTAAAATTAAATATATTATATTTATTTATTTTAATTAATCATTAATTGAAAATAGAATAAAAGAAAATTATATGATTATTTTATTTAAATCTATTAATCAATTTTTTAAAATGCTTAATAATTTTTATAAATATTTCTTCCTTTATAATTATTAATATTAAACCCATTTAAATACTGATTTACTTCATAATTTTTATCATTTTTTAAAATTAAATGATTTATTTTCCTATTTTTATTATAATAACTTCCAAAAGAATCAAACGAAGTAAAATTTTGATTTTTAAATAAAGAATTTGTGTCATAATTAAATAATTTAGAAATTTTATTTCCTTTTATTAAATTATTTGTCCTTCCATTACTAAATGGACTCGAATATGTACCAATATTTTTATTAACTCTTGAAATTGGTTTATTTAATAATAAAGTATTTAAATTAGAATTATACCTTAATTCATTTGTAAAATTATATATTTTTTTTCTCAATTGAAAATTATTTGATGAATTTTGTCTTTTTAATTTATTACAATATAGTTTATTAATATTAAATAAATTGTTATTTATAATATTTCCATGTAAAATATTATTAGTTTCTTTTTTATTTCTTCTATTAATATTATTAAAAACATTTTCATAATCAAAATCATTTATATAGTCATTCCCAAAATAATAACTTATTGAATTATCAATATTATCAAAAATATATTTTTTATTTGATGAATCATTTTTAGGTTTTCTTATTATTCCTAATTCAGTATATGATCTATTTAATTTATCTTTAAAATTTTCGGTATTTTTTGAATAATAATTTGATGATAAATTATTATATTTTGATGAAGAATATGAAGTTTTTAATCCATTATTTATAGTTGATTCTGGGTATATTAAAAGATTTGTTTGAGATTTGTTTAATAATTTTTCAGAGAAACTTGAATTTATAATGTCTTGTAATTTAGAACGGAAATTTGATTGCATTTTAAAATTATGAATTTAAATTAGATTTTAAATAAATTATATTATTTAAATATTTAAATTTATAAAGAAAATTTAATTTTAATTTATTATTATAAATATTTAAAATTTATTTATCTTAAATTTTTTATTATAAATACATTTCGTCAAAAAAATTATCTTATATTATATTAGAATAATTACAATTAGATATTTATATAAAAAATATTCTACTTTTTTTTTTTTATATTTTTATTTTCAGTTATTAAATTACCTTTTATTAATTTATTAAAGTATATGATCCAATCATTTTTCGAATAAATTTTTCTTTTATGTAACTCAATTAATAATTCATATTCTTTATGATTTAAATAATATTTTGCATCTTTTCTTAATTCAATTAAATCAATTATCATTAAGAAAATATTTTTTAATATTCCTGACAAAACATTTTTCATTTTTAAAATTCCACATTTTTGATTATAATAACTAATTAATTGGTTAAAAACTAAATTTCTAATTAGAAATCTTCTAAAAAAAGATTGAATTAAAATTATTTTTTTTAAATAATTTTCATTTTCTAAATAATTAGAATAGTCAATTTTTTTATTTGATAAATTAAAATCATTAAATCCAATTGACATTGATCTCCAATGAGAAGTACTATAAACTTTTTTATTTTCATTATTTATAATATTATCATTTTTTCTCTTCATTAAATTTATTCTAATTTTAAAGAATTTATCTGTATTTACATTATTTTCATTATTTATTGAATATGAATTATTATTTGAATTTTTTAAAGTTAAAGAAGTGTTTTGACTTTGAGTATTAGTCATAGAAATATATTTCTTCTTAAAAATTAATGATTCAGGTTTGATTTCAACAGATTTTTTTCTATTATAAGTTTTAAGTTTCTGATTTAATTTTTTCTTTTCATATAATTTTCTTATATTTATTAGTGATTTATTCATTAATTTTGGTTTTGTAAAATATGTTGTAGTTTTTTCAACAATTAAATCATTTTTATTTTCATTTTTTTTTGAAATGAAAGGTTTTTTTTTAGGATAAAACTTTGAATTTATAGAAGAACTCATTATTATAATTTTCTCAAAATAATTAAAAAATAATTTAATAAAACAAAAAAAAATAATATTAAAATAATATTATTTAACGAATATATAATTACTAAAATAAAAATTATAATCTTTAATAATTCTAAATATAAAATAATATTAATATATAAATTTATGGATGATGAAAAAAAATCAAAATCAAGAAAAATTTCAAGTTTACTTCCTTCAGATTTATGTGAAGATTTATCTTTTAATGAAGACTCAAATGCAGATGAATTTAGTGAAGTAAAAAGTCCAATTTATAATGCAAGAAAATTAAAATCTAAATATGGAAGAAGAAGAAGTTCTTCTTTTGATTTTAATTTATGTTTATTAGCAATTAAACCTTTAGATCATAAAGATTTTCATATAAATCCAGATACAAAATTTATTAAAAATCTTGAACAAAGTTATAGTAATCATAAATGTAATGAAAAAAATAAAATTAATTTAAATAATCAAAATATCCTAAATTTTAATAATATAGAAAATAAAAAACATTCAATATTAAAAAAAAGTAATAATGATAAAATAATTAATAATAATAATCTTATTAATAATAATAATATTATAAATAATAATAATATAATAAACAATAATAATAATATAATAAATAATAATATTATAAATAATAATATAATAAATATTCATCCAATTCAAAATAGAGAAAATTATGAGATAATTCAACCAAGAAAAAAAATAAGTGACAATTGTCTTCATGCAAAATCAGTAAAATTTAACGTAAATAATAATAATAATAATACTAATAATAATACAACTAATAATACTAATAATAATGATTATTATATATCAACAGTAAATGGAATTTCAATACAAAAAATACCAAAAATCCCAGTTAAAAAATATTCAAGTAAAAATAATTCCCAAAGAGAATTTATAGATCCAGATTTATTAAATACAAATCAAACTTTTAAAGAATTTTTAAATAATACAGGAAATAAATTATCATCAATAATGAGAGCATCAATAGGAAGTAGATTTCTTCAAAAAATGTTAGATAAAATAGATGAAGATGATATTGACGAAATATTTTTTAGAGTAGGAAATGATATAACTGATTTAATGTGTGATAATTATGGAAATTATTTTTTACAACAATTAATATTAAAATGTAATTTAAAACAAAGATTATATTTATATGATAAATTAAAAAAAAACTTTATTGAAGTATCAAAAGATATGGGAGGAACACATTGTATTCAATCTTTAATTGAACCAATTAATTCAAGTAAAGAAGAAAATTTATTAAGAGAATCAATTCAAAATAATTTATTAGAATTATCATATAATTCAAATTCAACTCATATAATTCAAAAAATAATTTGTACAATTAATGAAAATGATAGACAATATATTAATATTTTTATTTTTGAAAATATAGTAAAATTATGTAAAGACGTAAATGGTATTTCTATAATAAAAAAATTTATATCTGAAAATAATAGTATTATTATAAGAAATGAAATAATTAAATTATTAATTGAAAATTGTTTAGAGATTACACAAGATCAATATGGGAATTATGCAATACAACATGCTATTGAAAAATTTGGTTATGTTAATTGTTATAATTTAATTAGAATTATTTATCAAAATATTGTATTTTTATCATGTCAAAAATTTTCTTCTAATGTTATTGATAAAATTGTTTTAATAAGTCATCAATGTAATTATAATGATTTTAGAGCTTTAATTGAAATTATGTTTTTAAATATTCAAAATTTTAATAAAATGAGTCAAAATAAATTTGGAATGTTTGTTTTACAAAATTCAGTAAAATTAATGAATGTAAATGAAAAAGTTGTAATTATAAATTTTTTAAATAATAAAATTATGTTTGAGATGTATGATGATAAAGTTCAATTACAAAAATTAATTCAATTACTTTCTAATTAAGTTTTTTTATTTATTTGTTTTTAATTATAAATATATTATAGTAAGTCCAAAATCATTAAATTAAATAATTGAAGTGTTTTTGATAACATTAGATTTAATATTGAATTAATTTTTCATATTAAAGATTTTTGGATTTGTATTTAATATAAAATAGATGTAATTAATAATATTATAAAAAATTATTTTTGTAAAATTTAAAAAGGGAAAAAAAATTTTTTTATTCAAAATTTAAAAAAAAAATTATTTTATTAAAATTCACAAAATATTATTATATTTGTAATATTAATCAAATAACATTTTCAAATATTATTATTTATAAAAAATAATATTAAAATCCTTTTAATCATTTTAAATAAAAGAAAATTAAATTATTTTCTTTTAAAACTAGAAGAAGATCTTTGAGATGATTTTTTTAATCCAACACTTGTTTTATTCATATCTTCATTTATCATTAAATTAAAATAATAATTATCTCCTAAATCTTTATCATTGGAATGAGAGGCTGTTTTATTTTTAAAAAGTATTTGTTTTTTATTTTCATAATTTGATTTACTATTAATATAAAAATGGTCACTTTTATTATATTTTAATTTCTTATTAATAGAATTATAATCATTAATTTCATTTTCACCACTATATTTATTATAAAATGAATTATAATCAGGAATATTTGATTTTATTTCTTTAATATAAGATTGTATTTTTTGAATTCTAAGTTTTGAATTGTTAGGTTTATTATATTTGTTTTTTTTCCTTTCAAATGCATTAACAATTTCCATTCCATTAATATTTATTATATTCTTATCTTTTTGACTTTGTTTATTTATATTAATACTACTTTGATTATAAAAAGTTTTATTTTGTATAATTTGAGTACTATTTTCATTTTTTAGTGTTTTTGTTAATTGAAATGATAATTTTTTTTCATTTAAATTTTCATTATTTGGTTTTGATGTTTTAATATCTTTCTGTTCTAAAATTAATTTTTCTTTAATATTAGTATTTATATTAGGAAAATGTGTATGAGTTTTACTTTGAATTAATGTTTCAGCTGATTTTATTCTATTTATTTGATTTACTTTTTCAATATTTAAATTGTTTTTTTTTGTTGGTGATTTATCTAATACATTTGGAAATTTAGTATTTTGTTTTTCATTATAAGATTCATTTTCATTTTCTTTTTTTGTTACTATTTGTTTGATATTAATATTTTTCTCTTCATTTAATTTATTATTATCATTTTTCAAATTAATTTTATTATTTATTGAAAATTTTTGAGTTTCATTTTTTAAAATATTATTTTTTAGATGATTATTATTTTCTTCTAAATTCTTTTTAATTTTTAAATTTGTTGTATTATTCATTTCACTTTTTTCATCAGAATTACTTTCAGAAATTATAGTATTATCATTATATTTATTTGTAGTATTATTTAAATTATTATAATTAGTAATTTGCATATGAGAATTTATTTTAATATCATCATTAATATTATTAATAATATTTTTATTTGGAGATAAAGAATGATTAATATTACTCAAAGAATTACTTTTAATATACCTATTTCCTAAAAAAAAATTTTTCACACTTTGTCTTTTAGATGTATTAATTGAATTATCAAATTGTTTATCAAAAGAATTATTAAAAAGAAAAGGATTATTAATAACCATAGATTTTCTTCCATTTTTTATTGTACTAAAATTAGAATCATCATTAGAAAATTTATTTATAAAATTATCTATAAATTTATTTCCTTTAAAAGATTTTACAAATTTAATATAAGAATTTTTTTTTGGTGGTTCAATAAAAACTTGTTTTTTAGTAAAATCTATTTGATTTGATAAATTTAAAGCTTCTCTTTTTGTTATTCCATTTCCTAAATTTGCTCTAAATCTAACATCTTTAATAAATTCACTTAATTGTGTAAATCTATTTTTAATTAAATTAAATTCTTTTTTATAACCTTCAAATTTTAATGAAACATTATTATATGAATCATTCATATTACTTATTTCATTATCTAATTTATAATAAATATCTTTTTTAATTTGTAATATTTTTCCCCAATCTTTTTGCATTTTATCAAATTCTTCTTTTACACTAAATGAATATTTATTATTTTCCATTCTAAGTTCAATAAGTTTTTCATCATATATTTTTAATAAACCTTTTATTCTTTCTTCACAATCATTTACACTTTTTGTTGTAAATTCAGTCATTGATTTTGTAATATTATCAATTTGAAGTTTAAAACTTTGAATTAAATTTTCTAATTTTGTTTTATAAGATTTTAAATCTAAAATATTTTTCTCTTTAAATGAATTTAATTGACTAATTTGAATTAAAAGATAATCAATAAATTCATGAAAAGTTTTATATTTACATAAATTTCCAATAAGCCCAGGATAAATTACAGAGTCTGTAAACATTTTATCATATTTATATATTGCATTTTGTAAGTCTTTTTGAGTTGAATCTAATTTTATTTCATTTGTCATTATTGTCTCACTTATTTTTTCTTTAAATTTAATTAATGAATTTATTTTTTCTTCAAAAAGTTTATCATTTAAATCTGAATTTTCAAATTTTGAGATTTTGTCTGTTAACTTTTCAAATTGTTCATCATAAAAATTTAATTTTTGTTGTATTGAAGATTGTGTTTCATTATATTTTGATGTTAATTTAGATTCAAAACGTTTTAAATCTTTTAACATATCATCTTTGAAGAATAAAAGTTCTTTTTGAAAATTTGATTTTTTATTTTCAGTTTCTTGGGAATTATCATTATTATTAATCATTTTATTTATTATATGTTAAATTAATTGTAATTTTTTTCTTATAAATTTTGTTGATGAACTCATATAAAAATAAACAAACATAATTATATTTATAAAAAACTATAAATTTATAAAATAAGGATTAATTAAATATAAACTTTAATAAAATTAAATATGATTAGCTTAAATTATAAATGAAATAATTTAAACAAAAAAAATTGAAAATAATAATTGAAAAAATAATAATAAAAAAAAATATATTAAAAAAAATTTATAGAAAAAATTATAAAATTCTCATTCATAAAAAAAAAACTATTTCAAAAAAATAAAGTAAAAAATAATAAAAAATGGATAATGGAAGAATGATAAAATTATTACTTCCAACAAATAAATTTATAAAAATTCAAATATCTGGAGATGAAAATGAATTAAAAGACTTATTATCAACAGTAATAGATTCAACTCCATCTCAAATAAAAGGAATAAAAGATTCAGAAGGAAATTATTATACATTATCATCTGCAATAAGAAATGCAAATCTTCTTCAAAAAAATGAAAATATATATTATGAATTAATATTAGGAAAACCACAACAAGAAAAAAAATTAGAAATACAAAAAAATATGTTAAATTATTATAAAGATAGAAATTTAAGAAATAATATAATATTAAATACTTCTCCTAAAGTTGGTAATTATTATGCAAATTATTTTATAAGTGGAAATAATAATCCTTCAAATTTGAATAATAATACTTTAAATAATAATTTAAATAATATTTTTAAAAAAAGAGGATTATCATTTGATGAAATAAGAGAAATAAGTCAACAAGAAATTCAATTATTTAGTGCTTATTTATTTCAATTTTTATCTTTAAAATTAATAAATGATGATATGTTATTTGAATTAAATAAAATGATGAGTGAAAATAATAAAGAATTATATCATGAATTTAATTTATTTAAAATAGGAAAAATTACCCAAGAAAATTTTATAAGATGTCTAAATTATTTTTATAATGATAAAAAGAAAGAAAAAGAAAGAGAAAAAAATGTTTTATCATCATCTCAAAAGAGTAAAAAAGTAATAAAAGGATTAACTGATATTGAAGATGAAAATGAATATAGAGATAAAATATATGAAAAAATGAAAGAATATTTTGAAGGAGAAAATTTAAATATTGTAAGATTAACTTTAAAATATGAAAATGAAAGTATTATGATTGCAATAAAGAAATTTAAAGAAGATGCAAATTTAATAGATTTAATTGAATCTTTTCAAAAAGCAATTAAAAGATTTAAAAGAAAGACTATTCAAAATCAAAAATATACTCTTTCTTTAAATCCAATTATTTATAAACCAATTGTGCAAAAAACTTTTGAAAAATATACAAGAAGAGAAGAAAGACATCATAGTTCACCACAAGGAACAGTTGAAAGTGATCTCAATAAACATAAAAAAAGACTTGAAAAAAAAATTGAAGAAAATGAAAAGATTAAAATTTATCAAAAAAAGAATTCTAGTAAAAAAATTTCTAAAAGTATTGAAAAAAATTTAACTCATAATAATAGATATTTATTTGAGTTTATTGTTAAAAATAATAGAAGTGAATATTTGACATTTAGAAATATTTATAATCAAAAAAATAAAATAGATAATTTAAATAAAGTTCTTAATGATCATTGTCAACAAATTATAGATAAAGAAATAATAAATTATGGAGAAAAAAATAATATTCAAATATCAAATTATAGTATTGATTTATTACATAAATTAGTATCAAAAAGTCTTTCAAGTATAAATACAATTTTTGAAAAATTATTAAAACATAATTCAATGGAAATATTTTGTCAAGATTTAATAACATTAATTAATAATTTAAAACATTCAAGTAATAATATAAGAAATGATATCAAAAAATGTAAAATTATGCAATTGAATAATATAATTGAAGATTTTAATAATGATTTACATAAAATAAATATTAAAGGTAAAGATAAGGATAAAATAAATACTTTAATAAATTCAAAAAATCCAAAAATAATAAAATTGATAAATGAATATAAAAAAACTAAAAATATAAATTTATATGAAAAAGAAATAAAAGATATATTAAAATTAAAAACAACAAATATATTTTCAAATTTAAAAATAAAAGATAAACCAAAAAAAATATTTAGTAATAAAATAGTAAATGAAAGATATAATTTAAGTAAAAAAAATACATCTACTGATAAAGATAGTTCAAGATTAGAACCAAAATTTTCCGATATAACTATGACTTTAATTCAAGAAGATCCATTAAGTAGTTTTGAAAATACCCTTTTTCAAACTAAATCTTTTCAAGATAATGAAATATTTTTCTTAAAAAAAAAATTTTCAGAAAAAAATTCTATGTTATTATCTATATTTGATTGTTATAAAAATGAAAAAGATATAAATGAATTTAAAGAATCAATTAATATGTTTTTAAAAAAAGAAAATAAAAAAGAAGTGTTAAATATATATCAAGTTAAAAATGATAAAAATAGTAATTTACAATTTTCATTTTTTTCAAAAGAGGCAAAAAATGAGAGTAAAGAAAAATTAAATTGGATTATTAATAATGATAATAAAATTAATAATGTTTTAGATAAACAAAAAGAAATAATTTCTCTTTTATATAAAGAATATTGTATAGACCAAAATACATATGATATAATTAATGATAGTATTGAAAAAAATGATAAAGGATTAATTTCTGCTTTTGAAGTTTATGCAATTACTAAAGATCATTCTGAATTTATTGAAACTTTACAATTATTTTCTGAATTAAAAGAAAGTCATAAAAGAAGTTTTTATAATTTAATTAATTCATCTTCATTTAATATGAATCAAAAAGAGAAATTAAATTCTTTATATTTAGAAAGAAATAAAAGTTTATTTGATATATTAAAAGCTTTTGAAAATAATGAAAATAAAGAAAATGCTTTTTTACAAATGAAAAATTTATTATCTAAAAAAAATTAATAATTATATTTAATATAATGTATTAATTTATATATTGATTCTAATTTTGTTATAGAAATATGTTTACAAATTCAATTAAGTAAATTTGTAATAATTAGTAATATAAATATCTTATGATTTATTCTAGTTAATATGTTATTGCTAACAGATTTGAAATTGAAAATAAATTTCAAAATTTTTCTAATTATGATAATAAAATCGAGAAGGATGTAGGCTAAATAAATATAAATATAAATTGAGTAAACTAACTAGCTATATATATATGGTAAAATATTAAATTGATTTTTAAAAAAATGATTTTTAAAATTTTATTAATTAATGTTTTTAAATTATTAAATGAAAAATATTTTTTTAAACTTGTTTTTTTTTGTTAAAATATATTGTACAAATATAATAAAAGATGAATTTAGAAAAATAATTCCAGAAAAATATCTAGATGTTATTCAAGAATCATATAAAAATATTTTAATTTTAACTGATAAATCATTTTATATTTATCCATTTTCATTTTTTTCTTCTTCAAATGAAAATTTAATTGAATTTCAAAATAATAAAAATTATTTTTATTCTATAATTGATAAGAATTTATATATAGAATATTCTGTATTTAATAAAAATAAAATTATATGTAATTTTAAAGGAAAAAATATATCAATTACTATATCATCATATAATAATGAAACAATAGATTATAATAGTATTAAAAAAACTAAATATAATAATAAGGGATTTATTATAGTTTGGTATACATTAAAAAATAAATTAGAGTTTCGAATATTTGATAATAATTATAATGAAATTAAAAAAAATGTAATATTTCTTAGTTCTCATAATTATGAATCATCAAAAATATTTATTGATTTTTTTTCAAATGATATTTTTTTACTTGGATATGATGATAAAACTGAAAATATAATAAAAGTTTATGATAAATCAATTAAAGAAGTACATATATTTAAAAAATTAATTATATATGAATTTGCACCTTTTATTAAGATATTAAATGATCATTTTTTTATAATATGTACAAGATATTATGATAAGATTAATAATTGTAGAATTTGTAATATTAATGATATTAATTTTCATAATTATTATAAAATAAGAACATTTGGAAATATTTATGATATTACTCCTATAAATAAAGATAAATTTATTTTATTTTATATTAAAGGTAGAAAAAATAAAAATTTATATGCAGAAATCTTTGATTTTGATGGTATTCAGAAAGCAGATTTTTTTTTAATAAAAAATAAAAAACAAGTTGATTTAATGAAAATATTTTTCAGTGAAGAAAAGAATAAAATTTTGTTTTTATATTCAATAAATGAACAAATATTTATTGAAAGAGCATATTTAGATATTCAATGTTCTGATTTTGAAAAAATAATAAATAAAAAACACATAAATAAATGTATTAAATTAATAAAAAAAAGAGAATTTGATTTATTTATTAAAACTGGAGTTGGAAAAAATAAAAAAATAAATTTAAGATTAATAGAATTTCCAAATAATGGGATAATATATAATAAAAAAGATAATTTTTTTAAAGCTGAAATTGATAAAGATTATAATATTACAGATCTTTGTTTATTAATAAATAATACAGTATATAATTCTGAAAATGAAATTAATATAAAATATAAAGTAATTAATGAATTTTATGATGAAAGTTTTGAATGTAATATTAATTTTAAAATCAATAATGATGAGAATATAAAAAAAAAAACAAAACATTATGATAAATACTCAATTTATGTAAGTAATTCACTATTAATATTAATATTAACTATAATAATAATATCTTTTATTTCAGATTATTTAAAAGAAAAAAAATTAAAATATTCAAAATTACCAAGTGATTATTTAATTTATAAACATTATATAAAATTATTTTGTAAACTAAATTTAACAACTTTTGCAGAATTAAATAATTTAATTTTTCAAATTATTGACAGATATAATTTTCTTTATAAACCTTTTTCTATTTATAATCCTTTTTATAGTAAATTAACTCGTTCAGTATATTTAATTACCAAAATTTTGATTATTTATTATTTTGGTGTTTTAGGGGTTATAACAACATCACCTTCTGATGATTATATTTTAATTTTTATTAAAAATGCTTTTATTTATACTATTATTTCTTATATTTTATCTATTATTATTTTTGCAATTTTAAATAGATTAATTTATAAAAATTGTAATGAATTTAATTTTTATTTTGGACAATATTTTTTTGAAGATATAATAAAAATTTATTCATGTTATCAATATGTAGAAATTAAAAAACAAAAAGAAAGAAAATTAATAAACAAAAAAATAAAAGAATATAATAAATATTTTTCACATGAAATTAATCAATTTTTTTTAA
>JAEEGK010003344.1_pt1 | contig 40027 bp, 41 predicted proteins | sample 8958771 | NCBI WGS metagenome assembly JAEEGK01 (sample SAMN16246547, study PRJNA631951) | gut metagenome | biome: gut microbiome; feature: rumen; material: SC-attached | host: Bos | place: Iran: Karaj | collected 2018-10
CGGTCCGGAGCCTGGCGGCGCAGACCCGCGACATCGGCCAGAAGGCCGACAACCTGGCCTCCGCCCTGAAGGGGCAGAACAAGATGGCCGGCTGCTGGGGCGAGACCATCCTGTACAATATGCTCATAGACGAAGGCATGGTGGAAGGACGCGATTTTGACAAGGAGGAGACGCTGCGGGACGGTATGGGTCTCGTCATCCTGAACGAGGACAGCGGCAAGAAGATGCGTCCCGACTTCATCCTGCACTACCCCGACCGGACGGAAGTCATCATCGACTCGAAAGTCTCCCTGGACGCTTATTCCGACTGGGCGGCCGCGGAGTCGGAAACATTGAAAAATGACGCCGCCGTCCGCAATTTATCAGCCATCCGGACGCAGATCAAATCATTGGCTGCCAAGCGCTACCAGGATTACATCCGGGAAGGGTACAAGACGCTGGACTACGTCATCATGTTCATCCCCAACTACGGTGCCCTGCAACTGGCAAAGACCCTGGCCCCGGACATTTTCCGCGAGGCGTACAACCAGGGCGTACTGCTCACCACGGAGGAAACGCTCATGCCCTTCCTGCGCATGATCCGTATCGCCTGGACGAACTACGACCAGGCCCGGAACCAGGAAAAGATCGTGAAAGCGGCGCAGGCGATGATCGACCGCGTAGCCGATTTCGCCGCGGCGCACGCAGCCATGGGCAAGAAACTGGAAGAAGCGACGAGGGAATACGAGGCGTGCTCCGCCAAGATCCGGGAATCCGGCCAGAGCATCCTGGTGTCAGCGCATCAGCTGGTCAAGCTGGGGATCCCGAAGAATCCGAAGAAGCCGCTTCCTGAAATCGAAGGGTAAGGTCCGCCGTTTCCATCCGGACGAACCGCATGCCGCAGTTCGCGGCGAACGCCTGGTCTGAGTCAGAATCACCCAGCATCAGGCTCCGTGCCGGGACGATGTCTGGGAAATCCCGGCAGGCAGCCAGGAACATCCCCGGCTGGGGCTTCCGCATCGGATGGTCCGGATCGAGTTCAGCGCAGGTGTAGACCGCATCGATACGGCCGCCGGCGGCAGAGATCGCTTCGAGCATCCGGGCATGGACCGCCTCCAGTTCCGCTTGCGACATCCTGCCTTTCCCGACCCCCCGCTGATTACTCACGATGATGATGTGCTTGAACTTCGCCGCCCACTTCCGAAGGCATTCGCAGATGCCTGACAGGAAGGCGAACTGCTCCCACGAGCGGACATAATCCCCGGGTAACCAGCGGTTGATGACGCCGTCGCGGTCCAGGAAAAGCGTGTCTGCTCCCGCAGCGAGAACCGCATCGGATGCTTTTAAAACCGCCTGGATCTCAGGCAGTTCGCGCTGTGCCCGGGTATAGTCTTCCGGAATGCCGATGTCAATGAAATAGCCATCCTGGACCTCGCCTGCCACCAGGCCGTAATCCGCCAGCGGTTCCAGGACTTCCCGCTCGAAGGAAAAGGTTTTCGGGAACAGGGACATATCCAGTTGGGAACGGTCGATGGCATAGACACCGCCGTTGATGAGGCCTTCGGCACAAGGCTGTTTCTCCCGGAATCCGGTCACCAGGTCGCCGTCCCAGTCCACGGCACCGTAGCGGTCGAAATCCCGCATGGGCTTGAGTGCCAGCGTCACCGGGGCGGTGAATGACAGGGTATTCAGATCGACATTGTAGAAGGTGTCACCGTTCAGGACGAACACCTGCTTTCCCTTGCATTTCTGCAGGGCCAGCCGGATGCCGCCGCCGGTTCCCAGCGGTTCCTTCTCTACCGCGAAAGTGATGGCGAAGGGCCATTCCCGCGATTTGACGAAATCCATGACCTGTTCCCGGAGATAGCCTACGGAGAAGACCACATGACACACATCGAAGCGGGAAAGCCACTCCAGTTGGTATTGCAGGAAAGGCTTCCCGTCCACAGGTGCCATGCATTTCGGGATTTCGCCGATGACACCGCGGAGCCGGGTTCCGAGCCCGCCGGCCAGGATTACCGCTTCCATCGCTCGGGAACTTTGTCCGTATCGTACACCCGCCAGGCGTGGGCGCCCCGTTCCGTGAACTGGAAGGGAACGACCTTGCCCGGAAGGGACTCCAGCGCCCGTACGACCGCCATTTTGCGGACGGGCGGGACCATCAGCATGATGAAACCGCCGCCGCCCGCGCCGGAAACCTTTCCGGCGACGGCCCCGGCGGCCATCGCGGTATCGAACGCTTCCTGGATCATGGGATTGGTGATGGCGCCGGCCATCTTCTTCTTATCCTCCCAAGCCTGTCCCAGGATCCGCCCGAATTCCTCCATGTCTCCCTTCAGCAGGGCCAGTTTCATGTCCGAGGAGCTCTGCCGGATGCGGTGCATCGCCTCGATGGCGATGGCGTTGCCGGAGGACGTATTCTTCTGCTGCTCGCTGATAATGGCGGCGCTGGAACGGGAACGGCCGGTATAGTACAGGACCATGGACGATTCCAGTTCGTCCACAATCCAGGACTTGATCTTCAGGGGGTTTACGATGACGATGTCGTCCTGGTGGAATTCCATGAAGTTGAACCCGCCGAAAGCGGCTGCGTACTGGTCCTGTTTGCCACCGGCGAGCGCGAGGTCCTTCCGTTCGATCTCATAGGCCAGCCGGGCCGTTTCGTAATCCCCGAGCGGAAGGTTCATCCATTCGGCGAAGCACTTGAGGATGCAGACCACCATCGTGGACGAGGTGCCCAGGCCGGAGCCGGCCGGTGCATCATTGTACGTCGTGATCCGGAAGGCGCCCGGTACAGGTCCGAAATCCTTCACGATGCGCTGGTAAACGCCCCGTATCAGTTCAGGGGCAGGTTCCAGTTTCGCGTCCAGCGGGCACTCGACGTGCGTGTCGCAATCGTAAGCATCGACCTGCACCATCTCCCCCGGATGCGTTTCGATGGTGCAATAGGCGGAAAGGTTGATGGTGGCGTTGAGGATCTGCCCCCCGTACAGGTCGCTGTAGGGAGAGACATCGCTGCCTCCCCCGGCGAGGCCGAGCCTGAGCGGTGCTTTGCTTCGGATAATCATACGGTCGTGTTCTATTCGTACAAATTTAGCTATCTTTGTCCAAATTACCAACGATGCGAGACGGACTGCAGACATACTTGGAGGCGGAGATCATCCCCCGCTACCGGCACTTTGACAAGGCCCATCAGGAAGACCATGCCCGGAGCGTCATCGCGCAGGCGCTGGACTTGTCCCGGTACTATGACGTGGACCCCGACCTGGTCTACACGGCTGCGGCCTATCACGACACGGGACTGGCCGTGGACCGCGCCACCCACCACCTGGAATCCGGAAAGATCATCCGGGCCGATGCCCGTCTCCGCGAATGGTTCACGGAGGAGGAAATCGAAATCATCGCCCAGGCGGCGGAAGACCACCGCGCCTCCGCGAAAACGGCCCCCAGAAGCATCTACGGCCGCCTCATCGCCGAGGCTGACCGGCTCATCGACCCAATCACCATTATCCGGCGGACCATCCAGTTCGGTTTGTCGCATTACCCGGAACTGCCTCCCGAGGGTCATTGGGAGCGTACCTTGGAGCATCTCCGGGAGAAATACGGCGACGGCGGCTATCTCCAACTCTGGATTCCCGAGTCTCCCAATGCGGGCAGACTCGAAGAACTCCGCAAGATCATCCGGGAACCGGAAACCTTGCGGAGCATCTTTGAAAAACTCTTTGCGGAAGAAGCCGTTACTGGGCGAGCGTAGCGATCTTTTCCTGGACGGCGGTGATGCGGGCGGCCGCATCCGGATAGCCCGTCTCCTGCGCCTTGGAATAGTACAGGAGGGCCTTCTCGTACATCTCGAGGGTCAGGGACTTGACCTTGGCCTTATCTTTCCGGCGCGATACAGAAGGTGATTCATCCCCCAGTTCCTCGAAGTCCACGCCGGCCTGGTAGAGCATCCGGGCCTGCTCGCGAACCGCTTTCGACAGGTTCTCCTGCTGGACGTTGATGGTCTCGTTCTGCTGGGCGATGGTCCCGTGCTGGGCCGAGATCATCTCGTTCTGCTCGCTGATGGTCCGGTCCTTTTCCTGGATCTCGGCCTTCAGGTCCTCGATCTCCTTTTCCTTCTCGGCGATGACCGTCTTGAGACTGGAGACCAGCTTTTTGTACTGGGCGTTATCCTGCGTGAGACGCTCGAGCTGGCTCAGTTTCCCCTTGATGTCGGAGATGCTGTTCTCGATCATCTCCACCTGGTTCAGGCGCGCGGTCCCCTGCTCCACGTCGGTACGGAGGACGGCTGTCGAACCGGAGATCTGGGACAGCTCCTGGAGGATGTTGTCCACGGCCGTCGCCTGCTCAATATAGCTGTCACGCGTCGCTTCGGCGCTGACTTTCAAATCGTTGTAAGCATTGACGACGGCGTCGTATTCTTCCTTGGGGACGGTGGTCCCGTGCTGGAAATCGCAGGCAGTCACCAGCGCCGCCGCCACGAGGATTATCGGGAGAGCTCGCATAGGAAATTCGTCTTTTCGAACCGGATGGTCGTGAGTTTGAGATCGGAACGGTAGGAAACGCTGCCGGAACCCAGTTCCTCGGAGGAGACGGTGCCGTCTTCCGCGACGGTGAAGGAATAGACTGTCGGACCAAAGACCGTCACCCGGGCGATCTGGTACTGGCGTTCCGCGACCTTCTTCACGGAGGCCGTCGCGTACCGGGTCTCCCCGTCGGAAGTGAACTTCATCGAATAGCTGCCCTCGAGGTTGCCGATCTTCTGCACGTCAGGCATCAGGCTGACTTGCTGGACGGAACGACCCGCGCAGCTGCCGAGAACGACGGCTGCGGCCAGGGCGAAAAGAGCCAGACGGAAGGGTTTCATATCGTTGTTTTACTTGACAATCGCATCGGCCAGGGCTTCCAGGGCCGGGAGATCGCTGTCCTTCATCCGGCTGCGGAGGGTGACGGTCTCGCCCACGATCTCCACGTCCTTCATCGCTCCGAACAGCTCCTTCATCACCTTTCCGGCCGTCGGGGCCCAGGTTCCGTTCTCCACGAGGGCGACTTTCTTCTTCTGCCAGGACTTCATCTGCAGGGTATGGATGAAGTTGTACGCCGGGGAGAACAGGCCGCCGTCATAGGATGCGGCGCAAAGCACCATCTTCCCGTAACGGAACGCGTCTTCCACGGCCTCGGCCTGGTCGTCGCGGGTCAGGTCCGCGAGCGCCACCTTCGGGCAGCCCTTGGCCAGCAGGATCTCCTTGAGCTTTTCTGCTGCAACCATCGTACCACCGTGAATGGAAGCGCAGGCGATAAAGACGCCTTCCGTCTCCACGCCGTAGGTGCTCCAGGTCTGATAGAGGTCGATGTATTCGCCGAGATTCTCGCGCAGGATGGGCCCGTGGAGCGGGGCAATGACCGCCGGCGCGAGCGGCAGGACCTTTTTCAGGAGCACCTGCACGGGCGCGCCGTATTTGCCGCAGATATTGAAATAGTAACGGCGGGCCTCGCAGGCCCAGTCGTCATCCTCTTCCCCGAAATAACCGCACTTGGACAGCGCGCCGAACTTGCCGAACGCATCGGCGGCGAACAGGACCTTGTCCTTGCTGTCGAAACTGACCATCACTTCCGGCCAGTGCACCATCGGAGCCAGGAGGAACTGCAGCGTATGGGTGCCGAGCGACAGGGTGTCCCCTTCCTTCACGGCAAGCGTGTTGAACGTCTCTCCGTCGAAGAACTGACCCAGGAAAACGAGCGCTTTCGCCGTTGCGACAATCCGGATGTCCGGATACTTCCGGGCGATTTCCAGGATGGAGCCGGAATGGTCCGGTTCCATGTGATGGACCACCAGGTAGTCGGGTTTCCGGCCACCCAGGGCCTCTTCCAGGTTCTCCAGCCAGGCGGCACCCTGCCGGGCGTCCACCGCGTCCATCACGGCCACTTTATCATCCAGGATGACATAGGAATTGTACGCCATCCCTTCGGGAACGACATACTGGCTTTCAAACAGGTCGAGGTCCACATCGTCGACGCCGATGTACTTGATTTCGGAAGAAATGCTCTTGATCATGGCTTTGCTATTAATCATACAAAGATAACCCTTTTTTCCGGACGAAAAAAGGGTTGCACAGGGATTCAGGGGGGCTATTCGCTGTAGTTGTGGTCCACCGTGACGAGGACGGTCTTGCCCGGGAGCCGGGCGGACAGTTCCTGCGTCAGTTCCTGGCTGAGCGCAGCCTCGTCCTGGACCGAAAGGTCGGGGACGACATCGACGGTCACCAGGTTCTCTTTCTCATCATAGAAGAACCCGTGGATCTGATCCAGGTCCTTCCGCGCGGTCAGTGTCCGCAGCACGAGGGTCTGGATTTCCGCACGCTGGTTCTCGCCCGTGGCGACGGCATAGACGCCGACGGTCATCACGATGGCATGGTCCCGGTACATCTGGAGGGTGATCTTGCGGGAGAGGCCATGGATGTCCTGGGCCGTCAGGGTATCGTCCACGCTCACATGCAGCGAGCCGATCATCACTTCCGGACCGTAGTTGTGCAGGATGATGTCGTAGACGCCATGCACCTCGTCATAGGCCATGACTTCTTTCTTGATTCCCGTGACCAGCTCCGGAGAGACGCGCGATCCCAGCAGTTCTCCGACCGGCGAGGCCAGCATTTCGACACCGGCCTTGATGATGACGGCCGATATCAGCGTGCCCAGGATACCGTCCAGCGAGAAGCCCCAGATCAGCATCACACCGGCGGAAACGAGGGTAGCCAGCGTGATGACGGCATCGAAGAGCGCGTCGGAACCGGAGGCAATCAGCGCATCGCTCTTCAGCCGGGTCCCCTGCCGCTTGACATACCAGCCCAGCAGCAGTTTCACGACGATGGCCACAATAATCACGATAAGGGTCGTGGTCGTGTAGCTGGGTTCGGTGGGCTCGATGATCTTCTTAACCGACTCGATCAGGGAGGTGATACCGGCCGAGAGGACGATCACGGCGATCAGGATGGCGCTGAAGTACTCCACCCGGCCGTAGCCGAATGGATGCTTGCGGTCGGCGGGACGCTGCGAGAGTTTGGTGCCGACAATGGTGATGACGCTGGACAGGGCGTCGCTGAGGTTATTGACAGCATCCATCACGATGGCGATGCTGCTGGACAGGAAGCCGACCAGGGCCTTGAAGGAGGCCAGCAGGACATTCGTGACAATGCCGACGATGCTGGTCCGGATGATTTGCGCGCTACGGTTCATGGTTGCAAAGATACGGATTTTATTTGCTAACTTTGGTCTCCGAAATGAAGAGAAGAACCATCTTAACCTTTTTCTGCCTCCTGGCAGGCCTGTCCGTCGGGACCGCTTTCGCCCAATCCCGCAACGAATCCATCGACAGTATCACCGTCACGGCGACCCGTGTTCCCGTGGCCTTGCACAGTACCGCCCGCATCGTCACCCTCCTGGACAGCATGACCATCGCTTCGGCACCCGCCGAGACGGTCAATGACCTCCTGAAATACGCCCTGGGCGTGGATGTGCGCCAGCGCGGCGCCATGGGCATGCAGACGGACATCAGCATCCGGGGCGGCACCTACAACCAGGTGGCCGTCCTGCTGGACGGAATCAACATCACCGACCCGCAGACGGGGCATAACTCTTTCGACTTCCCGGTGAATCTCTGCGATATCGAACGCATTGAAGTTCTCGAGGGCCCTGCCGCCCGGGTGTATGGGACATCGTCGTTATTGGGCGCCGTCAATATTGTCACGCGCAAGGCGCCTGAGAACGCGGTGACCGCCAGCGTGGAAGGCGGCTCTTTCCGGTCCTTGGGTGCTACGGCCTCGGCAGAAATCCGGCACCGGGGCGGCTTCAACAGCATTTCCGCCGGTTATCAGCGCAGCGACGGCTACAGCCGGAACGCCGCCGGCGGCCTGAACAGCGACTTCGGTGCCGTCAAGGCCTTCTGGCACGGCGCCCATGACTTCGGACGGCGTAACCTCAGTTGGCAAGCGGGCGTAAGCAACAAGGATTTCGGATCCAGCACCTTCTACAGCGCCAAATTCGACGACCAGTTCGAGCACACGCTGAAGACCTTCGCTTCCGTCAAGTCGGAAGGGAAAGGCGCCCTGCATTTCACCCCGGCCCTGTACTGGAACCATGGAGAAGACCGCTTCGAGCTGTTCCGCGGCGCTCCGGAGAAGTATCCGTTCAATTACCACAAGACCGATGTCCTGGGCGCGAACCTGAACTTCCGGACTGACACGCGGTTGGGACAGACGGCCTTCGGTGCCGAGGCCCGGCACGAAAGGATCATCAGCACGAACCTCGGCGAGAAACTGGCCGATCCCCGGGGCGTCTATGTCTGCGGCCTGGACCGGACGGCTTTCAACCTGTTCCTGGAACATCATATCGTCCTGGGCCGGCTGTCCGCCTCGGCAGGACTTACGACGGTCTACAATACCGGCAACAAGGAAGGAATCCGTCTGTTCCCGGGCGTTGACGCCAACTTCCGGATTACCGACGCCGTGCGGCTCTATGCCTCCTATAACACATCCTACCGCATGCCTACCTTCACGGAACTGTACTATTCGGTGGGCGGCCATCTGGCGGACCCGAACCTGAAGGCCGAGAAACTCCGCGCCCTGGAAGGCGGCGTGAAATTCCTCGGCCGGGGCGTCCGGGCTACGGCCACGGCCTACTACAACCGGGGCTACGATCTGATCGACTGGATCATGGACACTTCCGCCGGCGAAGATGCACCCTGGATGTCGGTGAACCATACGCGGCTGAACACGTTCGGACAGGAAGTTTCGCTCCGGCTGACGTGGCCGGATCTGTTGGGAAGGCCCGGATTCTTCTTCCGTTCCCTCAGCCTGGGCTACAGCCATCAGTCGCAGGACAAGGCACTGGAAGCGAACCTGCGGTCCATCTATTCCCTGGAGTATATCCGCCACAAAGTGGTCGCGCAGGCCGATTTCCGGTTCTGGGATAAACTGGCCCTGGACCTCTCCTGGCGCTATGTGGACCGGAACACAGGCTCGGAACTCCTGACGCCCTATTCCCTGCTCGACGCCAAGATCGGCTACGATTTCCCGCGGCTGAACCTGTACCTCCGGGCCAACAACCTGCTGAACCGGACCTGGTATGACTTCGGAGACATCCCCCAGCCGGGCCTGTGGCTGATCGTCGGGGTTTCCTGCAAGCTGCCCTACTGAATCAGAATGGGATTTCCAGCTTGAGGACGATGTTTCTACCCATGTTGTAGATACCGATGTCCTTGAGCCGGCTCAGATGCGGGACGTATACCGTATCGGTCAGATTCGTGCCGATCAGGTACAACGACATGCGTTTCTTCCCCCGGATTACCACGTCCGTTCCGGCGGAAGCCCCGAGAAGCGTATAACCGGGCGTTGCCGTTTCCGTCGCGTCTTTCCCATAGAAACGGTCTTGCCGCAGGTTCCAGTCCAGGTTCAAGGCGACAAAGGCGTTGTTGAAAAGCTTGCCGTCGTGCGAAATTTCCCACTTGATTTCCGAGAACAGGCGCGGTGCGGGAATGAGCGGAAGATTGTCTCCACCGGCCTCACGGGCAAATACGCAGGAGAAAGCGCTGCTCAGGTGCAGCGAATGGACGGGATGCACGTCAAAGCCGATTTCGCCGCCGTGCAGATGCGCCAGGCCGCTTTGGAATACGTATATGGGCAACCCTTCGTCCGACAGGGCCCCATTCCGGGCAGCAAAGATATAGTTGTCGATGCGGCTCGCAAACAGCGCTGCTTGAATCGACACATGCCGGGAACTGAAATCCAGGCCCAGATCCCCCTGGAGACTGTATTCCGGCTTCAAATCCTTGTTCCCCACCTCGAAGCGGAAGGTTCCTTCATGTTCTCCGTTCGAGCCCAGTTCGGCCAGATTCGGCGCCCGGAACCCGCGGGCCACGTTGGCGCGGAACGTGAAATGATCCCCCAGGGGCCGGACAGCGCCCAGGCTCGCGCTGACGCCCGGGAAACGGCGGTTGAAGGCCTCGAACCGGCCCGCCAGCGCTTCGCTGCGCAACCAGCGGATATCGGCCCGGACACCGCCGGAAAGCGTCCATGCACCCAAGGCTTTCGAGGTGGTGGCAAAGAGACCGGCATCCAGGAGGCCATAGGACGGAATCAGGTACTCGTCGCCTAGATTGTCACTCTGCTGGGCCATACCCGCAACACCGAAGGCTGTCTTCCAGTCTTCACCGAAAGTTCCCTGCCAACGGAGGTCGTAACTCAACGTATTGAGCCTGAAATCCAGACCCGATTCATCAGGTGACTCCTCGTATTCCTGCCGGCGGTTCTGCTGCCAGCCGAGCAAAAGTTTCAGATTCCCGGAACCTGCATGGAACGTATTGTCTGTAACGACTTTATAATGCCGAACTTGCTGGAATGGCAATACGGGTGTGTAACCGAAATTGTCCCCTTCCCCTTCAATCATGCCCGGTGTCAGGTGGAAATAGCTGAAACGGAACCGGGAATAGCCCCAGGAGGCATTCCGGCCCAGCATGGCCGAGGCAGCCCGCTGTCGGTAGCCGGAATTGGCCACCGGCCCGTTGGCGGCATTCCGGTAGGCATGGACATACTTGTCCGAAAACCGTCCGTTCCAGATCCATCCGCTCAAATTGCCGTCCGCTGCCAGGGAATAGGTCGCGAGACCGTTGTTCGTCTGATACTCCGAAGATAGGGTTCCGCCGATCTCCCCGGGCGCCCGGACGGGTTCAGGATGGAAAATGAGGATGCCCGCCAGGGCGTCCGAGCCATACATGAGTGAAGCGGGTCCTTTGAGGATTTCGACGGAATGGACACCGGCACCGTCCACTTCGATGCCGTGCTCGTCTCCCCACTGCTGACCCTCCTGCCGGATGCCGTCGCTGACCACGACGACGCGGTTGAAGCCCATACCCCGGATAACGGGCTTGGAAATGCCCCCGCCGGTGGTGATCTCGCTCACCCCGGGCTCCGCCGCAAGGGCGCTGATGATGTTTCCGCTGGCGCGGGCGGCCAGATCGGCCGGCCGGACCACCGAGACCGGGGCCGGCATCTCTTTCATTTTCGTGTCACCGGCCAGGCCCGTGACCACGGTTTCTTCGAGCTCCAGATGCTTGTAAAACACATCTGTGGAGTCCGGATGGCTCTCCTGAGCCGTCGCCGCCCCATATACGAGGAGCAGCGACAATGCAATCATTGTCTTTTTCATTCTGCAGGGTTAATTGTTCGCAAAAAAGGAACGTGTGCACGGAAGGAACGTGAACACTAACGGCAGAATGAAACGGGCGGGGCTCTGGGAGATGCTGGTTGGCAGGAGAATAAGACGACCTCCTCGGGAATCGGAAGGACATACGCTCCCGGTTCCGTCTGAAACGACCGGAACTCCGTGCTTTCGGAAGGAACAAATTGCTGGAAAAGCAGTTGGCAGACGAGGCACTCCCCCGTCGCCGTCCCGGCCGACAGATGCCCGTGATGCGGAAGATGCTGTGAGCAGTCCGCGCAAAAGACGTCTTCCTGCTGTCCCAGGTCGTGATGGTGAAAAGGCGCAAGGAACACCATCGGCAGGACAACCGACAGCAGCCAGGCGGCAAATATGCGTCTTTTCATGGGCATAACGCGTGCAAAGGTACAAAAAAAAAGAATTAATCCTTATCTTTGAGGTTGTGGCCGTCATCCTTCATAAGAAAGCGTTTTCCGAACTGACGCTGGAAGAGCTATACGAACTCCTGCGGGTCCGCAGTGAGGTTTTCGTCGTGGAGCAGGACTGCGTCTACCAGGACCTGGACGGGGATGACCAGGCATCCGTCCACTTGTGGCTTACGGAAGATGACAGGGTCGTCGCCCTGTGCCGGGTCTGTCCCGCTGGGACGCACATGCGTGAGGTTTCCATTGGACGCGTAATCACCACCGAGCGCGGTAAGGGCTATGGTAAGCAGATCATGCGGGAGGGTATTGCCGCAGCCCAGGATTACTTCGGGGCGAAGGTCATCGACATCGAAGCTCAGGAATACGCGAAAGGCTTCTACGAACAGGTGGGGTTCCGCCAGTCCTCCGAGCCTTTCATCCTCGACGGCATCCCACACATCAAGATGACTTGGAAAGAATCAGATTAAATCGATATGAAACTAGCAGAAGCATTGAACCAGCGGGCGGATCTGCAGCGGCGGATCGCCCAACTCCGGGAACGGCTCTCCAACAACGTCAAAGTACAGGAGGGCGACCAGCCGGCAGAGAAGCCGGAAGACCTCTTCAAGGAATTGGAAGCCGCCCTGAAGCAGCTGAAGGACATGATTGTGAGCATCAACCGGACCAACCAGGAGACGGTCTGGGAAGGAAAGACGCTTACGGAGATCATCGCCGAGAAGGACGTCCTGTCCATGCATCTCGCCGCACTCCGTGCCACCCTGGATGCCGCCAATGTCCGGAATGACCGGTATTCGCGCAACGAGATCAAGTTCGTCCGCACCATCGACGTGAACGCCCTCCAGAAAAAGGTCGATTACCTGTCCCGGGACCTGCGGGTGCTTGATTCCAAGCTCCAGCAGGCGAACTGGACGACCGACCTCAAGTAAGACAGCCGAGGCAGGGCGGGCACACCTCCGGACGGGAGGTAAAAACGTCCATCTATCACGTAGGTGATCGGGAAACGGAGCCATTCCATTGTTCGGTATTGTCCGGCTCAGCACCACGCACAAGCGTACAGTTTAAGGCGTACTTATCACTACCGAGTGCCGACTGCCCAGGCGACCTCCCCTTCGGGGGAGGTTTTTTTGTGGAAAAACGCTAACTTTGGCAAAGCATGAGATTCAACCACACAAACAGGCCCGGATTCTGGTTCGGCCTGATCGACTTCTGCACGGCAGGGCTGTTCTTCCTTTTCTATATGCCCCTGGACGGATTGCAGGATGAACTGGACTTCATCCTCGGGCGCAGGACCCAGCGCTACTGGGTCGCCTACCTCCTGGGCATACCGACCCTGTTCATCTACCCCCTTGTGTGGATGGCCCGCATCTCGGAAGAATTGAAAGCCAAAGCTATGGACCTGGGGATCGAAGGCCCCTACACCTCCTGGTGGCACATGTTCGGCTGGAACTCTTTCGGCGTCCTTTTCTTCGGCCCTGCCATCGCCACCAAGCGTTTCTTCGACACGCTGAATAGGATTGAACGTAAGATGAACGAAACGGAAATGCCTGGATTCGTTCAACCAGACCGTGCTGAAGTTCCCGGGAAATGACTGAATCCGAACTACGTCGGGCGCAGTTTATGCATCTATAGGGGTGAGAAACCTTTGTAACAATGAAACCGAAGAGAAAACAGAAGAAACTGCGGATCACAGAGGCTGATTTCATGCTCGCCAACCGCAGGGCGGCCAGGCTCGAAGAGATCGCCGCACATGGGAAGCCGGTTTCGTTCAGAACGGCTGTCCAGAAGTCGAAGAAGGTCTATGACCGAAAGCGTCTGAAAAAGGCAGGCATCATCGCGGATGACCTGCCTTCTTCACGGCGATAAGGGCAGCGGCTACTTGATCCCCACAGCAGGCCAGCCGAAGTCCTGGTAGCAGGAGATGTCCAGGCCATGGGCCTCGGCATAGTCGAGGATGGATTTCGCGCGGGCGGCTTTCTTGGCGTCGTCGTTGGAATAGAGGGCCATGAAAGCATCGAAGCGGTCGCCAAAGATAGCCTTAGCAGTGGGATTGAAGTCGGAACCGTCGCCGACGGCATCGAACTGGAAGACTTCGAATCCATCCTCGGTTTTTTTCACATGCATGCAGCCGGGATGGCTGCCGCCGGATACGGACTTGAGGGTGTCGCCGGCCTGGTTGTAGTTCTCGACCCAGAAATCGCCCCAGACCCGGATGTCTTCGGGATTCTCCTCGTCGGTACCGGCGATCAGGCAATACGGGATGCAGAGTTCGCCGGCAGCATACTGGGAGCCGATTTCCGTCATGTATCGACCGATAGCGTCCATCGGGTCATCTTCCTTCTTCTGGAACTTATAGGCGCAGATGCGGCCGTTCTCCACCCGGACATCCGTCACGCCAGGATTGCCCAAATCGGAATAAGTCACACGGTACCAGCCGTCGCCCAGGGGCTCGATAGATTCCACGGAAGACTCGCTGGAAGGGCCGTCCTGCAGGCCCGTACGGAATACCCAGAAGGAGTAGGTATCGTCGTATTCCGTTTCCCAGATGGAGTCCAGGACGTCCTTGGTGAGCGTCTTTTGCAGATACTTGTCAGTCATGGGCTTATTTCCCAGGACATGCTCATAGAAGTCATTGACAAGCGCAATGTCTTTCTTCTCCGGGGACTGACTGCAGGAAAGAAGGATCAGGCAGGCTGATAAAGCAAATAGAATTCTTTTCATCGTATTAATCTCCATTTATAGTTACCATTGGATCGAAGAATAGATTGCCTCGGCAAGCATCTGGGCGCCGGTTCGCTGGGGATGGACACCGTCTCGGCAATACTGGGTATCGGTGAACAAATCGCGCAGGTCGACCAGTTCCAACCCCGGTTCGGCTGCTATCTCCCGGATGGCGGGCCGGACGCCCTCTTCCATCGTATCGGGGTGCACACCCAAAAGCGGCTTTCCTAGAATGAGGAATATCCGGATGGGAGCAATCAGGATAACGCGCGGGTTGGAAGGAAGGTTCTGATAGGACTCGACGATCATCCGGTAGTCCCGCCGGAAGATGTCCGGATCCCAGTTTCGGGTCTTCGTATCGTTCGTCCCGAGCATCAGGAGGACGATGTCCGGATTCCAGGCAAGACTCTCCCGGTACACCCGCTTTTTGACATAGGGCGTATCCGCATCGAAACGGGCCGATGCGTCATTGTGGCCGAAGTTCCGGACCTCATAGCTATCTCCGAGCTTTTCCTGAAGAAGGACGGGATAGCTCTGCTTCCTGGGATTCAACAGCGTGAATCCCCAGGTAATGCTGTCTCCGATGCAAGCGACCCGAATCATGATAACACAAATATACAGCTTTTTCGGCAAAGTTATTAGCTATCCCTATGCCGCCCGGGCAAGGTCTGATGCACTATTGTGCAAGGTTTATTTTCAAATGTTAGACCTTGCCCACTGAAACTGTATCCCAGACTGCTGAGTAGCTCCTTTGGCGGGCAAGGTCTGCATCCTAAAATCAGACCTTGTCCAAAAACTTGACAGACCATGCCCAGCAGCACCGACCCTCGGAGGCATTCAGCCGACAGGGTGTGTTTGAAGATTGCGAAATCCCCTTAATGAGGCATATATACTCAAAAAACCAGCGATTTCTCGCTGGTTTTTGAGAGGTGCCAAGCGAAGGTTTTTTCTTGTTTTTATTTAATACCAGCTACGGCAGTTTCCCCTATAACTTAATGATTATCAACGATAAATTAAGATATATCCTCAATTCACATTAACGTAACACAACAAAAGTTAGTATCAATTTAGTATCAACCTTAAGATAGTTTTAGTATCTTTTCAGTACGAAGATACGAAAAATAACTAATCGATTAAACGAGGTCTGTCAGTTTTACACTCCGGACTCGAAAGAAAGACGGACGGGCCAAACTCGTAGCTCGCATCGTGGAGAAGTTCACTGAAACTGCTACTTGTTGGGATTCTAGTGAATAATCATTTAAAAGAAACTGTAATTCGAGAAATAGTGCTATATTTACAACTACACATAGATAATTAACACATTCGTGCATGGCAAGAGAACTCATTTTCAGACTCTCCGGCAAGGATTATGGTGCCGCTCCCGTCAAGTTGGAACGGAAAAAGATCTACGGCTGGACGAGCCTTGTGGCTACGGACCGCAACGGTAAAGAATGCAACTCCGCCTATCTCTCCCCGGACGATTCCCTCATTATCCCTTCCGGCGGCCTCAAACAGGGCACCGTGGATGAAGAAGGCCGATGGTTGGATAAGTCGGAACTGGTCGCCTTTGGCGAAGATGGGAAACTGCTCCCGGAAATCCCGTCCTCCTTCGATTCCCCTATTGAACTAGGTCCGAAAGCCACAACGGAAGAATTTCTGGACAACGACTGGGAGTCTGTCTATCAGTTGGTCAATGAAGAACTTGCAGAAGCCATTGGTAACGATATCTACAAGTTCGAGTTCAGTTTCCGTGCCGGCGTGAACCACAACGACGCATACCTTCTGAATACCCCCGGTGGTCTCTTTCTCTTCGCCGGCGACAAACAGCAATTCCCCCTGTTAACCCTTGCGGATGAAACCACCATCGATGATAACGAAGAACCCGAGGAGGAGATCGACGAGCTGGATTTCAGTATGCTCTAAACCCGAACGACCATGAGAAAGATCAATCTGTCCAACGAAAGCAAACGCGATGCAGAGGTAGCATTCGGAACGACGTTCCACCGCCCATCGCCCATTTATAAAACTGCCGATGGGAAAAAGAGTCTATCGGAGCGACGCGTAAAGGCGACGATGGACACGGCAGATGATGCCCTGCTGCAGCAATACGGCGATGGCCTGGCCGACGTCATCCTGAATGGTGATCCGGAGGTGGATATGGAGACATTCGGTCTCAAGGTTGAGAGCGTGAAGAAGGTTTTCCTTACCGAGGAAGGCAAAGTTGCCTACGGTGTCCGCCTGGATGAACATGTATTTCTGCCCGACGGTACGGAGAAAGAAGTTCGTCCAGAGAGCACGACTTCTGCCAATATCGCCATGGATGGAATTCCCATCCGCAGCACGGGAAAACTCATTCCGCGGGAAAAGGCGATGCGGATGTTCGTCTTCATGAAGAGCTATCAAGTACAGCATGTCAATGGACTTACGTATGACTTTCTCTTCGGCATGGCGAAGAAACTCGCGGAAGCCGATGCCATGATGCTCGTCGGCGGTGGTTCCAAGGGCATCGAACCCCTTGTGATGTCCAACGGCAGCTCCCCTTACCGCGCTTTTCTGGAAGGCCGCGTGGAGGGCGACAAGTACGCTTTGATTCTTAGGCTGACGAATTTGGAACTGAAACCGATAGTAGGATAAGTGTATGGACAAGAAATATATACAAACAGCCATTGATTATAAGAAGAACATTGCAGGAAAGTTCGTGCTGGTGGAGGGTGCGAAACTGAAACAGCGGGTGGACGGGAAACGCATTTGCGTGACCCGTAAAATTGACGGTCACATGCAAGTGGTGTTCTGGCAGGAAGGCAAGGCGTTCATGCTGAATGCCGCTGGCAATCAGAAAGCCGATGGCATCAAGTGTCTGGACGTCTTTGCCGAAGCTTTGAAGAAGTCAGGAGTGAAATCTGCCATCATCGCCGCAGAACTCTATCTGCCCAATCCGGATGGTCGCCCACGTTGTGGAGATGTCTTGGCCGCACTGGCCGACGATGCGAAGAAGGACCTGCTGTGTTTGGCTCCTTTCGATATAATCGAACTCGATGGACAGTCCTGGAAACCCGAGCATTACGGAGATACGCACAACCAACTGTGCGTTCTCTTCCAGGAGGAGCAGGTCCGTCCTGTGCAAATGAGAAACGCTTCCTCCGCCCAGGAAGTACAGGACATCTATGATGAATGGGTTGTTGGCGAAGGCGCTGAGGGCCTGGTAATCCACAGCGAAAGTCCCATTGTCTGGAAGGTTAAACCGCGCCATAGTATCGACGCCGCCATCATCGGCTATACCTCCGGCGACCTTGGAATCCGTGACCTGATGTTTGCCGTTCGCCGCGAGGACGGGCTTTTCCAGATGTTTGCCGTCGGGTCTGCCGGTCTGTCGGAAAAGGAACGGAAGACAATCGCAGGGAGCTTGTCCAAGGCACATGCGGAATCGCAATATGTTCTTTCCGATTCTCGTGGCATCGCTTATCAGATGGTACGCCCCGAACAGGTTTACGAACTCAGCGTGATTGAATTGGTTTCCCAAGGGAATGACGGGAAGATTCGGATGAATCCGCTGCTTAAGTTCGATGATGCTAAAGGATGGCTTCTGGAAGGCAATACCCCTGGTGTCTCCGTTCTGGGCCTTACTATTGTGCAGGAGCGGACTGACAAGAAACCTACGGAGTCAGACATCCGTGTAACGCAATTGACCGACATCTGTCCTTTCGAAGAATTAGAAACATCCGCCGTCAAGTTGGAACCCAGCACCCTTTTGGAGCGCCGCGTCTTCAAGAAAGAATCCGGCGGTAAGGTTATGATTCATAAGTTCCTGATCTGGAAGACCAACAAGGAGGCGTCTGGGCGCTATCCCGCCTATGTCTTCTATCACTCCGATTTCAGCAGCGGCCGTAAAGAAATGCTCAAGCGTGATCTGGCCACCTCCTCCGATGAGGCCCAAATCCGTGCAATCTTCGTTGCCGAAATCGAAGCGAATGTGAAGAAAGGATGGATGGAAGTGTAAAAAAAGTTTTTCTTCGCAACTTTCCTGAAACTTTCGAATCGGCAAGCATGGATGGGTGGATTGAATTGAGTGACTGTATTGACATGGAGGAATTCGATCAGAAATCATTGGAGAGAATTCTGGAGGATAAAGCCTTTGTGGACCTGTTTTCTAAAGAAGTTTTGGGACAGTAAGTGTTGTTTCGGAATTTAATACACATAAAAAGAGTCAAGTCCTTCTCATACTCTCACAAAACTCAAGAAAAGTAGCCCGGAATGTTGCCGGGCTGCTTTTATCATCAGTAAACCGAAAACGATTTATATATGGTTGAGTTGGAATTCCTCGGTTCCTGACATAGGTTACCGATACTCAAAAAGGAAGGTCATCAGATGAACTGTGCGGCCATCTATTATCCTTCCCTTCAGGGCTCAACATCTGATCGATGACGGAACAGAATTCATCGAAATCATAGGTCAACAGGGCGGGATCGACCGTGTCAACAATTTCGGGGAAAGTTTCCAACAAATCTTCCTTGCTATAGGCGTTCGTCCAAACCTTCACAAGCCTATAATCCTCAGAAGCCTTATAATAGGCATACAGGCTGGCTACTTTTACGGCAAATCTGTCATCTTCGCCATAACATACAGTAGTCTCAACGTGAACCTCCAATTCGAGAAAACCATAAGTAACCGTTAGGGGGGCTAAACAGAACCCCTCTTTTATAAAGCCCTTGAATAACTCTAAATTGTCAATGCTTATGTTAGGAACAAACCTGGTTGAGAGAACGATACCGTCGTCAAACCGGACGGTTTCGTGTTCGCCAACGATAAAAGAGTCGGCTTCCACGATCCGAGGGATGCCCGGGTTGGTGTCCATAACCTCGAAAGTGAGGTGGTTGCCATCCCGCCGGACCAGTTCATAGGGTTTGATTGACCCGGGAACGGAATAAATGCAATCAAGTTGGAATTGCCGTATTTCTGACATTGTTAAACTATTGATTATAACGCCAATACAATGTTTTGTATTTACAAAGCCCTAGAACGGCAAATCAATATCTTCCGCGCTCTCGGGTCTTCTGTCATCGGCCTTCGGCTTGCCCCTGGCATGTTCCGGTAAATCATCTTCGCTCAAAGCAGTATGAATGAAGGCAGCAACTTGGATCTCTGAAACCGAGGGGCCGAACTCGACACTGCGCAAGTTGCTGCAATCCTCAAACGCGGAGTCTTTAATGATGGACGAGTGAATCACAGCATGTATCAGCTCACTGCACTCAGAAAACGCACAGCGTTCGATCACATGGACAGATTCCGGTATCTCTATGGTGGTGAGGGATGTACACGCACTGAAGACGAAGGGGGCAATCCTGTCTATCGAGGAAGGTATCGCGACAGATGCCAGTTTCGAACAACCCTCGAAAGCGGCCATGCCAATCTCGCTGACTGAATTCGGAAGCGATATGGTTTCAAGGCCTGTGCAACCTTCGAAGGCGCCTTCGCCAATTGTGGTAACAGAGTCGGGTATGACCACGCGCTCCAAACCAGGGCACCTGGCGAATGCGAAACGGCCGATTTCAGTTACAGATGGTGGGATCACTACGCTCTTAAGAGCCCCGCTGCGCCAAAAACCGAAATCCTCAATCTTCGTAGTCCCTTCCGGGACAATCCCCTCCCCGCCCTTGATCTCGTAAAAGCCCCAGTCTGCCGGTTCAATAAACAGGGAGTTCTCACCATCATCAGCGAGAAAGAATCCATCTTCATCACGAACCCGTTCCAAAGTATACAAACTGCCATTTTTGGATACGGCTTCCATCACGATCGGCCCCTCCCACGTCATGTAGAAGCGCATCTTCATTTCCGGGAAAGAGGCCGCTATTCGGTTGGCAATGTCGAAGCCAAGATCAATCTCATCGACATACTTTGATAGAGTTTCTATACTGAGCGTGTATCCGTCCTCATGATCAAAGAGTTCAAACTCGACCTTCGTGCCCTCCTCGGAGTTCACCTCCGACTGAATCTCTTTCGCGCGCGCAGCTGCCTTTTCGGCATCTTCCTGCCGGTCGAATGTCAATCCTATTCCAACGTAGTTACTCATGTATTCTCCTGTTACTCCTTGTCTTTCAAATACTCCTCTACCGCATCCCAATCGGGAAACTCCTGGCTGCCGAACTGAATCCATTTACCCTGGAAGTCCGAAGTCCCGTGCTTGTCCCAGTCATCAATCAGGAAATCGCCGCGAAGCAGATCCTTGTGATGGCTGAGGATCAGGCGCTTCTTGAATCTTTCGCCAAGATGCTGCTTGACCCAGTTGAGTTTATCCGACCAGGCCGACGGGTTATTCCACGGAGCCGTGGACAGGATATAGACATCGAACTTCTCATCCAGGCGATTGATGGCCTCGATGGCGCCGGGTATGGGATCCATCAAGGCAAACACCCCCGGCGCGTTTTTCGGTGCATCGGCATAGGCCGCCCGGGTCATGTTATTCAAGCGGTTGACACCGGAATTAAAATCGACCAGGACTCCGTCCATATCGACATACAGACGCTTTGCAGGATCAACATGAATGTCTTTCGAAATCTTATACATCACTTTGTTGTTTATTGGTTCTTGGATAATATAGAATTGAAGTGGTCAGAATTCAAAAATGATTTCGAAATCAAACATTACATCACAGCGGAATTGTACAAATGTAATGAATTTATCGAACCAATAACACCTTTACGGACACGTTATTGAGAAAAACATCGGCGCTTTCCGATAAAAAATGAAATAGCATTTGATTATTCGAAATAAAAAATGAAATTTGCATATCACTTATTAATCATTACACTATGGCATACAAGTTTATCAAGTATTTCTTTGACGAAGACTGGTACGAGGAACTCAATGAGGAGATTGAATGTGAAGGTGACACTACCGATTATGACAATGACGTTTATTCGGTTTTGATGCGCGTAAAAAAATGGGATAGGATCGAGGATGAAATAGACTATAAAACTCCAGGCATCTGGGTTGATGAGGAGGACTTCCCATACAACTTCACGGTCATAGATGAAAACCTCAATGTCGTCTTGAGTTATTGTTGACCTGATGGCGTAGGGGGGCCTTAATAGTAACACAAAAAGCCAGGCGACATTGCCTGGCTTTTTCTGATGTTACAAAATGTATCAATAGTCTTTGTCCGGAAGCCCTAGATATATCTTCATGGTCTTGAAAAACTTCTCCTCAATGGGATAAATTTTGCTATCGGCGTAGATGACTCTGGCAATAAAATCCCCGAGCTGCTCTTTTTTTGTATCATCCATGGCTCTCAACACTGCAAATGTTTCATTCTGACCCAATTGGATTGCAGTCTGCCTTTCAGCTTCGCTCAAACCGAGCTCTTCCATGATATCTTCAATGACGGCTCTCTCATTTGCGTCAACGTTACCATCGACACTCGAGGTTGCGATTAGCGTGCGAAAGATCGCCTGTTTTTCTTCTGATGTGAATGATGAAAGAACCGAACTTTCATCCGTGGGATTTATGTTCTTGGACATCGTTTAATAGTTTTGTGTTTGTGTTTGACTTCTATTTACAAAGATAAACAATATCGAGATGATTGCAAAGAGTAGAATAGGATGGGGGCAAACCCATATCAAAAAGGCGAACCGTGCCAGCTGGTGTCGTCATCATCCTCCCCCGACGTCTTTACGAACTCATCGCATTACTCCCATGGCAAATCGTGCCAGTCCGTGCCTTCATCATCCTTCTCCGACTTCTTTTCAAGCCCGTCGCTTTCCTTCTCGGGATAGATGGATGTGCGGATTCCCGTCTCGGAATCGAAATAAAACCAGTCATCCTCCCCCATTACCCCTTCTTCGGATGAGAAAAGGAAGTCCAACACTCGCCCGTCTGGAGTATTCCCGTGAAGCATCACGAAGTGGTAGTCGATTCTTTCCCATGAAAGCTCTCCGCCCGAAAACACAGCCTTCCTGGCGCAACCGGCGCTGTCCTCCCAATCTTCGACAAACACGCAATACAATGGTGTCCGAACAACATCCCACAGATGCTTGATAAGGTCTCCGACGGTCTTCTTCTTGATAGAGACTCGAACCCTGTTCATCGGAAACACGACAAAAGGAGGATGAATCGATCCTTCCTCAAATAAGGGAGCATCCAGAAGGGTCTCCTGCTCTTCCACAAACGCTTGAGCCTCCCGTGACAATACTTGAAAGACGGCTTCATCTTTAACGGCGACATCCAAAGCAAAACTTTTGACTTCCTCGCGTTCACAGCCCTTACGATACTCCTCATAATCAACGAATCCATCGTAGTCTTGGGAATAGATGAACTCCACTTCCGGGAATCGCTGCACGATACGATCCATGATTCCATCGACATCCAAAGACTTGCGGGCTCCGGAGAACACCGTCCAGTCCAGGGTGTGATGCTCTTCGTTCACAAAAAAGTAGGAGTTCCCCTTCTTTGCCTCTTGTTCAGGGCCAGTAAGGTCATATCCCAAATCTTTGAGACTCTGTTCCCGGGTTGCTGCTGTGGCAAAGTCCCGGACTCTCGGGAAATCAACTTCCTGGCAACTCAAACTGAAACCGTATATACGACTCATGGGAGACTGTTTATTGTTATCAAAACCCGCAATATTAGTAGCTTTTCAGAAAACTCATAGTTGGTTCTCAAGATGGCAAATCGTACTCGTCCGTGTCTTCATCATTATCCTTTTCTGACTTCTTTTCATACCCATCGCTTCCCTCCTCGGCAAAAAAAGATGTGCGAATTCCTGTCTTTGGATCGAAGAAGAACCAATCATCCTTCCCTATTGCCCCTTCTTCGGGGAAGAAAAGGAAATCCAATACCCGCTCGTCCGGCGCATTCCCATAAACCATGGTGAAAAGGTTGCCAATTACTTCCCATGTGAGTTCTCCGCCTGAAAACACCGCCTTCTTATTGCAGTCGGCAGTGCCTTGATCTTGTCTGACAATTATACAGTACAACGGCGTCTGAACCAGATCCCACAGATGCCTGACGACTTCTTCAACGGCTTTCTCCTTGAGGGAAATCCGTACCCGATTCATCGGAAAAACGACGAAAGGAGGATGAATCGGCCCGCCTTCAAACAAGGGATAATCAAGAAGGGTCTCCTGCTGTTCTACGAACGCTTGAGCCTCCCGTGCCAATACTTGAAAGGCGGCTTCATCTTTTACGGCGATATCCAATGCGAAACTCTCGACTTCCTCACGTTCATTGCCCTTACGATACTCCTCATAGTCCAAGGGGCCATCGTGAAAATGGGAATAGATGAACTCCACTTCCGGGAATGCCTGCACAATCTGATCCATGATTCCTTTGATGTCAAGAGACTTGCGGGCACCGGTGAACTCCGACCAGCCGACTGTATGATCCTCTTCGTTCACATAATATTCGGTCGCTACTCCATAGTATTTCTCCTCCTCATCCCCTTGTTCAGGGTCCGTGAGGTCATATCCCAAAACTTTGAGACTCTGTTCCCGGGTTGCGGCTGTGGCAAAGTCCCGGACCCTCGGGAAATCAACTTCCCGGCAACTCAAATAGAAACTGTACGTACAACTCATGGGAGACTAATCATTTCGGCATCAAAACCTGGTATTAAGTATAGTAACTTTTTCGGAAAAGTCATGGTAAGTGCATTCTGTGTCTTTACAAATGTAGCGATTCTTCACAAAGATGGCAAAACAGAGGTCAAATTGTAGCCTTCTAGGACTTTTGCAATTTCTGTCAATTATTACTAAATTTATCGAGTTTTAACCACATTGATCGCGAATGGCAGAAGTGCTGATATTCCGACCCTCCGGATCGTAGTTCCCTGCATCGCTCATGAACCTGGACACGAAAGAGAACCGAAATATGAAATCATTATCAAAATCCCGTTACACGGCATTTTGCCAATGCCCAAAGAACCTTTGGTTGGGCGTTTTTAAGCGCGATGAGGCCGTCATCGACGATGCTGCGAAGGCGCGATTTGAAGAGGGTAATGTAGTTGGCGACCTTGCCATGGGCCTTTTCGGCGATTACAAGGAAGCTCATGCGGAGAAGCCTGACGGAAGCCTTGATTTGTCGGCCATGATCGCACAGACGCAGCAGTTTATGGCTGCCGGTGTCGAGAACATCTGCGAAGCGTCGTTCAGCATCGACGGAAACTATTGTGCTGTCGATATCTTGCGCAAGAACAGCGATGGATGGGACATCTACGAGGTGAAGAGCAGCACGTATCATGATGATAAAACGGATACGGCGAAGCATCTACTGGTTTATTCCCGCGATATCGCCTACCAGAAATGGGTGTTGGAACGCTGTGGTGTCAAAGTGAAAGGGTGCTACCTCGTCCGTTTGGATAGTAACTATGTTCGGGGTAAGGAGCTTGACATCCAGGAGCTTTTCCATATCAAGGACATGAAGGAGCTGGTGGACAATGAATACCTCAAGGTTCCCACCAATGTCAAACGTGCCAAAGCGGTGTTGGCCGGGGATGAACCGGACGAACCTGTGGCCCTGCATTGCCATGATCCCTACGATTGCGCTTTCTTCCAGTATTGCACGAAAGGCATGCAGTACCCGAATGTGTTCAACATGTATCGGATGAATTTCCAGCGCAAATGTGAATTGTACAACCAGGGAAAGATCTATTATGAAGACCTTCGAGACGAGAACTTGACTGATATCCAACGTCTTCAGGTAGAAACCAGCCTCAACGACACGCAACTGGTCACTCCGGAAGACATCCGGCAATTCCTGAAGAAACTTACCTACCCGCTCTATTTCCTCGATTTCGAGACCATGCAGCAAGCCATCCCTGAATATGAAGGGACGAAGCCGTATCAGCAGGTGACCTTCCAGTATTCTTTGCACTGGATCGAGGAAGAAGGCGGTGAACTGAAGCATTCCGAATTCTTGGGAGATTCCGTCCATGATCCCCGCCGAGCCCTGGCAGAGCAGTTATGTAAGGATATCCCGAAGGGTGTTTGCACGACGGCATACAACAAAGGCTTTGAATGCGGTCGCCTGAAGGAATTGGCCGATGCCTACCCGGATCTTCGCGATCATCTGCTGGACATCCGCGACCACATCGTCGACCTGATCGAACCCTTCCGCCAGAAGATGGTCTATCTTCCTGAAATGAACGGTTCCTTCAGTATCAAGCACGTCCTTCCCGCTCTCCAGCCCGACGACCCTGCCCTGAATTACTCCAACCTGGAAGGGTCCGTCCATAATGGCGGCGAGGCAATGACTATCTATCCGCAGATTGCGAACATGACACATTCAGACGCTGCAGCAGCGCGGGAATCTCTCCTGAAGTACTGCTGGCTGGACACCTATGCTATGGTGAAGGTGTGGGAGAAGTTGAATGTTCTGGCAATTTAGCAAAATAAACATATATTAGTCCTTTTACAATTATGACTTGGGAACAACTGTTCAAGGTAGTCTGCGTTGAAGCTACCAAAAAGACGAATCAAGAAATGGATGCGGAATACCAGGGTTTCAATATTCTGATTAATTCGGCAGAGCTTAATAATGACTGGTTGGATCGCTTTCTTGCAAGTAAGAATTCTATTGCATCTATACGCAATCGGCCTTTTTATAATGATGAAATAGATTGCCTAAGGAAACAATGGAATGGTTTACAAGTGGCATTACGGGAACTTGTCCAAACACCTAAACCTGATAAGACCAAATATGCTCATTTCAAAGACACTGTTCTTAAGTTTCTTAAACTTAACGAGACGAATAATACCCCCCACGCTGCTATTCTCCGATTGGCCGCATCAATTCTGCCTGATTATTTGACATCAATTGCAGCAGAAGGGAATATGGACGAATTGATGAGGCATCTCCAAAACAACCAATTATTTGAAGATACTAAGATTATTGATTGGAGAAATAAAAACGATTTTGAGAAGAGCCATTTCCTTTGGGATACTATAAAAGCCAAGTATCAAGAGTATCTACGTACTCTAGATCAGCAGAGAAGCGACTTCGACAGACTATTATATTGTGTGCCTTGGAGCATTTTGGAATATTTTCGCGGTGAGGATGTCCGTGAAATAGAGAGTTTGGTTAGAGACCATAAGAATCTAATTCTGACTGGAGCACCTGGTACGGGCAAAACATATCTTGCAAAGAAGGTCGCTTCTTTAATTATTGCCGAGAATAGCGATTTTGAGAACTTGGATAAAAAGCAACAAGAAAAGTTTGATAAACAATGCAAGTTCGTTCAATTCCATCCATCATATGACTATTCAGATTTTGTCGAAGGTTTACGGCCAGACGAGAAGGACACACAAGGTTTTGTAAGAAAAAACGGAGTTTTCAAAGATTTTTGTGCCAATGCTTGTAACGATATAACAGAAAACAAATATGTTTTCATAATAGATGAAATCAATCGGGGTGAAATTTCGAAGATTTTTGGTGAACTATTCTTTTCAATAGACCCAGACTATCGAGGGGAAAAAGGTCGAGTAGATACACAGTATCAGAATCTTATACCCGAAGGCGACACTTTTGAAAAAGGTTTTTTTGTGCCGGAGAATGTCTATGTTATCGGGACAATGAATGATATCGATCGCAGCGTCGAGAGCATGGATTTCGCTTTCCGTCGACGTTTTGCTTTTCACGAGATCACTGCTGATAGTACAGCCAAACAGATTCTTCGCAACGTAAAAGACTCAGATACCCTTCTACGAAGAATGAGTAATCTCAATAATGCTATTATCAACCCGAGAATCGGTGCCCTTTCAAAAGCATATCAGATAGGAGCATCTTATTTTAAGAAAATTGAAAGCATTACTGATAACAAAAATAAAAATAAGAGCCTATTCGACACTTTTATTAAAGGCGTTCTATATGAGTATTACAGAGGCTTACCTCAAGAAGATGTCAAGAAAAAGATGACGATGCTTGAAGACGCTTTTATGAATACCCCAAAATAATATGAACCTATTACACCTTTGGGATAATTCCTGGCATGTCCTTCCCCCGAACGAAAACCTGCAGGATTCATTCGGGAGGTCTCCTCGTGATTTGGAATTGAACAGTGGCAAACCTACTACTGATTTTATCAAATCACTTGCATTACGCACTATTGGTGATTTGATGGATTCTGAGATGGACTCCGTGTTAGTTTTCCCGAATTCCTTTCGAGAAGGTTCAGATGAACTGAAAGATCAATACATTTTTCAACTATCATTAGATGATAATGGAAGCATAAAATCGCTCACGACAAACAACATTATCGGTTTTATTGGCAGTGGCAATACAGATATTCGCATTCATTCTCGCTTTTATAACTTGAAAGGGAGCATTAACGATTTCTTTCTTTATTATATGCTTGAAAGGGTTCTTGCCATCAACCTCTTCAAGATGCCGACCTCTTCATCAAATACAAATATGGTCTTCGACTTTCTCTTGTTCTTTTTCCCTAAGATGTTGAAGGAGGCGCTCTCTCAAGGTTTATATAAATCGTATGTTTATCACGAGTACAACGATGCTAATTTGCGGGGAGTAATTGACATCAACCGACACATTAGACACAATATACCAGCTAACGGACACATTGCCTATCGAACGCGTGAATTCAGCTACGATAATTCAGTAACTCAACTTATTCGTCACACCATCGAGTTCATACGTCGCAAGCCCTTCGGTGAGGCGATTCTCCATAACGACGGAGATACTGAAACCTGCGTCCAACAAATCATACAGGCCACCCCTAGTTTCGTTTCTCGTCAGCAGCAAACTATTATCAATAACAACCTCCGCCCTTTTATTCATCCGTACTATACAAAGTATGCTGCACTCCAAAAGCTTTGTCTAAGCATCCTTCGCTATGAGAAGCTTAGCTACGATCAAAGCAAGGATAAAAAAATCCATGGTCTTCTCATCGATGCCGCTTGGCTCTGGGAGGAATATCTAGCTTGTGTTCTTACACAATCCACTGGCCTCAAACACTTTACTCGCAATAGCGATTACCACTTGCTTGTTAATTCGAAGACTGGAGAGGCATTCCAAAAGATTATACCTGACTACCTTGACGAAGAGAAGAAGTTGGTCGCAGATGCCAAATACATTCCTTTGGTCAAGGATGAACTCTCCGCCGACAGAGCAGCACCTGTCTACTACAAGACCATCATGTATATGTATCGATTTAATGCCAAACATGGATTTCTTTTCCATCCGGTTTCTAGGAAAAAGGCTGATGATACAAATGTAATTACTGCTTCCGAAAAAGAATCGTTTACATTCTGTGATTATTCTATTGAAGGTCGTCCTGGCTGTCATTTATTCAAAGTAGGTCTTGTTGTAGATATTCAAGAAGACCAGAGTAAGGCTAATAATGAAGATGAATGGAAAAAGTACCGAGAAATAATGTCAAAGAGAGAAGAAGAGTTTGTTTCAAAAATTCAGTACGTGACAAACAAAGCCAACCCCTGCGGACTTAATTAGTTTCAATAACAATCTTGACCTTAACGTGCTTTTCACGAAAAAAAGTATATCAACAATTTAACTAATTAGTATATATGACACAGATTAAGATTTTTGCTAACACCACGTACCAAGGAAGTGGTGCAGGACCGGATGCCTTTACAATTGAGATGCTTAACCAAGAGGTAAATGCTTTCCTTGCGGAAAATGACGGTAAGATTATTCTGAAGGACATCAAGTACACTGTGCAGAGTCCGAATCCTCATGAGGTATTTAATCTTAACGTAAAAGTGTGGACTATCATGGTGATTTACGAAACCATATAGTTCCCTTGCTCGCGCAAAAGTTATAACCGATAGGCATTTCTGGGATTTATCGTGAAAGACAAATGACCTCCTTCAAGCACCAACTCTCCCTCGTCTTTGACGAAGACTTCCGCACCAGGCCGCTGAAGTGGAATAACTACGTGGATTTCGTCATTATCGGGATGATCGTCCTGAGCACGGTGGCCGTGTTCTTGGAGACGTTCCCGTTGTCGGATGGGTTCAGGAAGGCGCTGCGGGTTTTCGACTGGGTGGTCCAGATCGTCTTTACCATCGAGGTAACGCTTCGGATTTGGGCAGCCGATGAGATCGACCCGAAGTATAAGGGATTCTGGGGCCGGGTACGCTATTGTTTCTCGTTCTACGGGCTGATTGACTTGCTGGCGACTTATCCGGTGTGGCTGGGGTTCGCATTCCCCTCGATAATGTCCAAGGGCGTCGTCCAGGGCTTCAGGGTGCTCAGGGTGGCCAGGCTCTTCCGGGTATTCAGGTACATGAACGCATCCCGGTTCTTGGGACAGGCCTTCCGGAGCAAGAAGAAGGAGATGCTGGTGTCGCTGGAGTTCCTCGCTGTCATCACTATCGTCCTTTCCTTCATCCTGTACCTGGTGGAGCATGATTCCAATCCCGTGATGCTGAAGGACGGCTGGCGCTCCATCGTATGGTCTTTCGCCAAGTATATTGGGGACCCGGGCAAGATTGCCGATACACCCCTATCGACTACGGCCGGTCAGATTATCGCCTTCCTGGTGGGCATCTTGGGTATCGCCATTTTCGCCGTGCCCATCGGCCTTCTCAGTTCCGGTTTTTCAGAGGCTGTCGAAGAAGACAAGAAGATTGAGCAGCGGAAGGAGAATGTTGCCAAGTTAAAGAACTTGTTCGTGCGTAGGATGGACCGCCCCACCCGGTATCAGGTTGTACCACAGTTCGTTCCATTTTCAGATATCAAGGTAAAGGCGAACTTGTCGGAAGAGGAAATCCTGGAAGCCGTAGCCCATGGAAGCGGATTCCGCGTCATCAATTTGGCATCGACCATTCCGGCGAAGAATAACCCTTCGGACAGGATGGCTGTGGAGCATTTCATCGTCAACCGTCCCTATGGCTGTTGCATTGACCGCAAGTCAAAGGTAACCATCATTTCGACATCCTCTCACGACAATCCCCTGGTCGGAAACTTTGCCTATTATCTGGCCAAACTGGGCGGATTCAACTACGTAAGCCGCGAGTTCGGGGATGTCCTCCAAGGATCCTACTACATTCCCAAAGTGGAAGGGATTCCAGGGCTCGATGAGTTCATGGATGATATCAATGCTTTGACGGACCGGGAAGATGCATGGACGGTTACCATCTTGGCCGCCAGCGGTGCACAGGAGCCGGAGTATCCGGAAGAAGTCCATATCGGTTATGGTGCTGCGAAGGGGCAACCGGCTTTGGATGCTCCCGGGCTCACGATTCACGATGCTGCTAAGGCGGAACAGGCCTTTTCAGCACTGGAGGGCATCCTTTCCACAGAATTCGGAATCACGGCTGAACGTCAGATGCGGCATTCCTCCAATGCCCCCTACCTGTATCTCAGAAACCTTAAGAATGCCGATAAGGTCAATTCCTTCATCCTTCGCATCGCCTGGAGCGCGATGGCCTGGAACCCTGACCGCATCCGTATCGCGCAATCCATGGCAGATACGCTTCATGGTTTACTCGACTTGGATAATCCTCGGGAAGAGCTTTCCTGTTTAATGATCAAGGATGTCGGTTATGCCAATTATGGCGATATGATTTAGAAATCCACCATGCTGAGTTTCAACGAATACTGGAAATCAAAAGTAGCCAAACGCCGCAGATCGTGGGCGGCCAAGGCTAAGCGGTATGCCGACAGGCATAGCCAGCTGGAGGAGATCCGCAAAGAGGTCTACCTCCCGTTGGACTTCAATCCCGGCTTCCGCCTGGACGACCTGAAACTCCTGCATTTCACGGAGCAGAACTCCCTCATCCGATGGGACAAGGATGGATTCACTTTCTCGGAGGCGGGTCTCCGCTCCGCTTTGGAAGCCCAGGGAGCCGATCTGGGGACCTTCCGGATGGAACAGGAACGCGAGTCCATCAAGGGCAAAGCCGCTCCGCTACCGGAGAACTCCCATGGTCTCAACGAATGGGAGGATTATCGCTATGAAAAACTCAACAGGGTGTACGACTTCGACCGGTTCTACTTTGACTGGCTCCAGATGGTGTACCGCGTCTCGACGGATATGGAAACGGTTCACCTCTCTTACAGGCAGATCTCAATGACCATCCGGCGCTACAGCAACGCCGGCCGGCCGTTTGCCTATTACGAGCTCAACCCGTGCGAACAGCTCTGCCACAGCGCCATCCTGTTTCAGGAGACGGATTTCTACACGCTCGACGTCGCCACTCTCCTGATGGATATGGCGGGAGAGTGGGACCTCCGCCAGGAGGAGCTCAATTACTATGCGAAGCAACTGAGGCTCCGTTCAATGGACGCGGCGACTACGACAACCGTTGAGTTCACTCCTTGGGATGAGAAGAAAGTAATAAAGAAGACGAAAGAATACATCGCGAAGGGATACTCCCTGGAGGAGATTGTCCAGCAACTTCTCCGCCCCTGGAAGGCCGCCCTCAAGAAGTATTTCGATGCACAGACGGAGATGGCGGTCAAGGATGATGTCGCCAATCTTGCCGGTTTTGACTCTTCTCGGTCCACGTCAAGGACATTCATTGAAAGAGTCTTCTGCCCGTTCATCGAGAAGGACGGAGAAGATGACGCTGAGATTGTCCTTACGGACTCCTATGATATGACGATTAAGGTAGCCGGTTCCCGATGTCGAATGATGAGTGGTCATTATGGTATCCATTTCTATCCCAACACACACTTTGAGAATTGCTTTTTGGACTTGGCGACAAAGACGCCGCTGAAGGCCGTATCCGATTATATGAAGATGATGCCCATCCTCAATGAAAAGACGGATAGAATGATCGTGACGGCCATGCATCAATATGACCTGTTGGTGCTGCAGAGTGAGAAACTGGACGGCGACCGGAAATACCTGGACGAAATGGCGAAAGAGTTTGCCGGAAAGCCCGTGGGAAAACTGATGAAGTATATGCGATGGAGTTTGCGCAGGTATGAGTACGCGATTCCTGTTCAGAGCCTCAAGATTATCGCTGAGAATTCGTTCAGTTTTGCGTTAAAAGATAAGCCCCGGTATGTAACTGTCAATGGCCAGCGCTCCGTGGTTTTCGAGGACAAGACCGTTCAACGATGGATTGATGGGGAAGGCAGGACCATTTATGCCTATGACCCCCAAGGACCGGATGCGGAGATCATGCAATCACTCCGAAAACGAACATCCTGGACCATCCAGGAGTTTGTCAATCATTATCTGTCGGGTACGAGGGCGACTTTGTCACCCGATTTCATTGAGAAAAAACTATAATGCGTATTTTGACGCAACTAGTAACCATATATGAACTTCAACGATTACTGGAAAAAGAAAGTCGCAAAACGACGGGGAACGTGGGCATCAAGGGCCAAGCGGTACGCCGATAATCACAGCCAACTGGAGGAGATACGCAAAGGAGTATATCTTCCTTTGGACTTCAACGCGAACTTCAACTTGGATGACTTGATCCCTCTTCATTTTACGGAGAAGAATCCCATCATCAAATGGGACAAAGGCGTGTTCTCTTTCTCTGAAGAAGGCTTGCGTGCAGCCATGACGGCTCAGGGGGCCGATCTGGGGACCTTCCGGATGCAACTGGACCACGAGTCCATCGAGGGAAAGGCCGCTCCGCTACCGGAGAACTCCTATGGTCTCAACAAATGGGATGATTATGATAGCTCCTACTTTAAGCCGAACAAAGTTTACGACTTCGACCGTTATCGCTTCAACTGGCTGCTTCGAATGTACGGAATCTGCACGGAGATGGAGACGGTGCGCCTTTCATATAGGCAGGTGACCCTGATTATTCGCCGCTACAGCAATGCCGACCGTCCGTTCGGCTACTATGAGATCAATCCCTGTGAGCAACTCTGTCACAGCGCCATCCTCCTCCAGGAGTCGGATTTCTACACCCTTGATGTAGCTACCCTCCTGATGGATATGGCCGGAGAGTGGGAACTCCGCCAGGAGGAGCTCAATTATCATGCGAAGAAGCTGAAGCTCCGTTCTATGGACGCGGCGACAACGGATACCATTGAGTTTACACCTTGGGATGAGAAAAAAATAATCCAGAAGACGAAAGAATACATCGCAAAGGGATACTCCCTGGGGGAGATTATCCAGCATCTCCTTCGCCCCTGGAAAGCCGCCGTCAAGAAGTATTTTGATGCACAGGCGGAGGCGCTCAACGAAAATGTCGTTACTTTTGAAGAGTTTAACTATAACTGGAGCTCGAAAAGTGATTTCATTGAAAGAGTTTTTTGTCCTTTCATCGAGAAGGACGGGGATGGAGACGTTGAGATAGTTAAAGACAATCCCTATGACATAACCATTAAGGTTCCCAATTCTCAATGTCGGATGAGAAATGGATACCATGGTTTTTTTCTTTATCCCAATGCCAACTTTCCAAATTGTTCCGTGCAGTTGTCATACAAGACTCCGCTGAAGGCCGTTTCCGAGTACCTGAAAATGATGCCCGCCATCAACTCAAAAGCGGATGCGATTATTGCGACAGCCATGCATCAATATGACCGGCAGGTGCTACAGGGTGAGAAGTATATTGGAGATCGGGAGTTCTTGGACGGATTGGCTAAAGAGTTTGCCGGGAAACCTGTCGGCAAGATGATGAAACACCTGAAGTGGCATGTTGTAGTACTGTCACAACACCGTTCTTGGCCATTTCCTTTTTCAACAGTCAAAATACTAGGTGATAAGGTTTTCAGTTACAGAATCAAAGATACAACCATCGAGAGGTGGCTTGATGCAGAATGTCACACCATATATGCCAGTGATCCCGCCGTAGCAGATGAAGCTGCCCGGGCTAACGCCCTTTCTCCTGTTGCATATCCCAGACCCGACCTTTGGTCTGAGCCATTAGATGAGTTTATGTCCTGGTTCGTTAATTATACATTTTCCGAATCCTTATCTATCGATTTCATTGATAAATACTTATAATCCATATGGCAATAGCAATCAACAGCAAAGAACTGCTGACTCTCTTGGAAGTCACTCCCGCATGGCAGAACATCATGCTGACGGGCAGGCACGGTATCGGCAAGTCCCAGATCCTAACCAAGTACTTCGAAACCAACGGAATGACGGTGAAGACGCTGTTCCTGGGGCAGATGAGTGACCCGGGAGACCTCCTGGGCCTCCCGGACAAGGATGAGGCTACTGGGAAGACCACCTTCATGCCGCCGTACTGGTTCCCCATCGACGGCAAGCCGATCGTCCTTTTCCTGGACGAGCTCAACCGTGCCCGCCCGGAGATACTCCAGACGGTGATGGACCTGGTGCTGAACCGCAAGCTGGCGGGAAGGGCCCTGCCCGAGGGAAGCCGCATCATCTCGGCCTGCAACGACGGTGACGAGTACCAGTTGACCGACCTCGATCCGGCGCTCGTGTCGCGGTTCAACATCTACACTTTCCGCCCTTCCGTGGAAGAATGGCTGCTTTGGGCGGAACGGGAAAGACTGGACGAGCGGGTAATCAGTTTTATCAGCGCCAACCCCGATCTGTTGGACCGCAGCGCCGACACAAAGGAAGAGCAGGGTCTGGAGAAAGATCCGGACCGTCGGGCCTGGGAGAAGGTGGCCCGCCTTCTGGAGAACGTTCCGAGCCCTGTGCCCGTGCATCAGAAGGTGGTGGCGGGGATCGTGGGCGTACAGGCTGCGGCGCAACTGTTCGCATCGTTCCGTGAGTCGGACCTGACACCGATCGACCTCCTGACGGATTTCAGCAAGGCCCGCAAGAAACTCAACCAGTACGAGCTCCACCAGTTCGCGCTCCTCAACGAAGCCCTGGCCCGATTCTTCGAGACGGACAAGGCGGACACCCTGGACCGCGATGGAGTGAGGAAGAATCTCAAGGCCTACCACGACTATCTCCAGAAGGACCACCGCGAGGGCTATGCCCATTTTGTGTCCCTGCTGGACGGGGCCGGCTACAAGAAGATGCTCCTTCTCATCAACAAGGAGATGCCCGAGACATACAAACAGATCGTCTCATTCATCAACTCCCTATGACGGTAGTGGATCGCATCAGGCAGATTGTTGAGCAGTGGTTCCTGACGGAGCCGATGCTCTTCGCGGTCTACCATACCCACCGGCTCACGATGGATCCCAAACTCCGGTGCCCCATGCGCACCGGCAAGGGACGGATCGAGTATAACCCCACGCTCATCGATGCCCTCAGTGACGACCAGCTACGTGACCTCATGAAAGTGGAGATGGTCCGGATCCTTCTTCAACACCCCTATGTCCGCCAACCCCTCGGCTGCAAGCCGGGTGTCCAGAAGACCGCCAGCGACATGGTCATCTCGCCGGCATACAAGCTGCCCGCCATCAGCCTTGCGAAACCGGAGGATGCCGGATTGCCGGAGGGGCAGTACTATGAGTGGTACGCCATGAGGCTCAACGAGCTCTTCGGGTTCCCACCGGAGAGTGATTCGGGACTGTCACAAGGACAGGAAGAAAGCGGTGGCGAAGGAGGCACGGAAAAAGACGGAGAGGAAGAGGAAGAAAGCGAGGAATCCGGCAGCGGTGACGGTTCGCGGGAACAGGAAGGAGAAAGGAACGGGGAGCGGGACGGAGGAAGAAGCGGTGAAGGAGATGGCACGGGCACCAGTGGCCATGGCGAGGATTCGGAGAGTGCATCCACGTCGGAAGACAGACCCGGTAAGGGGGACAGGCAGGACGGCTCAGGGGACTCTGCCGAGACAGACTACACGGCTCTCTGGGAGGAGGACCAGTTCCTGTCGCGTCAGATTACCGACCTTGTGCAAAGCTCGACCAGCTGGGGAATGGTGCCCGCCGGAATGGTGGAACTCATCAAAAAGGCTGCCGAAGGGAGAATCGATTTCCGCGGAGCTCTCCGTATGTTCCGCGCTAGCATCCTGTCGCAGAAGCGCCGCCTCACGCGTATGCGTCCAAGCCGCCGCTTCGGGTTCGAGCAGATGGGGAGCCACTACGAGTTCACGACGCGCCTTCTCATAGCCATTGACACCAGCGGGTCCGTCGGGTCGGAAGAACTCGCCCGTTACCTCCGCATCATCAGCGCTTTCTTCAAGTACGGCATCGAGGAAGTGGACGTGCTGATGTTCGATACCCAAGTTCAAGGGAATCCGATTACCATCAAGGGCACCAAAAAGCACCTTGATTCAATGCGGATAGTGGGTCGTGGCGGCACCAATTTCCAAGCTCCGGTCAACTACGTGAGGGAGCATCCCGAATATGACGGACTGGTCATCATCACCGATGGCTATGCACCCGTCCCGGATGTGCCCGCACACCTGAAGGCAAAGATCCTATGGGTCATTGACAATGAGACGTCTTTCCAGAAGAATTATAAAGACCTACGTACCACCGGGAGGGTATGCCTGATGCAAGTTTAGCGGACAAGAATCTGAATTTTCAAAATAAAGTTTCTATATTAGTATCAAACGTAAAACAGTCATTATGGCAAACATTTGCACAACCAACTATGTGATCGAGGGCGAAAAACAAGAGCTTGATGCCTTGTATGGCACCATGAAAGCCCTTCAGGAAAAAGGTGACGTCGACTATCCGGTCGGACTTGGCCGGTTGGTAGAGGCTTTGGGTAAGAAGGCCGAGGATGTGGAGTGCCAGGGCGGATGGACGGAATTGGAACGTCAGGCCGACACCCTGAAGATGACCTTCGAAACCGCCTGGACCCCTTGCTTCGAAGTCAATGCGTTGCTGAAAGAAGCCTATCCTTCCATCCGGATCTACTACAAGGCCGAGGAGCCGGGCTGCGAGGTCTATATGAAGAACGATGCGGAAGGAAAGTATTTCCCGGAGACGGAATCTGATGGTTTCCCGTTCGACCTGATGACCGAGGAAGATGAGCAGAGACACGCTCGTTTCGTCCGCGGAATCCATGACGGGAGCATCAAGATCGAACCCGTAAAAAAGGATTAAAGGGCTTGCGGGGCGCTATTTCTCATAGTTTGCCCGGTGGCTCTTCTTTCCGGCTGACTCTACGTATTTATCCCCGGATCCGAATTGGAGATCCGGGTTTCTGTATCTGTCCGGGTCGATGAAATAATCCCGCTCATCGGGTTTCCGGGAAACATATTCTATCGTATAGCCTTCGCAGAGCTTGTAGTCTCCGCGGAGGCAAAACTTTACCGCATTATAGGAAACCCCCAGCCACCGGGCGCAATTCGCGATGCTGGTGAAATAGAACTCATACTCATCCAATTGAGTCCGAACCTCATAATAGCGCGTCACATCGGTCTTTACGAGTTTGTGGATCCGGATATATCGCTCTTTATCCATCGATTTCGGTCTTTTCGCAAATATACTTCAAAAATTCTTGAAGCACAAAATGAATTCTGAGGATTCGATACCATATTAACTCAGAAATAATACGAAACGATATGCAAAAGATTCAGAAATTCCAGACCGGCCGTCTTTACGCCGCCCCCAAATCCACCAAGACCTACGAACTCATCGACCGGAACGGCCACATCCTCACCTTCCGGGGCCGGAATCCCAAAACCGGGGATTCCTGGAAACAAACCGCCACATCCTCCTATAAGGCCGACGCCTCCGGGGCCTTCGAAGAAGTCCTCCTCTCGGACGGGACCCGCCTCCGGGGCGACATGCCCTGCCCCGGACCGAAGAAGGCTGCTCAGAGGACGCCTATCACCAAAGAAACTATCACCCGACTGATGGCAGCCCTGGATGCTGCCTGATCCATTGACTGTATGATGACGCAAAAGGAACTGGAAAACCTGGTAGGATGCTACATCCACCTGGAAGGTTACACGGACCTGAGGTCCATCTACAACGTATTGCGCCAGGAGTATCCTGGTGAGTTTGACAGGAAACCGGCCTTGGGGATTATCCGCAAGGTCTTAAAAGAAGAAAGGGCTCAAGTATGAAATGCAGGGATTTCTATTTTCGGCAACTCGTGTTGTCCATCGGCGATATCGTCTATTATGTTACCGGTTGTGAAGCGACCTATTCCATCAAGAAAACCAGGATAGTAGACATATTGACCCGAACACGCGGTCTGGGTATACACGGGTTACCGAAGATGGATTATACTGCATATGTGACGGAGGACGGACAGATCATTGGCAACTCATTCATCGTAAAACGTGACGAGATGAGCCCCGACCAAGTTTTTCTTTCAAAGGAAGAATCGATCCAGTATATCAAGGAATGCCTCCGGAAAGAGATCAATCGGGAAAGACACGCTCTTCTGAACGCACAGGAGCGTCTAGCCCAGGCGGAACGTGCATTGAAGGTTTACGAAAAATATGGATAATGGTTGCGCTGCGTACCTTCTGGACATCCTCATCGGATTGATCTATTGGGGCGTCATCGGCTTACTTGCTTTCTATGGGGCATATCTCCTTGGCCAGGGAGCAACGGTTCTACCCATTGTCATGTGGGTTCTCGCCGGAATCCTGGTGCTACTCATCCCCTTGATCCAACACTGGTTCAGGAAGAAATATGGGAAGAAGATCGACATCTGAATGCAGGTTCCCTTAGCAAACTTTCATAAAACCAAGAATACAAAAAAATGGAAAACAAGAACAATACACAACAGTCCGGCAAGACGATTCTTCAACTGATGGACTACCTGTCGGAGCGGTCCGACGACTCCCAGCTCAGGGACGAATTCTGGGCGGACAACCAGGCGGTGGCGACGGACCTCGCAACCCGCCTCTGCATCACGCCGCTGCAGGCGGTGCTGCTGTCAATCTGCCTGCGTCGTGGGCCGCGCAACGCCGACTTCGACGACATCGCCAGGCACCTGAACATCAGCAATATCCGCGCGCTGGAATACAGTGATGAACTCAACGCCCTGATCCGGGCCCGGTATCTCAAATTCCATGATGCGAAAGACGAGGACTCCTTCGATATCCCGAAGGCCGTCATCCGGGCATTCAAGAACAATGAAATCCCGGAACAGCCGAAAAAGACCGGCCTGTCCGCACATGAACTCTTCGACCGCCTGGATGACCAGTTCGAGGATCTGGACGACAACGCCATCGCTCCCGGAGATCTTTACCATGAACTGAAGGAACTCTTCGAGGCCAATCCCCAGATCGGATTTGTCCGGGAGCTGAACGGACTGCAGATCGAGCGCTATGACGACTGGATGGTCCTCGTCATCGTCTGCCACTATCTGATCAACAAGGACGATGACCGGATTACGTTCGGACAGCTTGAGGATGTCTTCAAGTACAAAAGCGATTTCAAGGAAGCCAAAATCGCGCTGAAGGAAGGGAACCACTACCTGATGGAAAGAGGGCTCATCGAGCACGTCTGCGAGGATGGGATCGCGAATACTTCCCAGGTCCATCTGACCGCGAAAGCCCGGCAGATCCTCCTTTCCGATTTCCACCTCCACTCCAACGAGGCGCCCGTTGCCGGGCTGACGAAACCGGAATCCCTGGTCGAGAAAAACCTCTTCTACACCGATGGCAATGGGGTGCAGGTGGAAGAGCTCCGGTCTTTCCTGGCCCCCGATCGCTACAAGGAAATCCGGGAAAGGATGAAGGAGAGCGGCTACCGGAGCGGATTCGCCTGCCTGTTCTATGGCGATCCGGGAACCGGGAAGACCGAAACCGTTTACCAGCTCGCCCGGCAGACCGGAAGGAGTATCCTGGCCGTCCATGTCCCGGAGATCAAAAGCAAGTGGGTCGGCGACTCCGAGAAGAACATCAAGGCCGTGTTCGACCGGTACCGGCTGCAGGTTGAGCGCTCGGAAATCGCCCCGATCCTGCTTT
>JAEEGK010003346.1_pt1 | contig 40014 bp, 34 predicted proteins | sample 8958771 | NCBI WGS metagenome assembly JAEEGK01 (sample SAMN16246547, study PRJNA631951) | gut metagenome | biome: gut microbiome; feature: rumen; material: SC-attached | host: Bos | place: Iran: Karaj | collected 2018-10
TGTTGTTCATACGCAAAATAACAGCTCCATCGGCTTGTTTGGCAAGTTTCCCGGTCTCGATGCTGATGGTTCTTCCATCAGGCAACTCGACTGTCTTTGTAATTACGTTCATCTTTTCGTTAAAAATATAAAATTGCGTCAAAAAATTGTTGCAAAGGTAAGGATAATAATTCAGATTTCATAATTAACAGCAGATAATTAAAGGGTTTGAGGCGTTTTTTTATATAATAAGGTATAATTCAAGATAAAAAAAGTACCTTTGCAGGCACAAAAAACAACATTTTGCAGTTATGAAGCGCAAACTATTCATATTTTTAATTGCATGCCTGACCTTGGCCGGCTGCAAGCAGAACGGGAAATTCCACGTAACGGGTCATATTACAGATGCCGCAGATACTGTAATGTATCTGGAACATATTACGCTTGGAAACGGCATTCAAGTAATAGATTCCGTAAAGCTCACCGAGGACGGCTTCTATGAGATGAGCGGCGATACTATCGGAAACCCCGAGTTTTACCGCCTGCGTATTGGCAACCAATGCATCAACCTGGCTTTCGACAGCACGGAAACCGTTACCGTTGATGCCAGCCTTAAGAATATGTCGTTCGGTTACAAGGTGGAAGGCAGCGGTGTCTGCGATACCATCCGACTGCTATGCCTAAAGTTGGCCGACCTGGAACGACAAGTAAGACGCGTCTCCAACGACCGCAACTACACGATGCAGGAACGTTCCGAGATGATAGAGCAACTGGTTAGCGACTACAAGACCGACGTGGAGATGGACATTATCCAGAACCGATACGGCGCCACTTACAGCTATTTCGCCTGCTTCCAGGTATTGGGCGGACGCTTGCTCTTTGACCCAATGAATGACAAGAACGACCTTGCATGGCTACGTGCCGTTGCTAATGCCTGGGATCAGAAATATCCTGGTTGCCCACGCACCCTGAACCTTTTCAATATTGCAGCAGAAGGGCGTAAGAACCAGATCCCCTCTCGCAAGGTTGTATTAAATATTGATGGAGAGAAGGTAAGAGAACTGGGTATTATTGACATGACATTCCCCGATATCAACGGAACACCCCGTACACTGAGCGACCTTAAGGGAAAGGTTATCCTGCTTGACTTTACTGCTTTCAGCTTGGAGGGCAATCAGGAAAGAACCCTTCAGTTGCGCGAGTTGTATAATAAATACCACGCAAACGGATTTGAGGTTTACCAGGTAAGCTTCGACCCCGACCGTCATTTCTGGACACAGCGTTGCGAGCATCTTCCCTGGGTATGCGTCTATGCCGAAGAGGGTCTTAACAGCGATATGCTGAAGTTGTACCAGGTACAGGAAATCCCCACCTACTTCCTGATAGACCGCAACTGTGACCTTCAGTCGAGAATGGAAACCACAAAGGATCTGGAGAAGGCCATAGAAAGCCTGCTTTGATTTTTTAGGAAGGAAAATTTGCAAGGACGGAAAAAACTCCATATCTTTGCAGCGGTGAATCTTAACGTTTAACAAGCAAAGGGTTCCGGCACAACCGCCGGGATTCTTTTTCTTTTACGTTCTGAGAAAACGGATAAGCCGTGAAAACAAACAAAACTAAAACAAACAAAATTAAATAATATGGCATACATTTCACAAAAAGGCTACGATGAATTGGTAGCAAAACTCCAACACATGGAAAGTGTTGACAGACCCGCCGCAAGCGCAGCTATCGCTGAGGCACGCGACAAGGGAGATCTTTCTGAGAATGCTGAGTATGATGCAGCAAAGGAATGGCAAGGAAAACTGGAGACAGAGATTGCCCTTCTGAAGAAGACCATCATGGAGGCAAAGATTATCGACACCACGCACATGGACACCAGCACCGTACAGATTCTCTCTACGGTAGAGTTGCGTAACGTCAAGACCAAGCAGCAGATGAAGTACACCATCGTCAGCGCCACAGAGGCCGACCTGCGTGCCGGCAAACTTAGCGTTGAGACACCTATTGCCAAGGGATTGCTGGGCAAGAAGGTAGGCGAGGTTGCCGAGGTTAAGGTTCCTGCAGGAACCATTCAACTGGAGGTTGTAAGCATTAAATTTGAATAATATGGCAAGTATCTTCTCACGGATTGTAGCTGGCGAGATTCCATGCTACAAGATTGCCGAGGACGACAAATACTTTGCATTCCTCGACATCAGTCCTTTGCAGAAAGGACACACATTGGTAATCCCCAAGCGCGAGGTTGATTACATCTTCGACCTTACCGACGAGGAACTGGCCGGCCTTCAGGTTTTTGCCAAGAAGGTTGCCGTAGCTATCAAGAAGGCTATCCCCTGCGTGAAAGTGGGACAGTGTGTGCTGGGCCTGGAGGTTCCCCACGCTCACATTCACTTGGTACCCATGCAGAGTGAAGCTGACATGCGCTTTACCAATCCCCATCTGGAACTTACCCAGGAGGAGTTTGAGCAGATAGCAGCCTCAATCCGCAAGGAGTTATAAGATACTTTAAGAGAATTTGATGTCTGTATGCATCTTACGCATAGCAGCCACATCAGCACGAGGGCAAATCATCAGGATTTCGCCCTCTTCTGCTATTACATAGTCGTCCAGCCCCTTTATTACAGCTGTCCGACCGTCAGAAAGGCGGATGATATTATTCTTACTTTCGTACAGATAGGCCTTTGTATTCAGCAACACATTACCGTCCTCATCGGCAGGAGCATCATCATGAATGCTGGCCCATGTACCTAAGTCGGCCCATTCGAACTGTCCCTGCTGCATATAGACATTGTTGCTCTTTTCGAGGATGCTGACATCGACATTCAGATTCGGGAGCCGGCTGAAGAAGTCAGGAGCAGATGTAACCTCGCCAAACTCTGCTTCGGCCATCATGCGTGGAATCTCCACCTGATATTCAGGCACCAGATCGTACAGCTTTCGCAGCATCACATCCACACTGAAGTAGAAAAGACCCGTGTTCCAGTAGAAATTGCCCTCTTGCAGGAAGATGTTGGCAAAGTCCTCGTTCGGTTTCTCCGTAAATGACTTGACGGGATAAATACGTTCACCCACCTGCTGCTCATCATCGATCTGCATATAGCCATAGCCTGTTTCCGGGCGGGAAGGACGCATGCCTGCCACAAGCAGGCAATCATGAGTTCCTACGAAGTCTAATGCAGAAAGAACATCCTTCTCGAAATTAGCTTCCTTCATTATCAGATGATCCGAGGGCGACACAAATATCTTGGCTTTCGGATTTTCCTTAGCTATCACCACAGTACCCCATGCCACAGATGCAAGGGTACCGCGTCGTAGGGGTTCCTCCAATATATGAGCATCATCTACCTGCGGCAGTTGTTTGTGAACTATCGACAGATACTGAACGTTAGTGGAAATATAGATATGGGAAGGGTCAATAAATTCTTTCACTCGGTCATACGCCTGTTGTAATAAGGTTCTACCTGTTCCTAACAGATCCATAAACTGTTTGGGATAGGTTGTTCTACTTACCGGCCACAATCGGCTTCCATTACCGCCGGCAAGAATAAGACAATAATTATTCTCGTTCATGATAGGATTCTTAGGTCACTACAAGTAAGTGCCACCCCTCTGGCAGCACTTACATATATAACTCTCTTAACGTAATTTCTCGATAACGGGAAGCAACAGGCCTTCCATTATCTTGTAACCTGCCTCGTTGGGATGAACACCAGGAGTATCCTGAGCAAGTTCAGGCTTCATCTCCTTGCCGTCTGCAGTGACCATTGCGCTGAAATAGTCAACGTAAGGAATCTTATTCTGCTTGGCATATTCCTGAACACGTGCATTCAGGTGACGAATCTTCTCCATAGCATCCTTGATCTCGGTACGCCAGCAGAAACCGCCTGCAGGCAGACAGCTTGCCAGGATAACCTTGCACTTGTGATACTTAGCCAACTCAACCATCGAGCATACGTTGCCAAAGGTCAAATCCTCGTCATATGCACCGGTATTCTCGGCAATATCATTTGTTCCGTAGTTGATAACCACTACCTTGGGCTGCAGGTTGATAACATCCTCGCGGAAGCGAAGCAGGAACTGGTAACTGGTCTGACCACCGATTCCTCTGCCTATAATATAAGGATGGTCCTTAAAGAACTGGGGGCTTACTCTTGGCCAACCGTCAGTAATACTGTTACCCATCAGTACCACGCGCTTTGCATTCTTGGCAGGAGCACCTAACTCTCTGTTAGCCTGAGCATAACGTTTCCAGTTTCCGAACTCATGTTTCTGTGCGCTTACGCTTGCTGCCATTGTCAATAGCAGCATAAAGAAAAGCCATTTTGTTTTCATTGTCTTTTATTCTTAGATTAAACAGTTACTTCTATTTGCGAAGGTAAAGAAAAAAAAAGACTCGTGCAAGATTTATGCAGAATTTTACTTATTTTATAACAAGTTTTACCATTCTGCAACATTCATTTAGCAACGGTAGTAGAGATTAGGGATTAGGGATTAGAACTGGAAATAGATGAAGGGTTGCATCTTGGCAGTCACAAACTGATAGATGAAGAATACGGCCAACACGCATACCACGCACATTACCGGAAGGGGGAGTTTGGCAAACCCAATGCGGTAACGTCTCTTCCAATCCTCTGGCAACCAGTGTATAATCATTCCTATTATAAATAAGGAAAAGACATTGCTGTATGCCTGCACTATCTCCCATACATTACCGCTCCATGCAGAACCGATCCTTGTTACCATATTGCTGGCTGTGTTCCAAGCCGTCTCGTTGGCTATGGCCGGGTCGAGGTTAGAACCGGAACGGAAGAACAGACGGGTAAAGGTGATAAAAGTGAATGTCACCAGTATACACCATGAATGCTCCAGCCAACCCCAGCAATGCGGCAGGTCCATCTTCAGATAACCCCATCTTATCCAGGCACTTATCATTATAAAGGAGACATACACCAGGAACAGGTTCCATACGGGAGAGGGTACATGTGTTGTCAGCAGCCACAAAACCACCACAACAACCGTACTGCCCACACAACGAACCAACAACGAGGCGTCACGCCAGAACTTGAACACGATCATGCCCACACCGTTCAGGCCACCCCATATCAGGAAGTTCATACTGGCTCCGTGCCACAATCCACCAAGCAGCATCGTTACCATACTGTTCAGGTTGGCCCATATCTTGCGCCTTCTCTCCGGGCAATACCATGCAGTCAAGATCACAGCCACGGCCAACAGCAAAGCCCCGATACTGACATACAGGCTTCCGCTCAGGATCAAAGCCGACAGCGTCAGGATGGCTATCCACAGGATGGTACCGAAGGTGATATTCCTGTTGCCGCCCAATGGGATGTACAGATAGGTCTGCAACCAGCGGCTCAGACTTATGTGCCAGCGTTTCCAGAAGTTGCTGCAATTGGGTGCCTTGTAGGGCGAGTTGAAGTTCCTGGGCAGATGAAAGCCCATGAGCATGCTCAGTCCGATGGCTATATCAGTATAGCCCGAGAAGTCGGCATACACCTGCAAGGAGTACAGGAACAGAGCCGCCAGATTCTCAAATCCAGTAAAGAGCATAGGGTTGTCAAACACCCTGTCTATGAAGTTCACCGCCAGATAATCGCTCAGCACGATCTTCTTTATCAGTCCGTTTACTATCCAGAAGATAGCTATGCCGAACTGTCTGCGGCTGAGGAAATACTTGCGATACAGCTGCGGAATAAAGTCGCTTGCCTTAACGATGGGACCTGCCACCAACTGGGGGAAGAAACTCACGTAGAAGCCAAAGTCCAGGATGTTCCTTACCGGCTTTACCAGTCCCTTATACACATCTGCCGTATAGCTTACGATCTGGAAGGTGTAGAACGAGATACCCACGGGCAGGATAATCTTATCCACACTGAAGTAGGATGTTGCCGTCAGTTCGTTCAACCATTTGGCTGCCACATTCGACACCTCTATCTGCGTGCCCAGCATCTGGTTCAGTATGTCGGCAAAGAAATAGCTGTACTTGAAGTAGCACAGGATGCCCAGGTCTATGCACACACTCAGCGTTAGCCAAGCCCGTTTCTTCCAGCGCGTCTTGCATTTATATATCAGCTGCGCTATAAAGAAGTCCGAGCAGGTCACCAGCACCAGCAAGCCCACAAAGGCACCGCTTGTCTTGTAGTAGAACAGCAGGCTCACAGCAAAGAGGTAGGCATTGCGCATCCATGCCTTACGCTGGAATACGGCAAAGGCCATAAACACCAGGCTGAAGAAGGCCCAGAACTGGAACTGCGTAAAGAGCAACGGTGTTTCGGGGTCGAAAGCGAAAACGTTCTGAATATATCTTGTTAAAACTGACAAATCCATATCCTATCTAAGGTAATCATTATAATCCTGCACAAAGGCATTGTATATCAAGTCGGCCATCAGTTGGTATCCGGCCGAGAGGAAGTGTATGTGATCTCTGTTCATCAAGCCTCCGCTTACCCACTTGCTGCTGCTGCCCAAGCCGCCCATTACCTGGAACTGGCTGAAGACCGCACCGTTATACTCCTGAGCCAGCTCCAGCATGACTTGCTCCACAACAGGCCCGTTGGCGTTGAACACATGACGGCGCCTTCCTACGCGCAGCCAGCAGTCGTTGTTGGTCAGAAACAGGATAGCGGCATTGGGGTTCACAGCCAGAATCCTGCCAATCAGCTGGCGATAGTTCTCCTTGAAGGTTTCGGCACTGAATCTGGCTGCCGAGGTATTGGCGTCATTGACTCCTATGCCGAAGATAACCAGGTCAGGCGGGCAAAGGCGGTTCAACTCCTCCGCAAATTGCTCTGCACGCAGCCACGAGGGTACGGCCGCACCATTAATACCGCTCTCTGTATAGGTCAGCCCCACCCCATCTGTCTCGGGCCAAACACCGTGCAAGGCAAAGCTGATGCTGTCGCTCTTCAAACCCTCAAAGACAATGGTGCATTCGTTCGTAGGCTTGGGGAAGGTGAAGAGATAATCCTCCTCCACCCGTTCGGCATAAAGCGTATCCGGCTCAGCTGTTATGATAAGCGGACGGCATTCGCCACCCATGGCTTCACCAATCACCCTCAGACGCCGGAAGGCAAAAGCCTCATCCACGCTCAGGTCCAACGAGCAGTCTTCCGAGCTGGCTACAGCCACGGCACCGCTCAAGCCCAACGGATAGGAAGGCACCCTGTCCAGACAGCGAGCCGACTTCCAACGGCCCGAGGCAGAGAAGTCATAGTCTTTGGGCGCATTGGTCCTGATAGCCCTGAAGGGGAACATCAGCCCTCGGCTCTGGGGCCGTCCAGGCATCATCTGTGCGAAGTTGCATCTTAACCTATGGCTCAGGACGCCGGCTTGCACATGACTACCTCCCACATGCAGGATATTCACCACACCCTCGCCGCCCCGACGGATATGCTCCATCCTGCGGTACAGGGCCTCGAACTTCTGACGCTGAGCAGGGAACTGCATATAGCAGGCGTCAAAGTTCACGTGGTCATAGTCGGCTATCTCCACGCACTTCAGCCGTTCTGCATAACCTGCGAGCAAAGAGAGCAGGAACAGTATGGTTACAGTCAGCCTCTTCGTCATAGCGAGTCAACAATCAGGGAATCCCCCTCCGGCAGTTCAACCTTGTCCTGCCCCGAGCGGAATCTGTAAAACTTATAATAGAACTGCAGGGTCTCGTATAGCATGTGAGCCATCTTCTTGGCTCCTGCAGGTGTGAAATGCACATAGTCGGCACCCGCCAGGCCCGAATGTACCCATTTGGCCATGCTATTCTTGCCGCCCATCACATCATACATATTCCAGAATGCAGCACCCGACTCATTGGCTGCTTCCCTGAGCGTCTTCACAACCTCGGGCAGCACTGGGTAAGAGCTTACAGCACCCGTAGAATCCACATTGGCCATATCCGACGGGCCGATGAATATAATCTTGGCCTCAGGCGCCATCTGGCGGAACATACCTATCAGGCTTTTCACTCTGTCTTTATAATCAGGCAGCTTGGCCTTGCTCAGGTAAGGAACGCTGTTGCCTCCGTACTGCAGGAGGATAAGACCCACATTCTCCCTGGCAAAAAAAGGACGCATAGATGCCCTGTTGACACTCAGCAGTTCGGGGCCCGAGCAGCCGCGCATAGGCAGGTTGTCCACACTCACACCCCTCGAACCATCCAGTTGAATTCCCAGGATAGAGGCATGACCTCTTACTCCTATGGTAGCCGAAGAGGCACTGCCCTCCATCCTTGCTGTATAGAAGTACATATCGCCCACATTGGCGGTATCCAAAGCCACCGTATCACCCTTCACCGTCAGGTGCAGGTCGGCAGCATCCTTGGTCAGGATGGTAACCTTACTGAACGAGCAGGAATGCGAGTAATCCTTCCCTCCCCTGGCAGATATGCTGATGGTGCCCCCATACAGCTCTGTCCGTTTAGCCATGGGACCATAGAAGTTATTATCTCCGCGTAAGTCAGCAGGACCAAAAGCCATATACTGCGAGGCATCACCCGAAAGGGTCTGACTGGTGGTATAGGTAGGAACCGTCTGCAAGGCAGGGATAAGACCTACGCCCTGACCTCCGAACTCCTCCTGGAACTCCTGACGCAGGACACCCGAGATTCTGTCACACTCGATCTGCGAGTCGCCGTAATGCACAATGCGCAGGTGCTTGTTGCCGGCATTCTGCATCTTCTCGAAGAAGGCATCCAGGTATGTCTCGTCATTATCCGGCAGGTACAGGCGGGCAGGATCCTTCATGCAGTATTCGTTAAACTCCTCCATCTTCTCCGTCTTCAGGGCAGAGAGTCGCTGTTCCATTATCTCCTCTGGAGAGAGGGCAGCCACCGTATCCGTGTCGGCAGGCTCTTCGGGCACAGCCAACGCCTCTGCCAGCGTGGGGAAGCGCAGCGTCATACCCCCCACGCGGATACCTCCTTGGGGCAGGGATATGCACAGCAGGGCCAAGCCAGCCAGCAGACAGATGATAAAAAGCACAATATAACGGGGTTTCATACTATTCCATCCTTAAAAAACGGCGCAAAAATACGAAATAATATCCAATAATAAATAATGTTCAATGTTCAATGTTTACTGTTCAACGAAAAAAACAACAAATTATTTGGCTTTTAAAGGAAAAAGACCGAACTTGCGGTCCGTAAAAGACATTAGGCCTATGAAAAATAGTCTGTTTTTATGTTTTTTCCTTTGTTTGGCAGCAAGCATTTTCGTGCTGCCGGCCAGGGCCGATTCCATCCCCGAGAAGAACCCCAAGACCCTGAAGGGTAAAGCCTCCTGGTACAACGCACACGGCAGGTTTACGGCTAATGGCGAACGCTTTCACAAGGACAGTCTTACCTGTGCCCACCGCACCTTCCCCTTCGGCACCCGACTGAAGGTAAAAAACATCAAGAACGGACGCGAGGTCATCGTCCGCGTAACGGATCGCGGGCCCTTTGGCGGCAAGTACAACATCGACCTCAGCATAGCCGCTGCCCGCATCCTGGGCATCATACGCCTTGGGTTTGCCGAGGTGGAGATTACGCAGTACGAAGAGACCGTTGTACCCCTGAAGGCCGGCCCTATAAAGGTTCCCGACCTTGAGTTCGGCTCCGTCAATCTGGAGAATGACTATACTCCGGAATGGAAAATCGACCCCCTTCCTCCCCTGAAACCGCTGAAATAAAGTCTTTATTGCTCTTCTTTCCTTGGCTTCTTATTCAGGCGCCATGTAACATGAAAGAGACCATACGAAGGGATGACATTATAGAACGTCTCCGTACGCCCCTGTGCATTGATGGAATGGCGGACGTTGGAGAGTTGACCCAACATATCAAAGCCGTCAATCTGAAGCAGCAGGTTACCATGCATAAGGCGTTTGGTAAGGCGGGTGTTCCATACAAGCTCATTGGTATTCATCGAATTGTCGCTATACCCTCTGCGCGAGTACATCGTCAGATCGGTAGCTATCTGGAAGTTCCAGGGCAGTTCTATCTGCGCCGTCAGGCCATAGTCGAAGTCAAAGACGTTGATGGGCAGGAAATCTGTCCGCTTGCTGGTAGAGTGCTGCCAGTGAAGGTTACCCTTTGCAGAAAAGTCAAGTTTGTCGGTGGCTTTCCATGAAAGGGAAAGCTCATCATCGATATAGTTCGATCCCACAACACTGCGTTCTTCGTTCATCAGGTCAACACTATGACCGTAGCGATACTTAAGGCCTTGTTTGAGACGCAGACGCTCCTTGCGATCGAGTGGAAGGTCCACCTTGGTGGAAATGCCCATATCCCAGTTGCCATCGATATTCTGTGGTGTTCTCGTCCTAACGCCTGTGGTCAGGTCATAGAGTGTGGCTGTGGCGACGGCATCCTGCGTTATACTGAAGTCGAACGAGGCATTTACCAGCCAGCGATGCAGCTTCTCGCGATACTCGGCATAGATGTTATGCGAGCGCGAAGGACGCAGATTGGGGTTGCTGAGCTGGATGTTGAGCGGGTCACTGTCAGTGCGAATATTGAGCAGGCTACTCATAGAAGGCTGCGTAACGCTGCTCCTGTAACTGGCATAAATTTCACGATTGGTCTTTCTGTTGCTGTGAGTGAAGTGCAATAACCACGAGAGACTGGTGGTGCGGCGACTCATAATGGTATCTACCTGCGAGCCCTGCCAGTAGTCCATTGTCTCATGGGCGATGGGCATTCCGACGCTGGCACAGAGAAAATTCCAAGTCTGTGCCGAGTCATTATCGTGGCTGAAGACATATTGAATCCCAGGAGCATTGTTGAAGGATTTTGTGCGCGAGCGCTGACTATTGTCGGCATCGAGGGTACGCAGCATTTCTTCTGTCGAAGGCAGTGTGCCGAGAGGATGGCGCTCAGTATCCGCCCACTCCTCTATCTGATTCAGTAAGTAGAGGCTTCTGTTACTTTCCGTATCTTTGTAGCTGAAATGGTTACTGATATCGATGTTATGGCTATGCTTCTTGTCGAGTGAGAAGGTCAGGACGGGCGACATACTGACATTGTGTGAACGGTCGATGTTGGGGCGATAGCGATTGCGGAAGTCGGAGGCGCCTCCTGTCTTTGGATAATCCAGCAGGTAATGCTCGAAGACATCCTCGTAGCGGTCGCTGAACCTGTAATTATAGCCGATGTGGAAGTCAATGTAATCGTTATGTGCAGGATTGGTAGAGAAGTAGCCGTCGTTCTGCAACTGGATGTGCCGTCCTATGCCGTGACGGTTTGAAGTAGTACGGTTGAGGGCATACTTGCGCAAAAGCTCTCCTGCATGTGGTGTCATCAGGCTGTCCATCCAGGCCTTGCCCCACCCTGCGGCAACATCCTCTGCCAGCGTCGCACTGGCGGAGTTGGAGAAATTAGACCAATGAAGGTATTCCAGCGAGATACGATGGTCGAAATACAGGTCCTTGAATGTCTCCCAAAGTACTCCAGGCCTTCGCAGACGTATATCGTGTTCTGTATTCAGGCGGTAGTCATAGCTGCGCCTCGCAAAGAACGAGCGTCCGTAGTTGTTGCCGCCCGCGAGGAACGTCTCGCTCGAGGTGTGATTGGCATCATTGATGTCGGAGTACGTTCCCTTGATGCTGCCCTGATAACGCAGATTATTGTCCTTCTCGTAGAGGCCGTTGGCACCCAGCGTGTAGCTTGTCGTGAGTCCGTCGGCTTGCCTCAGCGGCGACCACTCGCCTTTCTCGCCCGGCGTGCGATAGTCGCTCAGGTTGTTGACGTTGACGAAGAAGGCCAAGCGCGAGTTTGTGGCGTATCGCATCGCAAAGGCCCGTCCGAGGAAAGGCGGGGTTTTCGTCGGTGCTCCGAAGTCCTCCTGACTGCCGAAACGCATTCCTATGCCGCCTTCCGCATTCGCCAGCCACGATGTATTGTAGTCACGTTTCAGCCGCACATCCATTACCAGTTCCTTTTGTGTACTCTTCTCACGGAGGGTACCCCTCACCTCCTCTGGCGTACGTTCATAGCTTCGGATATCCTTTACCATATACGACGGCATATTCTCCAGCAACAGCTCACGGTCGCTATCGAAGAAGTCTTTTCCGTTCAGGAGCAGAGCTTCCACCTTCCGCCCGTTCACCGTTATCTCGCCGCCGCTATGCAGCTCCACACCCGGCAGTTTCTTGATAAGCGCGTCCAGCATCGACCCTTCTGCCATCGAGAACGCATCTGCGCTATACACCAGCGTGTCGCCGTCCATATAGAACTTCAGCCTTGTGGCCTTCACCACCAACTCATCCATTTGCGTTACAGATTCTTCTCCCATCTGCGCCTTCTTCTGTTTGGCTTGGTGCAGATAAATGGGTTTTATTTCAAGGTAGTGTTCCCGTTTATACAACCTCGGGATATCCACAGGTGAGTATCGCGTCTGATACCCCTTTCCCTCCAGCAGCAACAGGTATTTACCCGCCTCGCGGATAGTCATCTCCACGTAGGTCATCTTCCGGTCTCTGTTTGTATAAGAACCCACATGAACGGTATCCACAAAACTGCTGTCAGCTGCACGGAGCAGCGTTGCCTTCAGGCTGTCGATTCCCTCGTGTGTCAGGTGGTCGGCAACATGGGCATAGACCTCCAGTTCCAGACTTTTCTTCTTCGTCGAGTCATTGTCTGCAAACACGCCAGCACCCATGGCATATTGGCATGCCACGAGTGCCAGCAACGATGCGATAAGAGTTTTCTGCATTTTGTGTGTTTTACCCTAACTTGAAAATTAATACCTTGATATATTAATAACGCACAAGCGAGGGAAATATCACATATCACAACGATTATTTAAGTTGTTTTAACTTTTCGGGGGCATCCTCCCCCAAAAAAGATTATTTATGTCTCAGTTCACTGGTGTTCACCTTCGAGGCTACGCCATCGCAGCTGACATCCACCTTGCCGGCGGTTCCGCTGAAGGTTGCTCTGGAGGCACCGGAGCACTGGACATTGATATCCTTGCAGTTGACCTCGGCATTAAGATGAGAAGAGCCCGTGCAGTTGGTCTTCAGGTTGCCGCCCTTGTAGGTAAGAGTGCCTTTGCTGGCACCGGAAACATCCAGTTTCAGCAATCCGGGCATATCAGCCGTCAGGTCGAGCTTAGAGGCTCCGGTAACATCGAAGGTAGCCCTCTCGGCCTGTAAAAGACGCTGGAGATCAACCTTGCTGGCGCCTTGTATACTGGCTTCGATCTTCTGGCACTTGACATCCCCGACCTCTATCTTGGAGACTCCGGAAAGATCCAGATTGAACGAGGTGCACTTGATGGCATCTGCCTTGAACTTAGAGACCCCATCCATGTCGAGAGTCAGGTGATCAGACGTGAGATGCTTGCCCTCGAAGGCAGACACGCCACTGAGGCGGATATTTTTCAGGCTGGGTGCGGTAAGGCGCAGGATGAAGTTATGATGCCCGTCGGGTTGGTCCTGTTTCTTCACGTTATTGAACTTCTTGGTTTTCTTGGCCACAACCTTCAGCGTTCCGTCTGCGGAGGATACCTCCATCAGGTCGAGCCAGTCGGTACGTCCCGTCAGCTTCACCTCGTAGGCATTGCCTTGGGTATAGATAACCTTCACGACGTTATCAACCTGAATGTTTGTGAAATCGCGCAACTTGTACGTGCGGGTGGTAAACTTACCGGCAGAATTGGCCATGCAACCAAGAACGACACTCAGCAGGAGTGCAACAAGAGATAGTTTTTTCATTTCTTTCTGTTTTTTAATTCATAATGTTGTGTGTGTGAGTGCAAATATCTCACTTTTTTATTATGAAGACGCAGAAATGCCGCAGGTGTTCTCACCTTTGCCGATTATTTTATCTTTTTTAACAATAAATTTACTCTGCCCTTCGCTTATAACTCCGTCTCCCCAACAGGAAGCTGCCAGTGGCAAGGAGGATGATGAGCAACGTTACGATGTAAGCCCAAATGTGAACAACACGCGATGAAACTGTGGTGGGGATTTCTATATATGTGCCGTCAGCAATGAGTTGGAGGGTGCGATCCAGAATGTAATCACCATCGTAGTGGAACTCCTCCTCGCTGAGAGGGATGTTACAGTCGGGTATCACACCACGCAAAGCGGGCAGACGGTCGGTAACGGTTTCATCGATGACTATGCGTACCATAGGAATGGTGGCTGTGAACTGACTGTTGGAGAGTTGGATGTTGGCAAACTTCTCGCAGGTTTCGCAGTGATAGGCACTCTTGGTTTCACGACCTACAATATAGCCTCTGTAGCTACGTTTTATGGTACCTGCTAAGAAGGCGGAAGCAGAGGCAGAGTGGTTGTCTATAAGCACATAAAGGCGACCGTTATAGCCTAGGGAGTCGATGGATGGACTCTTGTTCTCTTCTTCGTTGGGCATTTGGTATAGTCCCTTCCGTCCTTCAACGGGCTTAAAATCACCAAAGATGGTATCACCAGCAATCCAGTTTAAGGTGGGACTGCTGAAAGTGGCAGCATTGACTTTCAGGTAACCTTTATGCGGACAGTCGGGTGTTCGTCCCATCAGGGCGCGAGTGATACGTGCCATTACATCACCATGCCCGCCATAATTGTTGCGTACGTCGAAGATAAGGTTGGGCACCTTATTGCGTTCTGCAGCATGGATGGCTTCCACAATGCTGTCGCAATCCACTTGACTGAGTTCGAAGGTGCTGAGGCCGATGTATAGAACGCTGTCGTTCAACTGCCGGATGCCAATGGGACTATCCTTGTGGCGGTTGATATTATTGCGACGAAACCACTTCTTTCTGTCAGCATCGCTGCCTCTGAAACAATCTGTCAAGGGAAGTTCTACCCGTTCGCCGTCCTCAAATTCATAAACTATGGCCTTTCTCGCATTCTGGTCTCCCTTCTTGAAAGAATAGACGATTTTCCCCCCGTAAAAGAGAGCCTCATCTGCCACAGAAGTTACGCCGGCATCGTAGAGGATTAAGTTACGTCGGGCGTTATTCCGCAGTTCGCTGACAGGTTTTCCATCGATGCGGGCAATGCGTCTGCCCACATAATTGGAATGGATGCCATCAGCGGCAATCAATACCACGCAGGCATAATTAGACGAGTCTCCCTCTGCTACATGCCCAACCAAGAGAGGCGAATAATAATACTCCAGCCCTTGCTTCTTATCCTCCGGGTTATCGGGCACGGGACAGCGAATATCAAGGTGCGAATCGTGAATGACCTGGTTGTAATCATAAACGATGTCGGCAAAATCCTTTAGCGCAATGCCATCGGCAGGAATGCGCTTAAGTTGCTTACTGACAAACCTGTCGTATTCCAGTTCGGTCATAAAATCTTCCAACGAAGGGTATATCTCTTTCACGCTGCTGGTCAACTGTTTGTAATCGGCCACCGCCTCGTCGTGTGTCAGATAGAATTTGGTGGGTTGCGGCTCTGGCTTCCGGAAGGTAGAGCGCAGACCGAAGGGTGTCATGGGGTCGTCGCATTTTCCCTGGTACGAGACGGCCACAGAGATACTGGGCTCATTAATAACATGGTAGCTATAGCCCATGGTTCCAAGCACATCGCCGCGCTTCAGGCGTGTGCCTGTGGGGATGGCGCTATCGCGTCGCAGACCGTTAATCCATAGTTTCTTATTTCCTATCTTAAGCCCAATCATGATGGAGAAGCAGCGAATGTCCCAACCTTTGCTGCGGAACTCATCCTTATGTTCGGCAACGATCTCAGCGTAAGGCTTATCTGACGTGCCCCAGCTGTTAGAGGTAACGAGTGATGGATAATAGCCGAAACTATAGTTCTCCACAACAGCATCATCGGGACACAGAATCTCCATTCCCTCTGGAGCGGTAACGAAGAGGTTTTCGAAGTTCAGTTCATCACCAATCTTGTCCTGCGGACGGAAGAGGATTCCTTCTCCCGCCTTCTGTCCTTTGATGGGCCAGAGCCAGTTGTTTTTTGATTGTGCTTTGCCAACGAATGGGCATAACAGTAGCAGAATGAGGGTTGCGGCCCTCATCGGAAAGATGAGATGTTTCATAAGTTTATGGTGTTAATTAATAAAGGTAAATACCTGTGTTTTTCTTTTTATTCTCCGTAGGAATCATCAGCATAGGGAATCTCCACCGGCGTGGTGATGAGATTGACGATTCGTCCGGCTGTAAAGCGAATCTCCATTTTATTTACTGCCGATGCAGGGAGGTTCGGAAGGTTGTTAATATCAATTTTCTCGCCGTTCAGTTTGATGGTAGCTTTGTATTCACCATAGAGCGGTAAGGCTGGAGAGTGTTCAATGGGATCCGCCTCGATGTAGCTGCCGAAGTCACCCTCGACCCATGTTCCCTTGAGCCAGGTTATGACAATCCGCTCTCCATTATCGGTAAGCTCAAGCATCTTCTCGTTGGCATACTCTTGACTTACTGCCTCTTGCTTAGGTGCTTGAGAACGATGGGTAGCATAGGACAGACCAGCAGCAAAGGAAAGTCCTGTCAGGAAAATTGCAGCGATGAAGATGGAGGCAACTTTAAAAAGTGAAGAGTGAAGAGTGAAGAACGCCGAAGGGGGCGCGAGCGGAACGCGAGAACGAAGTGGCAATGAAGAATTTGCTTCAGGCTGAAGCAGGGCATAGGTTTCACGCAGCTCATCGTAATAAGCCTTACACGCTGGGCAGTGGGCCATGTGCTCCTTGCATTCGCGCTCAGTTTGCATATCTATGGTCTTGTCGAAAAGGTCGGCCACCTTTTCCTTGAATTCCTTGCAATTCATAATAGTAAATGTTTTAACAATTTAACCCTTTAACATTTAAGCCTTTCACGCCCTTGCGGATTTTCTCCAGTCCGTAAAGAAAGCGGGATTTTACCGTCGGGAGCGGAAGAGAGAGAATTTCGGCAATCTGAGCAAAGCTATTGTCGCCATAGATTCGCAGGCGAATTACTTCAGCCTGTTCTTCTGGGATTTCTGTCAGTAACTGAACAATACGCTTGTAGTTATCATCGTTTGAGGTGTCAGCAGTTGCATCGGCCAAATCCACTTTCGCATCCAAAGGAACGGTCTTAATGCGACTATTGCCGGATTGCCATTTTGCACATACGTTTGCCAACGTACGGAACAGGTAGTTTTGCAAATTCTGGATTTCCTGCCCATGGGGTGTTTGTATTCGTGAATGTAACTTCAAATACGCCTCCTGCAGCACGTCCTCAGCATCTTCGCTGTCCGCCAGTCTGTAGCAGGCATACCTCAGCAGACGAGGGCGTTCTGCCTTGAACACCTTAGCAAGTTCTTCTTCGGTTACATCATTTTCCTTGTTCATTTTTCCTCATTTTTGTTGACGCATCTACCATTAAGACCCTAAAAGTAGGAAAAAGATTTAAAAGCAGGCAATTATTTTGGAAATAAAATCTTTTGAAAAGAGATCATGTTCGATAAGACAAGAAAAGGTGACCAATTTGGCCACCTTTTCTGTTTTCCTTCTCTCTCCTACCTTTTCCTTCTATACAAGAAGCTGCCAATGGCAAGGAGGATGATGAACAACGTTATGATGTAAGCCCAGATGTGAGCAACATGTGATGTAGCTGTGATGGTGTAATCCTGAGGGATGAGGCGCTCGCCCGTGAAGGGATAGAGGATAGTGCCGTCTGGTTGCAGCGTTCCGTTGCCTGCATCAGTAACCTTGCCAGGCATCGAAAGGGTGTAGGGAACATTAAACCAGAAGATGTTCAGGCGATTCATGAACTCCTTGTTCAACTTCTCGCCCAGAGGGTTATCCTCATCGAAGAACATAGCGTAAGCATTAGAGTGGAAGAATTCGCGCAACTTGTCGTCTGGCCGAGCAGTCAGGATATCCTCCTCCCCTGCCATAATAAAATGTACCAAGGAATCCTGAAGCTCTATGAAGCGTTCCTTGCTGACAGGAGGGTTGGCGATAGAGTCGTAGTTGGCTACGATAAAGTCGAATCCCGTCTTGAAGAGGTTATCATTCAGCCACTTGGTAATATTAGGCTCCATATCGCCGAGTTTCTGCGAAGCCTCAGCACCGCTCATGCCCGCTATCAGATTGGGCTGACCCGTGAACCAGTAGCTTATCTCAGCCTTGTCGGCATAGTCGATGGCAGGCAGCTTGAACGTATCGCCCACGCAGTAGAAGGTCTCCGTGAAGGTGTATTCGGTATAGAACCAGCGGAAACGCTTGTCCAGTTTGGCTTCCGACCTCAGACGAACGCCGTTCAGTTGCAAAGGCATAAGCCTACCCATATCTTCTGCGGTCTTGAAAAACATCGAGAAGGTAGTAGTAACCGTATCCCCTTCGCCAATGTCAGTATGCGAACCCATAAAAGCATCCATGTTCAGGCATTCCGGTATGGGGTAAGACAACATAGCTTGGTTACCTACCCACATTGAGTCGCGCATCTCTTTCGACATCACATTGCTGTATTTAGCCTCTCGTTGGATAATGCCATACTCTCCACCTTGGACTGTGGTTTTCATCGTCACTTTAGGCTGATAGCAGGAGCTAAGGAGCAGAATGGCTCCCAGCAAACCGCCCCAAAGGGAGGCTTTGTAAATAGATTTACTTGTTTTCATAAAGCATAGACCTTATTTGGGTGTAACTAATTGATTTCTTGCAGTCTTGGCAAAGACGGGATTTATAGACTTCCTTGAGAGTACAAGCCTCCACCCTACCTCCCCCAAAGGGAGAGGTGTTATTTGCTTTGGTTGGAACTGTAGCCTCATATTTCAGATAGATGAAGAAGCCAACAATCCACACGGCGGCAAGGGAGAGCACTGCCCGTACGAAAATTAATGTACGACCAGCTTCTTTCCCTCCCCTCGGGGAGGATGGGAGGGGGTCCGGAAGGCTGTTCATTATCTCCTCCGTCATATCTATCTGCGGTTGCTTCGCATTCTTCAGCTTCTCCAGTATATCATCAGTTTTATTCATAACCTAAGCATTTTAGTCGTTCGCGTATCGTTTGGCGGGCCACATACAGGTTGCTCTTCACCTGCTTGGCATCCAGCCCTGTTATCTGTTCCACTTCTGCTGAGGGCAGGCCCTCCAACTGGCAGAGTGTAAACACCAGTTTTTGCTTGGGGCTGAGTCCTTCTGCCAGCATCCTCACGATGGCCACCCACTCGCTATTCTCCAGTGTCTGCTGCTCATCGTTGGCAAAGCGATGCAACACGCTCTCGTCTTCTGGCAGGGGCAGGATGCGCCGCATTTGTTTCAGGTGATCCAGACAGAGACGCGAGGCGATGGTGTAGAGCCAAGTAGTGAAGGGCTTCTGCGGATTATAGTCACCGATGCGTTGCCATACACGAATGAACGTCTCCTGCACCACATCCTTAGCCTCTTCCTCGTCGGCCAGCATCTTCAGCGCCAGAGAGAACACCAACCGTTGATGCTGCTGCACCAACCATCGGAAGGCTTCCTTGTTGCCGTCCCTACATTGTTGTATTATCTCACTCTCTGTTTGCACCTTTTTCTGTTGTTGTTCTACTCATTATACGACTGAGGTCTGCAAAAGTCAAATTAAAACGCAACAAATTTAGGATAAAATTGCGAGACGGACAAGGGATAACGCCGCGTTTATACCCTCCCCGAGCCTACACGTGTGCCCTCACGTATCAATATTTCCTCGATGAAATGGGCAGAAATTCGCTCAGAAGGATGGCTCTGCGCTCGCTGTTGCAGCGTTGCAGTGTTGCAGTTCCAAAATAGATTCTACGATAGTCAAAAATTAACTCTATATTTATATATAAATATAGAAGTATTTTTAGGGTATGGGAATACCCTTTAGAGAACTGCAACGCTGCAACGCGCAACGCAGTTCAAAAAAAAATCGAAAAAAGTTTGTCATTTCTTCGTAGACCGCAATGCCAATGTTATATCTTTGCTGTATCCTAAATCACTTTCTAACTAAGCAACATATATTCCCCAACTGGGCAGAAAATTTCGCCCAACTTGCCATCCCCAGCGGGGGAGACAATACAAAAGAAAATTATTGACATACTGAACAAAACGCCCTGAAATCGCAAAAGAAACTCCCACGTTTCGCAAGACGTGGGAGCAGAATGATGATGCTTTGCCTATTTATTTGTACGTAATCTTAAAATAGTCAAGCAACGCCTTGTATTGGTCTTGGGCGGTGAGGCAGGTGTCTGTCAAGAAACCATTGACATGTCCCCACTCTTTCAGGCCACGATAATAGAATAGTTTGAGATCATCGGTAATGATGAAAGGCACGATGCAGTTTGCCAGACACTCCTTGAACATCAACAGGCGCCCCACGCGACCATTACCATCCTGGAAAGGATGTATCTGTTCAAAACTTACATGGAAATCGATAATGTCCTCCAGCGTCTTGCGTTTATTATGATTGTAGCAACCGAGTAATGCCTTCATCCTTTGTGGAACCTCCTTCGGCGGACAGGTCTCCTGACCACCAACTTCGTTTACAAATCTTTTATACTCACCCACGGCAAACCAATCCTTGCGGCTGTCTGATGTTCCCGTTTTCAATAGCAGATGAAGTTGTTTGACAAGAGACTCCGTAACAGGTTCCTCTGCATGATCAATGATATAATCAATGCATCTGAAGTGGTTCAGCGTTTCTACAATATCATCTACATTAACCACCGAATCCGTGATGCCGATGGTGTTGGTCTCAAAGATATAGCGCGTCTGGTCATGAGTCAACCGACTGCCTTCCATATGATTGGAGTTATAAGTCAGGTCAATCTGCGTGCGATGATAGATGCCACCCTTCAACCTTGAGTCTTTCTGCTCCCTCAGGGCAATCAGCAGGGGTGACACCTTCTTCTTGGTGGCTCCACGCTGAGGCAAAACAGCATCAGCAGGGATATTCCATGTTTTACCTGTGAGGAAAGCTCCATCAATCTTTCCGCTAGCACAATAATTGCGTGCCGTGCGTTCCGAAATGCCGAACTTCTCGGCAAACTGCATAACTGATATATACTCCATCTTCGTTTATCGGCAAGTTTTTTTCCCGTTTTCCACCGCAAATATATTCATTTTTGCCGATACCGGCAAGTTTGTGGCAAATTATTCTGCCTTTAACACGTTTGCGACGATGATGACCCTGAGCCCCCTAGTAACAAAACATTGGAATGCTAAGGAGAAAACATGCCAAGACGCCAAAAATAATTATTTTCAAGGCTTGAAAATATATTTTCATGGTTTGATAATTTATTTTCAAGGCTTGGTTATATATTTTCAAAGCTTGAAAATAGTTTTGAATGCCGTAATAAAATGTTTTATCCTTAGGGCAAAAAAGTTTTGTATCGGTGGGATAAAACAAAAAAACTCTCACGTTTCTCAACGCGGGAGCTATCTGGTACCATTATCTTATTAACTTAAAACCAATCTAATGCAATTCTATTTCTTTTCCTTCTTGGGCTCCATACCCTTTATGTACACCTTTTTGCCATTGATGTAGCTTTTCAAACTCTTCCATTCGTCAGGAATCCAGGAATCACCCTTTGCTGTAAGAGAAAGAATGTAAAAGCCTTCCTTGTCACGGGCAAACTTCAGGTTGTAGACTTTATCGCCTATGAAATCGTTACCATAAACCATGAGAGTGCTTACGTTCTTTTGTGAAAACGGGCTGTAACAATAGTTGTAAGCTTGCTCTGGATGACGGTTGACATAGTCGTGGACGAGCGAATCAAGTTGTCTGTACAGCGCCTCCACTTCTGCCTCGTATTGGATTGGGACAAAGTAAAACTGTCCTGTTGTAAACCCTTTTACTGCTCTTGATCTAGTTATATCTGTTTCATTCTTTCCATCATAACTCCAATACACAGGATTTGCTTTTGCACCTTTCAAGGAAAGAAAGGACTTTATTACGGGCTGGATAAGCGCTTGGAGTGCTTCAATATCAAAGGGCTTCAAATCTTTCTGAATTGAAAGACCCGTATCTACTGTGTAAACATGCGAATATATACCACTCTCGCTATATAACTGTCCCCTGCAATCGTACTTATTCTTCGAATAATCAAAATTCACCGCCTCGCGGGCATTATGGAATCTTATACTGTTATGATATTTATTTGTGTATTTAACGAGAGAGTCATCGAGGTGTGTTGATTCATTCGCAGGATCGACCTTGGAACGGGCAAAAGCCAACGCATATTTAATGGTATCTATATCATCCTTGTGATATTCATAGAGATAGCTTTCAGACGACTCTTTACCTAGACGGGCAAAGGTGAGTCGAATAGAGTCCAGGGCGTTCTCTAAATTTCTACGTCTCTGAGAAAAGTGTTCGAAAATTTCGAGAGACTGCTTCCCTTTTTCCTCGCTCTGATTCTCACGAACGGGCATATCCGCCCAGGTCGCATGCAGAGAGGCAGTCCAACGATGCTTAATGTTGGCATCACCATCCTGGTTATACTGGCTATAATAAAAGCCACAACCACTTTCTTGTAGATATTTTTCTAACTGCTGAAGCTGCTTGTTGGGTTCTTGGCAAAATGCTAAGACTGCAAATGCAGACAAACATATAAATGCAAATAGTTTCTTCATAACAATAATGTTTTAATGTTTATCTATTAATTGTGCTACTTCCTGACGTACTCGTTCCCCTCGCGAACGGATGTCCTGCATCTGTTCCATTATAGCGAGGTAGGGGTCGTTCATTCCTGGATGAATGGGGTGTACGTCTTCTGCAGCCCCTCTCTTGATCTCCTCCAAATGGGAGGCGTTAACTTCCGCTTCTGCCAGCAAAGGTTCTTCTATAACTTCTTGCTGAACAACGCGTCTATGTTTTGGCGTTCTCCTTGGCTTTGCCGGAGCCTCTACCTCTGTTATAGCCTCAGCAGGTTCTTCTTTTATAACAGGTTCTTCCTGTTTTTCTGTCTGCTGAGCCACAACCGGCCGAATCTCAGGCTCCACGTTTGTCTCTCTTGGCGGAACAAGGAAGATGGCGACAAATCCTGCCACACAGGCTGCAACAGCCAAGGGCCATAGCTTTATCCGCTTGGGAGCTTTCTTCTGGGCCATCAGGCTATCGAATAGCGCCTCATCTCTTTCCAGTTCCTGAGCAGAGGGCAGCTCCCATGAATTCTGCTCAATAGGATGCTTGCCTTGCAGATAGTCTTCTATGATACGATTCTTATTCATCTATGTATCCTCCTTCCTTCAACAGTTTGTAAATATGGTTTCTGGCATGACTGAGCATTGTGCTTACAGACCGTACGTTAACCTCCGTGATGGCAGAAATCTCTGCTGCTGCCATTCCTGCCTCAGCAAACAGGCGCCACAGTCGGCCTTCGGAACGTGGCAGCGTGCTGGCTGCCTTGCGGATGGCTTCTGAAAGTTCGTCGCCCTCCAGCGAGCTACTGCCTGGTGCAGCAGGTTGTGTCTCCTTGTGCGAGATGCTCAGCGATGTGTGAGGACGCCTCTGCTCCCTTCGCCATACATTTATGCACTCGTGCTTGGCAACGCTGATGGTCAGCCTGTCGGCTTCTCCTGCAGAAGACAACCCGTCCCACGCTTTCCAAATCCTAATGAGCGTTTCCTGTGCCACATCCTCGGCCTCATCTTCTGAGGCGAAGAACGACTGGCCTACAGACATTGCCTTCTTGCGCAGTTGGGGTGCTAATCTTATGAACTCAGCATGTTCCATACACCACTATAACGTCACAGAAAAGACGATGTCAAGTAAGATTAAAGGTTTTTAACATTCACTTGAATACAATCATGTCTGCCAACTGCAGAAAGTAGTCGTTAGACCAAATATCAAGTTCGTGAGGGTCATTCCTAAGGAAAGGCCGGACATCCTGCTTTACATCTTCAATATTGGTCATAGCCAGACGTTCTTTCAGTTTTGCTTTAAAATCATCCATTGACATCTCTACCCCATTGAACTCGCGGATACGTTCTTGCAGATGTTTGAAATCAAGAGGTATCTGCCAACGTACATACCATTCGAAGTCATACCAGTCGCGTCCCTTCACACGCGTCTTCCAGTTACGAAACACCAAAGCATGCATCTTGCCAGCATATAAGTCTGGCAGTTGAAAACAACGCACCATAAAGGTATAAGGCAGAGTTAGTGCCTTCTGTTCTGTCTGGAACATCAGAGGCGGTTGTGTATCAACCTCAATCTTTACCTTTATAGACTTCTCTGTCTGAAATGCCACATTATAGACATCCGTATTGTCTTTCAGGAATGCAGAATCAACCCTACCAAACAATTTCTTGTCCTTCTTCTTTATTTCAACCTTACGCCCCAGACTTTCGAACTCGTCTATAATCGGTTGAAAATAGTTCTCAAAAACAAAACCATCATCTGAAGTCAACAGAGAAAAGTCCATATCCTCAGAAAAACGAGGCAACTGATGGAACAGTCGCAGGCAGGTACCGCCATAGAAAGCAGCCTTATCGAAGAAACCACCACGATGCAGTCCTGCCAGAACTACCTGTTGGGTAATCTCATAGATAGCATTCTGCTTATCCTTTGCATTGTTTATCTGATAGCGTTGTAGCGCTCTCTCGAAGAAATCAGTCATCTTTCCAAAATCTTTATCAAGTTATTAATGGCTTGCCGTTTCTTACTCACTGCGGCACACTGCCGGAATATATCAACGTTCATTTCCCTAAAAGCATCCATATCCATTCTAAGATCCTCTTCCAGAAAGACATAGGTATCCTTTAGGAAACGTAAAGGAAGTCTGGGAGTAGTAATGATGTAATCACACAAAGCTTTCTCCGGCGTAGCTATCAGGTAAGAAACGCCTTCTTCTTCCCGCAGGGTAATACCTATGGGATAATAGTCTTTGGCACAATGATTATACTCAAACCTTCCTGCTTCATTCTGGAAGGAAACCGTCAGATGCGTGGTCATTGACTCCACAACTTCAACCCGTTCTGGTATAAGGCCATATTCCCTTAGGGCCGTCAGCTTGGAAACATACGATGGGCCATAAAGGACATTACCTATCAAGTTCAAAGACAGCAGCATGCCGCTCTCGCGCGGAGATACAACATAAAGCCCGCGCTTCAGACGAATAATCCTACCTGCCCTCTCAAGGTTTGCCACCTTTCTGTTAGCCGACTTTACATTAGAATACAGCGAGGCAATAGCAGCAGTATTAACCGGTATATTTTTTAAAACAGCCAGTTCGTTCATAACAATTCTCTTTGCTTTCGTAGGCAAAAATAGTTACTTTTTCAAGAGAAAACAACAATTTTTGTAATTATCTCTCAAAAAAATAACCATTTTTGATATATTTCTCCGGAAAATGCACAGAACAAAGTTGAATGATAGCGCGTTTCGCTATTTTATTCAATGTTCAGGGCTTTCTTGATTAGCGGTTCCAGTTCTTCCGTTTCTGTAGAAGTAGAGAGAATAGTGCCATCACGGTCAATAAGGAACATACCACCGCCGCCATTACCCGTTCCATTCTTCTCCCATATATGGTTTTCATCTTTCAATTCCAGTAAGCTTGTCCATGGGTATCCGTCTTTCTTGGCGGCCTTTTCCATATCCTCCCGTTTGTTTTCGCGGGCAATGGCTATGACGGTAAAGCCCTTGTCCTTGTAACGTTCGTAGACGGGAATCATTGCCATGCTATGAAGGCGGCAGGAGCCACACCACGAGGCCCATAAGTCTATGAGTACTACTTTACCCTTTATTAGCGAAGAAATGGGTACAAGTTCGCCGTCAACGTTACGGACACTGTAATCGATGTAGGGCTTGCCGGGTTGAAGGCGAAGGGCTGTAAGAGCTGTAGCAATCTGTTTGTGAACGGGATGGTCTTTATACATATTGCACAACTTCGATTCGTAGAGTGCGACCATATTCTCGTATGGCGTGGAGTTGAAGTTCTGGTAGATTTTTGCATGTTTGAGCATCTCAATATCTTCCAATATGTCATAGTAAGCCCATAACATGGGATGCTGTTCATAGTATTCTACCTCGAATGGGGCGATAAGAACGCTTAAACTGCCTTGACGCTGGAATAGACGCCATCCTTCATCTGTGTAATCCTCACGCTTGGAACTATAGCCGGTATGAATATGGCCAAGCTTCCTTTCATGGTCAACGTATGATAGAAAATCGGGTTTGAAGTATTTTTCCCTGTGTTCCTCCAACTCGTTCTTTATACTCATTATTTCGCTACGAAACCGGGTATCTATAACGCTATCCATCGCCTGATGCAATAGGCCTTCGTCGCCAGTACTCACTGTCTTCGGTTCCTTGTCATCGTAGATTTCGACATTTACCGTTCCGTTCTCCACGAGGAACAGGCCACGATACCAATCACCATCTACGTATTGTTTGTAGGAGAAAACTTCATACATTTCGGGAAGGTCTGCTTCTATGTCACATTCGAAGTAACCATTCACAGCCTTGTGGTGTAACTGCGGTGCATCATTGACTCGTAGGTCTGTCCCAATCTTGCATATAATAACTTCGTCGCCTACCTTGTCGCTCACAAGCTTACCTTTGATGTGACATTTGATTTGTGCCTGCCCTGTCAGGCCGACGAGAGTCAGCATAGCGGTGATAAAGAATTGCTTAATCATGTGTTTCGCCTTAGCTTAAAATTAATACCTTTCTAATATTATATACGCAAAACTACGAAAAATATTATAAGGAAAAGGAAACATTTTAGATATTTTAAGGTTTTATAGTAATTAAAAGAGGAAATATCCATTAAACAAAAACTCCCACGTTTCGCAACGTGGGAGCTATATGGTACCATTATTATTAACCTTAAAACTATTATTTCTTGGGCTCCAAGCCTTTGAAGTATGTTTTCTTGCCGTTGACGGATTTCTTGACAGCATACCAATCTAGAGGTACCCAGAAGTTTCCGCGAGACTGGGCAAGGACAAAGTGAAGGCCATAATCGTCCCAGATTGCACTAATCGTATAGGATTTAGGATCTGTGCTGTCCAATGGCTCCCAACACCAGAGAACATTACCCAAGTAGTACTTACCAAACGATTTCCTGTCGTCGTAACGATAATAGAAATCCTGTGGAGTGCCGGCAACTTTCTGCGCCAAAGCGCTCACCTCCACCAGTAGCTGGTTGGCCAGTTCTTTTTGTTCCTCTGGCAAAGTATAGACGGTTGCTTCCGTATCGCCATCCTTTCGGTCGTTATAGAAATTAATCATTATAATATAATCATTAGAACGTGCTTTCTCCAAAGAATCAGCGTACTCTCTATCATGTTGCCAATAGGACTTACGGGGCTTGATGTTATGCTGCTTGAACAAGCGGGCCATATCGTCTATCAGAGCCGTGAGGGAATAAGGCGCAGCAGCCTCTTTGTCCTCATCCGGCAACGTTACGGTATATTCCAACATTCCATCCATATCCGATCCACCCATCCAGGGAGTATAATAGAAATTCAGGCATTCATTAGAACGGAACGTAGTGTGGCTGCCGTTCTGATGCTTTACAACATCCGTAGTGTCAGCACATAGGTTCATGGAATAGATGATGCTATCCTTCCCGTTCTTATGAACCTCATAATGATAGCTCTCCTGCGCCACCTCCTGCAACTGATCCAGTGTCTGACGTACAGCTGCCAGCTGACGTTTCACTCTATCCTTTTCTACGTCTGGCATTACCTCGTACATATACAGATTTGTACGATAGGTCAAATGCGCAGGAAGGTGCGGGCTTCTAGACTTAACGACTTCATGATATGCCCCTAATTCAGAAAGCTGGTCGAAGAGCGCACTCATCTTTGGGTTTACCTGAGCATGAGATGCTACGCATAGGAAAGAGAGCATCATAAAAAAAGTAATTCTTTTCATTCGTAATATGGGATTAGAATTGTTTATTAACTTCGTTAATCAGCCGATGCACGTTTGCCGACAGTTGCTCGCCTCGTGCCCGTAATTCACCTATTGAAGGCATACCCGCTATAGTAGGTCTATCTGCTGTACGAACAATGAACTCAACCTGATCGGGAGCAACCTGAATGGTATATACGCTCAGGTATTCAGCAACAGGTTCCTCTGTTTGGGCACTAATAGCAGGCTCTTCCGGCATCGTTTCTGCTGCTGCCAACTGAGGCTCTTCTATAGCCTTACGGGCTTTATAGGTTCTCTTAGGCTTGACAGGTTCTAAAGGCTCGGAACTTACGGAGGGCTCAGCGTTCTCGGGATACTCGGAGGGATCAGAAGCTTTAGGAGCCTCTGGCAAAGGTTGCTGCTCAGTGACCTCCGATGCTACGGGCTGGTCAGGCAACACTTTATAATTAAAATGGAAAGCAATTAAGAGAACTATGCTGGCGGCAATCAAGCCTCCCGCTATCCCCCTCCAAAAGAGGGGGGACACTCTGCGTTTCAGCTCACTCTCCCCTTGGAGAGGGCGAGGGGTGAGGCTGGAGGCTTTACTTAACACCTTCTCTGCAAAATCGTCAGCCAACGGCGGCACCTTCGCTGCACGTTGCTTCATGGCTTCGTGCAGGAGCTTATCTATGTGATTGTCTGTCGTTGTCTTCATATTCCTATTAATTTACTGAGTTTCTGTCTTATTCTCTGTAGTCGGTTGGCCAGCGGCCCTGCCTGAACCTCCATCACCTCTGCTATCTCGCCAAGCGAATGGCCTTCGTAGTAACGCAGATGCAGGAGTGAGCGTTCCTCTGGGCGCAAGCTGTCGATGGCTTTATCCAGGAGCGTGAGTCGTTCTGCCTCGGAGGTAGCCTCATCATCCTGCGCCCATTGCGACACATCAGGCGGCGAGTACTGTTCCTCGTTCAGGGGCAGCGACTCGTAACCCTGACTGCGCAAATGGTTCAACGCCATGTTATGGGCAATGCAACTGAGCCAGGTACCGAACGAGGCCCGCTCTGGGTTGTAATCCGAAAGATGTTCGAAGGCACGCACGAAGACATCCTGCGTCAGCTCTTCCACATCCCTCATGTCCGTCACCCACTGCGCTACAAGCAACTGCACCTGGCGTCCGTACCTGTTCATCAGGAACCTGTAGCCCTGTGCTTGCCCCTGAAGGGCTGCCTGTATCATTTGCGTTTCCATCTCGGTCATGTGTTCTGCCTTTCTACCCTTATATACACAGCGATGCAAGAAATATGTCGGTCAAGGAAGAAAAATTTTCGGATGCAAACAAAAAAAATATTTGAGAACTTACTTCTTTACCATGTGACCAAAGCGACTGTGGAGCCATTGGAAAGGCATGTAGAGGACGGGGACGATGAAGAGCAGGGCAATGGTTCCCACGAACATGCCGCCTGCACAACCTACACCCAGGGAGATGTTACCGTTGGCACCCACGCCATGCGCAAAGACAAGGGGCAGCATACCGAAGATCATGGTGAGCGAGGTCATCAGAATAGGACGCAGACGCACACGGGCAGCCGTCATAGCCGCCATAGTGATGCTCATGCCCTGGCGATGACGCTCCGTAGCATACTCGGTAAGCAGGATGGCAGTCTTGGCCAACAGGCCGATAAGCATGATAAGACCCGTCTGCATGTAGATATTGTTCTCCAGGCCCCACATCCGCGAGAACAGGAAGCTACCCAGCAAGCCAAAGGGCACGCTCAGGATAACAGCCAGGGGGATGAAGAGGCTCTCGTAGAGGGCACATAATATAAGGTATATGAACAATACGCAGATGATAAATATTACTGCCGTAATAGAAATTGAGAATTGAAAATTGAGAATTGAAAATTTGGAACCGTTCAACAGAGAGGCTTCTTCACGCGACATACCACCGAACTCATATCCGTAACCATCGGGCAGCACCTTGGCAGCGGTACGGCGGATAGCCTCCAGCGTCTGACCGCTACTGTAGCCGTCGGCCGTCTGACCCATCACGGCAATGCTGCTGAACAGGTTGAAGCGGTTCAGGCCCTCGCTGCCATAGACACGCTCCATGCTGATGTACTGCGTGATGGGAATCATCTGACCGCTCTCGCTTCGGACACGCATATTGGAGAGTGCCTGTTCGTCCAGACGGAACTCGGGCGAAGCTTGCACAATCACACGATAGAGCTTGGTGAAGCGCGTCAGGTTACTGCTGTACGTACCGCCCACATAACCCGAGAGGACCTTCAGCACGGCATTGGGCGTCACACCATCGCGCTTGCAACGGGCAGCATCCACCTCCACCCGGTACTGCGGATACTTGGTATCGAAGGTAGTAAAGGCACGAGAGATGGCAGGCTCTTGATTCAGCGAATCAATCAGAATGCGGGTATAGCGCATCAGGTCCTCTATCTTGCCGCCCTTGCGGTCCTGCACATGCAACTCAAAGCCGCTGGTGGCACCGTAGCCCGAAATCATGGGACGGGTGCTGACACGAATCTGTGCCTGCGTGATATCGGCAGTACGGCGGTAAATCTCGTCAATGACGGAGTTGATGTCATCGCCCTTGCCCTTGCGCTCATCCCAGTTCTTCAGACGGATATTGAAGGAGCCGGCAGAAGAAGACTGGTCGAAGGTAGAACCGCGGCCGACAGTCATGTTATACAGTCGGAACTGCGGGATATCCTTGATGCGCTTTTCCACCTCGCGGGTAATCCTGCCCGTAACGGCCATGCTGGTACCTGGGGCACACTGCACGTTCACGTTGATGGAACCCATATCCTCGTTGGGAACGAAGCCCGTCTTGGTGGTCTTGAGCATATAGCCCAACAGCACGCACACCACTACTACCGACACCCAAGGCAGCCATCGGTGACGGAAGATACGTAAGACACCACGCTGGTACTTGCTCACCACACGCTGGAAGCTGACATTGAACGCCTCGTGGAAACGCGCTGAGAAGCTGGTGTCACCCTCCTTGCGGGGACGCAGCATCAGGGCACAGAGCGCAGGCGAGAGGGTCATGGCATTAATGGTGGAGATAACAACGGCTATCGCCATCGTCACACCGAACTGGGTATAGAAGACACCCGTTGTACCGCCTACGAAGCAGACGGGAATGAAGACGCTCATGAAGACAATCGTTGTGGTGACAAGGGCTGAGGTCAGTCCCTTCATGGCATCGACGGAAGCCAGATAGGGCGAACGATAACCCTCGTCGAACTTAGCCTGCACCGCCTCCACCACCACAATGGCATCATCCACCACCGTTCCGATAACCAGTACCAGGGCAAAGAGGGTGAGCAGGTTCAGGCTGAAGCCTATGAAGTAAAGCACGGCAAAGGTACCAATCAGACTGACCACAATAGCCAGCGAGGGAATAAACGTGCTTTTCAGGTTCTGCAGGAAGATATACACCACCAGCACCACCAGGAAGATAGCCTCTACCAGCGTTCTTACTACATTATGGATACTGGCATCCAGGAAATCCTTGGTGCTCATCACATCCACCAGCTCCATGCCTGGGGGTAGCTCCTTCTGAATCTCAAGGGCCGTCTCGTCGATGCGCTCAATGATTTCGTTGGCATTCGAGCCGGGTGTCTGGGCAATCATACAGTTGGCACCCGCATGTCCGTTGGTACTGTTCTGGATGGTATAGTTCTGGATACCCAGCTCCACACGCGCCACATCCTTCAGGCGCAGCACACTACCGTCGGGGAGCGACTTGATGACCATATTCTCGTAGTCGCGCTCCTCCTCATACCGGCCTCTGTACTTCAGCACATACTGGAAGGTATTCTCGGCATCGGCACCCAAGGTTCCCGTGGGGGCCTCAATGTTCTGCTCTGCCAACACATTATCTATATCTGAGGGCATCAGACCGTAGGAAGCCATTCGCAAGGGGTCGAGCCAAATACGCATACTATAGCTGGCACCCCAGATGTTTACCTCGCCCACACCCGGCACACGCGACAGGCGCGGCTCTATGTTAATCTTCATGTAGTTGGTCAGGAAGTCGGTATCGTAGGCATCCGTAGGGCTGTAGAGCGAGAGGCTCTTGATGTTACTGGTCTGACGCTTCCTGACCGTCACACCGCTACGAGTTACGTCGGCAGGCAGCTGTCCCTGCGTAGAGGCCACACGGTTCTGCACGTTCACCATTGCCATATCGGCATCCGTGCCCTGCTTGAAGAAAATGCTGATACTGCCCGAACCCGTATTGGTGGCAGAGGAGGTCATGTACATCATGTTCTCCACACCGTTCAGACTCTCTTCCAGGGGGATGATAACACTCTTCTGCACCGTCTCGGCATTCGCACCGGTATAGTTGGCTCGCACACTAACGGTAGGTGGCGCAATCTCGGGGAACTGCTCAATGGGAAGGTTCAACAACCCTATCAATCCCAGCACCACAATGAATACTGAGATTACGCCCGAAAGTATGGGCCTATCTATAAATGTCTTTGGGTTTACCATTTACATATTTTTTAGGGGTAGTTAAGAAGTTAAAGTAGTTAAGTAGTTAAGCCAAATGCCTGGGATGTTGGATATTTTTCTGTTCAAACTGCCAAATGTATCGGCTTAACTACTTAACTTCCTAACTACTTAACTACTTCATTTAACCTCAAGCCCTTCCTTGAGCAATCCTGCTCCTTCTGCAATAATGACATCGCCTTCTGCGAGGCCTTCTTCTACGATGTAGCTGATGCCATCATCCAGGGGAGCGACTTTAATTTCCGTCTGAGACGTCTTGCCGTCAACGATACGATAGACGAAGACCTTGTTCTGCAGTTCGAAGGTTGCTGTCTGGGGAATGACGATTACATTATCACGGATGGTCGACACCACCACCGTTCCCGTACCGCCATTGCGGAGCAGATGTTCTTGGTTGGGGAACACGGCACGAAGCGAGACCGCTCCCGTGCTGGCATCAACAATGCCGCTCACGGCATCCACCCTACCCTTCTGGGCATATTCCTTGCCGTTGCTAAGCAGCAGCGACACATCGGGCATTCCCTTCATGAAGGCCTCCAGACTACCGTATTGCAGGGTCAGGTCGGTCACCTCGCGTTCACTCAAGCTGAAGTACACCCACATCTCGCTGTCGTCGCACACGGATATCAGGGGTTCGCTGATGTTGCTGCTGACCAAAGCCCCCACATGATAGGGAATCATTCCGGCCACACCACTGACGGGACTCTTCACCGTGGTATAGCTGAGACTGTTGCGGGCATTGGCCACTTGGGCCTGTGCCTGAGCCACCTGAGCCTGAGCAGAGAGCAAAGCCTGCTGGGCGGTCTGTAAATCGTAGTCGCTGATTACCTGCTGGGAACGCAGTTGCTTCTTGCTGTCGTAATTAAGCTGGGCCGTTGCCTCTGCAGCCTTGGCCGACTTCAGGGCCGCCTCTGCTGTATTCAGGGCCTCCAGATAAGGCACCTGGTCAATCACAAAGAGCGCCTGCCCCTTGTGTACCTTCTGCCCCTCCGCAATCAGGATCTTGGTGATAAGGCCGCTCACTTGTGGCCTGATCTCCACAATCTCCTTGCCCTTCATGGTGGCGCTATAGTTAGCCTTTACAGCCTGACTGGTGCGCTCCACCTTCATAGTCTTATACACTAAGTCTCCTTTCTCTTGTCTCTTATCCTGACAAGAGACGAATACTAAGAGGACCAGCAAGAGGGTCCAAAAGGCATTTCTTTTCATTATTGAATGGTTACGAGGTGGATATACAAATAAAAGAGGGACATTATTCTGTTTTCTCCTTGCCATGGAAGGACTTCACCTTCATGCCCAGCTTATCTGGCATAACAGCATTGAGCAGGATACCTACAATAGCAGCAATGGCCAAACCGGAAAGATGGATGGGACCAAGGGCGATATCATCGTTAGCACCATACTTCACGCCAATGGCCAGCACAAGGATAAGGGCTGCCACAAACACGTTGCGTGAGCTCTTCAGGTCTACCTTCTCCTCTACCAGGTTACGAACACCCACAGCTGAAATCATACCGTACAGTATCAGGCTGACACCACCAATGGTAGCAGCAGGCATCAACTGAATAAGGCAGGCAAACTTGGGACTGAAGGCAAGTACGATAGCCAAACAGGCGGCAATGCGGATTACCTTGGGATCGAAGACCTTGGTAAGGTTCAGTACACCGGTATTCTCACCATAGGTGGTATTGGCAGGAGCGCCAAAGACAGAAGCAACAGCAGTAGCTATACCGTCACCGGTTAATGTTCTGTGCAAACCGGGCTCTGTCAGATAGTCCTTACCAACCGTTGAACTGATGGCCAGCATATCACCAATATGCTCCATGATGGTAGCAAAGGCAATGGGCATAACAGCCAGGATGGTAGAGAGCATGAGGGTAGTGTTACCGTCCTCGAAGACTGCCAGAATAGTGTGATCCCTCTGGATGGGGAATCCTACCCAGTCAGCCTGACCAAGAGGTGCAAAGTCAACCTGTCCCATACAAGCGGCAATAGCATAAGACACCATCACACCCAGTAGCACAGGAATAATCTTGATGATACCCTTGCCCCAGATAGATGATACAATAACGGTAATAATAGAGATGATTGCCAGCAGCCAGTTGGTCTGACAGTTAGAGATGGCCGAACCGGAAAGCACCAATCCGATGGCAATAACAATAGGACCAGTCACTACGGGTGGGAAGAAATGCAGTATCTTCTTGATGCCGAAAGACTTTATCAATGCAGCCATCACAAAGTACATGAATCCTGCACAGGCCACACCTAAACAGGCATAGTCAAGGGCCAGTGTCTCGGAAAGGCCCTGAGAAACGCCCATTTCCTTGACCGAGGCATATCCGCCCAGAAAGGCAAACGAAGACCCCAGGAAGGCAGGTACGTTCCACTTGGAGATGAAATGGAATATCAGCGTTCCGATACCTGCAAACAGTAGGGTCACGGACACATCCAAACCAGTAAGTAAAGGTACAAGTACTGTAGCTCCGAACATAGCGAAGAGATGTTGAACACCCAATATCATCATTCGCGGCATGCCCAACTGACGGGCATCATAAATGGCATTTTGTGGTTCCATATAGATTTATGTGTTTAAAAATTTCCGTCAAAGGTACACTTTTTTTATTAAAAGTGACAAGAAAAACGGCATACGAAGATAGGAAAAAGAGCCAAAAAGGCAGGATTTTCCAAGAAAAATCATACATTTGTGCTCATAAAACCCCAAAACAGCATCATTTTAAACTAAAATGAAAAAGATTTACCTTCTATTAGCATTGTTTGTTGCCGGCAATATGATGCAGGCAGCCGAGAAAAGCCTGCACCAGTTGCAACAGGAGTTCGTAGACCTGCGCTTTGGTATGTTCATTCACTTTAACATGCCTACCTATGCGCCCGAGGACTGGCCCGACCCTGATATGCCTGCCTCTGCCTTTAACCCTACCAAGCTGGATTGCCGCCAGTGGGCACAGGCTGCCAAGAGTGCCAACATGTCTTACGGCTGTCTGACCACCAAGCACCACAGCGGCTTTTGCATCTGGGACACCAAGACAACGGATTACAACAGTATGAACTCACCCGTCCATAAGGATGTGGTACGCGAATATGCCGATGCCTTCCGTGCCGAGGGCCTTAAGGTGATGCTCTACTTCAGCATCCTGGATACCCACCACCGCATTCGTCCAGGGCGTATCGACACCAAGAAGCAGACGGCCATGATTAAGGCACAGCTGACAGAGTTGCTGACTAACTACGGAGAGATTACTGCCCTCATCATAGACGGATGGGATGCCCCTTGGTCGCGCATCAGTTACGAGGATATCCCCTTTGGCGAGATATACCGTCATATCAAGAGCTTGCAGCCCAACTGTCTGGTGATGGACCTGAACGCTGCCAAGTACCCACGCGAGGGTCTCTTCTATACCGATATCAAATCCTACGAGCAGGGAGCCGGTCAGAAGATCAGCACCAGCGAGAACCAACTGCCTGCCCTTGCCTGTCTGTCTATCCAGCGCACCTGGTTCTGGAAGGAGAGCATGCCCACCGACCAGTTGAAGGATGTCAACTGGCTGATGAAGGAGAACGTGGAGCCCTATAACAATGCCTATTGCAACTTTATCCTGAACGTAGCTCCCAACCGCGACGGTCTGATGGACGACAATGCATTGGAAGCACTCCGTAAGATTGGCAGCATCTGGAAAAACCAAGGTCCTACGCAGCCCATTCCCGTTCAGGAGACACCCATCACAGAGACTAACATAGCCAAGCATCAGCCTACAGAATACAGCTGGAGCTATGACTACGCCTTGGGCGACTTTGCCAACGATGACGACTTCTCTTCTTGCTGGACCTCTCACCAACTGGTGGAACAGCCTTGGTGGGAAGTATGGCTCCCCAAGGACAAAGTCTTCCATCGTATCACCATCTTAGAGGGCAATGCCGATGTAATCCGGGAATACCGTTTGGAATATCAGAAGAATGGAAAGTGGACCACTCTCTTTGAGGGAGAAGCCAATCCCTGCCGCCTGAAACAGCATACCTTCCCCGCCATAACGGCTGAGAAAGTACGCATCACCATCCTTCGTCACAAAGGTGAAGTCGAGATTGCCGAGTTTGGTGTATATACTGAAAAGTAAGGGTTAGCGGTTAGTGGTTAGCGATTAGCGAACTTTTGAATCTTGATTCTTGAATTTTGAATTATAACTATCCCCTAATGAAAATGAAACGTTTGATATTCCTGCTACTTGCAGTAGTGAGTGTCTTTGCAGCAAATGCAAGTGACAATTTTGTACGTGTTTCAGGCACAAAACTGCTGGCACGCGACGGACAGAAGCTGCAGGTTCGCGGCACGAACTGCGGCAACTGGATGGTGCGTGAACCCTATATGATGAATACCTCGGGCAATCTGGACCGTCAGTTCAAGTTCGACCAGATGATTGCTGATGTATGCGGAGAAGAAAAGGTGGAGGAGTTTGACCGCCTGTGGATGGACAACAACTTTTGCGAGGAAGACATGAAGTTTCTTGCGGAGCAAGGGTTCAACACTTTGCGTGTACCAATGCACTACAAGTACTTTACCCTACCTATCGAAAAAGAACCTGTTGCCGGCGAGCAGACTTGGCTTCAGGAGGGATTCAACCGCATTGATGCCATGTGCGAGTGGGCAGAACGCCACAATATACTGCTCATTTTGGATATGCATGCCTGTCCGGGCGGTCAGTCTTCGGGCGATATCTGCGACTACGATTCCAGCAAGCCCTCCCTGTGGGAAAGCGAGGCGAACCGCACAAAACTGGCTGCCTTATGGCGAAAAATTGCCGAGAGATACAAGGACGTGAAGTGCGTGGCAGCCTACGACCTGATAAACGAGACCAACTGGACACTTGCCAATAGCAACAAGTTGCTGTGGGACACCTTCAAGGCAATCATCAAGGCCATACGCGAGGTTGACACCAATCACATCGTTATTTTGGAAGGAAACTCATATAGCAACGACTATACCGGTTTCCCGTCAACAAAGATGGACACAAAGATGGTTCTGCAGTTCCACCGCTACGGCGTTTACAACACCAAATCGCAGGTGCAATACATGGCAGATATGGCTACCAAGTACAATTGCCCGGTATATATTGGGGAGTTCGGAGAAAACAGCAACTCATGGACAGCCGACTGTGTGCGCCTCTATGAGGAAGCCATGCAGTTTGCCGGATGGACTTGCTGGCCCATGAAAAAAAGCAACATAAACGCCATTCTGCAGGTGAAACGCGTCACCAGTTACGATAATGTCATCAGCCAATGGCAGAATGGCAGTCGGCCCTCGTCCACCACATTGTGGAATGCCTGCAAGGCATGGGCCCAAGCTCAGCACATTAGCAAATGCAGCGTTCGTACGGATTATATCGATGCACTCCTGCGCCGTCCCTTCAACGATGAATGCCTGCCATTTGCCACCTGTCAGACCGGTGACTATGTCTATGCCGCCCACTACGACATGGGGCCTCAGGGAAAGGCTTACTGGGATGCCGATGATGCCTCGTACCAATACAGCGGCGAGGATTTTACGTCGTGGCAGAAAGGATGGGTATATAGGAACGACGGAGTGGATGTGTACAGCGGCCCCAACGACACCAAGAGTTGTGGGTATTACATAGGAGAGACAAAGGACGGAGAATGGCTTCAGTACACGATTGAGAATCCCAACGAGCCTGCCAGCTGGCAGTTGCAACTGCGCTATGCCATCAACTCAGGCACCTCAACCGTACGGATTACCGTCAATGACCGACCTGTTACTGCCTCTACAAAGCTATCGTCAACAGGAGGCTATACCACATGGAGTACTAAGACCTTTACGGGTGTTATACTGCCCAAGGGAACCTTGCGCATCCGCGTATATATAGAGAAAGGTGGACTTAACATCAACTGGTTGCGCATCGCTAACAAGAAAGCAGCCACAGAGCAGGAGCTGAAAACACTGGAGCCTGACACGGATGAAGGTCGGAACCGACTGGTAAACGGCGAATGCGAATATCAGGGCGCATGGCAAACGGCCTCGCTGGCATCCATAAACAACGCCAAATATATCTGGAACTCAACCACCAACACCCCTACAAACGGTAACGACGGGGCACTATGCATTTCCAACGCCCGAAGCAATGCGCTCAACACCGTGGTGTACCAGCCGGTAGAGGTGATTGCCGGGCACACCTATGCTGCCGACGTGGCCGTGCGAGGAGCCAGCGGCAACGGTGATTTCTGGATTCAGGCCTTCATGGTTACCGACAAGCCCAAGGACTATGCCGACGCCGGCTTGGAAGAAGCCTATACCATAGGTCAGCTGAACTCGTGGAAGGACGCCACCCTTGCCAATTATGACGGCATGATGTCTGCCAAGGCAAAGGCCGGTACCAGTCACTCTGCAGGCGTAATGAAGTGGAAGGCCAAAACCACAGGCACAGCCTATTTTGCACTAAAGGTAGGCACCAACAAGACGTCATTCAGCTATTCCTTTGACAACTTCACCCTCAAGGACCTTACAGCAGAAGCCGAAACATCCATAGATCAGGTTCAGGCCGATGCTACCCCCTACTCTCCTGACGCATGGGGGAACCCCAATCGCACCTATAACCTAAGTGGATTGGCGGTTAATGAAAGGCCAAAGCAACCCGGCATATACATCATTAGCAATGGCAAACATACTCAGAAAGTATTGACCAATAGATAAAGATAAAACCTGCCACCTATTTCGGGTAGCAGGTTTTTCTTTCATACACAAAACGAATATACGTCCTGATTATTCCTTGCTCTTTAATATATCTGCAAAGATGCCGTTGGCAACGCTTACGCCATCCTTATTCTTCAGTTTAGCAGCGCGATAGCCAGATGTCAGATAGTGTGTACCTCTCCCCCTGTAATATTCCCAATCTGTAAAAGTTGTCTTTTCCAAGTCGAAATATACTCTACGGCCTGTACCATTGTAGATATAGCCATAGAAGTTGTTTCCTTTCATCTGGTAGTCAATAATATAAGTGGGATTCCACTTGTCGTCGTCATAGATTATTGTGATGTCACCGTCAACGATAAACCATTTAAAGGTACAGAAGGCATAGTTCTCCTTAGGCGAAGAGATCTTATAGTCCAACTCATAGCCTCTGCCGCTGGTGTAGTATGCATCCTTAGACTCAAAGCCCATCACGGTAGAGTATTCTGAGCCGGAAACGCCCCAGCGATCATGATAATACTCTGTAATCACGCCTTGCCAGTCGCTGTTACGTAAGGTTGAGGCAATATACCCATCCTCATCTTTTAAACAGCCGGTAAATGTCACCATGGTAATCACGGCAACGAACATCATTTTAGTGAAATTGCACACTGTTTTCATAAAGTTTTAATTGTAATTGTGAGTTATTTGTTATGATTGTTATTCTCTTCTTATATTATAAGGGTACGAATACTTCCAAGGCGAGTCTTCGAGTTTGAATTTCTTGGCGCCTTCCTGCGTCTTTGGCGAGCGTACAAGTGGAATGTCTGAGAGATCCATCAGGTAAAGATAGCCATGGAACAGTGATTTTATACCTTCTCTTACCGACCAGCGTGCAGAAATGTATTCTTTTGTTATAGGATCATTACCACGGATGGCCTCTACCTCTTTGTTCCATGCTATCAGCTTGACCATAGCAGCTTTATATTCTGCCAAGAGTGATGCAGGCGATTTCTGCATCCAGCGCTGTAAAAGCTTACGGTTGTATTCGGCTACAATCTCTGCCTCACGCTT
>JAEEGK010003348.1_pt1 | contig 39994 bp, 41 predicted proteins | sample 8958771 | NCBI WGS metagenome assembly JAEEGK01 (sample SAMN16246547, study PRJNA631951) | gut metagenome | biome: gut microbiome; feature: rumen; material: SC-attached | host: Bos | place: Iran: Karaj | collected 2018-10
ATTTAATATCGACTCCGTGGCATATAAATTTCTTATACATAGCGCAAGTTGCATTACATTTTTCACGTTCACAAAAATTTAACAAATTATTTTAGAAAAAAAGAGCAGTTTTCGCGGAAATAATCCGAAAAAACTGCTCAAAACGGGCTGTGCTAAGGTTCAAGTCCTCTAAAAAGACCTTTGTCATCACAAATTATCTTTCGTTTCGACACTAAAAAACAGGGTGCAAAAAAGCCTTAGAACCGTTGTGGCTCTAAGGCTTTCTGCCATGATATCTTTTTCGTTCATGCATGATGGTGGACGATACAGGACTCGAACCTGTGACCCTCCGCACGTCAAGCGGATGCTCATACCAGCTGAGCTAATCGTCCGTCGCGAAGAGTATTATATCTTACTTGTCCTGATATGTCAACAGCTAATTTTGCGTTTTTCGTGATTTATTGCAAATTCCGCTTTATTGGCGCCGCCATGCGCTCAGTTCACGCTTTTCTCGCGGGAGGCCATCAGCGAGGCGCTGCCCGGTTTTTCGACCGCGGCGACGGTATCGCGCAGGCTCTCGATTTCGCTTATGAGCTCAAGGTACTTCTGCGGGGACATTAGCACGCACTCCGGCTCCTTGCCCTTCATCACGAGCTTCGGCTCCCCCACCCTGACCTCGCTGAATATGCGCTCCGTTTCGCCCCTGTCGAACATCGTTATCGGGATCGCGCCGCGGAACACGGTTCCCAAGCTGTCCATTATAATCACCTCACGGTATTATTGCCCGCGAAGCCGACGGATTATGCGCTTATTTTATTTCCTGCTCCAAGGCGTCGAACTCCGGCGTGGAGAAGAACTCCCCCAGCGTCATATCGAGCCCGTCGCAGAGCTTCTTTATCGTGAGTATCTTGGGGTCGTTGCTTCTGCCGTACAGGATATTTTTAATTGAGGAAGGCGGAAGCGCACAAATTGTTGCGAGCTTATTTATTGTTATGTTTCGTTCGGCACAAAGCTTTAATATCCGCTCTCTGATCACTGTTATCGTATCCATGTATAACACCGCCTGTACATTATGCACTTATTTTATCTCCTGCTCCAAGGCGTCGAACTCCGGCGTGGAGAAGAACTCCCCCAGCGTTATATCGAGCCCGTCGCAGAGCTTCTTTATCGTGAGTATCTTGGGGTCGTTGCTTCTGCCGTACAGAATATTCTTTATCGAAGACGGCGGAAGCGCACAAATTGTTGCAAGCTTATTTATGGAAATATTGCGTTCCGCACAAAGCTTCAAAATCCGTTCCCTAACGACAGTTACCGTATCCATGTAAAACACCGTCCTTCTTTTGTAAGCATAAATATTTCAGCTTGCAAAAGCAGGCTATACATGCTACTATTTAGGCTATACATAGCCTAAATATGTCTGCGAGGTGTTATGCAATGAACCCGAAAAAAGAACTGCTTATAAAATCCGCCGCAAGGCTTTACAGTCTCGGCCTTGACCTTGAAGGCGCGAGGGAACGCTTAAAGGAGCTTGTGGCGCGGGGCGTTCCTTATTCTTCTCCCGAAATGCTCAAAGCCTATGAGGATTTCACTCAGCTCGACGCTCAGTGGAAGGAGCTCGAACGCCAGCACCTTGAGCTGCGCGACGAAATACTGCGCGAGGATGGCGCCAGGCGCAAATAAGCCATATATACAAAAAGACGGCAAGCCCGAAGCTGCCGTCTTTCTGTACTGTAAAAGGAGAACATGGAGAGAATACGCTTTGCGAAAACCCATTCCGCCGGGATTTATCGCAATTTTCGCAAACGCCGAAGCTATTCGGCATCTGCCTTAGGAGGATGCGCCGCAGCGCGCCGTTCCGCCTGCGCCTGCTGCGGCAGGATGCACCGGGTTTCTGCCTGATGCTAATATAACTCAAATATTATTCTTTGTCAAGAATAATATTCCGGAACCATAATATTTTTTCATTTGTCCGTCATTCGCCTCGGCTGCCCACGGCGAGCTCGCCTATGCTTTTCCCCTGCGCCACCTTGCGGCAATAGCGCTCGGTGCAGCGCTTATACTTGCGGAAAAGCCTCTTCGCGCGCGCCTCGTCGCCGTAAACCTTCCAGCAGCCGACACATTTGCAGCCGCTGCCGCGGTTTTCCATAAAGCCCTTCACATCCTCGGGCGGGTAGCTGAGGAATAGCCCTATCTCATGCGGAAAATCCCCGAAACGCCGCAGCCTGCGGCCTATTTCGCAGAGGCAGTAATCCTCGCGGAGCTCCGCATATCCCTCGCGCCTGAGAATTTCCTCGGCGCAGGGCGCGGCAAGGTCGTTTCTCAGGCGCGAGGGGCGGTAAAGGTAAAGGAGGACTCGCGTCTCGCTGCGCCGGAGGGGTATCAGGCGGAGGCCCTTTTTAACAAGTGTGCGGTTGAATGCCCGTATTTCGTCCTTGACTGTTTCGTAGGACTCATACTGGCACGTAAAAAGGCTTCCTGTTTTTATCCCGGCAAGCGTCGGCGCGGTTTGACGAATCAAATAGTCATCCGACATGTGTTCTCAGCTCCTTCACTCAGCATTTTCCAGACCTCTGTCCCGGCCGTATATAGTTAGTTGCGCCTAACCACATTTCCGACATATCGCCCGTCCTTTTGCTGAACGGGCGCAGGCGGAGGCCGCCGGAGAAAGCCCGGAGAAATACCGCGCTGCCCGCCGCTTCTGTGGCGCAAGCGGCGGGCGCTCAGGATCCAAGGCACTATCGGTTAGCTATGACTAACTATAAAATAGCATATAATTCCCTATTTGTCAACAGGAAATTTCCCCGAGAGGGGAAAATTTTTCGCAGCGCCGAAAAACCGGGGAATTCCCTGCGGAACTCCCCGGTAGTTTGAAGCATTTTTATTTCGCGCGCTGCTTTTTGAGCCTTGCAAAACGCGGGAGCGAGCATTCGAGCCTGCGCTCCGGCTCGCCCTGAACGAGCGGCAGCAGATAATTTATAAAATCCTTCGTGACGGCGGCGTTTTCCGCGTCTATCCACGAAAGGGGTATCTTGCTTTCGTAGTTTGCCACATCGCCGAGCGGAACGAGCTTCGCGCGGCAGACGTATTTCTCCCCGCGCTCGCACTCGAAGGCGACCATATAGCCCGAGGAACCGGAAACAGCCGCTTCGACGGCGGTTCTGCCCGCCATGACTGCCTCGGAAATGTCCGTCTGCGAGGCGCAGTGCGCGGCGCAGCGCTGGAGAAGGCTGAGCTCTATCCCGCGCACCTTCACGCCGAGCGCCTTCTTCACCATGTCCGCAAGGCGAACCGCGAGCCCGCCGAGCTGCGCGTGGCCGAAGCCGTCCGTCGCGGAGGTAACGGCCTCGGAAACGAAGCTCCCGTCGGCATAATGTATGCCCTCGGAAACGGCGACGAGCACCGAGCCCTTCTCCTTATAAACCCTCTCCACGGCGGCGAGGAACTTATCCTTGTCGAAAACCGTCTCGGGCAGGTAGATAAGGTCGGGCCCCGCGCCGAACTCCGTGGCGAGCGCGGCGGCAGCTGTGAGCCAGCCCGCGTGACGTCCCATTATCTCGATAACCGTGACCGCGCCCGTGTCGTAAACGCAGGCGTCGCGGCTTACCTCCATGCAGGAAACGGCGATATACTTCGCCGCGCTGGCGTAACCGGGGCAGTGGTCGGTTCCGAAAAGGTCGTTATCAATCGTCTTGGGTATGCCCATAACGCGGCAGTCCCAGCCGCTTTCCGCCATGAAGCGGCTGACCTTGTCGCAGGTATCCATCGAGTCGTTGCCGCCGATATAGAAGAAATAGCGGATGTCGTATTTCTTGAAAATTTCGAGGATGCGGCGGTAGTCCGAGCTGTCCTCCGAGGGATTTTTCATCTTATAGCGGCAGGAGCCGAGCGCGGACGAGGGCGTATACTGCAAAAGCTCCAGCTCCGCCGGGTCCTCTGCGTCAAGGTCGAAAAGAACGTCGTCCAGAATGCCCTTTATCCCGTGCGCCGCGCCGTAAACCTTCGTGATGCTCGCGCTGTCGAGCGCCGCTCTCACCGCTCCGAAAAGGCTCGCGTTTATAACGGCGGTAGGCCCGCCCGACTGGGCGATGACGCACGCGCCTTTTAGTTCTGCCATAAAAATGCACCTCCGTGCTGAAAATACGCGATAATAATATATATTATATATGAGGTTATTATACTATTACACTGGTATTATTTCAAGCGCTGAGACTTAATATCAAGGGCAATACCTCATAATTTTCTTTTTGTCGATTATCAGCAATCGCCGTCAGTTTGTAGGATATTGCCGGCTTTTTTATTGTTTCGTTGCTTTTGCACACAATTCTTGACATCTCCGATAGGCATGTTATAAAATGGTAAATATATTCCTGCATTAAATTTTTTAATGCGAGTTATTCGTTCCACTGATTAAGAAATTGAATATGAAGCGATGACGGAAAGAAATTTGATGATATTAGGGGAATTTGAGAAATACATCGCAGAAATAATAGAACACAAATAAGCAGACAGCAGCAAAAAGTAGACAGAAAGGAAGCATTATGGCACTTTATAAAAGCGAGTTTCCTGTGCTGGAATACAGTGATGAGGGAAAAGGAGTTGTAACGCCCAAACAGACGGGTGTCAGGTACAGTCAGGTATGTGTAATGTCCTTTTTCCATGAATGTATTGAAATGTTCATTGAAAAAAACAATGGCAGGGAAATTGACCTGTATCATTCGGAAAGCAGGGATTATCAGATCTACGCAGTCGAAGAGCAAGGAGTTTCCTTGTCAGTCGTCCAGGCTCCGGTAGGTTCCGCATCGGCAGCGAACATGGCAGAGTTCCTGTTTGCCCATGGAGTTGAAGCGTTGTTTGTATGCGGAAGCTGCGGTGTGCTTGAATACATAGAGACCGGAAGAGTGTTGGTGCCGTCGAGGGCGCTGCGTGATGAAGGTCCTTCGTACAAATACCTTCCGCCTGCCCGTTTCATTGAGCTCAACAGGGATTGTATCGAAGTGATGAGGCGGGTTTTGGAAAGGGAGAATATAAAGTACATGCCAGTCGTTACATGGACAAATGACGCGCTGTACAGGGAAACGCCGGAGATGGTTGAATACAGGAAAAGCGAGGGCTGCCAGGTTGTGGAGATGGAATGTGCTTCCATGGCTGCAGTTGCACAGGCAAAAAAGAAGAAATTCGGACAGTTGCTGTACAGCGGTGATATTTTGTTTGATAAGGACAAATATGACCGAAGGGATTTTTTTGAAAACTATAGTGCAAGGGAACTGCTGTTTTATCTGACAGTGGAAACAGCAAAGCAGTGGAACACTGTTTCAGATGAAGATTAATTCTTCTGAAAATGAACAAACTCAAAAATTAGAATGCTGACAATGGCTGCAATAACATTAAACTATGATACCAACGGAATGCAAATAATTAACACAAATATTTCAACAACCACATCTGGAATAAAGAGTTCGAATATTTATTATCGTCCCCCTATGGATGACGAATATTCATCATTGTCAACGCTTAGCACTACTGAATTTGCTGCACTAATTGCTCATGAAATGGGACATGCACTTGGCTTTGGACACACTTATGACACTTCTTCTGTTATGTATGCAGGAACGCCCTCAAATACGCTTAACCAAAATGATAAAACAGCACTATATATAAAATATCCATCTGCATAATGCTATAGGAGGAATATTGAATGAGTAAAATCAAGCGGACTTCGATTATCGCCGCTTCGTGCGTCTTGGCAATAGCGCTTATTCTTTTCGCCTTCTATACTATTCATTTGCAAAAGCAAATTCAAAACCGTCAGGATATCGCCGCAGAACTCCGTGAGCAGTATCCTTTTGCAAAATCCGGTTTATCTTCCACAATGTCGTATTCTGTATTGTTTCCTGAAAAAGACACCTGGCTTAAATTGGGAGATTATGTGTTCAGAGCAGAAATCTCCGGCGATTGGGAATTTATCAGCTGGGTTTCCAGCCCGACTGATAAAGCAAACAGCGGTTTAGACACAGAAGTTGTCTTCTATTTGCTTCCCGTCAAGGTAACCGAATTGTTAGACTCACGAGATAAGCAAGAGCTTCCGGGTGACGAGTTGTGGATCGCCTATTCATTTGTGGATTTCAATTTCGACGACGCAAAACAGTTTTCCCCGGGCTCATCGTTCATATTTGACGGAAGTCCTGCTAATCGCATTTCAGAGCACAAGGGAATTCCTGTAGTCGGCGCCGATACATTACGAACCTTCTATATCACCGATGATGAAACCGTGCTCTCCTTCGGATTCGAGCCGGTGACAGACGAGCTTTCCGGCTACTCCTATGAGGAATTCAAGGGGCGAATAAAGGAAATCGCCGAAAAAAGCGGATGGCACGATAAGGAATAGGGTTTCCTGTGGGTCGGGGGCAAGCCCCCGACCCAGTGCTGGCTTACATTATTCATGAGAAAGCGAAAGGAATGCCGCTATGCATTGCAGCAAAAATTGGGTTTCTCAAACATATCTATATTGCAGTAAAGTTAATCTAAAATGCATATTTTGCACAGCCCTTCTTGCTCTGTGCCTCTGCTCCTGCGGGAACGAAAACATCACGGTAAAAACCGAACTCACGGACGGAGAAACCGTCGCAAAGGTTGAACTTTCCGAGGGGGAGCTGTTCTTCAAAGACCCTGTGTCTTTCTATAACGAACTGTCGGATGAAGAAATCAAGAAATCCGAGCCTAAGCTTTCGGACTACAAAAGGGACTTGCCTGTCTACGACTGTTATGACATTGAGGGCGCGAAAATCGTTGATAAAGACGAAGCTATGCGTCTTTTGAACATATACCCCGAAAATTGGGTAATCCCCGAAAGCTGCGGCAGCACGGCTCAGGAAGTTGATTTTTTAGAACCATACTTCTATTTGAATGAAGAGGGAAAATATGTGTTTGCCAATTTCACCATGTTCCGCTATTCATTCCGCGCTGACACTGAAGGACCTTTTATTAATTTGCAGATTTCTCCTGCGCCGATAAAATGGTCACAATCCAGCACATGGGAGTATCCGATGCCGGAAATCCGTTCTTTGCTTACGGAGTACGGCAAGCCGAATTCAAATATAGGCGATATGCCGCTCGCCGTCCGTTATGGCAAAAGCGTTTACGGCAATCCGGGAGATACATACTACAGAGCCTGCTTTGAGGCGGGAAACGCCGCCTATGAGGTTTTGGCGCAGGGCGTCACCCAGCGCGAGTTTATCGACCTGCTCATTTCGATTTACGCTTCCCCCCGCCCGGAAACGAGAAACTTTTTCGATGTAATTTTGCCGAACGCGGGAGACTGACACATAACTCACGAAGCCCTGCAAGCCCCGGTTTAAACGGCTTGCAGGGCTTTTTATACTAATATTCAATTAAAAGAAGAAACGGATATGCAAACAGGTTTCGCGTCAGGCGAGGCGGGCTTCGCAGAGCATAATGAATATATATGGTCAAGAAGCCCAACGAAGCATGGCACGAAACCTGCCGCATAGATTTTCTGATTTTAATTGAATATTAGTATTATTCCGTTGTACTTTTATTTTCTCTCCGTTCGTGCTATACTATACGCATCACCGAAACCACTACGGCAGCCGTCAGCCGAAAACATGGCGGACGCGCGTTTTATACGAGCAACGCGCTGAAAGGAGAAATATGCCTATCGTAACCTCTACCGAAATGTTCAAAAAAGCCTACGAGGGCGGCTACGCCATCGGAGCCTTCAACGTAAACAACATGGAAATCATCCAGGGCATCACCGAGGCCGCGGCGGAGACGAAAGCGCCCCTCATCCTTCAGGTTTCCGCGGGAGCGAGAAAATACGCAAAGCACGTTTACCTCATGAAGCTCATCGAGGCCGCCGTGGAGGACACGGGGCTTCCCATCTGCGTGCACCTCGACCACGGCGCGGATTTTGATGTCTGCAAATCCTGCATCGACGGCGGCTTCACCTCCGTTATGATAGACGGCTCCTCCCTCAGCTTCAAGGATAATATCGCCTTGACAAAGCGCGTCGTCGAATACGCGCACGACCACGGCGTCGTCGTAGAAGGCGAGCTCGGCAGGCTCGCGGGCGTGGAGGACGAGGTAAAGGTAAACGCCGCCGACTCCTCGTATACCGACCCCGACCAGGTTCAGGAATTTGTGAACGCGACGGGGGTGGACTCGCTCGCCATAGCCATCGGCACGAGCCACGGCGCGTATAAGTTCAAGCCCGGCACGAAGCCGCAGCTCCGTTTCGACATTCTCGAGGAGGTCTCGAAGCGTCTGCCCGGCTTCCCCATCGTGCTGCACGGCGCGTCCTCCGTTATCCCCGAGTACGTCGATATGATAAACAGCTACGGCGGCAATATGCCGGACGCTATCGGCATCCCCGAGGACATGCTCAGACAGGCCGCGAAGATGGCCGTCTGCAAGATAAACATAGACTCCGATCTCCGCCTCGCCATGACGGGCAGCATCAGAAAGAGCCTCGCGGAAAATCCTGCGGATTTCGACCCGAGAAGCTACCTCAAGGTGGGCAGAGAGAGCATAAAGAACATGGTCAAGCGCAAGATAGTAAACGTCCTCGGCTGCGATGGAAAGGCCTGAGACGCTCCTTGACGCGCTGAGGCGCTATGCGCCGACGGCGCTTCCCATGCACATGCCGGGGCATAAGCGCAACGCCGCGCTTTCCGGCGCGGGAGGCTATCTCGAAGCGCTCGGCGCGGCTCTGGACATAACGGAAATACACGGCTTTGACGACCTGCACGACGCTTCCGGCATCCTGAAGGACGCTATGGCGCGCGCCGCCGCCCTTTGGGGCAGCTCGCGCAGCTGGTTCTGCGTGAACGGCTCGACGGGCGCGCTCCTTGCCGCCGTCCGCGCCGCGCTCTATCCGGGCGACGAGGCGGTTTGCTCGCGCTGCTGCCACAGGTCGGTTTACAACGCGCTTGAGCTGCGCGGGATAAACGTACATTTTCTCTACCCCGAGCGCGAGCCCTTCACGGGGACTCAGTGCATCGTTACGCCCGAGGCCGTCGCCTCGGCGCTGGACGCGCACCCGAACGCCCGCGCCGTTATCCTCACGAGCCCGAGCTACGAGGGAGTTATCTGCGACGTTGAGGGCATCTGCCGCGTTTCTCACCAGCGCGGCGCAGCGGTGATAGTTGACGAAGCGCACGGGGCGCATCTCGGCTTCGGCGCGTTTCCGCGCGGCAGCGTTTCCTGCGGCGCGGATATAGTTGTTCAAAGCCTGCACAAGACGCTTCCCTGCCTCACGCAGACAGCAATAATCCACAAAAACGGCGTTTTGGTGGACGAAAGGCGCATCGAAAACGCGCTCGCCGTCTTTGAAACGAGTAGCCCATCGTATCTGCTCATGGCGGCTATCGACGGCTGCGTGGAGCTTATTTCGCGTGAGGGCGAGGCGATTTTTTCCCGCTGGCTCGGTGTGATAAGCGCGTTCCGCGAGAAAACGGCGTCGCTGAAACGCCTCAAAATCATGTCCGGCGAGGGCGCTTTCGCCTTCGACCCCTCCAAAATCGTCATCGGCACGCAAAACGCCGCGATCACCGGCGCGCTGCTCGCGCAAAGGCTGCGCGAGGAATTTTCCATAGAGCTTGAAATGGCCGCGCCGCAGTACGCCGTCGCCATGACGGGCGCGGGCGACACGGAGGAAACGCTTTCGTGCCTCGCCTCGGCGCTTTGCCGAATAGACGCGACGCTTGCCCCGTCGGAAGCGCTCCCGCTCCCCTGCCCCGACAAGGCGCAGCGCGTCTGCCTCCCCTTCGAGGCGGAAAAGGCGGACTCCGAGCCGGTGGAAGCGGCGTCCGCCGCCGGAAGAGTGAGCGCGGAGTACGTCTGGGCCTATCCCCCCGGCGTCCCGATAATCATACCCGGCGAGCGCGTACCCGAGGGCTTTTCCGAGCTTGCAAACGCCTATGAAGCCGCCGGAATACATTTAAAAAGCAGCTTCCGCGCCCTTCCCGATAAAATATATGTTCTAAAAACGCCGTTTTATCTTGACAACGGCGCTGAATAAGATAAAATAGTAATACTGATTATTACGCTATTTTCGCCGCGCGGGGCTTGCCCCTCGCACATAGAAAAGGAGATATTTATTATGACAAGAATCAACACCCTCAATACCCGCGATCTCAGAGGCAGCCTTGCTGACGGCGGCTGCGGCGAATGCCAGACCTCCTGCCAGTCCGCCTGCAAGACCTCCTGCGGCGTTGCCAACCAGCCCTGCGAGAACACCGGCAGAATAAAGACCCTCGCCACCCGTAACCTCAGAGGCAGCCTTGCTGACGGCGGCTGCGGCGAGTGCCAGACCTCCTGCCAGTCTGCCTGCAAGACCTCCTGCGGCGTCGCCAACCAGAAGTGCGAGCATTAATCCGTTAAATGCAGAACCGCCGGAAACACTCCGGCGGTTTTCTGTTGTTTTTTGTGAAGCCAATGTGGGCCGTGGGGCTTGCCCCCGGCATGGCAGTTGGGTTTTGTCTTATGTATAAAAGAAAGCAAGCAGCTCGGTAGGGAACGCTGTCCTCAGTGTTCCGCCCGCGCCATCGGCGCGGTGGTACAACACAACCATATTCGATTGCCGCAAAAAACCTACCGCCTGCACGCGAAACACCGCTCCCGGCGTTTCCTACTGCTTCAATCTCAAAGCTTTTGGGGGAACTATGATACACCAGTATAAGCTTAACGGCTACAACATCGTCATCGACGTATACAGCGGCTCCGTCCACTCGGTGGACGAGGTCGCCTACGATCTTATCGCCTCCTACAAGGAGCTTGACCGCGCTTCGCTTATCGCCTCCGTCATGGCAAAGCACCCGGAGCTTACGCGCGAGGAGGCCGAGGCCTGCTACGAGGACGTCCGCGCCCTCGAAAACGAGGGCCTGCTTTTCACCGAGGACGAATACGGCGATAAGGCCGCCGTCCTCAAGGAGAAGAACAGCGACATCAAGGCGCTGTGCCTCCACGTCGCCCATTCCTGCAACCTCAACTGCGAATACTGCTTCGCAAGCCAGGGCAAATACCACGGCGAACGCGCGCTCATGAGCTTCGAGGTCGGCAAACGCGCTCTCGATTTCCTCATCGAGCATTCCGGCACGCGCCGCAACCTTGAGGTAGACTTTTTCGGCGGCGAGCCGCTCATGAACTGGGAAACCGTAAAGCAGCTCGTGGCCTACGGCAGAAGCCGCGAGGCGGAGACGAACAAGCATTTCCGCTTCACGCTCACGACTAACGGCATACTTATCGACGACGATGTTATTGACTTCTGCAACAGGGAAATGCACAACGTCGTGCTCAGCCTCGACGGGCGGCGCGAGGTGCATGACCGCCTCCGCAAAAACATCGCCGGCGAGGGCAGCTACGATAAAATCGTGCCTAAGTTTCAAAAGCTCGTCGCCAGCCGCGGCGGCGAGGGCTATTACGTCCGCGGCACCTTCACGCACAATAATACGGACTTCACCGAGGATATTTTCCACATGGCGGAGCTCGGCTTTGACCAGCTCAGCATGGAACCCGTCGTCTGCTCGCCGGATGACCCCTACGCCCTCACGGAGGAGGATCTTCCCAAGCTTTTCGAGCAGTACGAAATTCTTGCCAAGGACATGCTGCGCCGCGAAAAGGAGGGCCATCCCATCACCTTCTACCATTATATGATAGACCTCCGGCACGGCCCCTGCATCTATAAGCGCATATCCGGCTGCGGCTCGGGCACCGAGTACCTTGCCGTCACCCCGCAGGGTGAGCTTTACCCCTGCCACCAGTTCGTCGGCGACGAAAAGTACCTCATGGGCAACATCTGGGACGGCGTAACGAACACCGCCCTGCGCGATAAATTCAAGCGCTGCAACGTATACGCCCGCCCCCAGTGCGCCGATTGCTGGGCTAAGCTCTACTGCTCCGGCGGCTGCGCGGCGAACGCTTACCACGCCGAGGGCGACATCACCGGCGTATACGAATACGGCTGCCGCCTTTTCAGGAAACGCATGGAGTGCGCCATCATGATGAAGGCGGCGGAGGCGGAGATGTAATCTCTGCTTCAAACGAGACCCGCTTCGCTGGGCTCTCGTTTGAAGGCGAGAAAGGGTCGGGACGTAATCGCCGCTTTTCCCCGTCACTCAAGCTTTATTTCCAGCTCGCGCAGGCGGACGCTGCTTTTGAATATCCGCACGAGATAGAGAGAGTTGCCCTGCAATGGGCCGAAGACGAAGCTCCCGTCCTCCGCCGTGAAGCAATAGGCGAGGATGGAATCGTCGCTTCCGTTTTCGCCCGCCCGCAGCAGGAGAACGAGCGCGTCGCTCACCGGCTTTTCCGCCGCGTCGAGGACGATGCCGCAGAGCGCGCTGCGGCAGTCCGCTTCTATGTGAACGGCGGTTTTTATCTGCTCTCCCTCTGCGGGTCTGAAGTAGAATTTTGCATATCCGCTCATAATTACCTCCGATATCTTCAAACGAGACCCGCTATGCCGGGGCTTCATTTCATTATATTTTAAACAATACCTCTTTGTGCGCTCGCAGAGCGGGCAAGGATGAAGGAGAGATACAATTTGGCTAAAGACAAAAAGGTTGAACAAATCACAGATATGGACGTTGACTTTGCCCAGTGGTTCACGGACATCGTGACGAAGGCGGAGCTCGTCGATTATTCCGGCGTTAAGGGGCTTTACATTCTGCGTCCCTACGGCTTCGCGCTCTGGGAGAACATTCAGGCCTTTCTGGACAAAAAATTCAAGGAACTGGGCCACGAGAACGTCTCCATGCCCATGCTCATCCCCGAAAGTCTGCTCCAGAAGGAGAAGGACCACGTCGAGGGCTTTGCGCCCGAATGCGCGTGGGTAACTGTAGGCGGCAGCGAGGAGCTTACCGAGCGCCTTTGCGTGCGCCCCACCTCCGAGACCCTGTTCTGCGACCATTGGAGCCACGTCGTCCACTCCTGGCGCGACCTGCCCAAGCTCTATAACCAGTGGTGCAGCGTCATGCGCTGGGAAAAGACCACCCGCCCCTTCCTGCGCGGGCGTGAATTTCTCTGGCAGGAGGGTCACACCCTCCACGCCACGGCGGAGGAGGCCGAGGCCGAGACGAAGCAGATGCTCGAGGTCTACGCCGACTGCTGCGAAAACTTCCTCGCCATGCCCGTTATCCGCGGCCGCAAGACCGACAAGGAGAAGTTCGCCGGCGCGGTGGACACCTACACCGTCGAGTGCATGATGCACGACCATAAGGCCCTCCAGAGCGGTACCTCCCACTATTTTGGCGACGGCTTCGCCAAGGCCTTTGACATAAGCTTTTCCAACAAGGAAAATAAGCTCTCCTACCCTCACCAGACCTCATGGGGCATGTCCACCCGCATCATCGGCGGCATAATCATGACCCACGGCGACAACAGCGGCCTCGTTCTGCCGCCGCGCGTCGCGCCCATACAGCTCGTCGTCATCCCCATCGCGGCGCACAAGCCGGGCGTTACGGAGAAGGCGCGCGAGCTCGCGGAGCTTCTCAAAAACGCCGGCATACGCGTAAAGACCGACGAGAGCGACAACAGCCCCGGCTGGAAATTCGCCGAGTATGAGATGAAGGGCGTGCCCATCCGCCTTGAGGTCGGCCCCAAGGACATCGAGAACTCCCAGTGCGTCCTCGTCCGCCGCGACAGCGGCGAAAAGCTCGCCGTTTCCTTCGATTCCCTCGCCGACACGGCGCTGCGCCTGCTCGACGATATTCACGACGGTATGTTCGCCAAGGCGCTCAAAAACCTTCAGGAGAACACCCACGTCGCCCATTCTCTTGAGGAGGCAAAGGCCATCCAGCAGGAAAAGGGCGGCTTTGTAAAGACCATGTGGTGCGGCGACCTTGACTGCGAAATGAAGATGAAGGACGAGGCGGGCATGAGCTCCCGCTGCCGCCCCTACAATCAGGAACAGCTTGACGACCATTGCGCCATATGCGGCAAAAAGGCCAAGGAAATGGTCATCTGGGGCGTCGCGTACTGATTTTGCAATTTTTTGGGAACATATTGAATACAAGAGCGTCATATTGGTAAACGGCACAATAAAAGCCGCTGTATCAAGGCAACGCCCCATAATTCATGGCGCCGCCATAAAAAGCAAACAAGGAGATACAAATTATGAAAAAGAGACTTCTTGCAGCTTCACTTCTTGCAGTTTTCCTTATCATAGCCCTTTCCGCCTGCGGAGACGGAGGCATCACTAACTTCACAGCCTCCTCAAAGGCGGATTCTAACGGCTACTATCCCTCAGAAAAAGCCGGTTACGGCTCCTATGTCGATTCCTATGACGATTACTATGACGAGGATTATTACGAAGGCGACTATTCCTATAACGAGCCGTCCTCGGCTTCCGCCTCAAATTACTCCGGCATGGTCGGCACCGCCGCGAGGACGGATCCGAACCCGAACAAAAAGATAATCTATACGGCGGACGCCTCGGTGGAAACCCTCCAATTCGAGGACACCGTTCAGGCCGTATACGATATGCTCGATAAGTTCGGCGCGTATATCCAGAGTTCATCCATTTCGGGTGCCGATTACGTTACCGAGTATTACGAAAGATTCCCATATCGCAAGGCATATTTCTCCATCCGCGTCCCCAAGGAGCAGTATACCGCCATGTCCGCCGACCTTGAAACTCTCGGCAACCTTGTCTCCTATTCCAGCAACAGCAGCGACATAAGCGCAAAATATACCGACACGGAGACCCGCCTCGCCGCAAGCAAGGCGGAGCATGACCGCCTCCTTGAGATGATGGAAGCGGCTGAAACGGTTGACGAAATGATAACCGTCGAGCAAAGACTTTCCGAGGTCGAGTATTATATAGACTCTCTCACGGGGACCCTGCGCGAGTGGCAGGATGAAGTCGATTATTCGACGATAAACCTCTCCATAAGCGAGGTTCAGGAGCTCACGCCGGTTCCTGAAACGCCGCCCATAACCTTCTGGGAAAGACTTGTTACCGCCGTTGAGGATTCCTGTGAGTGGCTCGTTGATGCGCTTCAGGACATCGCGATATTCATCGTCGCGGCGATACCCATTCTTATCATCCCGGCTGTTATAGTCGTCGTGATAATCGTTATCGTAAAGCTCGCGAGCAGGAAAAAGCGCGCGAAGATCGCCGCAGCCTACGCCGCGCGCAAGGCCCTTGAGGAAAAGGACGCGGCAAAGCCCGAGGGCGGCTCCGAAACTAAGCCCGAGGACGAAAAACGCTGACGCTGTGCTTTAACGGCACATCCGGGCAAATAAGTGTTTACAGTTATTTAAAATTTGAAAGCTTGCACAGGGCGCACTTAGAGGGTATAATAACCACATACACATAGTAGTTATTATGCTGTATAAGCGGCACCCTGTGCTTTTTCATTGCGCCGTGCGGCTTTTTTCGTGCATTTCGTTTTCTAAGGAAGTGTTACCGTGAACTGGTTCAGACGGTTTATGCAGGGGCGTTACGGCCCCGATTCGCTATCGCTCGTCATGCTGGTAGCCGCGCTTATCATTAACGCCGTGGCGAATTTTACCCATCTGCTTGTTCTCTCCGTTATCGCCTTGGCGCTTTTGGCGCTCGCCTTCTTCCGCATGCTTTCAAGGGACTATAACCGCAGATATTCCGAGAACCAAAAGCTTCTCGGCCTTTGCTACAGAGTCCGCAACAGCTTTTTCCGCCAGAAGGATAAGCTCGCGCAGAGTAAGGATTACCGCTTCTTCAAATGCCCGAGCTGCAAGAATAACCTCCGCGTTCCGCGCGGCAAAGGCAGAGTTTACGTCACCTGCCCCCGCTGCGGAGAGAGATTCATGAAGAAAACCTGATTAAATTTATGTTGTTCCCTGTGTCAATGCTTAGGGCAGAACAAAAGACCGATATTATGTATCAGAGGGTGTAGCGAGTTTCATTTCGCTGCACCCTCTTTTTGACGCATCGCAAGCGCACGGCGCAGGCTCTGCGGTTTCCTTATAAATCTATCATTTCAAATTTCTTCTGAGAATTCTTGCAGGATATCACCGTGGCCGCTGCATAAATTACGGCGGCGCAGCCAAGGGCAACGAACTGGATGCCGAGCCTTTCACCCGTGGTGGTATTCAGGAATTTTAAGCCCGGGAAGAAGTGCAGCGCCTCCGCGATTACAATTATCAAGAGCGTTGCTATGCCGTAGCGCAGGAACGGAAACCCTATTTTGTACGCCGTTTTGAAGAAGCCACCAACGAAAACCACGTTGAAGGCGGCGAAAATAATGAGTTCAAAGGCGAGGAAAACCGGGGAGGGGTTCATCAGCGCGTTTCCGACGTAAGGCCCCGCCTGTGAAAACACCGTCATGCGAAGAAACGTGAGCGCCGCGCAGAGGACGAAGCCCGCAAGCTGAATAACGCAAGTGAAGGCGTATTTTGCCCTGACGAAGCCGCGCTTTTCCACCGGCAGGAGGACCGTATACAGCGTGTCATTAGCCTCTCGCGCGTTCTGGAAGGAATGGAACACGCCGAAGCAGATAAAAAACGCCCCTATAAGTATCGGATAACCGGGCAGCAGCGTCATGAAGGCGGCTGCGAGGAAAACGTAAGACAGCGGCGATGCCGCGAGCCGGAATTCTTTAATCAGCAAGCTTTTCATAAAGCGACTCCTTTTCATAATGAACCATGACGTCCTCCAGCGTATCGCCGTTGCCCGCCTGCGCGTTTTCGCTGAGGAAATCGGCCAGCGGCATCGAGGAAACAAGCTTACCGTTCTTGATATAGCTTATATCGTCGGCGCAGTTTTCAAGGTCGGTGGTGATGTGGGTGGAGAAGAGTATGCTCACGCCCCCGTCGCGCAGAAAGCGGAAGGTTTCGAGAAGCTCCGCGCGGGAAACGGGGTCAAGCCCGCTGGTGGGCTCATCGAGGATAAGAAGCCTTGCGCGGTGGGAAAGCGCGAGGGTGAGGCTGAATTTTACGCGCATACCTTCGGATAGCTGCATTGGCGTCTTTTCCTCGTCGAGCGAAAATGCGTTGAGGTATTTGCGGTAAGCCGCTTCGTCCCAGTTCGGGTAAAATATGCGCGTCACGCTCACAATGTCGCGCAGCTTTTTGCGGCGGTAATAGTCCACCGCGCCGCCCGCGTAGCCGATTTGCTGCTTAATCTCGTTTTCCTGCTCAGGCATGCTCATGCCGAGGATTTTTATCTCGCCGGCCGTAGGGTGAACGAGATTGAATATGGATTTCAGCGTCGTCGTCTTGCCGGCACCGTTGCGCCCGATGAGGCCCATAATGCGCCCCTCGTCAAGCGAAAAACTCACGCCGTCCAGCAGGAATGCCGGGTAACGCTTCATGAGCCCCTGTATTTCCAGAACCTTCATTCTCATCCCTCCTCCGCTTCGCCGACAGCGCCGAAAATATTGCTGTAAATCGTCGTGAACGTGGATTTCGGCGGGATGGCGATGCCGCGTTTTTCATCCCCGAGCAGGAGCAGCGTGTCGCCGGGCTGAATGTCGAAGACCTCGCGTGCCTCTTTGGGTATGACGATTTGGCCCTTCGTGCCTACGGTGACGCTCCAGGCGTATTTTCCGTTTGGTGTTTCCAAGTTCGATCACTCCAAAAAGTATGATTTGTTATACAAAACATACCACATTCCGCGAGAACTGTCAATAGGGCGAGGTTAATTTTCTGGTGCTGCGAACTTCGGGTAACCTCTCAGACACGGGCTTTGCCCGCATCAGCTCCCCTGAAAGGGGAGCTGGCGCTAAGCGCCTGAGAGGTCGCCTTTTCGCGCCATAGGCGCGACGGAACGCCGGGAACGGCGTTCCCTACCGAACTGCGGGCAATGTCCGTTACTGCGTAGGGGACGGCCCCTGGACGTCCCGCCGCCATATCAACCGCAATAAAAATCACCGCACGGGGAGCTTTCCCATGCGGTGATTCTTCATTACGCCATACCCTTGGTTTTACCCTCAGAGCTCTTGGTCTTATTCCCGGACTCCTTCGGCGCAGGCGACTCCTTGCCGTCCATTATATCCTCGATGACGCCGCCCTCCAGGATGCCGCCCTCGGGGGACGGGCTGAGCTCGGGCGAGGGGCTGAGCGTCGGCGTCGGAGTAGGAGTAGGCGTCGGGCTCGGCCTCGGGCTTTCCGTTGCCTTCGGCGGAACGGTGTCCTTAATGCCGTCCTTGTCCGACATGCCCGCGCAGCCGCAGAAGGACGAAAGAAGCATGGCGATGGACGCAAAAATCAATACGGTTCTTTTCATTACCGGCCTCCGAATTACGCGCAGTAAACGCGATTTTTGGCGCCGCCCGGTATATCTGCCGTGCGGCGTTTCCCGGTATATTATAACCGATTTGCCGAAGATTATTCCTCCCGCCTGCAGCCCTTTTGCCGCTTGCGCTGCTCGATTTTAACGCTGGACATGATGTCCCCGAGCTCGGAGCGGTATTTCTCCGATTGGTGAACGGCGAAGGCGTCCTTATCTATGGGAATGCCCTTTGCATCCATGTGGCGGATGCTCCAGATATACAGCTCGTCGAGAATGGGGATAAGTTTTTCGCCGTCCTCGGTCAGGATATAGTCGGTCGAGGGCGGGTAATCGTTTCCGTTTACAATGCGCTCCACGAGCCCGTCGCGGATAAGCTCCTTCAGCTGCTGGCTGAGAACCTTTTCCGAAAGAGGCAGGACCTTCAGCGTTTGATTAAAATGAATGGAACCGTAGGTGTGTATTTCGTGCAGTATGGTCATCTTCCATCTGCCGCCTATGCAGTGCAGCGCGTAATGATAGGGGTTAGCCGGCTGCGTAAGGTCGGTCTTTATCATTTTGACTGAATTCCTCCTCTTCTGAATATCTAAACTATTAGTATTTTACCACAAAAAACTAAAAATTCAAGGTACCGGGAATTCAAGTATCCATACATTATATATAAAATGCCCTTGTATACGTCGTTCTATTCTTTTAAAAATCCGGCATGATTTGTTGCCGCTCCAATACTTACCAGATGGTAATTAACTGTGAAACAAGTGCGTAATTGTATGAAACATAATTTTAATCTATAATATTTTTACAGAATTTGCATTGTGCGCGCCCGCCTGAATCGGGCGCGGAGAGTATATTAGTATAAATTCAGGAGGTGTTTTTTATGATAAAACGCAGCTACAAGGATCTGGAGCCCTATTTCCCGCCGGGACATTTCGGCGTGACCTGCAAGCGTTATCACGGCAAGGACGAGACAGGCGCGGAGAAGTTCTGGATAGGCATTTCGGAGTTCGAGCCGGGCGGCGGCGCGGACTGGGCCTATGAAGATAACCCGCTCGAAAAAGTGTACTTCATCCTTGAGGGCGAGATGACCGTAACGGATAAGGACGGCAAAAAGTACGTCATGGGGCCGATGGAGTCCATCAGCTTCCCGCCGAACGAGGGGCGCGGCCTTAAAAACGAATCGGACAAGCCGGCAAAAATGCTGGTTATCATAAATTACCCTGATAAATAAGGAGGCAGATTAGCATGGTCAAAGTAGAAAAAAGCTTCGTGCAGAATATGTTTTCCGTCGAAAACAAGGTCGCCGTCGTTACGGGCGCTACGGGCGCTCTCGGGCGCGTTCTCGCGAAGGCTTACGGTTACGCGGGCGCGAAGGTTTTCATGACGGCGCGCAACGAGGCAAAGCTTGCCGAACTTGAGAAGGAATTCAAGGCCGAGGGCATCGACTGCGCCTATTTCGTAGCCGACCCCGCCGACGAGAAGGCCGTCCAGTTCATGGTGAAGGCCTGTGTGGAAAAATACGGCGAAGTGAACATCCTCGCCGTCTGCCACGGCTATAACAAGCCGCAGCCCATCCTCGAGCAGAGCGTCGAGGACTGGCAGAAGATAATGGACGCGGACTGCAAGAGCGTTTACATCGTGCTCAAATACGTCGCCCAGCAGATGGTTGACCAGGGCAAGGGCGGGAAGATGGTCGTCGTCACCTCGCAGCGCTCAAAGCGCGGCATGGCGGGCTATACCGGCTACTGCACTAGCAAGGGCGGCGCAGACCTCATGGTTTCCTCTCTCGCCTGCGAGCTGAGCGCGAAGTACGCCATTAACGTAAATTCCCTCTGCCCGACGGTTTTCCGCAGCGAGCTTACCGAGTGGATGTTCGACCCCGAGTCCGCCGTGTATCAGAATTTCCTCAAGCGCGAGCCGATAGGCCGCCTCGCCGAGCCCTCAGATTTCGTGGGCTACGCGCTGTTTCTGTCCTCCGACGCTTCCAATTATATCACCGGCGCTAACTGCGACTGCTCCGGCGGTTATCTCACCTGCTGATATTTTTAATATATAAGGAGAAATTAAATCATGGGAAATAAAGTATTCGTTGACCTCACTCATCCCTTCGGCGCGGAAATTCCCCGCTGGCCGTATTTCGATAAGCCCGTCATCGACAACCAGCACACGATGGCGAAGGGCGGCGTCCTCACCCAGAAGGTCACCTGCACCATGCACACCGGTACGCATTGCGACGCGCCCCGCCACGTTATGGAGTATGAATTCGACGGACGCCGCGCGCGCTATACGCACGAGATGCCCGTAGACGCCTACACGGGCGAGGCTGTCGTCCTCAAAATAGACATCGAGCCCTGGGGCCTTATCACGGATAAGCACCTCGAGGCTGCCTGCAAGGCCTGCGGCGTGAAGCCCAGCCAGCTCAAGGGCAAGGTCGTCTGCCTCAACACGGGTATGCACCGCCTTTTTGACGACTCGAAGGCCTATTACCACTATGCCGCCGGAACGGGCGTCGAGGCCGGTAAATGGTTCGTAAAGCAGGGCGTAAAGTGCGTCGCGATGGACAGTCAGGCCCTCGACCACCCCCTCCATACCGCCATGGGCAACAACGGCATGACCCGCATGAACCTTCTCGGCGCGACGGGCAAGCCCATCACCGAGGAGTATAAGGAGCTTTTCGGCGAGGAAGCCTACGCGAAGTTCGATAAATTCGAGTATATCCGCATCTTCGGCCAAAAGGCTTACGATGAGCTTTACGGCGACCTTGAAAACATCGGCGTCTGGGGCACATGGGAGCCCTGCCACAAGGAAATGCTCGGCCACGGCATCGTCGGCGTAGAAAACCTCGGCGGCGACCTCGACAAGATCCCCGCCGGAACCTGGTTCAATTTCTTCTGCTTCCCGCTGCGCTGGTGGATGGGCGACGGCTCCATGGCCCGCTGCGTCGCGCAGATCGATGAGGACCTTATCGACAAGACTGTTCCCGACCGCGAGTATGATTACGGCGGAACCGGCTACGGCACGCCCGAGCACGGCGGCAGCTCCGGCCTTGAATACATGCAGAAGCTGTTTTCCCGCAAGAAATAGGAGCGCAGGCAATGGCAAAGAAAACTATCATAACCGTCGCGACGACGGGCGCATGGCCGAAGAAGGAGAATAACCCGAACGTACCCATGACGCCGAGCGAGATAGCCAACGACGTATACGCCTGCTGGAAGGCGGGCGCCGCCGTGGCGCACCTGCATATGAGGGACGACGAGGGCAACGGCACCATGTCCGCGGCGAAATTCCGCGAGACGGTGAAGTTCATCCGCGAGCGCTACCCAGATTGTGACGTTATCCTGAACCTCACCACCTCCGGCGACCTGAACGCCACGGACGAAACGCGCCAGCTCCACCTTGAAGAGCTGCGCCCGGAGATGGCGTCCTATGACTGCGGCTCCATGAACTGGATGAACAGCGGGCTTTTCATAAACAGCCCCAAGTTTCTCACCGAGCTCGGCGAGAACATGCAGAAATGGGGCGTAAAGCCGGAGATAGAGGCCTTCGACCCCGGCATGATAGGCAACGCCGCGTATTATCTGAAAAAGGGCGTATTGAAGGCGCCGCTTCACTTCCAGTTCTGCATGGGCTGCGCAAACGGCATCGCCGGCAGCCTCAAAAACCTCGTTTTCATGAAGGAAACGATGGATAGCCTCTGCCCCGGCTCCACATGGAGCTGCTTCGGCGTGGGTCACAGCGCGATGGAGATGCTTTACGGCGCGGTCGCCCTCGGCGGACACGTGCGCGTGGGCATGGAGGATAACGTCATGTACGCCAAGGGGCAGCTTGCGGAAAGCAACGTCCAGTTCGTAGAGCGCGCCGCGCGCGTTATCCGCGAGTTTGGCAATGAAGTCGCTTCTCCCGATGAGGCGCGCGAGATTCTCGGGCTCACGAAATGAGCTGGGGCGCGTGTTTCATGTATTATCACTGCCCGGAATGCGGCAAAAAGTTTAAATACGCTCTGGATATGCTGAGCGTATTCGGGGCCGGTTTCGGGCGCTGCCCGGAGTGCGGCGCAGAGGGCGTTCTTGAAAAGGACGGCGCACGCACCCCGGACGACAGTGATTATTTCGAGGTGGAGGAATAGACCGGAAAGGACGCTTAACTTGAAAAAATTCGATGAAATTAAGAATATTCTCATAGTCGGCGGCGGAATGATGGGGAAGAATATCGCCTTCGTAATGACGGAAAATCCCCGCCTCAATGTCGCCGTCTACGACCCGTTTCTCAAGGAAATAAAGGACGGAATGCGCGCAAATCTCCGCGAGCTTGCAGAGCACGGCGTTATTTCAGAGGCTGAGATCGAGGCGCGCCTGACAAGGGTCGGGTTTACGGCTGATATTGATTCCGCGCTCGTTAAGGACGCCGACCTTGTTATCGAGGCCGTGTTTGAGGATATGGAAATAAAGCGCAAAACCTTCGCGCAGCTTGAAGAACGCTGCCGCGAGGACGCTTATTTCTGCACGAATTCCTCCGTTATGAGCCCCAGCGCCATAAGCGCGGAGCTTAAACATCGCGGAAGGTTCGTCGGAACGCATTTCTGGAACCCGGCGCACCTTATCCCGCTCGTCGAGGTCATTAAATCCGACGCGACAGCGGACGGAGTCGCCGAGACGGTGATGGAGCTTCTCGCAAGCGCGGGGAAAAAGCCCTGCCTCTGCAAAAAGGACGTTCCCGGCTTTATCGCAAACCGCTTGCAGCATGCCCTTTGGCGCGAAGCTATCTACATCGTCGAGCAGGGCATTGCCGACGCGGAAACCGTTGACACGGCAATAAAAAATTCCTTCGGACTGCGCCTGCCGCAGCTTTCCGCGCTGGAAAACTCGGACATGGTGGGCACGCAGCTTACGTGGAACATCCATTCCTACGTCCTTCCCGCGCTGTGCGACAGCCACGAGCCGTCGCCGCTGCTCAAAAAGATGCTCGACGAGGGTAAACTCGGCTTCAAGTCCGGCTCCGGCTTCTATGACTGGACGCCCGAGAGCGCGGCGAAGTGTTCTTCAGACCTGAACAAATATCTCATAAAAATGCTCTACGGGAAATGAATTTCCCGGGCCATAACGCAGGACAAGGGCGCGCTGCAATAGTTTTTTGCAGCGCGCCCGATTTTTATTGCAGGGCAATGGGGTACATGATTGCAATGGCGGTAAACGGCTCATCCGTCGCCTTCCCCGGGGGAATGCAAAACAGAGGCGGCATTGTCAACTCATTCATCAGCGGCGCGGGTCCGTTTCCTCCGCGCGGCAGGTGGAATCGGCGTCATTAAAAAACTCGCAGACCTCGCAATATTCCGGCTCCTCGATAAGCGAGGTGGCGCAGCGCTCAAACCGGGCGCAAAAGCCCTCCGGCGATACTTTCGGGTACTCTTTTTCTTCCATTTTTTGTGCTCCCTTCGGCGGGCGGCTCGCAGAGGCCGCGTCAATACTGCTATGAATTGTAAAGCACAGCGCGGCATAAGTCAACAAAAAAACACGCCGCAGACTAAGCACAGCCTGCGGCGCGTAAAGTTTACATAAAGCTTATACTCTATGCTCGGCGCGAACGATGATGTCGTTTTGCATCTCGGGGGTCATATCTACGAAATACGCGGAGAAGCCTGCGATACGAACGACGAGATTGTGGTATTTCTCGGGGTTTTCCTGCGCCTTGCGGAGCGTCGCGGCGTCAACGACGTTGTACTGGATCTCCATGCCGCCCTGCTCAAAGTAGGTCTTCGTCATGTCCTCAAGCTTGGTCACGCCGTCGTCCGCCTTGAGGGAGGTCGGGTGAATCTTGAGGTTCAGCGCCATGCCGTCCATGAAGTGGCCGTGCTCAAACTTCGTGGCGGAGTTGAAAACGGCGGTGGGGCCGCAAACATCGCGTCCCTGGCAGGGGCTGGAGGCGTCGGCAATCGGGTCGCCCGTCTTGCGTCCGTCCGGCGTCGCCCATGTTATCTCGCCCTGAACGACGTGGTCGGCCGCGCCGAAGGTGCCGCACTTATAGGTCTTGCAGCGGCAGGTGGAGAAGGCGCGGGTGATGTTGTAATACAGATCCATCACATAGGTCATTTCCTCGTCGGCATAGGGGTCGTTATTGCCGTAATGCGGGACCTGACTCTGCACGCGCTGGCGCAGCTCCTCGTGGCCCTCCCAGTTATCAAGGATGGCCTGCAGGAATTCCTTGCCCGTGGCAATCTTCTTATCAAAGACGATATACTTTATCGCGGTGAGGGAATCGGCCGTCGTGGCAAGGCCGGTGGCGGTTCCGCCGTAGCTGTTATACTTCGCGCCGCCCTCGGAAACGTCCTTGCCGGACTCCATGCAGCCCTCTGTGGAGATGGAGAGGTTCGGGAACGGGAACAGGCGCGGATACTCATGCTCGGTGAGGTTATTGAGGGAAGCGGACCATGTGAGCATCCACTTACATATCTTCTCGAACGCCGCGCGGACATCGTCCATGCTCTTCATATCGGAAAGATAGCCGGAGCGGACCTTTTCGGGGCACTGAGCGCCGTTTATCGGGTTAATGCCGTTATTTATCGCCATTACGAGCGCGATGGCCCAGAATATGCCGTTATGGCCCATCGCGGAGCCGTTCGGCGCGGGATAATCGTTGCCGAAGCCGGTTATCTCCTGGCAGCCGATGAAGGCGAAGTTGCGCGCGTCCTCAAGCGAGAAGCCGAGCTCCGACATGACGGCGGGGATGATTACCTCGTCGTTCTGCAGCAGAGGCAGGCCGCCGACGCGGCAGGCTGCGGCGATAGCGCAGTCCCACATTTCCTTGGGCGTATTCTTCGTAACGCGCAGGGAGATGGTCGGGTCGTGCAAATCAAGACGCGCCATAGTTTCGAGAACCATGTAGGACACGGGGTTCACCGCATCCTCGCCCGTTACGGGGTCGGTTCCGCCTATGGTCGTGTGCTGGAAGGAGTTGCCTATTCCGGCGGTCTGCGCGGTTTTGCCGAAGCCGCCGCCGTAGAAGGTGTTTATCTTGAGGAAGAAGCCGTCAACAAGCTCCTGCGCCTCGTCGAGCGTTATGCGGCCCGCATCGAGGTCAGCCTTGAGGAACGGCCATGTATACTGGTCGAAACGGCCCATGCTGATAACGCCGGGGTCGTTCTCCGCCTTTAGGAAAACGTCGTACATAAGCGCCATCTGGCAGGCTTCCCAGAAGGTGCGCGGCGTCTCGGTGGCGATCCAGTCGAGGCTTTCGGCGCGGCTTTCGTACTCGGCCTTCTTCGCCGGGTCGGTTGCCTTCGCGGCGAGCTCGCGCGCAAGGTCGGCGTAGCGGCGGGTGAGGGTGATAGCGCCGTCGCAGGCAACGGTTGCGGCCTTGTAGAACATGTACTTGCCGATATCGTCGCCCATGATGTTGCCCTCATGCTCATCCAGCCAGTCCTGCGCGCGCTTGCGGATGGCGCCGTAGCCCTGCTTGATGATGTTCTGATAGCCGGGGGTAAGATGTCCTGGCGGGAGGTAGATGGGCCAGCCGCCTATTTTTCCGGAGGGATTTGCCTGCAGCGCAAAAAGCTCCTGGACGCCGTCGGGCAGCCAGTCGGGCGCGCCGAAGCCGCCCTCGATCTGCATCCTTTCCTTCGCTATCCCGCGCAGCTCCTTAAGGTCTTCGGGAGAAATAGCCATTCTCTGGTGAGAATAGAAGGGGTCGTCGTCCGGGGCGTGATGGAGGCCGTCTGCCTCGATGGGCCATGTGTTTTCAATGTCGACACTCAGCCACATTATACCGGCTCCGCCGGTGTTCGCGGCGCCCCAGCCCTTGTTGCCCATGCCGCCGAAGAAATATTCGTCTTCATGGAGGTTAAGGGGCATCCGCTCGAGAACGTAAAGCGAGATATAGGGCTTTTGCAGCATCGGCGGGTACTTTATGTACTTTTTAAGCGCCTCAAGCTGCAAACGCGCCTTCTCTGCGTCAGCGACCATGACTCTGTCACGGACAGCGTCGCGGAGCCTCGCGACACGCTCTGTATAGGGTTTGAACTTATACACAGCTTATCTCCTTTCTTTTTTCGGTAAACGCCTCGAATTATGCGGCGCAGTTCCGGCCCGCCGGCAATCCGCCGGACCGTCCCACCTCAGTCTTTCGGGCAAAGTGACCAAAACATGTAATATGTGTATGGATTTATTATAGCACATTGTTTTTAGTATGTGAAGAGATAAGCACGATAGTTTTGGGCAAGATATTCTTATATATCGCCTACCGAGGGTATTAGATTTATAGAGGCAGCTCAATCGCGGGCAAAGCGTATGTCGATTTCACCGGTGGATGTCGTTATTTCGCATCTTCCGCCGGTTATCGAGTCGGGAACGCTTATGGAGCCGGTGGAAGTTCTGGTTATGAATACCTTCTCCGAGCGGAGCGTTCCCGTAACGTCGCCCGTGGAGGTTTTCACGCGGATTTCGCCCGCGTCGCAGGAGTCGAAACTTACGTCGCCGGTGCTTCTCTCGATGCTGAAGCCATCGGAGGCGACGACGTTTTTAAGCATGATGCTGCCGGTGCTGCCGTCCGACCGGAGCTCTGAGCAGCTAAGATCCTCGAGATTCGCGCGCCCGGTGCTTACACTAACCGATACGGTGCCCTCGCAGTTTATCCCGCTCGCGCTTACTCTGCCGGTATCGACGGAAAGGCTCAGGTTCTGCGCGCTCAGCTTGCTCGCGGTGACGCTTCCCGTCGTCGCTTTGGCGCTGATGTCTCCGTTCGCGGAGGCCTCGCAGATGACGTCGCCCGTGCTCGTTTCTATGCTCACGGCGCCAAAGGAGAAATCGCCCGGGATCTCAACGTCCCCCGTACGCCCGTCTATTTTCAGGCTTTCGTACCGTTCCTCCGGGAGGTAAAGCGTCAAGCTGAGATCCTTATTGAAGGTGCCCGCCTGCTCATACCACTCTCGCTTGTCCCTGGCAATTATGCAGAGCGTAGCGTCCTCGACGTATACGTCATAACTGAGTTTATCGCGCTCCTCGCATACGGCGCTTGCCTTGCCGTCCTGCGAGAGTTTCAGGAATATATCGGTTTCCTTACCGTTTATCTCGATATTATCGAAGGTCTCGCTGATTGCGTAGACCTTTGTTTCGTATTTCTCCGCGCTAAGCCCAGTGAACCTGAAACCGGAGGCGGCGAACGCGCCAAAAAAAAATGCCAGGCCCACTACAATCAACAGCGAGGCGATTATTGTAAGACTCCTTTTCATCTGTCATTCTCCTTATTTCTGATAAATCGTGCTTTCATGCCCAGCGCAGCCTTTTTTGTGAGCTTCAGAAGCCCCTTCGCCGCCTTAATGCAGCCGAAGAACAGAAAATACGACACGCCCGCGCAGAAAAGCGCCAGTCCCAAGGCTGCGGCTGCCGCGAGGACGCTCCCCTTTGCCAGCGCGACCACCGCCGCGACGAATTCGCCGATGACGCTCGCCAAAAAAGCAAGCTCCACTGCGAAAATCGTCACAATAAGCGCCCAAACGACGACGTAGAGCGCCAAAAGCACAGCACCCGCCGCGACAAGCAGCGGAAACCACAAGGGGAAGCCCAGAACTAAGAGCACAATTTCCCACGCTCGCAGCGCGCGCTTCGATGAGACTTTTTCGAGAACGAGCTTCGTAAACGGCGTATCTGCTATTATCTGTGAGACTATTTCACCTACGGGCCCAAGCCCGGCAACGGCCTCGGCTTCACTTAGGCCCTCCTCAATGCGGTCGTCTATTATCTCGGCATAGAACGAAACACGCTCGTCTATATCGTCTCGCGGGAGCCCTGCAAGTCCGCTTCTCAGTTCAGCCAGAAATTCTTCCTTATTCATTGCCATCCTCCTTGACTACGAATTGATAGATGGAAATTACTGCCTTCCATTCGGTTTTGAATTCCTCTATCCGTCCAAGGCCCTGCCCGGTGATGTGATAGTATTTTCGCAGGCGCCCGTCATGCTCCGCAGTCCTCACCGTGAGCATTTTTGCGGCTTCGAGGCGTTTGAGTATTGTGTACAGCGTAGATTCCGAAAGCTCAACGTATGGCTTTAAATCTTTGATTATCTTGTAGCCGTAGGAATCCTCCTTGCGTATCGCGGCGAGAACACATACGTCCAGCAGTCCGCGTTTTAGTTGGTTGTCCATGCCATACCTCCTTTCGCGCAATACATCATAACGCGAAGTATATCGTGTTGTCAAGTATTTTTTGCAAACCCATAGCGAAGATTTTGAAGTAATGCTACAGTCCGGAGGATGTATAAACAAAAAACGTGGGCTTTGCGTAAAGCAAAGCCCACCTGATTCATTTCATATTAAACTATTCGTGAACACGATTATTCAAGCTGTGTAATTTCAGTCGCCGTTCTTGAGCTCGAATTTCGAGATGAGGTCCTTGAGCATGGTCGCCTGGGCGGAAAGCTCACCGCTCGAACCGGCGCTGTTTTCCGCGGTGAGAGCGGTCGTCTGTACGACGGTGGAAATCTGATCAATTGCAATGTTTATCTGACCGATAGCGGTCGCTTCTTCCCTGGACGCCTGTGCTATTTCCTCAAGGAGGCTTACGGCGCTCTGCGTCGCCTCCGCGCTCTCTTCAAGAGAGGCGGCGGTGTTTCCGGCGATCTTCGTACCGTTGGAAACGGAGGTGAGCGTGCTGGTGATAAGGTCCGTCGTGTCTCTGGCGGCCTCGGAGGTCTTCTCAGCGAGCTTACGGACTTCCTCGGCAACTATGGCAAAGCTCTTGCCGGCAGTACCTGCGCGGGAGGCTTCGACGGCGGCGTTGAAGGCGAGGATATTTGTCTGGAACGCAATGTCCTCGATAACGTTGATTATCTTGGAAATCTCGGAGGACTGCTTGTTTATCTGGTCCATTGCGTTCATCATTTCTTCCATCTGGCGGTTGCTGAGGCTTATCTCGTCGCCCGCACGTCTTGCACTCTCATGAGCCGTCTTCGCATTCTCGGCAGTCTTCTGGACCTGATCGTTTACCGAGTTGATGGTCGCGGAAAGCTCTTCGACGGAGTTGGCCTGAACTGTAGCACCCTGAGAAAGCTCCTGAGCGGCGCTGGCAAGGTTCTCCGCATCGCCGCGGACCTTATTGGAAGAAAGATTGAACTGTTCAAAGGTAGAGTTAAGCTTATCAAGGAGGTCGTTAAACGAGGACTTGAGCTTTGCAAACTGGCCTGTATACTCAAGCTGAAGCTCCATAGAGAGCTTACCGTCCGCAATCGCTCCGAGAGAATGAGCGACCTCGTCTATATAAGCCTGATAATTCTGGAGCTGGAGTATCGTGAGCTTAAAGGCCTCGGCAAGCTGGCCAACCTCGTCCTTTGACTGGACGTCCAGCGCAACGTCCAACTGGCCTTCCGCTATTTTCTTAGCGACACCTGTAATGTTCTCTATCGGGCGGGTAATACCCTTAGAGATTATGATGCTCAGGATAGCGATGACTATGAGCATGACGACGAGGACTATAATGCTCGCAGTAAGAGCTTTGGTAAGGCCTGAGGTATAAGTAGCGTTTACCTGAGAAATCGGCATACCGACGAAGTAAATGCCTATGATGTTGCCGTTAGGGTCGTACATCGGGGCATAACCCGTCATGTAATCGGTTCCGAGGATCTTTGCCTCGCCGAAATAAGACTGCCCTGCCATAATCGCCTTATACGCAGCGCCCGTCTGATCAAGCTCCGTACCGACGACGCGGCCGTTAGAGTCCTGAATGGTGGTGATAACTCTGATGAAGGAGCTTCCGGCTTTCTTGAAAACGGTAGCGACGACGCCCATACGATCGGAGAAGGCATCTATGTAATCAAAGTTTTCATCAATGCTGGCGCCGTTTTTATCAACGAGAGAGTTATCGCTCAAGGTAATACCGCCGTACTTATCGTCGAGATATTCTGCAAGCATGTTGTTGCAGCCGGTGAGCCTCTCTATGGAAAGGTCGTCGATAATATCCCTTGTCACGCTGAAGCTTCTGTTCAGGCAAATGACTGTAGAAACGATAGCAGTTACAACGACGAATATAAGGATGATAACGGTAAGCTTAGTTTTTAAGCTTTTCATCTTAATTCCTCCTTATTTGTTATAACAAAGGGTGAAATTATTAATTTGTCATGTAGATTATACTATAAATATCGCCTAAATGTATACATTTCTTTAGCCATTTCGATGATTTCGGAAGATAGCATATTTTTCTATGTTAATTTTGTTCGTAATACACAAAATGATACAGGCATTGCATTCGCAATGCCTGTATCAGACTATATGGTTGGAATATTAAACGTCCTAAATACCGATAGTATCCGAAGAAAGATTACATAAGGGGTTCGAGGCCGAGAACCGGGTGATTCTTCTGGGTGAGGTAATCGTAAAGCTCCGTTGCGTCCTCGGTAACGGTCTCGTCGCCGATCATGTCGGTAAAGTTGTCGATGCCGTAAAGCTCCTTCGCGGTCTTGTTGAGCTTCTCGGCAACAATGTCCTTAAGAGCCTTGGGCATCCAGACGATTCTGGCAACGCCGCCCTCAGCCTTCATGAACTTCTTGGAGGCGATGAAGTGCTTGCCGTGGCCCATGAAGCCGGGGGTCTGAACGCCGCCGCCGGTCATGGAGGCCATCTCGGAGAAGGTCATTCCGAGGGGAGTCATGGCGACGTGCTCGCGGTTTACGATGACGACGCCGTTGGAGATGGGCTCGATGCCGCAGATGCACTCGAAGCAGCCGCAGCTCGTCATCGGGTCTTCCATGATGGAGTAAAGGGTAACGTGCTCGAGAGCACCCTGAGACAGGCTGTGTACGACCTCGTCAACATCCTCCCAGCGGCCGACATTCTCGTCGATGAGGCCGCCCTTGGTGACTATCTTACAGGGGCCGTTGTTATCGAGCTGATAAGTAGCCTTCGCGTCGAGCCAGGAAACGGCGCCGCAGAGGCCGAGACGCTCGGGAGTAACGATGCAGACGTGAGAGGGAGAGAATGCCTGGCACATGATGCAGGAATAGAACTCATCGACGGTCTCGTCGGTGAGGCTGACAAGACGCTCGTCGCGCTTATCGTAAATTCTGTTGGCCTCGGCTCTCATTTCCTTACACTTTGCCGGGTCAGTATAGATGGTGACCTGGCACTTGTCAACGACGGACTCGAACTCGGACTTGATCTTCGCGTAGAGGACCTCGCCGAAGTGGGCGGCGCGGAAGCCGGCCTCAGCCGTTGCGTTGGAGATACGGATACGGATAAGGTCACGCTGACCGGTGTGCATAACGCCCTCGATGCAGTTGATCCAGGCGTGGAACTTTCTTTCAAAAACGGGCTCGAAGTCCGGCTGCATCTTCTTGCCGCAGACATCTACGACGAAGCCGAGGCAGATCTGGTTCTTCTCCTCGCGCACGTCGATATCGTTGCCGACGACCTCGATCTTATGGTCGGTGACCTGGGAAGCATCGATGGAACGGACGAGCTCGAAGCAGTCGTGCGTCGTGCCGTTTGCCTCAGCGAACATATCAGCCTTACGGATGATCTCGCCCTCGAAGGCGTTGGCGTAAGCGACGGGGATATCGACGTTGGTGACTCTTATCTTCAGGCCGCGGGCCTCGATGGAGGTCTCGACGAACTTATCAACGTCGGGCTGAACGATAAGGGACTTGGGAACGCGCCACATGTCGTTATCATCGTTCGTGATAACGGGGAAGCCATAGGAAATAGCGCCGCCGCCGCAGGCAACGGTGAGGTCGCTTACCGGCTCGAAGGCGTTTACGCAGGCGTTTACGCGCTCGAAGGTGTACTTTCTGATGCCGTCATAGTTGCCCGGCTCGATGCCGCCGAAGATAAGTGCGACGCGGACTGCGACGGAAATAACATGGGTTGCGTCATGTACGTCGGGGCCGACGGGGAAGATACGGACGGCGTGGCCCATGTTTACGCCGGCGCGCTCAGCCTGATGGATGATCTCGCCAACGAGGAAAACGTAAATACTCTTAGCCTGATAGGACTTGATAAGCTCGGCAGCCTTCGCGTCGGAAGGAGCGGCGCCGATGAAAAGAACGAAGCCGGGGATATCGCCGGTAACGAGGGGAACGCCGAGCTCACGGACGTCAGCGTCGCTCATATGGCCCTTGTAAGAGGTGCCCTCATAGGGGTTTACGCCGCCGATGTACTTAACGGCCTCAATGACCTCGGCCGCGCAGGCGGTCGCAACGCCGGAGGTGAAAACGTCGTGCGTTCTCTTCTGGCGGGTCATCTGCTCCTTGATCCACTTCATGGACTCCTTGAGCTCGCCGAGGGTCTGGTTCTTTCTGCCGGTCATGGAATAAAGGCACTCAAGATAATATGCTGTATCGGGATATGCGACAGGGGTGGAATCGTCATATTTTGCAGCGGCTTCCGCAAGGGCCTTTTCGGCCTTTTCATACATTTCGTCAGAACCGCTAAATACTCTTTCAATAAGTGTAGCCACCGTTATACCTCCAAAGTTTTGTCAAGTTTTTCTTTAATTTTACGAATTTCACTCACGACGGCTTCGTCATAATCATAGGGGGAGGAACCCGCGCGGTCGGCGTCCATGACGCCGGTGCTGTAATGGATGATCCCCAAAAGCTCGTCTTCCGGGATATTCTCGCGAATGAACTTTTCGTCCGCCTCGTTGCGGACCTTGTTCGCCACGGCTTCGACCTTCTTCACGCCGAGGTCGTAGGCGAGGCGCTTCACGTTTTTAAAGGTCTGTATGCTTCTCGCGCCCGGCTCTATCACGACGATGAAACGATCCATAAACGAGGTCGTCCCGCGGCCCAGATGCTCGAGCCCCGCCTCCATATCCATGATGACGACGTCGTCACGCTGGAGGACGAGATGTGAAATGAGCCTTTTTATGATAACGTGCTCCGGGCAGACGCAGCCGCCGCCCGCAACGTCGACCGTTCCGAGAACGAGCAGCTTCACGCCGTTCTTCTCCTTGGCGAACATATCGGGAATATCGTCAACCTTCGGGTTTATCTTGAAGAATTTGCCCATTCCCGTCTCGTCCGCGCCGGTGCGCTCATTGGCGAGGTTTTTCATCTTAGATATGGGCGTTATCCCGTCCAGCTCCTCGAGCGTGAAGCCGAGGGCGAGGCCGAGGTTCGCGTCCGGATCAACGTCTGCTGCGAGGACCTTGTGCCCTTCGTCGGCATAAAGTCTCGCGAGGGTGGAGGCGACTGTCGTTTTCCCGACGCCTCCCTTACCGGTTACGGCAATTTTCATTCGCTGAAGCCCTTCTTAAAAGTAAATTTCGTATGAAGCCAAAATCAGATGTTGAGAGCAGTTCTCTTGGCTTCGATGCCGTCGATCATGGCGGTCACGAGCTTGGCAGGATCCATCTCGATGATGTAGCCCGCGCCTACGAGGTCTCTGCTGCCGTCGGTGATGAGGTGCATCATCTCGTCAGAGCCCTTGACCTGGGGCTCGATGCCGAGATATGTATCGAGGCCGGAGGCAACGACGTAGTTAGCTATGGAAACAGCCTTCTGGCTCATCCACTCGGGAGCGCAGCCTACGACGGGGAGCTGGGTAACGTCGATGCCCCACTCCTTGGCAACCTGATGGACGAGGTTGAGGATACGGCTGATATCAACGCAGGAGCCCATGTGGAGCACGGGAGGAATGCCGACGAGGTCGCAGACTCTCTTGAGGCCGTCGCCGCAAAGCTCCTTGGCTTCCTTATCCATGAGGCCGGCCTTTGCGGCAGCCTGAGCGGAGCAGCCGGTGGTTACGACGATAACGTCATTCTTGAGGAGCTCCTTCATGATCTCGATGTGAGAATAGTCCGCTCTGACCTTCGGGTTATTGCAGCCGACGATACCGACAGCGCCGCGAAGAACGCCGGCCTTGATGCACTCGATAAGGGGCTTGTAGGTGCCGGGATCATCGACGAAGGAATTGGTGACGCCGTCGAGCTCCTTGATAATGGCCTCGCAGGAATAACCGACGGTGGCCTTCTCCTTGTGCTCGGGGATGAACACCTTGGAAGCGTCTCTGTTAACGAAATTGTCGATAGCCGTATTCACGATGGTGCGCGCGGCCTCCTCCGCGTTGGAGGGCTCGACAAGGATGAAATCGGAATCGGGGATCTTCGCCTTCGGAGAGGTGGAGATGAACTTCGTGTGGAAGCACTTGCTGAGCGGGCCGATAGCCGGGAATACGCACTGAACGTCAACGACTATGAGCTCGACAGCGCCGGTGAGGATGGCGTTTTCCTGCTGGAGGAAGTTGCCCGCCATGGGGATACCGTGGCGCATGGTGACCTCGTTGGAGGTGCAGCAGAGGCCGACGATATTGATGCCCTTCGCGCCGACGGACTTGGCCTTGGCGATCATCTCGGGAGTCTCCGCTATGTAGGCGACAGCCTCGGAAACGGAGGGATCGTGGCCGTGGACAACGATGTTTACCATGTCCTTGGAGAGAACGCCGAGGTTAGCCTCGGTATCAACGGGAGAGGGAGTTCCGAAGATGATGTCGGAAAACTCGGTGCCCATCATGGAGCCGCCCCAGCCATCGGCGAGGCCGACGCGCATGGACTGCTTTACGAAGGACTGAGGATCGGCCTGAACGCCCATGTGGCACATGTGCATGGACTCGGTGACCTCATGGTCGACCGCGCGGGGAGTGATGCCGACCTCTTCCCATTTCTTGCGGCGCTCCTCGGTAGCGCGGCTGATGAAGGTCTGGAAGCCGAAGGGCTTGCCGTAATCGTTAAGACCGGCGAGAGCGAGCTCGTGCGCGACGTCGTAAAGGTCGCGGCCCTCGGTCTCGATGCCGAATTCCTTGGCTACGCGGAGGCACTTCTCAGCATCCTTAACCTTGTAGATTCCGTCGGGCTTGGTCTCTGCGAGGGTGTAGCAGATCTCGCGGCCATGGTCGGAGTGAGCGGCGGTGCCGCCGGCGGTGAACTGGAGGTAGTTTCTGCCGGCAATGGTGTGAGCGGTGGCGCCGCAGATGCCCTTCGGGGACTTGGGAGTAATGCGGCAGGGGCCCATGGAACAGTTGCGGCAGCAGATACCCTTTTCGCCGAACTGGCAATGGTTCTTCTGTGCTTCGGCTCTGTCTTGCCATGTGTCGATGCAAGCTTCACAAGCCTTTTGCTTGAGGATTTGGCTATCGCTTTCCATTTCCTCTATTGTTGTGAATTGTTTCGTCATTTTTCAAACTCCTTTATTGCCTATGCTTTATACGGAGCACGGCTCCGTCTGGATTTACTTATGACGCCGCCGCGTTTCACCGGCTCGGGGCGCGGAAAAAGCTTTGACGCCGTGGCTCGCTGGGGTTCAATCTGATTATATCAATCGGAAAATGAAAATACAAATGTACTCTTTTCCGCTTGAGGCAAAAATTAAATATTTATTATAATGTATAATGATTATTTAAGGAAGCCGCTCAGAATTTTCTCTTCCGCTTCCTCCTGTGACAGGCCGAGCGTCATGAGCTTGAGGAGCTGGTCGCCCGCGATGCGGCCTATCGCCGCTTCGTGGATAAGCTGTGCGTCAACGTGATTGGCGCTTATCGCCGGGACGGAGCTTACCTTCGCCTCGCCCATGATGATGCTGTCGCACTGGACATGGCCGAAACACGGGGCGTTGCCCTCGACGACGGGCTTAAAGACCTGAACGGAGGAATCCTGCGCGACGGAACGGGAAATGACTCGCGCCTTCGCGCCCTCGCCGTTCAGGCGGATGTTCACATCGGAAAGCGCGGTCTGCGCGCCGTGGGTAAGGAGCTTTTCGGTGATAATCACCTCGCAGCCGGCCGCAGCGGTAATTTCCGTATAGCGCTTCGTGCTGTCTACCCCGCGGATCTGGGCCATATCAAGCTCGACCGTGGAGCCCTCCTCCATATAAATAATCGTCTGGGGGTTCATGATTTTTTCGCCGGTACCCTCCCCCTCGCCGTAATGCTTTTCGGCATATTTTACGCGGGCATTCTTCCCGATATGAAAGGTGTGGATACCGTCATGCTGCGAGGTGTCGCAGCCGCTGTTATGGATTCCGCAGCCGGCGACAATGAGCACGTCCGCCCCCTCGCCGACGAAGAAATCGTTGTAAACCATCTCGGTGTGGCCTGTTTTGGTGATGATGACCGGGATGTGGACGCTTTCGTTCTTCGTTTCGGGCTTGATGATAACGTCTATGCCCGATTTGTCCGTCTTGCTGACTATTTCGATGTGCTCCGTGCTGTTGCGGCCCTGAAGCTGCCCGTCCTCGCGGATATTATAGGCACCCTCGGGAACTTTATGCAGATCGGCGATCTCGCGGAGAAGATTTTTTTCTATTTCGTTCATTTGCAATCCTCCGCTTTAGCCTCCATATATGAGCAGCCGGCGTCGGCATTGTCCATAATATGGGGGAAAACCTCGTCCACAGAGCCTCTTTTTTTGATTTCCCCGTCCGCGATGATGATAAGCTCGTCCGCCAGACGGATTATGCGCTCCTGATGCGAAATTATGATAATTGTGCTTTCGGATCTGCGGTGTATGCCCGCAAAGGTCTCCGTGAGCTTTGAAAAGCTCCAAAGGTCTATCCCGGCCTCAGGCTCGTCAAAGATCATGAGCGGGGCGTCGTGCGCCAGGACGCTCGCTATTTCGATGCGCTTGAGCTCGCCCCCGGAGAGAGAGGCGTCTATCTCGCGGTCAACGTATTCCTCCGCACAAAGGCCGACCTGAGTCAGAAACTTGCAGCAATCGGCGCGCTTGAGCTTCTGCGCCGAGGCGATAGAGAGCAGGTCGATGACCCGGAGGCCCTTGAAGCGCGGCGGCTGCTGGAAGCCGTAGCTCACGCCGAGCTTTGCGCGCTCGGAGACGGACTTTCCGATAAGCTCCGTGCCGTTGAACTTTATGCTGCCGGAGGTAGCCTCCGCAAGACCCATTATAAGGCGCGCAAGCGTCGTCTTTCCGCCGCCGTTGGGCCCGGTTATAACGACGAAACGCCCCGATTCGATGTCAAGGTCGATGTTTTTGATTATATCATTTTGAGAATCGTTTTCATTTACTGTGTAGGACAGGTTTTTTATGCTGAGCATACAGATCCTCCAAACGGCGCTAAAAGCGCTCCTATTGCCGTACATTTTATATAATGTACCGAAAATTCCGAAAAATTACCGAGGCATTATAGAAAATTATACTATGAGCATTCCTAATTAGTGTAGCACAAAAAACTATTTTTGTCGATAAAGAAAAGTAAATAGGAAAAGATTTTATACAAATGCCAAAAAAGCTTATTTATATCCCCCCCTACCGCATACTTTTAGACAAATCGGATATTAATTATGTCAACTGAACAATGTTCGGTTTTCGTTCTGAAAATCACAGCAAAGCAGCGTAATAAAGGGCAAATCAAGCCGATGGGGATAAATGGCATAATTGGAGCATGTTCAGTTTTGGTTTCGTACGGCGCCGCACGGCAGCATAAATTATTTGCTGTAAAATTCAGGCGTTTTGAAATATACGGTGCCGCCCTGTTACGTAGTACACAGCGCTGCCCCGCAACGTATCGTCCGCCCTCCCCGCTTCGCTCCTGTTCAAATTTTATCATTTGCTCTCAAGCCATATTGACACATTTTTTCGCCGGTGCTATACTACAAAAAGATAAAACATGCCGGTGTGGCGGAACTGGCAGACGCCCGGGACTTAAAATCCCGTGAGGGGCAACCCTCGTACCGGTTCGATCCCGGTCACCGGCACCATTTCGAGTGGTCATAACTGATTTGAGGTTATGGCCACTCGATTTTTATTTTTATATTGCAATTTCAGCGGGCTTCGGCCTGCTTTTTCATGCGGGTTCGGGGATGTACTCGACCTCCACGCCCTGCCGGGGGCTTGACTTGTAATGAGAGTCGTGCCGGTCATAAAAGTCGAACGCGCTGTCCGGGAGTTCGATGTAACCGACGAATCTGTAGTAAATTACCAAGCGCTGAGTGCGGTTTTTGCCTTTGCCCTCGGTTTCGTAGACGTCGATGTGGTCAATCAGCTCGCGCAGCAGCGGCGCGGTCAGCGTTTCCATCTCCATAAACTTTCGCACGGCGGCAATAAAATCATCCTTCTTGCGCTCCTGTCCGTCCAGCGCCGCGAGCTTTTCACGGCACTCTGAAATTTTCCCCTTCAGTTCCATGCGCTCTGCCTCGTATTTATGCGAAAGCTGCATGAACCACTCGTCCGTGACCTTGCCCTCTGCGTTATCCTCGTAGACCTTTTGGTACAGCAGCGAAACCGTTTCGTTTCGGCTTATGGCTTTTTGCAGGGCTTCTTGCGTCAATTTGCGTTCTGTAAGGAGCTCCGCATTCGTTTTCTGCGCAAGAATTGCGGCAAATCCGTCCTCGTCATGCCTGAGATATGACGCCATCCGCGCCAGTTCGAGCCTCACGACCTTCTCCACCGCGTCAGCGCGGATGTAGTGGCGACTGCAAGTTCCGCGGTAATCCTTAGCGCTGTTTGAGCAGAGAAAATAATGTATGTTGGAGTTCTTTGTGCTGGTGCGGTACCACAGCTTTTTGCCGCAGTCGGCGCATCGAAGAAGGTCACAAAACATGTTTTTCTCGCCATTCTGCGGCTTTGGCGCACGATGTTTCGTGCTTCCCAGCATACCCTGAACCAGCTCAAACACCTTTCGGTCAATTATCGCCTCATGAACGCCTTTGAACACCGCCCAGTTTTCCGGCGGATTGTCCAGCCGTTCTTTCTTTTTGAACGAACGAGAATAGGTCTTGAAGTTTATCACGTCGCCGCAATACTCCTGCTGCGTAAGAATTCGTGTGATGGTGGTTTTGCACCATTTATACGGGTTGGGCTGCGTCTTTTTCCCCGAACGGTTAAACCCCTTGCTGCGCCAATACGCCTGCGGCACAAGAACCTTGTCATTCTGCAAAATATGAGCGATGGTCTCAATGCCCTTGCCCTCCAGATAGAGTCTGAAAATACGTTTAACAACATTCGCCGCCTCGTGCTCGATGACCCAGCGTTTTTTATTTTCCGGCGACTTCATGTACCCGTACGGCGGCTGCGACAACGGTTCACCCGAATTGCCGCGGATGCGATGCGCCGACCTCACCTTGCGGCTGATGTCGCGGGCATACATCTCGTTCATGACGTTGCGGAACGGCGCAAGCTCGTTTTCGCCCTCGGCGCTGTCCACCATGTCGTTTACCGCGATAAAGCGGATGCCGTGCTCGGGGAAATAGCTGTCGGTGTAATAGCCGACTTGCAAATAATCGCGCCCCAGGCGGCTCATGTCCTTCACGACGACCGTGGCGACATAGCTCATCTCGATATCCTCCAAAAGCTTTTGGAAGCTCGGGCGGCGGAAGTTCGTGCCAGTGTAGCCGTCGTCAACGTAATAGCGCGTGTTGCCGAGACCATTTTCTTTTGCGTACTTTGCAAGCATCCTTTTTTGATTCGCCACGGAATTGCTATCGCCCTCCTGCCCGTCGTCGCGGCTGAGACGGCAATATAGCGCTGTGATTCCTATTTGAGTATTATTCGGCTGCATTATAATTCCTCCTCTCCGGCAGCCGAACAAGCATATTCCGGGCTAAGATTATCTGCGTTCGGTGGTTTTGTCAAGTCTGCGAAATCTCCGCCGAGGTAGTGCCGCAGCCTCTGCGTAAGATTGTCGGGCTTGTGCGTTTTGGGGCTGCCGTGGGCGAAGCTGGAGGAAACAATGTAGCGAATGCCGCCAATGATATAGCAGCGTTCGCCCCGGGTCAAGCTGATTATTCTTTTCATTCTGTTATTTCAAATCTCCTTTCCGGGGTATCAGGGAACTCCCTGAAAGCGGCCTCGGGACGGTTTGTACGTA
>JAEEGK010003349.1_pt1 | contig 39979 bp, 21 predicted proteins | sample 8958771 | NCBI WGS metagenome assembly JAEEGK01 (sample SAMN16246547, study PRJNA631951) | gut metagenome | biome: gut microbiome; feature: rumen; material: SC-attached | host: Bos | place: Iran: Karaj | collected 2018-10
CTATAGGCATATATTTTAAATAATTTAACCCATTTAAATCAAATGAAATAATTGATTAGGAGTGAAAAGGGTGATATTTTCAATATTTTCAAAAAGATTCTTTTTACATTCAATACATTTATAACTCATTTAATTATGTTATTTTTAATTATATTTTCATATAATTATGTTTGATTATCCTTCATAAGGAATTTTTTAATAGCATATAATATAGAATCATTCCTAAACTCCAAATTTTTTTTTACTTTTATTTTTAAATAGTCCTTTTTTCGATAATTCAGGAGCCTAACTTAAACATCTTTTTTTGATATTAAATCATCTGGATTGTTAATAATTTTCTAAATTATAAATATTAATCTTAATTGATACTTTATTAATATTTCCAAAGATATAAATTTGTTTGAAAATTTAATATTTATATAATCACATTTTTTCTCTTTTCACTCATATTTTTATTTTATTTTTATTAATCTTTTTATTAATGAAAGTTGTCTCCTCTATATTTTAAATAATCTTTGATATTTATGAAAAAGAAAATCAAAATGTGATTAGTTATATATTTCTTTTAATTTATAATTTTATTATGTTTAAACTCTTTTAATTTATTTAAATAATTGTCTAGGGAAAATATTATTTTTATTAATTTCTTTAATGACAATATATTCTTGAGTTTTAATTTTTTTTGATTTTTATATATTAGAATATATTCCTGAACTTAATTATTCTATTTTTAAATAATTATCCCAAACAATGATGACCAATTTCCAGCATTCATTTAATAATTTATTAAATTGAATTAATAAATTAAACAAAAATATTCAAAAAACCTTTATTTTTTATTTATATATAATTATTAAAATGAGTGCTCCTCCTTTATCAAATTCTTTTGATTTTAAATTAAATTCTATTAAGTGCATAGAATTAAATCATGAAAATAATCCTATTGTTGGACTTTGTCAAGATTTGAAATGTGAAAGAAAAAATAAATTAATGTGTGTAGATTGTATGTTTGATTATCATGGGGGACATATTGGAATTAAATCTAAAGAAATTGAAGAAATTGTTCAAAAAAACTACAAAGAATTTCAAAATAACCAATATGGAAAACAAATTGAAGATTTTAAGACAAAAATTAGAAAAATAATAGATGATTTTAAAATAATAATAAATAATCAAATAGAAAATTATTATATAAATGTTTTAAAATCTCTTGAAGAAAAAACTAAATTAAAAAAGGAAAACCAAATTGAAATAATCATAGGCTCTTATCCTCCAAAAAATCAAGAAGATTTTTATAAAATAGAAAATGAATTATTAAATTTATGTAAAAATAAAAATGACTCAGTACAAAAAGGAAAAGAAAATTTATTAGAAATTTTCAAATCTTTTGAAAATAATTTGACGAATCAACTTGAAATAACAAAAAGTTTAATATTATTGAATTTAAAAGATTTAAATTTAAATAATTCCAAAGAAGAAGCTTTTGAATGGTCAAAAACAACTTATAACTTATATGATTTTTATTATAAACTTGAAGAAAACAATTCTAAAGTAACAAAAATATCTGGAGATGGAACAATAACAGTTTGTAGAGGAAATAATCCATTAAAAAAAGGAAATAAATATAAATTAGATTATTTTATTAATTATAATAATGGAGATTTTGATGTAGGATTTGGAGATGATGAGACTGGAAAAAGTGATTGGTTAAGATCAAAAAAAGCTTATTGTATTTCAAATTATGGAATATTTTTAAATAATAAAAAAGCAAGCGAAATAAATTTAATTAAAAATAAAAAAATTAGTTTTTTAGTTAATTTAAATACTTATTTTTGTGAAATTTTTATGGATGATGTTAAAAAATATGATTTTAATTTTGATTCCAATTATATTTATTACCCTATGATTGCAATTCGGAATTTAAATAATTCTGTTAAATTAAAAATATATAAAATTTAATTTTAATTCGTTTGGATTTATTATATTACAAGTTTTCCAATTCAAACAATAGTTTATTTATTTTAAACAATAAAAAATATTTTAAATATTTAATAAATTTAAAAGCGTTTTTTATAAAAAAATATGGATCCACAAAAGAAAAAAGAATTAAGGAAGCAAATATTAGATGAAAAAATATTTGGGCCAATGGTAGACAAATCATTTGGTGATGCAGATTTGGATAACAGTGGATTTATAGAAAAAAATGAATTAGCAATTCTTTTAAAAAGTATACATCTTTCTTTAAATATTCCTCCACCCTCAAAAGATGATATTGACAAAGAACTTAAAAGATTAGATACCAATTCAGATGGAAAAATATCTAAAGAAGAATTTAGAGCTTTAGTTAAAGATTTAGCCTTATTTTCAATTGATATTATGACTAATTAATTTATTTTTTAAAGAGTAAAAATTTAGATTAATTGATATTTTAAGAAAATATTTATAATTTAAAGTTTTAATATATTTATTTTATTGGTTTGAAATTTATTTTCTTTATAAATATTTTAATTGATTTATATTAGTTATTTTTTTTAAATCAAAACAATGCTCAAAAATTTTAATTTTATATTTCTTTAATTAAAAGAATTGAAGTTTCAATACTTTTTAGAAAATAAATAACAAATGAATATTATAATTATTTTATTAAAAATAAGCAGATACATAGAAATAAACATAAAGAATGTAAATAATATCAAATACAATCCTTAAATATTATATTTATATTATATCATAATTTTAATTTAACTTCATTAAAAAAATAAATCCTTAACACTTTTCAAAAATTTAAAAAAATAAAAAAAATGTCAACTCCAATTTTCTTTACTCCAAATGTAAATCCCCAAAAGCATTTTTTCACTCCAGAGGAAACCAAAACCTTATCAAAACATCGAATAATTCAAAAAAATTTAGTTCACTTTCAAAATTTTCCTGATTTTTTATTAAACAAAGAATTATTATCATCGAAAGAATATTTTGGTAAATATGGTAAAATATTAAAAATAGTGATAGTAACAAAAGAAGATGAAATAACCAAAAAATCACAAAATTCAGCATATATAACATTTTCAAATAATAAAGAAGCTGCAAATGCAATATTAAATTTTGATTCAATTGTAATTGGAGAAAATTTAGTAAGAGCATTTTTTGGAACTAGTAAATACTGTATTCACTTTTTAAATAATTTAGAATGCTTTAATAAAGAAAAATGTATGTTTATTCATCAATTAGCAAATGAAAATGATTATCTTGGTGTTAATTCTAAATTTAGATATTCTGAACATATTAAATTAGCGAAAAAAATAATTAAGGAAAATAATAATAATTATTATAAGAATATTAATAATGATATTAAATATTCTTGTTTAAATATAAATAATGATAGATGTAATAATATGATATTACCTAAAAGAAAAAGTTCAGAGTCAAGTGAAAGTAGTAATTTAAGTAATAATAGTTTAGATACTAGTGCAACTAGTAATAAAAATTATGTTTGTAATAATTTTTCTTTGTTTAAGTCTAAAGATCAATCAAGATTCTTCAATAATAATAATAATTGTAATGATAATATCGAAATTTCTGAAAATTTGAAGAATTTGATTGATAATATTTTGTTAAGATTTGGTTTTTTTAAAAAATTTAATAATTATTTTAATCTAAATGATAGTGAAAATGATTTTTGTAAAAAAATGTTAAATGTTAAGAATATTAATTTTTATGATTAATTTTAAAAATAATTAATAATAATTTTTTGTAGGTAACTTATAATATAATTATGACAATTTCTATAATTTTATTTGTTGACATATTTTGACAAAAATAAAAACATGGAAATTTGTGATATAAATCAAACTTTAATATATATATATTAAAAATATTGATTAAAAAAATAATAATATAAATTTAAAAATTGTAAAAAAATTATTTTCAATATATTAATATCTTAATTCAATTAATTAAATTCAATTTTATCACTATTAAATAATTCTTGATATCTTTTTTCTGTATCTTCTCTTATATTTTCAAAAATATTATTAATTCTACCTTCAATACATTGTAATCTTCCTTCAGATTGATTTATATCAGTTAAATTATTTTCCATTTGATAATCCATAAAACAATGTAACATCTTTTCCGTATTTTCATTAGGAACTTTAAATCTTTCTTCTCTAATTTTTTTTAAATTTTTTGGTTTTTTCCTTGGAATTTTATTCAAAAATAATTCATTTAAATTTGGAGATTTAACTATTTTTCTTTCTGATATACTACCATGACTTCCTAAATGATGGATTTCATCCATAAATAATTCTGATAATCCAAATTGTCTATTTTTATATTTTCTTCCTCTTTTATCTTCAATAGAATCTAAATGTTTTTTTATTTCCCTTTCAATAAATGAATTTTTATTTCTAACTTTATTTACATAATTATTTTTGTTTCCTTTATGATTCATCCCTGTTAACATTAACTCTCCATTACTATTATTATTATTTATATTTTCTTCTTCAAAAAGTTTTCTTTTTATTCTAATAATTTTATTATTATGATTAAAATATGGAGTAATATCTCTTGATTTTTGATTTATATTAGGTAAATGAATTAATTTAACATCTATTTTTTTTATTACTTTTGGTTGAGTTATTTGTGATTTTAATGGAGTATTATATTTATTTGGAAATAATATATTTCTTTTTAATATTTGTTGATGATGATTTTGAATAATATTACCGTCAGTTTCAATTCTATTTGACATATAAATTTTTAGAGTTAAATTTTTTAAATATAAATGTATTAATATTTTAAATAAATTTAAAGTCATTTAGAACCATCTATTATATTTTATTTAATTTAATAATATTAATTAAATTCATTTTTTCTTAAAAGTTTTAGTTATTATATTTTGAATGTAAAATAAAATTTTTAATTGCTTTAATTAAAATTATTTAATCTAATAACATTTGAAATTAAAAAGAAAAAGAATTGATAAACTTCTTCTTTTTTATCAGAAGGAACACTTTTCTCAACAAATTCTTCAAGAACTTTATAATCATCATTATTAATATTTTTATTTGAATTTACTTTTGTTAATAATTCATCAAAATTATTAAAATTATTTTCTCCCATATACTCTTTTAATTTATTTTTATTTTCATCAATATTTTTTATAATTTCTTCTTTTTCTTCATCTTTAGTAGTTTTTTTTCTTTCAAGTTTAATTTTATCATCATCAAAACCTTCTTCTTCTTCTTCCTCTTCTTCTTCTTTTTCAGAATTATTATCAGATATATTTTTTTCTTCTTCTTCCTTTTCATTTTTTTCATCTTCTTTTTCTATAGGTAAAGGAGTAGATAAAGGCTGTATATTGTCACCCTCTATATTAGTTAATTCACCACCCCCTTCATTTTCAATTTTTGATTCTTCTTTTTCTTCCAAAGGAGAAAAATCATTTAATAAATCATCTAAATTTGATATCATGATTTTTGACTCTACAATATTTTCATTTATCTTTTTTTCATTTTGATTTTTTATATTTTCATTATCATTTTTTTCTTTTGTATCATTTATTTTTGTTATTTCAGTTTCTTCTTTATTTTTATTTTCATCTTTTTTTTCCTCATTTGTTTCTGTTACTTCAGTTTCTTCTTTATATTTATTTTCATCTTTTTTTTCCTCAGTTATTTCATCTATATTTGTAGTTTCATCTTTATTTTCATTATTATCATTTTCATCTTTAGTATTATTCTTTTCTTTAATATTTTCAGTTATATCAATTGTTTCTTTATTTTCTTTTATTTCATTGAGATCTTCACAATTATTTTCTGCATTAATATTGGAAATTTGTTCTTCATTATCACTTTTTTTTGTTTCAATATCTTCTTTTTTTTCAATGTTTTCATTAATATCTTTTTCTTCATTATTTTCATCTATATCTTTTTTTTCATTAATATCTTTTTCCTCTTTATTTTCACACACATCTTTATTTTCAGTAATTATATTTGTATTTTCTTTCTCCTCAATTTCTTTGGTAATTCTTGTTTCTTTTTTCTGCTCATTTTCATTGTTTTCCATATTTTCACTTTTTTCATAAATATTTTTTTTATCAGTATTTTCCGTATCTTCTTTTTCTTTATTTATATTTAAACTGTCTTTCTCATTATTTTCATTTATAATATTTGTTTTTTGTTCTTTTTCATTGTCACTGTTATTATCCATAAACATATCTAATACTCCTTCATCAGGAATAACATCTTTAGTTTCTTTAATTATAATAGGTTTCATTTTATTTAAATTATTAAAGAAATCTGAAGCTTTATAATCCATGTATCCTTCTCCTGATTTTATTTCTTTTTTAATTACAACTTTATTTTCTTTTTTAATTTCAACTTTCTTTTCTTTTTTAATTTCTATTTTTGGGTCTTTCTTCTTAATTATATTTGGATTTTTTTTATTTGAAACAACTTTTTTTTCAATTACTTTATTTACTTTTTCCTTTTTCAAATCTTTTTTAACATTATCTTTTTCAAATTCTTCAATTAATTTATTAAAATTATCTTTTACAACTGGATTTTCTTTTTTAATAATAGGTTTTTTAACATTTTTTCCAGAACTAACTTTCTTTTTAGCAGTTGAAGGCCTTGCTTTTGGAATATTTATTATTTCTGATTTTTTAATATTAGCATTAATATTTATATTAGCTTTATCTTCTCTTTTAATTAAATTATTATTATTAACTTTCCTATCAATTGCACTACTTGGTCTTGAAATTTTAATTTTTTTCTTTTCAGGGAGAATATTATCATTTTTTTTTTTAACAAGACCTTTCTTTTTCTTTTTTATATTTTTCTTTTTAGTTTTCTTATTTATAAAATTATATAAATCATCATAATATCCATATTTTTTAGCATTTTCTTGAACTTCATTTCTACTTAAAATTTCTTTAATTCCAGGTCTAATTATATCATCTTTTTCTAACAAAATGAAGATTAAATTTTTTAATTCAATACTAAGATCATAATTAATAGGTTCATATGGTTCATTTATTATTTTTAGTATTAGAGTAGTTTTTCCTTCAGAATCAAAAGGATGTTTAAAAGTACATAATTCATATAATAAAACTCCAAGAGCCCAAACATCACTCTTATGATTATATTTTTTATTATTACAAATTTCTGGTGACAAATAATATGGTGTTCCTATTATAGTAGAAGCAAATTTTCCTTTTCCTAATTTTTTTGCTACTCCTAAATCTCCTATTTTTATTTTTAAATCATCTGTTAAAAATATATTTAATGACTTTAAATCTCTATGTAATATTTTTTTTGAATGTAAATATGCTATTCCCAAAGCAATTTGAAAAAAAATATTCCATATAATTTCTTCAGATAAATGAGGGACTTTTTTTTTTTGCTCTTTTAAAAAATATTCTAAGTCTCCTTGATTACAATATTCCATTATAATATATAAATTTTTATCTTCATGGAATGAGTCTATATATTTTACTATATATTTTGAATTTAATTGAGAAAGAAATTTTGCTTCGTTTTCTAAACTTTTTATTTCTTTATTATCTAAACCTACTAATGGTATTTTTTTTAATACATATTCTTTTAAATCATTTTCTTTTTTTACTTTATATACTATCCCATATGAACCTGAACCTAATTCACTGATTATTATGTAATTTCTTATTTTTTTTTGGGGTTCCATTTTTTTATTTTTTTTTGAATTTCAAATTTACCTATTTGTGCAATTTTATTATATTTTATTTTTAAATCAAAAATTGTTTTTTCTTTTTTTTATTTAAATTAAATTACTTTTAGACAAATTTTATTATATATACATTATAATTTAGAAAATATCAATAATTAAAGATTAATTAAAATTATATTTATTAACTCCAAATCCCAATTCAGTTAAAGAAACCATTAATTACAAAGAGAGATAAAATATTCCTTTTCATATAAAGATATAAAATTATGATTCATAAATAATAATACAAAAATACCCAATAAATTCATTCATTTATAAAATTAAATTAATTCTTCTAAACATTATAAAACTATAAATACAAAGTTTTAATCAAAAATCAATCTATAAAAGTTCGATAAATTGATATTTGATTATTTTAATTTTGATCTTCTGAACTTGTGTCAGTATCATATGATAACTCGTTTGAATTATTCAATGAATCTTTTTTATAAATCATAAGTGTATAAGATGATTTTGATGGAGAAGAAAGTTTATCTAAAATAAACTTTTTAACATTTTTATTTGGAATTAAAAATCTAAAATAAATTTAAAATATTTACTTTTGTTTTGGGGCCTTTAATATTGAAGGATCATAGTATTCAAAATTATCCATATTTAAATCTTTTTTTTTATAATAATGAGTTTAATATTAAATTATAATTTGTATTAAACACATGATTTTATAAAAAATTTTTTTAAAATATTTTTCATGTACATTAGTTTCTCCTTTAGATTTATAGGTTATAAAAAACCCTTTATATCTTTAAATTGAAATTTATTTTACAATATTTGGATTTGAATCTATGAATTTATTAAAATTTTTTTTGTTAAAAAGCATTTCAGTAATTTTTATAATAGTCATGTCATATACTTTAAAAATGAAGATCTTTAATATTATTATTTAAAAAAAGACAAATGAAAATAATGAATAATGCCAGCAATTATTGTTAATAGAATTGTTGATGTTTTTTAAGAGATTAAATAATTAATTTAAATAAAGGAAAAAAGCTAATTTAAAAGATATATTTTATTAATCTATGTTTATTTGGATTTATTATTGATGCTAATCTCAAAAAATAAATTGAATGAATCAACAAAAAAGAAAAAAAATAAAAAAAAATAAATGATTCTATTATTCCATAATTTTGATGGATGATCTTTTTCTAATATAAAAACCAGACAATAAAACCCTAATATACAGAAAAATGTTCTAAAAATTTTGTAATTAGATATTAAAAGAAAATTGTTTTTTAAAGTTTAGACAAGCTATATCTTTTAAAATGTATTGATTATAAAGAAAATAAATTCTTCCTTCATATTCAATATCTTTAAAAAAATAACTCAAAAAATATTTTTTTTATTAAATATTCTTTTAAATCATAGTCCATTTTTTGATTATTATAATATATTATAATAACTCAAAGAACTTTTGCAAAATATAAAAATCTCTTTTTATTTATTAATAAAAGAATCCATTGAGGTTAAATTAAGGAAATTATAAGTTTACTTTATTTCACTATATTTTAATTAACTCCATAATTTATGAATATGAATTTTTAATTAATATATTTAGAAGAATAATAATTGTTTATATAATATGAATGAAAAGGGAATTTTAAAATTAGTTTTAATTTAGAATTAATTAGGTTCTTATATTTATTTTATAAAAGAATGTATTCTCATTTATTTTTAAGATAATCAAATAAGAGATAATTGTTGAACAAAGGATATGATTCAATTAAGATTGATTTCACTATTAAACAAAGAAAAATTGATAATCAAGTTTTCTTTTAATCACTTTTAAAAAAAATTAATTTTTAATTAATTCTTTCTTTAGAATTTCTTCAATAAATTAAATTACCTTAAAAGTCGTATTAGAATCATCCTCTATTGAACAAGTAAATTTTTTTTGGAGAGATAGGCTTTATTCCCACTAAAAAATAAATTTTCTTTTAAAATGCATAAAATTATAAACTAATTTTAGAGAATGGAAATGATTTAGATGAGAAAAAAGGGATTGTTTTAATTTTTCAAATGAAAATTTCTTAAATATGTGTTTAAAATAAAAGTTAAAAAGTATTATAGCAGTTTCAAGTTTTAACCTTTTTAAATATATCTAATAAATATTATAATGATATATAAATTCCTCTTAGTCGAGACCAGGCTTTTAATTGAGTAATTGATTTTTTAAAAAATTGAACCCGCTTTTAAATCAGAAACCTTGAATAAAAATATTACAGTAATTTACAAGAAAGTATTTCCCTAAGAGTAGATAACTCCTTAAATTTTGTTAATAAAATAATATTTAATGAATTATTTTATGATTTTATATTTTTTGATAATAAATAAAGAAAAAAAAATTAAAATATTTTATAAAATAATATATTGTAAAATAAATCAAATAATTTTTATTTTTTAAGCTTCTATTTTAATTTCTTTTATACCCATATTTTAATCATATCAATTTCAAGATCATCATCTTCAAGAACCAAAGATAAAATAATTATAATAACAGTTATTATAGAGACAATACAGGATATCATATAATAGATGAATTTAATTTTAAAAATTAAACTAACTTTCTTTGTATTTTTATAATTTTCTTTTTGTTCTCCAATCAATAAATCAAAAGAATAATTTTTAGTGAAAAAAATATAACAATTAAATATAATTATTATAAAGGATAATAAAAGAAATATCCAATTATTTGATCCTATTGCCATTATAATTGAAGCTATATTCAAATAAATTTCAATTTTAACAATCTACTATTTTAAAAAGAAAAAACTTTACTTTTTTAAGTTTTGATCTTATATTCTGTAAATACTGAACTTTATTTTTAAATTCATCTAAATCTGACCACTATTTTATAAATAATAAATTTACTATTATAACTGTCATCATTGTATTGATTACAGTTAAGATAAGATAAAATATGTTAAATATTAACATTTTGAAATTTATTGTAACTTTAGCACAAATAAATTATTTCATTAAAAAAAAAATTAAATAAGTAATAATAATTCAATAATCACCAGAACAATTTTTTGATATTAAAATACAAATTTATTCCTATTAAAAAGTAACAGATAAGATAAATAAATAGTATAGAAATATTATAAATCTTTAAAAATAGGAAAATTTAATTAAAAAAATCTTTTAAACACAAAAAAATATATTTTTTCAAAAAAAATAATTATCCAATTTTATTTTTTTCCTTCAATAGTATTAGGAACAATTTGAGTTTGTTGATTAGACATAGCTTCAATTTTAGAAAGAATAAATTTCCCAAAAGCAGTATCAGCAATAGAAGCTTCTTGATTTAAAATTTCTTCAGGAAGGCCTTTTCCACATAAATATTTGCAAATATCATTAGTAAAATGATTACAATTATTTTTTAAAATATGATAAGTTTGATCATTATAAAGATCATCAATAGTTTTTAAATAATTTTCAAATTCTTCTTGTGTTTTTGTTGTTTTTCCAAAAACTGATTCTTTAATTGGAATTCCATAAGGAGTACATTTTGGTTGTCCTATACATATTCCTCCACCAAAAAAATATTCATTTCCATATACTATTAAAGATGTATGCCATATTGCTTCTATGTCTCTTCCTGTCATAAATTTTGCTACTTTTGTTGCCATTCCATTTGTTAAGTCATATTGATATAAGAGTACTTCGTGTTCTGTCATTTTTTTTCTTTAGGAATGTTTATTTTTGTTTTTTTTTAGTTTATTTTTTTTTAATAATTTTAGGAAATGTTGTTTTTTTTTGAAATTACATATGATTTTTTATTTTTTTTTTTCTTTTGTTTATGTTTTAATTTTATTATTTTAAATTAATTTTTTAAAAATGAAAAGAAATTTTTCGCCTCTTAGATGTGGAAGGTAAAAAATATATATTAAAAAAATAAATTAGCCAACCTAAAGTAATTTATTATCCTCCATCAACATATGGTCATAATTTTGATTTTAAAACTCCTATTGAAGAATTAAAAGGAAGATCATCAAAACATATTCCTTTAAAACCATCTAATGAATATTCCACTTTTAGAAAAAGAACTTTAAAAATTCAACCTAACACAAGAAGAACAGTTAATCCAGAATTTTCACCAGATAACACAAACCATAATAATAACAAAAAATTTAATGTTTTTAATAATTATAAAAATGATATTCCTTTAAGAAATTCTTCAAAAAAAACTTTTTTAGAGAAAAATAAATCTCATATTGAGTTTAATGATTATTCAAATTACATAGAACCAACTAGGAAAAATAATTCTGTTTGTGAAAAAATGAAAAGACAATATGACTATAATAGTGAAATAATAAATTTACCAGGAACTTATAAAAGAGACATAAAAGACATTCATGATGATATTTTTACAATATATAAGAAAAAAAAAGGAACAGCATTTGGAATTAAAAATCAACAATTATATCAATCAAAAATTAAATGTTTAAATGGAAAAGGAATTGATGGTAATATACCAAATATGAAAAAAAAAATTTTGAGTATAAATACTGATAATATTAATACTAATAATTATATATATTCTAATAGAAAAAATCATAATTACTTAACGAGTGTCTCTCAAAAAGATTTTGGAAATTATAATAGTTGTAATAATGGTGTTTCTGGAAATTATAAAAAACAAAATCTCCCTTTTAAAAATGAAATTTTTAGAGTTATTCATCAACAACCATTGAAGACTAAATATAAGTATAATTATAAAAATTTAAGTCAAATTACTATTGGATAAAAAATCATTTTAGATTTTAATATTTTTTTATTTAATAACACACAATTAATTGAATTGAACATATATTTTTTTCTAAAAGTTTTTACTATTTTTTAAAATAAAATATACATTATAATTTACAACAATAAATATAAAACTAATTACTCTAAATACAAACTATAATATTATAAACTCTTTATTCATCTTTGAATTTTATGTTGAATAATTGTTCCCCAATTTTTACTTCATAATTATATAATAAAGAACTTAATTCAAATTTATTTCCATTTAATATATACCAAGTTCCATAAGTGCTATATTTTCTATTTCCATTTCCATCGCATAATCTCCATTTATTAATATATTTATTATAAAAAAATGTACAATGAACTCTTGATAAAAAAGGATTATCTAAATTAATAGTACAATTTTCTCTTCCAATTGAAATATGTGGATTTGAAGAACTAAATTTATATTCTTTATATTTATTACGATTAAACTCATTTTTATCTTCAAAAATTTTTATATTTAAATCATTATCATTGTCAAGATTAAAAGATATTAAATTACGTCCTAAAATAAGATAATTATTTAAAGTATCTTCATTACTTAAATAATAATCATTATAAATTTTAATATACATTAAAAATTTATTTTCTTTTACATCATTATTTAAATTTTGTATATAATAATGAGCTCTTTTTCTATCATAATAAATGACAAATAATTTTGTTAATTTAATATCTTTTTCTAAATTTATTATTATATCATTTACAATTTCATCTTTTTCATATTCATTTAAACCAAAAAAAGTCATTCCATCTCTTTTTTGTCTTAAACCTTCATTACATCCTGATGCATTTATATATATTTTTTTTCCATTAAATAAATTAGATTGATTAATCTCTGAAATAATTAATTTTGGAGCTAATTCAATTTCTTCATCTAATATTATATTATCAAAATCTAAATTTATTTCCTTCTTTTTTTTTTGATTTTTCAATTTATTCTTAATAACAGTTCTTTTTGAATTTTTTGAAATTTTTCTTACAAAAGAATTCTCTTCTGTTGTAAAAATTTGAGTAAAATTTTTAATAGATGAAGAACTGTTTGAAGAAATATTATCATCATGAGAAATTTGACTAATTGATTTATTGTTTCTTTCATCTATAATATCATTATTAAAAATTTTATATTTCATTAAATTATTATTATTAACATTATTGTTCTTTTTAATTGAACTATCTAAAATACTATTTTTTGAAGAAGAAAGATTATTATTTAAATTTTCTATGTCTATTTCTTTTTCTTCAATTTTATGTTCTTCATTGTCTTTAATATATATTATATTAGATTTAGAAATTTCATCTTTTGTTTTTAATTTTTTATCATTTGATTGTAAATTTGAGTTTTTTTGTGATATAAAAGAATATTTTTTATTTGAATCTGAATTTAATTTTGAATTAGTATTTGAATTTTTTTCATTTAATATTTTTTGATTTTGATTTTCTTCTTTTTCTTCATTTGAAATTATTTCTATTTCATTATGTTTTTTTCTTCCACAACAAAAAATACTAGAAACTATTGAACTCATTATTTTTTAAATTATTCTAAAAATTATAACCTTAAAAAAACATTGATAATATTTTTTAAATATTTTTTATTAAATTAATCCTAACTTTAGAATCAAAAACATAAAAAATATTAAAACTAAACTTAAAAAATACATGTAAAAGATAAGATAAAATTATAAAAAATAGAACAAATAAAATTAACATAAGGAAATATAAAAGAGAAAAATAGGAAATAAATTATAAAAATTTTAAATTATATTCAAAAAAACTATAAGAAATATCAAATATTCAGTTCTATCAGAAGAATAATTTTATTTCTTTTTAAATATAGAAATTAATTAAAATATTATTCTATGAAATATCGGAATAACTAGATTTTTTATATTTAAAATTTTTAAAAAATTTATTTATTTATTTTATTTCATTCAAATTTTCATAAATTGAAAAAAATTTTTTTAAATGAAGAATCAAATGAAAATGAAATATTATATATTAATTCTTAAAAGTGAATAATATTTGTAAATCCTCATTAGTCTAGGGGTTAGGATATCTCGCTTTCACCGAGAAGACCCGAGTTCAAGTCTCGGATGGGGAAATTTTTTTGTAAAAATAATAAAGGAATTAGAGAAATTAAAAATTTAATTCGAGAATTATATATTAAATTTGGAAAATATAATAAGAAAGATGAATAAGATGATACTTGTAATATTTTGGGAATATTAATATGAGTAAAATGCTTTGGTTTCTTCTTTTTTATTTAATTAATATAAAATATGAGCCGGCTTGATGGACTTTAAACTAAACTAATCTAAATTTTTTGTAAAAAATCTTATTTTTTGATGTTAAAAATAATAAATAATAATCATATTTATTATTATTTTAATTAGCTATTAAATATTTAGATATTCTTTTTTGAATTTATAATTGTTAGAAAAGTAAAATATTTGAAATCTCAAATAAGTTATTAGAAAATATAAAATCTTAAGAATTATTAGAATTAATAATCAAATATTTATCATAAAATAAAAAATAAATTTAAAATTAATTTGAATTTTATTTAAAATCTAATTTAAAAATTAATTTCAGAAAAAAAAAATGAAAAAAAATCATTTAAATTTTAATAAAGTTCAATTAACATTATCAAAAGAGGAAAGCCAACTTTTAAAAATTGCATTAGAAGAATACAACGAATTATTTCCAAGAATTTTAGAAATAAAAAACCCAATGTTTATTCAAATTTTAGAAAAATTTTTAAAAATAACCTTAGTTCCAAAAAATATAATTTTAAAGAGCAATTCATTAAATAAAATTCTTCAAATAATTAAAGATAAATATTATAAAATAGAATATAATAAAATAACAAAAATAATTCAATCAATAAATAATATAAGTAATTGTGAAATATATAATGGAAACAATTTTATTCCTCATTGTAATAATCATTGTGAACCAATTCATTCATGTGGAAATAAAATGTATATTTTAGACAATTCAAAATATCTTCTTTGTTTAAAATGTCAAAAAATATATCATAGTAATTTTATTTTATTCTATTGTTCACATTGTAAAAGTGATTATTATACTTTATTAAAACCAAATGACAAAGAAGAAATATATAAACCAGCAACATGGGAAAAATACCATTGTAATGCTATTATTGATGATTTAATGAAATGTCCAAAATGTAAAAGTGTACTTTATATTAATTCAAAAAATGAATTTTTAATTTGTTTAAAATGTAATTTAGAATTAAAAAATAATATTATGTGGCAATGCATTCTTTGTGATAAAGAATTTTTCTCTAATCCAAAAGAATATAATCCAAATGAAACTAAATTAATGAAAATTATTATTAAAGAAATTATTTTTAATAGGAAAGATGCTAAACCTGAATTTATTCCTTGTTGTAATTTCAGTAAAAGCGAGATTTTAAATTATAAATTTATTCATAAAAAAGAATGTAATGGAAATTTATATGAAGGAGAGTTTAATAAAAGAAAAATAATTGTTTGTGAAAAATGTCATATGTTAAATTTTTATGAAAATCATAAATGGATGTGTCCAAAATGTAAAATTAGATTTTCATTGAATAAAAAAGAGGACTTAAATGAAAAAAATAATACTAATAATAATGACATTAATGAAAATGATATAAATATCAATAATAACAACAATAATATTATTAATAGAAATAATTCAAAAGAAAAAGAAGAAATGGAAGATAAAGAAGAAGAAATTTTTTATAAAAAAGTATTTAATTATGAAAGAAAATTAAATAATATTCCAAGAAAAAACACTCCATTTGGTGTAATTAAAAAAAAATTATCAGAAACAAATTTATCTCAATTAAGAAAATTTGGTTTAGAAGAACTTATATCATCTGCTTCAAGAATATTAGGAAGGAATAGAATATCTTCTTCAAGTAATGTACGTAAAAATTTCAGAGAAAATCATTCTTGTCATGAATTAGAAAAACAAAATGATCAAATTTTTAATGATTACTATAATAAAAGTATTAATGAAGATTTTATTCCTAAAAAACTTTCAAATATAAATATCAATTTAAATGTTAATGTAAACATAAATAATAATCATATAAAAATCCCTCGTCCTCCAAAAATACCAAATTCAAAAATAAATATTTTAAAAAAAGAATTATATAATCAAGTAAAAAATCAAAGCAATATTATTGAAAATAACAAATTTTCAAGTGATGATTATAATATTATATCTCAAATTGGAGAAGGTACTTTTGGTAAAATTTATCAAGTTGAAGGATTAAATAAAAAACAATATGCAATGAAAAAAATTTTAGCAAATTCAGAAGAAGATATTAAAACCTTAGAATCAGAATATAAAATGTTAAATGATTTATCACCATATAATTTAAATTTAGTAAAAATCTATGGAATAGAAACAAAAAAATTAGATAAAACAACATATGTAATGTATGTTTTAATGGATTTAGCTATTCATGATTGGGAAAAAGAAATAATAAAAAGAAGTAAATATAAAGAATATTATAGTGAAAAAGAATTAATTCAAATTTTAAAAGAATTAATTCATACTTTTGCATCTTTACAAAAACATAATATTTCTCATAGAGATATTAAACCACAAAATATATTATTATTTCCAAATAATTCCTTTAAAATTGCTGATTTCGGAGAAGCAAAAGCTTTAATTTCAAATAATAATCCAACTGCCAAACAAACAATTAGAGGAACTGAATTATATATGAGTCCAATTTTATTTAAAGCTATTAAAGCAAATAATTTTAGTAAATATACTAAACATAATCCTTTTAAAAGTGATGTCTATTCACTTGGTTTATGTTTATTATTTGCTGCTACTTTAACTTTCAATTCTCTTTGTGATATTAGAGATTTAAATAATAGTATTTCTTTAAAGTTAACACTTGAAAAATATCTTAGAAGATATTCTAGGAAATTTACTGATTTTTTATATTCTATGTTAGAAATTGATGAAAAATGTAGAGAAGATTTTATAGAATTAGATAAAAGAATTGAGTACCTATAGGGTATTTATTTATATAGATTTAATTATTTAAGGAATTATTTTTTTGTTTTTTTATATTAATTTACTTAATTTAAACTATATTACAATAAATTGTTTAAAGTTTATAAATAATTATTTTAATGATTTTTATTAATTATTAAAGGGTTTGATTATTTGAATCATTTAAAGAATTTGTTGAAGTGTTTTGAGGTAAATGAGGATTAATATTTAGTAGGTAATGTTGGAAACCATTATAGTTTGGAACTTGATATAGGCAATTATATAAAATGTTACAGTTATTGAAATTATTTAAATTTGAATTTTCGATTTGAGAATTTGTTATATATAAATTATTAAGTGGTGTAATATTTCCAAATTGAAAATTTGAAGATTGAGGAATATTTCCATAATTATATATAAAATAAAATATAGGAGTTTGATAATTTGTGTTTATTAAACAAGGAATGTAATTATTATAATTTAAATTCAAAAGATTATTATAAATTAATAATCCCAAAGAATTATTGTTTTGATTATTTGAGAAAACACTATTAAAATTATAATTTTGAGGATATAAATTTTGATTATTTTTATGAATATTATCAATATTATTATTATCTATTATTGTTTTATTAATTTCATTTTGATTATGATTTTTATTTCGATATTTTATTTTTAAATCATTTTTACATTTATTTTGTAAAATATTATATTTTTTTTCATTTAATTTATTTTTATTTTTTTTAGATTTCCTAAATTTATTAAAAGAATTATTATTACTATTTATTCTTTTAAATAAATGAAGTATTTCATTCATCTTCACCAATTCGTCCATAATATTATTATTATTTGTTAAATCACAATTATCATTTAAAATTCTTTCTAATATTACTTTTTGGGCTTTCTTCTTATTCCTTAAACTTTGAATATAAGATATATTAAAATAATTATTTTTTTTTAATTTTTCATTATAATTACTTTGTATTTTTTGAATATTAAAAATTTTTTTTTTTAATTTATTTCGACTGTTATTCAATGGTTTTTCAGAATTATTAGGATTATCAAAATTTTGGTCTTTTTCTACATTTTCCTGTTTATTCATTATAATATGAAAAAAAAAATTATAATTGGATCTTAAATTAAAATGCTAAATTATTTTAAAATATTTATAATTAAAGAAAATAGATATATGGTTTATAACAGAAAATAGAAAATACTTTAAGAAATCTTTTTAATATTTACTTTATTTTTTTTTTTTATCCGATGAAATTAAAACTCATAACTTTTTAAATATTTATATCTTTAATCTAGATTTTGTTAATTTTTTATTTCAAAATATAATAATATAAAAATGGACTCTAATAAAGAAAATGAAGAAGAAAATTTAAATGAAGAAGAAGAAGAAGAAGAAGATGAAATAATAGAAAATAATGATGATGATGATTTTGGAGATTCTCCAATAAGAACAATAAATTCATCAGAATTTAAAAACAATGAAAAAGAAGAAATTATACAAAATGATAAAATAAAAAACGAAAATTCCAATTTAAATAAAATAAATGAAAATATTGATAATAAAATAAAAGAAAATAAAAATGAAGTTGAAAAAAAGCAAATTAATTTAGAAAACAAACAACAAAAAGAAAATATAAATAAAAATGAGATGAAAGTGAATAACAATAATAATAATATTAATCTTGATAATTATTCAAAAGAAGATTTATTGGCATTATTAATAAATAATCCTATTAATATTGATGACATTGAAGAAGATAAAGAAGAAAAAATAAAATTAAAATTAAATTTAAATTCAAAAATCCCTGAAGAACAAGAAAAAGAAGAAGATTCTGATTTTCATAAAGCTTTATCAAATGTTTTAACTAAAATATCAAAAAATAAAAATCCTAATAATAATGAATTATATGAGTTATTAGTCAAAGATAAAGATGTTGTTGAAAACGAATTAAAAAAATATCATTTTAATAAAAAAATTAATATTTCTTCAAAAATCCAAAATTATATTGATAAAAAAAACAAAAATTTAAATGAAATAAAACAAAAAAAAGAAGAAGAATTTAAACAAAAATATACTTTTGCTCCTTTAATAAATAAAAAAAAAGATTCAAACAATAAAAAAAGAAATTTAAATCAATTTTTAAAAGCACAAGAAGAATATCAACAAAAAATAAATGAAAAAATTACAAATATGAAAGATTCCCAAATTAAAAAAGAAGAAGAACAATTAAAATTAAAACCAAAAATTCAAACAAACTCTGAAAAAATAGCTCAAGAAAAATACAAAGGAGAAGAAGTATTTAAAAGATTATATAATCAAACTCCAAAAAAAAATATTGAAAAAGAAGTTAAAAAACCAGAAAAAAATTCTAAAAATAATCAGAGCAATGTTAATGAAGAATATTTAAATAATTTATATCAAGATGCTAAAAATAGAGAAAAGAAAAATAAAGAAAAAGAAGATTTAGAAAATAAAAAAAGAAAAGAAGCAATTACTTATAAAGCAGCTTCAAATTCTAATAAATATCTTTTTAATAAATTTAAAAATGCTTTTAAAAATCAGATTGAAATAATACTTTCTGAAAATGAAAACGGAAAAAAACTAGATTTAAATCAATTAAAAGAATTATTTATAAATTTAAACTTTATTTCAATATTTCAAACAGAAAATGAAACTAATTTATTAAATGAAATTTATGAAACTTTAAAAGACGAAGAAGATTTAATAAGTATTGATCATATTTTTATATTTTGTTTATCAATATTAAGTTTATTTGAATATTATATTTTATCTAATTATCAAATGAATACTATCAATAATAACAGTAACACAATTGATACAGAAAGTAATGATAATCAAAGAGAAATAATAAATTCTGCTAGTCAAAAGCATTTAAAATATAATAATAGTTCTAATAAACTTCTTCAAAAAAATTATTCTCTTAGAACAGTTGGTTTAAATGATGATGTTGGAACTAAATTAGATGTAATAAATAAAGATTTAGCAAGTAGAATTATTAATAATACTAAATTTGGAGGTTTTGATTCAGAAAATAATTTTATTATTACTTGTAATAGTGCCAAATTAATTTCAAAATATTTTATTAGTTTTTATCAAAATTATAATAACCCAAATCTAAATAAAGAAGATAATCCAAGAGAAACTAATAACAATAAAAATAAGCCATTAAAAAGAATATCTGCATCAAGTAATAAAATAAAAAACCAAGAAAAAAATTTTAATAAATTACCAAACAATTCTGAAATAAGAAGAAAAAATAAATCAAATACAAATTCCAAAAGATTAGAACAATTATATTTAGAAAGTAAAAAAAAAAAAAACCAATTAGAAAAAGAAAAAGAAAAATATTTAGAAAAAAAAGAAAAAGAAGAAAAGAAAATATGTACATTTAAACCAAGAATTAATTCAAATTCTCAATATAGAACAAATGTAATTCCAGTAGGAGAAAATAATAATCCTCAAGAATTAAGAATGGAACTGTTATATAAAAAAGGAACTGAAAATTTATTAAATAAAAAAGATAAAACAAATGATGAAATTGAAGTTGAAAAATATAAAAATGAATTAACTTTTAAACCAAATATTAATGAAATTAATTATGAAGTTTTTAAAAAAAATAATAATATTGATAATTATGAAGTTCAAAAATTTAATCAAAGATTACAAAAAGGAAGGGAAGAAAGAGAGTTAAGAGAAAGTGCTTTAGAAAGAGGAGAATTTTTTATTCAAAATCCAAGAAATGTTTCAGATAAAAAAAATGTTTCTAAAAAAAGAGATTTTGGTTTTAGTGAAGCTAAAAAAAAAAATTTACTAGAAAAAAATATATATGATAGTAATTTAAATTATATTAATAATCATGAAAATGAAAATCCTATTTTACAAATTGATGTTAATTTAAAACATGGAATGAAAAAAAAAGTGTATGTTTATGAAGGAGATACTGCTGAAAATTTGGCAAAAGATTTTTGCATTGAAAATGGATTAGATGATAAAATGAGAAAAAAATTACAAGCTTTAATTCAACAAGAAATTGATAAAGTTTTTCAAATTGATGATTAATTAAACAATAAGTAATATATATAATAATTGATTTCCAGGATATTTTAATTTTTTATATAAATGCAAATTTTTATTAGATTAAATTAACATTATTTTTATTATTAGTTCTTAAATAAAATAATCTACTATTTATTATAAACAAAAATGAAATTCCTTTAAAGATTAAAAATAATTTTTTTTTCAAAAAAAATATTCATAATCAACCATTTAAAAATTAGATTTACTTTAAAATTAAAAAAAATATTTAATTTATTTCTTAACAGTTTTATTTAAAATATCATGATGATAAGTTGTATCAAATAACTGTGATTTTTTAGTCCAAGTATCTCTTAATTTTCCTAATTCCTCAGGTTTTCCCTTAAAAAAATCTTTCATATTAATAGGTTGTCTAAAGCTATCTCTATATCTAGGATCCATAGCATGTTTATTAGTAGTTATGAACATATTATAATCCATTCCTTGAAAATGAACACAATCATCATTTGCTATTTGAAAGTGTTTTTTAACTGTTGGATAATCTTTGCAATTTTGACCTAAATCACTATATGTTGTTTCATATTGCCATGCATTTGGATTTGGAAGTAAATAATCTCTTTTTTTCCTTGTGTCATATTGACTAGTACAACGATCTTCATACCAATTCCCTTCACATACGTCACAATCATATGTCGCAGGAATGTTTCCTTCTGATTGAGGTGTGAAATACATGTTCATTTTTTTTATCAAGTTATAAAATTTATTAAATAAAATTTTATTTTTTATTCATTATTCTTTTTTTAATCAAGAATTATATTTTTTTGGCAAATATTATAAAGATTATATAATTTAATCTATTTTATAATTTTGAAATTATTTAAATCTTTTTTTTGAGAATACACAAATATATCTAAATATATTTTTCCATTTTTATTTTTTAAAATTATTTTTAATCATTTAAAAAAATTTACTCCATTAAAAAAATAAAAAAGCCCATTTTTTAATATAAAATCATTTATAAAAGTATAATTTAAGATTCTAAAAAAAAATAAATGATTGTTTAATAACCAAATTATTTCTATTAATGTAAATCAATGTAAAAATCTATTGGCTTTTAATTCAAATAAAAATAAATAAATTTTTTTACTTCTTAAAAAAAATCATAAAATTTTGACCGAATTTAAAAATCTGTTCAAAGAATTTAACTATAAATGTAATCAAAATAAAAATATAATAAAAATATTTTCAAAATGAACTATGAATATAAAGAATTTGAATTAATTAGTTCATTAAAACATCCTCTTCCTATACTTGATAAAGAATTTTTATATTCACATTCTATTCATGATGATTTATATAATGAATTATACAAAAATAGCGAAGATTTCCAATCAATTGTATCAGATGATAGATATCCAACAACAAAAGAAAATGAAAGTGAAGAATACTTATTCCAAGATAATATTTATGAAAATTATATAATAAATAAAGATAAAGTAAATGAAAATAATATTTCTTTGAATGAAGAAGAAAAATTTCATATTTATAATATTAAAAAAGAGAAAAAAGAAATAAAGAAAATCGATTATAAAATTTTTCATAAAGCATCAGAAGAATTTTTTCAGTTATTAAAGAAAACAAAAAGAAAAATAAAAAAACCAGACTTTTTTAAAGTTTGTGAAGAAAAAATAAATCCTTATATAATAAAGATTGAATTCATAAATGATAATGATTCAGTTATTATTAAAAATAAAGTTATAAAAAAAACCATTAAAAAGGGTATAAATAATAAACAAAAAAGAAAATTTAAACCAGATAGCTTAAGAAAAAAGATTAAAGCAAGATTTCACAAAAATTTAAAAAATGCAATTAATTCAAAATTAATTTCTAGCGGTGCTGATTTTTTTTTTGATTTTCTTCCTCAAAGCTTTGTAAACAATATTTCAAAAAAAATAAATAAAGAAGCATTATCTTTAACTTATAGGCAAATTCTAGAAAAAAATTTTGCAAAAGATGATAAAAATAAAGGCACTTATAAAAAAAAACCAAGTAAAATGAAATTTGAAAAAAATTTAAAGGTTTTAAAATATTTAGATAGTCATCCTGAAATTTCAGAGATTTCAGGTTTTAATGTTATTTCTGAAATGAAATATTCTGATATTTTAAAAGAATATTTTCTTTCTTCAGAATTTGAAGAATCAATTAAACAATTAAAAGAAGAAAAAGAAAATGATGATTATATAAATGAGTATATTATAAGAGCTAAATCATATATTAACTTTTTTATGAATGATTCAAATGATAATAATAATTTTGAATCTTCAAATGTAAGTGATGAATGTGAATATAATTATTAAATAATATATAAATTTAATATATAGTTGTCATAATATGAAAATAAATATGGTTTAAAAAAAAATAGACTTTATAATTTCATATATTTTTGGTAAATAAAAAAAAAATAAATTATAAATAATGACAATTTTTAGGGCATTTTAATTTATTTAATGAACTTAAGATTATATTATATTGAAGGTGTTAAAAATTTGTTGAAAAATATATAACTTTCAATTTTATTATTTATTATTGTAATTTAGCTAATCTATATTTTTCAACATTTATATTAATTATTTTAAATTATCAATAAAATGAATAAACATAAAATTAAAAAATGAAATATATAAATATATCAAAAAAAAAGATTTTTCCCTTTTAACAATAAAAAAAATTTAATCTCAAAAATAATTTATAATATATTAAATAATTTAATTTATCATATTAACAAATAAATCATAAACTTTATTTCCAATTATTAATATTATTACCTTTATTCTTTTCTTCAAATGATAAAAATTTGTTCTATTATAATTTTCTTCACAAAAAAACCTTTTAACATCATTATATTATTAAAACTTTTTTAATATAAAGTTGAATTTTACCATATTAAATATACATATTGTCTTTTCTGAAAAAATGCTTTCAATCTTAGGCAATATTTTTGATTAATAAGTATGATAATTATGGGTTAATACTTTATTTTATGGAATAATAAGTCACTATTTTAAATTTAAAATGTTATTATAAGAAAACGAATGAATTATTTGTTTTGCTCTTTATGAGGAAAAACACAAAAAATAAACTTAATGAAAGAATAGCCTAAAAATACTTAAATTAATTGAATCAAAAACTTAAATCAAAAAAATACATAAATTGAAAAAAAAACTCATTATAAAATCCTAAGAATTATAAAGGAAAGAAAGGGTCTTTATCTTTAACAACTGATTATTTTTTATGTTTATTTTCAAAAGGGTTTATTTATTTGTTATTATTTTCATCAAAGTGAATGAATATTATTTTCTTGTGATTGAAAAAAAAATTTGACCATTAAATTATAAATAAAAAATTTTTTCTATTGTTTTCTTAGAATGACTTACATAATTCTTCTTAAATTCTTTTATTTTTTTGCATTATTATTATTTTTCTCATATTGATTAGTAGACTTTTTTTCTAAATCTTTTTTTGAATATTGTCTCATAGATCTTTTAAAATCGTTAGAATTTCTAAAATTAGAATCTCACCAAAATTTAATTTTATTCCCAATAATAGGTAATTTATAATAAAATCTTTTTTAGATATTCCTCAGATGATGATTCTTCATATTTCAAAATTTATATTATAAGTTTTTTTAAATTTAATATCAGGAAACACATCTTCTTTATTATTATTAAATTTCCTAATACTTTTAATATTAACAACATTAAAAGAATCTTCAACTTGAAGAAAATAATTTGTATTATCATACTTCCAATAAAGTTATTTTTACAATTAATGAAATTTAAATTATTGATTTTGACTCTTCTTCAATTAAATCTTTAAAATAAACATGACTTAAACATTATTTAGTGTTTTATTAGCATCATAAATAAATATATTTTTAGTTAAATCATACATTAATTGGAATTGTTTAAATATAGTTTAAATCCATTTTCCCATTTATTTCAAAATATTTCTGTTTACCAAAAAAATTATAAATATTATTTTTAGGAGTTTTATTTTTTTTAATAAAATAATAATGAGAAGAAACTATAGTAATGTTCCACAAAGAAATATTAATGTAGAAGAAAGAGAAGAATTTATAAATTATGTAATAGAAAACGGAAAATACAAACCATCATTTTACCCAGCATCAAACTTAAATCCAGATTATTTAACTGGAAAAATAGGACAAGAATATAAAGGAGTAAGAACGCCTCAAGCATATTTTGTTAGAAAATATCATGGAATACCTCAACCAATAGATAATTATTATATAGAACATAGAAATAATTTTAATGATTATTATACCCTTGGTAAAGATTATAATCCATTTGATGAATGTCAAAATCAATTCAGAGTTCCTTATCTAAATAGACAAAATAATTTCAAGAAAGAATATAATAATTATTATAGGGAAAGTAATCTTCCAATTAATGATTTAAGGTATAATTATAGTAAAGATAATTATAAAGAAATTCATTCTGTTTCGAAATCTATGAATTCCTTTGATTTAGAAGAATATAAAAGAAGAATTAATGAAAGGGAAAAACTATTAATTAATAATTATGAAACATATAATAAAATTAAAAATGTTCCAAATATATCTCAAATAAAAACCAATGATAATTCAAATATTAAATTTACTGAAATAAATCATTCTACAAATAATCCAAATATATCAAACATTCAATTCACTGAAATAAAATCATTAAATAATAACACAAGAAATAATTCAAATAAAGTTACTCAAGGTAATTACAATAGAACAGTAGTAAGTACTCCAAATAATGTTACTATTTCAACTTATAATTCAAGAAATATTCCTAAATATAAAATTACAAATTATTATACAGATTATAATAATCATCAACAATTTGCTAAAGATATTAATGAACATGTTGAAATGCCACGTAAAATTTATTTTATTTAAATTTTTAGGTAATAATGAGATAACATATAGAGTTTTAAACACTGAATCTAATATTTATCCGAATTCTTCTAAAATTATTAGAAATTATCATTATACAAATGAAAAGTAAGGAAAAGTTTATTTTTATTTACTATATATTTTTTTTATAAAGAAAAATTGAAGATAATAATTAAATTTTAATTCTAATATTTTAATAAATCTATGAAAAAAAATTTTTAAATTAAGTTATAATTATTTTAATAAATCATCATTATATAAATCAATATATCAAATTTATAAAATTATCTTAAATTATTTTTTAACAAGAACAATTTTTACATTTTTCTTCTTCATTTTCAATTTCACTTAAATCAAAACCTTCACTCGAAAAATTTTTCACATGACGATTACAATTGATATTATTATTGCGACTAGAATTTTTAGATAATTGATTATTTAACAAAGGAACAACATGTTTAATATATAATTCTTTAACAGTTTCTTCAAATAAATTATCAATATTATCTCCATTAGCTGCACTAGTTTCAAAATATTTTTTAATATTATTATTTTCTGAAACAAATTGATTTATTTCTTTTTCAGAAACAACTCTTTCATTTTCAATATCTTTTTTATTTCCCACTAAAAATATTATAATATCTTCAGAAGAAACTTCTTCAATTTCATTCAACCAAAAAGAAATAGAATTAAAACTCTCAATATTATTTATTGAGAAAACTATAAATACACATAATGCACTTTTATAAAAATTTTTTATAACTGAATGATAAACTTCTTGTCCACAAGTATCCCATAATTGAATTCTTACTTTTGAATTATTCACTTTATAATTTTTCCATGAATGATCAAAAAATAAAGTTGTTTTATAATCTTCGGAGAATATGTTATTTACTCCTCGAGATATTATACTACTTTTTCCTACTCCTGGTTCTCCTATTAATACTGTTTTAAAATTAAATTCACTTGTCACTTCTGAAGATAATGGGATTATTTCTATGTTATCATTAGACATTTTGTTTTAAGTAAATTTATTATAATTTTTTTTCTTAATTTTTTTTAAAAAAATATTGAAATTAATTTCCATAAATTTTTTTGTTTTTTTTATAATGGAATTTTTATAAAATCCAAACTCAGAAATAATAAAAATATTTTAATATTTAATATTTTTTTTAAAAAACATATAATTTAAATTTATATTAGATTTAAACAAAATGAACAAAGTAAAAGTAATATTATTAGGTAGTGCAACAGTAGGAAAATCTTCAATCATCAATCAATATACTTTAAAAACATTTAATTTAGAAAATACAAATTCAACTGCATCAGATAAAACAAAAAAAACAGTTGAGATAAAAGAAGAAAAATTGGAATTAGAAATTTGGGATACTGTTGGTCAAGAAATTTATAAAAATGTAAATAAAATATTTTTGAAAAATTCAGACATTGCTATTTTAGTGTATGATATTACAAATAATAAATCTTTTGAAGAATTACAATATTGGTATAATCAAGTTAAAGAATTTAATCTTAATTCAGAAACTATTTTTGCAGTTGTTGGAAATAAAAATGATTTAAATGAAAATAAAGTTGTTTCAAAGGAAAAAGGAGAAGAATTTAGTAAAAAATTAGGTATTAATATTTTTGTTGAAATCAGTGCTAAAATTTATAAAAATGTTGAAAATTTATTTGATGATGTTTTATTCGCATATATTGATAAAAAATTTAATAAAGAAATAGAGCAATTTAACGAAAAGAATAAGATTTATGAAACTAAAACAAAAATTGATGAAGGAAAATTATATACTAAAAGCTATATATTGGATAAATCTTCTTTTTCCCAAAAACAAAAAGAAGAATGTGAATGTTAATTAACATATGTAATATATAAAAATGTGATAAAAAAATCTGAATAAATAATTAAATTTAAAACAACGAATGATATAATATGAATGTAATTTTCATTTTAAAATATTAAAATAGAAATATAAATATTTATTTATTAAAAAGTGATTTTGATAATTAAATAAATAATTTAAAAGGAAGTTATTAAAATTTTATTCATTATTTTATAAATAAAAAATCTATTTATACTTAACATGATTATTAATGTTTGGAAAAAAAGGATTTGATTTTTTTTTTATTTTTTATAATTATATTTTAAGAAATCTACATATAAATATTAAATAAAATTTCCCTAAATATGAATGTTAAGTGGATATCAAGCTATAAATAAAACATAATATTTTTTTTCAGGAAATTCTAAAAAAAACAGTCTAATTGTGAAATTTCCTTATAAGACAATATTTTTAAAATAACTTAAGTTAATATTTTCTCTGTTATTTTTTAATAGTTTTTCTTTTTCTTCATTTTGAATTAAATTTATATCTTACTCGATTTAAAAATTTTTGTATTCATTATCAAAATAAATTATTTAAGAAAGAATTCATATGTAATATATTGTAATAATGAATAGTATCTTGTAACACTGTTTTTGATGCTTATAGTTCAAAAAAAATTTTTATTCTAGTTCTATATAATAATATATGAAATGAGAAACTTTTTATATAAAATTCATTTAATTAATTTTATCATTTTTCTTTATTTTTTAGTTTTTAAATTTTTTAAAATATATTTTTAAATGATATAATTATTAATTTTATAATTATTTTTTTATATTTTAAATTTAATTGTAAAAATTTAATATATCTGAATTAAATATAATTTTAATTCAAAATTAGATATTTATAGAAGTAGAAGTGATATTTGATCCCGTTCTTTTAAGTTTAATTCCTAAATTTTTTTGTTTTATATAACAAAAAGCATTATTTATTCTTATAGTTCCTTTTCCTATTAATTTAGAGTTAAAACTTAAATTTCTTAAAATACCAATCATAACAACAATCGCAACCATAATACAATAAAAAATTGCTACTAAATTAAATAAATTAACTTTAGATTGAAAGACTTTTTTAATATTATTTTCGTCATTATAAAAACCTTTATAAACTAATTCTTGTACAATATTAATAACAAAAGATAAAGTAGATTCCATTAATTGGAATTCATAGTCAATAACATTTTGAATTATTATTTCTTGATTAGTAGAATTTTTAGCTGTTAAATAATCATTAAAAACATTTAATATTTTTTGAAAAATGGCATCTAATGCAATTAACAAACCATCAGTTACTAATTTTGATTCTTGTTGAGTTTCTAAAACAAATAAACATTTTTCATTAGAACCACAAATTTTTTGCCGAATTGAAGTATTATTCCATGGAATTTTTAACATTGAATATAATTCATGAGTTTCTTTAAAAGATTTTATTCTTATGTTTAAAATTTCTTGATTATTTTTATATATATTATCTAAAATTAAAGAATAATTCTCAAAGACATCTTCATTACCATTTTTTTTTGAAATTAATAAAATTCTTAATGAATTATAATAATAATAAGCTAAAGTATATCTATAAGTTAATTGTCCAAAATCTTTAAATATATTTTTAATATCATTGATATATGAAAGTGAATATTCAATTTTAAGGAAAAAATAGATAATTATTAAACAAAGAAAAAAAAAGATTAAAGTACAAAAATATTTTATTTTTCTTATTCCAGGATTTTTCATATGTATTAATATATTTGTAGCAGTTACAGGTTCAACATCTTCATCGAGTAGTTCTTCTTGATTTATAGTACTATTTAAATTTTGTACAGTTGAATTTTGAGTTTTTTTTATTGTTGACATTCTTTTAATTTTTGGATACATTTTTGTAGAAGAATTTTTTTTGGCTAAATTCATTAAACTTGATCCATTTGCATTTTGCTCAAGATTTGGTCTTCCTTTTGTATTTAAATTTAATAATATATTTGAACTTTTTATTTTTGTTGTTGATGTTTTTGGAAGCATTTTTTTTGATTCTGTTTTTGTAATATTAGTGTTGTTATTTGTTTGAGTAATATCTGAATTATATTTTTTTAAATTTGCTAAACTAAATGTCTTTGTTAAATTTATATAATCTCCAATTTTATTTTTAATTATAAAATTATCTCTTTGATTTTTAAAAGAATAAACTCCTTCTTGAGTAAAATCAACAAACATATTTAAAACATTTGAAAAAATTGCTCTATTTTCATAGTATAGGAAAACAAGAACAAAAGAGAAAAAAATAAGATATATAATTATTCCAAAAATTTCCAAAATTAAATAAACTTTACTTTCTTTATTTGAAAAATGCTCAAAACAATCTTCAAGAGATGTTTGAAAAGAATTAAAATAATATTTAAAATTAGATTCATAATTGACAATTAAAAAAAATGATTCAATACCAAAAGAAGATTTAACTTCAATTTCTTTATTATCTACATATTTATCTAATAAAATCATATCAACATCAGATTTGATATTTTCATCGTTGTCAAAAGCACCTAAATTATGAGCATATCTAAAAGCATATTGAGCTTGAGAAATATAATCTGAAAAATAAGTTTTATTTTGAAAGTCTATTTGAATTTTAGTAAAATTTCTCTCTTCTAATATTTCTGTATATTCTTCTCCTAATATATTTTTATGTTTAAGATAATATTCATAAAATGATTGATAATTTTTATCATAAATTATTGAATTGTTTACTATATTACTTTTGTAATCTTCTATTGAATTTATATCGTTTTTCCAAAGATTTGAAAACTTAAATAATAAAGATAAAATTGATGAAAAAATTACTAATAATTTATCTCTTTGATAATAATTATAAAAAAGACATTTAAAAATTAAATGAGCTGTCTTTATCATGTTATTTTGGATAAAAATAATTACAATATAAATTATAAGAGAAAATATTATCAAAATTAAAAGAACAAAATTCAAAAAAGTCAAATATTTAAATTCTTTTATTTCAACTCTATTAACAATAACTTTTTTATCATTTTTTTCTTCATTTTCATTTGTTTTTTCATTATTATTCGGAATAATAAAAGAAGATACTTCCTGATTAATGGAAACTTGTTTTTTATAACTTTTTTTGGCTAAGACTTGATTATTCATTTGAGTATAATTATTATTATTATTATTATTATTATTATTATTATTATTATTATTATTATTATTATTATTATGAAAATTTGATTGATTCATATTATTTTTATTCAAAGAATTAAAAGAACTTAATTGGATACCTCCTTTTCTTGTTCCTAGGTAAGGTAAACTCTTACTACTATATCCAAAATCATTGTAAAATGAATTCCTTTTTATTGGTGAAACTGATGTGGTTGAAATTTCTTTTAGTTTAAAAATAAAAAAAGGAGTATCATATAAAATTTTTAGACTTATTTTTATTAAAAAATAATTCTCTTTATCTTCTTTTTCAATTTCTCCAGTTTGATAAACTTTAATTGAGTTTCTAAATTTATAAAGTGATTCATTTAATCTTTTATAATATTCGTCATATAATTCTATTCCATTAAATTTTGTTAAAATTTTTAATAAATTTTGTATAACCACTTTTTTAGTTCTTTGTAATTCAGGATGACTAACTTTTATATTTTCCATAGATTTTTTACTATAAATATTTTCAACATCATTTCTAGATTTGATTAAAATATCAGTGAAACTTCCAGCATTATTTAAATTTTCTTTATAATGGGTTTCTAAATCAGATAATAATTTAAATTTAACTTCTTCTCCAATATAACCTCTATTTGGTCTATATAAACCTTTAGAAAAATATTCATTAGCACTTACTTCTAAATTATGCTTAATTTCTTCTGCTTTTAATTCTTCTTTTGCAAAAGCTTTATTTAAATAATTTTGATTAATTTCAAATAATTCAAGTAAATTTATATCAAATTTTTGAATAATTTTCATTCCAAGAGCATAATTAGTATCGAAATTATTACTAATTGAAACAACATTAAAGTTTTTATCTAAAATAAAACTATACTTATTTTCTTCTGCTCTAAAAACAATATTTGAAATGACAACTAAATTTTTATATATTCCAGGTATTGAAGCTGTTCTTATAATTATTGGAAATGTTTGACAATTTACAGTAAAAATGCAAATTTCTTTTTGAAAAAAAGTATTTTGTTCTGAGATTACTTCTTTAATAACAATATTTTGATGAGCTTCTGCAAATTCTTTAGGAAATAAAACAGATATATCAGATCCAATTAAATTTGAATGTATAAATCCTAATTTTGTTGTTAAATATTCAGAAATATAATTTATAATTAAACCTTTTGAAAATGAAAATATTATATTATATCCTTGATTTATATCATTGAATTTTTTATGTAATTGCTCAATTAATTTTTCAAAAGTATTATCTGTTATATACATTGAAAAAATATTTTTATTATTTGAAAATTGAAACACTATTGGGATTATATCTTTTGGAACTGAACCTTCATTGAATAATTCAAAAAATATAAAAATTTTATAATATGATTCTATTAACATTTTTTTATTTAGGAAATATAAAATATTTGATGTTATTTTTTTATATAAATGTATTTGTGTTTTAATTAAATTAATAATATTTGATGTATTATTTCCAGATAAAAAAGGATTCTCCATATTTTTTATTTCTCCTGTATCATTATTCCTGTTTACTTTTATTGAAGCTTCAAATATTTCTTTATATTTCACAATTTGAATATAATTCTCTGAATATTTGATTATATGTTGTTCAGTTATTTTCATTTTTTCAAAATTAAAAAAGATTTCTCGAAATTTAACATCGGAATCTAAATTTTGATAGTTTTGAATATTAAATGTTTTAATATATTTTTGAGATAAACAATATATTCTAATAGTTTTCACTATAGATAATTTTTCAACATTAAAATGAAGAAAGGTCTGTAATATTGAATAACTTTTAATATAATTTTTTTTGAAAGTGTAATAATATTCTGCAAGTAATAAAGATAAATCATAATCTAAAGTATAATCAATTTGAACAAAAGAAGTTTCAATTAAAAACCCCATTCTTTCAATTAAATTAGGAAGAAAATTTATTTTAAAATTTGTTCCTGAGGGAATTATTCTTATTAATTTACATTTACAATGTTCATTTTTACATTCAGATTGATGTTCAAAAAAAACATTCAATATATTTTGAGAAGTTATGTCACCATTTTTTTTTTGAATCAATTTTAATTTTTCAAATATAAAATAAAAAGTATCATAAACTGTTATATCAACAATTTTAACATCATTAATCTTAAACAATTCAATTTTGCATTTTTTTAAAAGATAACCTTCATTAATATTATTATATATATACATTAATAAAAAACAAAGAAAAACTTTACAAATATTTAAGAAAATACATTCTTTCACTTTTGTTATTTTAAAATTACTTATGTATAAAATTATTTCAATTACTCCGTTAGCAAAACAAAAAGTTAAAAAAAATTGAATTAAAGAATTAATTGGAGTATCAAAATTATATCTTGAGACACTTGAAAAAAACAATATAATTAATAGAATCATAATAATAGAAATAATTATAATTTTATAAATCTTTAAATAAGAATCTTTTAAATAAAGTTCAACACATTGTATAATAATTAAATTTTGAAAAATAATGAGTATAATACATCTATTTCTTTCAAATTTATATCTGAATGGATGATTATCAAAAGGAAAAATTAAATTTATTACTTGATCATAAATAAAAGTACAATAAATAGTAAAAAAAATTGCACAAGTATTTAAAATCGCAAAAGTAATGCAAATTATATTTGGATATTCTTTTTTAATAATAAAAACATCAGGAAGGAAAATAATATAATAAATATAAAATAAAAATTCAATAAAAATTGGACTGCATAAAAGTTCAAAATAAAAAATTCCTTTTATTGCTTTTGATAAAGTAATTGTTTCAACATTAATATGATATTTAATTCTAATATATAATTTCACCAGTAAAAAAGTATAAATCATTTTTTTAATAATTATCATACTACAAATAATAAAGTAATGAATTAGTTTTAATTTAAAAACTTCACAAATTTTATGAAAAGATATTGTTCTAAAAATTGAGGCAATTTCTACTTTACCTTCTCTATCTTGTTTAGTAAGTTCAAAATTACTTGTTAAGATAAATAATCCATTAAATTTTATTATTTCCATCAACGCATAAAAGACAACACTTTGAATTATGTCAGATTTTAACATTAAAATTATTGTTACTATTGGACTAAGTTTTCTATGTACACTTTTTACTATTTGTACATATGGATTTATTTCCATTTTTTTTAAATTTATATTTTCATTATTATATTTTCTTATGATTATTTTTGTTTTTTTATAATATTATTGAATTAATATTAATAAAAATTTAAATAATTTCATATTTATGCTTTATTAAATTATTATTGAAATATATTATATTTTATATGTTCTCCTATATTTCAATATTATTAAATATATTAATTTAGTCTTTATTCTCTTTATATTTTTGCTCATTCTTAACTCAATAATTGTTTATATATATTTCAAAAAGAAAAAATATCTTGAAAAATTTAACAATAAATCAAAATAAAAAAATTATTAAAAAGAATAATAGTTTTTCAGAAAACAAATATATATGGTATTTTAGCTCCTTTTTTTTAGTGAAAATTCAAAGAATAATTTGAGGAATATTTGAAGGATTTTAACCTTTCTTATAATAATTGAAATAATAATAATCATAGTTAATTTGATTGTGATAATAATTAAAATAATAATATCTTGACCAGAAATTGAAAAAATAATCAGTTGATTTTTCTAATTGATTTGTTAATATTCTTTTTAGATATTATAATTGTTGAGATTTATTGAAGGCCAAAATTTAAGAATTTCTTGGGATTTAAGACAAATTATTAAATATGATATTTAAAAATGATTATACATTATTTTATTATTTTTTTCAAATAATTAGTCTTTAATGCCTATCTTTGAAATATTAAGTACCAGAACTATCAAATAAAAAATAATATTTTAAACACATTAAATCAAAATAATAAATTTATAATATAATATATATAAATATATCATTTATAAAAAATTATTTTAATAAAAACGAATATTTTATAAAAAAAAATATCATTGTCAAATAATATTAAAAGTCAAAAAATCCTCTATATATAATAACAAAAAAAATGAAAATATAGATTCATTCTTTAAAAACATTATCTTTAAATTGTCCTAAATAATTTCCAGCAGGAAAATAATTAGCGACTCCATAATAAATACCATCTTTACTTTTAGCATAACCAAAACCAACTTCTTGTGAATTTTTCCAAATTAATTGAGTAAAATGTCCAGTTCCACTTTTAAAATCATTTTTATTAAAATTAAAATCTTTAATTTCATTATACCAACTTTGACTCATATCATTACCATTAATAGGATAACCTTGACACATAAATAGATTTTCTCCTAATTGAGAACCTTTATATTGATTTTTTGAATGTTGGAAACTATTTTTTTTTGCTAATTCTTTTGCATAATTTTCTGCAATTTTACAGATTTCTAAATTTAATTTTAAAGGAGGAGAATGATGTTTTTTTCTAAATTTATTATGAATTTCTAAACTTTCTTTTTGAAAATCATTCATTGGAATATCTCCTTTAAAATTTGAATTTATATTATTATTTGTGTTTGTTGTATTTTTTGTTGTTTTTTTTGTTGTTTTTGTCACTTGAGTTCTTTCAATTTCTGTTTTTGTTTCTGTTGAATTTCCTTTTTTTGTTATTGTTGTCTTTTTTGTTTCTCCTTCTTTTTTTTCTATTATTGTTTTTACTATTGTCCCATCTGGTTTTTTCTCTGTTCTTTCTTCTCTTGAAGTATATCCTCCTGATGATAATTGTTTTTGGTTTTCGTTTTTGTTTTCAGTTTCCTTTTGTGTTGATTCTTTTGGAATAGATTTCTCTTTATTGTCTTTTTTATTTTTATCTTTTGTTGAACCACAAACACCCATATTTTAGTATTTATTTGGTAATTATATTTTATAATTTTTTGATAGTTGTGGATATATTTATATTATTAATAATATTTTTAAATTTTTATTTTGTAAAAAAATAATTAAATTCAATATCTTGTGTTAGTTTTTTATTTTTTAATTTACCTAAAAATTATTATTAAAATTCAAAAAATGGAAATATCAATTCTTATTCAAAATCCAATATTATATAATCATTTCCTTCTTAATGAAACAAATACAAAAATTTTTAAGGAAGAAACAATAAAAAATAACATAAATAAAATATATCAAAGATTAAAAAACTTAAATGAAAAAGATGAAGAAGACAAATATTTATCATTATCATGCATTTATGGAGCATTTTTAGGAGATTCAATAGGAAGTTGTAGTGAATTTAAAAAAAAAAATTCAAAAAATCATGAAAGTATTTTTAAATTGAAAAAAGGTATATTTGAAACTGGAGAATTAACAGATGATAGTGAAATGGCTATGTCCGCAGCATTTGCATATTTAGATATTCCTTTTAAAGAATCTTCAACAATTCAAGATTTTCTTTTTTATTATTTTTGTATCTGGAAAAATAGTCACCCTAAAGATATTGGAGTGGCTACTCAAAAATCATTAAGTTTATTTGATCCTAATGTAAATACTATATTAAATACAAAATTTAATCATACTATTAAAAAAAATACAGAAGATATTAATAAGAATTCCTTAGCTAATGGGTTTTTAATGCGAATATCTCCTTTTATTGTTTATTTTTATTATGCTTATTATGATTTAATTAATGAGATTTTTGAAGAAGATATGAGGTCAAAGAGATATTTATATTTATATTATAAAATTTATGATGAATCATATAAAAATGTTATAATTACTCATCCTAATGAAGAAAATGTTGTGATTTCTGCTATATTTTCTTTTATGGTCTTTACTGCAATGAAAAAAAAAAAAAGTAAGGATGTTTTAGATTATTTAACTACATTAATAAATCATAAAAGTTTTATAAATAGACATAACAATAAAGAAGTGGCTAAACAAGCATTAACAAAAGTTTTGGATGTTATTAAACTAGTTAAAGAAAAAAAACAATTTGATGTATATAGTCAAATGGGATATTATTTGCATGCATTTAAACTCACAATTTATTTTTTATATAAATATCCTCAGATGGAAAAACCTGAAATTTATGAAAATCAGAATTGCAATAATTTATATAGAACAATAATGGAAGAAATATGTGATTTTGGAGGTGATACTGATACTAATTGTGCTATTGTTGGAACACTTATAGGACCTTTAATTGGATATAAGAAATTTGATCAAAATTTATTTGATATTTTTATTCATTTTTTTCCTAAAACTAGACTTCAATATATATCTGCTTTTATGTTTGAATATGTCGAAATTTTAGAAAATAAATATTTATATAATTATGATCCTTTTAAAGAGAAAAACCAAGAAATAAATGAAGATAGTAAAGATTCTCTAGATTTTCAAATTATTGAAAAAATGAAATACGATAAGAAAAAATTTCATTTTATGACATATAAAGTTTTAACAAAATTTTTGAATGAACAATAAAAAAAATAAAAGAATAAGGTAATAATAAAAAAATAATGAATTATTTTTTATTCATTTTTCTTATTATTTAATAATAAATAATCAAATGAAAACTAAATATCTTTTTATAATCACAAATATTTGAGATTAATGAATTCAAATTTATTTGATTAATTAAACAAATCAATTTATTAACTTTAAATTTTAATAAAAAAAAACACAATTTAAAAATCAGAAAAACTGAATAAAAGCTCTTCTTTATTCTTGATAATTGACAAACTTCGAAATTAATAGTATCATGTATTCCAGAAGAATTATAAAGATTATAAACTTTATAAATAACTTCCCTTTTTTAACCATTTTTAATTTTATTCATCCATTTAATATGATTGAAAATTTCAAGACATTTATGAATTTCTTTTGATTACTTAATAATTTATCATTTTTTTATTAATAATTAATATCTAATCAATCATAACATATCCATTTAATTCACATAATTTCTATAAAAGGATTTATGAACTTCAAATAATCTGTGAACAAAAGATTTAAATGCATAAGGATATTCTAATATTTTATCTGTGTTAATTCATTCTTTTAATGTATTATATAAATGATAATATTTTAGTTCAATAATAATTATAATCATATATTCAGGAAACATCTTCATTATTTGAATTTTTCCTATTAAAAGGATTGAATGATAAAATATAATATTTTTAATTGATACTATTTTTAAAATAAAATTAAAAAATTCATTGATTTTTATGTTGTAATAAAGTTTTTTAAATTAAAATTGAACAGAAAAACATTCATAATCACTTATAGTAACATTTTCTTCTCCAGTGAATTCATATTTATCAGTGATATTGTAACAACTATTTCCACCATTAGTACGATTATCATTTCTTTGAGTACATTTATCACGAATTAATATATCTCCACAATAATAACCAAAACCTATATGTTTCTTTGCTCCAATACTACAATAATCTTTTCTATCTTCTCTTTCAATTATGTATTTCTTTTTTTTATCTAAAGAAAAAATAAAAGTTGATGGATGACTTTTCCATTGATCAGTAGTATCCCATGAAATAGGATTATATCCACCATATCTTTTCCCTTTTGTTGTTTTTACTATAATTAAAGTTGGACCTTTATTATCACATTTCTTATGAAATGTATCCATTAGATCTCCGTCTATTGAGGCTTTATACAATAATTGATATTTAATTGTTGAATTTGGATTTATCCAATTTGTTATTAAATTTTTTTCTTCATTATTTATTAATATTGTTGATAGTAAATTATTGGTTTCTTTGAATTTATTTATTTCTTTTTTTAATTCTTTTATTTCTTCAGTATTTTTTTCACATTTATTTTCTAATTGATTATTTTTTTCTTTTAGAACTTTATTTTTTTCTTTTAAATCTTTCAAAAAAATATATAAATGTTTTACTATTTCATTTATATCTTTATTTTCTTTTATTAAAGGAATATTTAATGAAAAATCAGCCAAATCATTTTTTATTTCAAAAATAATTTCTTCTTCTTTTATCTTTCCTATAAATTTTTTTTTATTGAATAAATCAATAATTTTATTATAAATTTCTAAATTATCATCAAATATTCTAAAAAATTTATTAATACATTCAAACTCTTTTTTAGTAAATGATTTTTCAAATTTTTTGAGAGGAATAGAATTTTTTTCATAAATGTTAATATTAATAATATTTGATTTATAATTTAAATGAACATCAAATATTTTACCGTCGATGTCTATAGAAATATCGAATGATTTAACAGTTTCCATTGGTTTTG
>JAEEGK010003351.1_pt1 | contig 39975 bp, 29 predicted proteins | sample 8958771 | NCBI WGS metagenome assembly JAEEGK01 (sample SAMN16246547, study PRJNA631951) | gut metagenome | biome: gut microbiome; feature: rumen; material: SC-attached | host: Bos | place: Iran: Karaj | collected 2018-10
TTACTTCGCTCTGATGAAAAGACAAAATACTACGCAAAACAACTTTCAAGAATCATGAAACGTACAGTTAAGACTCTAGGTTTCCAATTGTCAAAAGGAAAGTTTAAACCTGAGATGTACGAGATGAGATTCAAGAAATTGTATGATCTCGATGATGCATCAAAAGTTATGCTCAAAGGACGTATAGACAGAGCTGATATATACGAAGACGAGTCTGGAAATAAGTATGTCAAAATCATAGATTATAAGTCTTCAAAGAGAAAACTTGATATATCCATGATTGATGAAGGTTTATCACTCCAGCTTGCAATATATATGAAGGAAGCAATAGAGAATATTAAGGAAAAGTATCCGGATAAAAATGTGCTTCCGGCAGCAATGCTTTACTATGCAATAGATGATCCTTTTGTTGAAACAAGAGAAAACGCAGAGAAAGAGATTATAAAATTGCTTATTCCTAATGGTGCGATAGTTAACGACGATAAGGTTTTAGATAGCCTTGATGAGTCGCTGTTAGAAGCTAGCACAAAGTCGGAAGTTGTTAAGGTTACCAAGAAAAAAGACAATACACCTGACTCGCATTCACAGGTTTATTCAATTGAAGAATTCAATGGCTTGCTGGATTCAGCAGAGAAAAAAGCTCTTGAACTTTCACAAGATATTTTGTCAGGAAATATTGACATTGACCCTTATAAAAAGAAGAAGGATACGGCTTGTGAGTTTTGCTCGCTCAAGGGGATATGTGGATTTGATAAAAAGATCAAGGGATATAGTTATAGAATAATTGGCGAAGAATCGAACGAAACAGAAGAAGACGCTGATGATTCGGAATAATCAATAGGAACCAGTGTTATGGATTTTACTGATGAACAAAAAAGAGTAATCAACTCCAGAGAGAAAAACTTGATAGTTTCCGCTGCTGCAGGTAGTGGTAAGACTGCTGTGCTTACAGAGAGGATTGTTAGACGAATCGCAGAGCATTCTACTTCAATAGATAGGATGTTGATAGTGACTTTTACTAACGCAGCGGCCAGAGAAATGCGCGATCGTATTGGTAAGAGATTGCGAGAAGAATTAGCTAAGAATCCGGGAGACTCCTACATTCGTAAACAGATAGCGATTCTTCATACAGCGCAAATTACTACTATCGATAGTTTCTGCCTTTTTATACTTAAGAATCATTTTGAGGAAATAGGAATCGACCCCGCATTTGCAATTGGAAATGAAGGTGAGTTAAAAGATCTCCAGGATGAAGCATTTAACGATGCGCTTGAAGAAGCTTTTAAGGAAGAAAAAGAATCGTTCCTTAATCTTGTTGAGATGTATGCACCCAAGGGTAAGTTTGAAGACTTCAAAAGTATAGTTACGAATCTTGCCACAGCGGTAGAGAGTACTCCATATCCGTATAACACACTCGAGGGGTTTGTCGTTAAAGATGTAGATAATGTCTGGGATTCTTCATTTGTTCGATACATGATTGATTACGAAAATGAGTTTCTTGAGACAGCTCTTAATGAATATAAAATAGTTAGAGATATTACCGAAGGTAGTGCATTAACCAAGCACTATGATGAAGCATGTGCAGAGATATCCTTTATTGAATCAATTATTAATAGCGATTATCAGTATAGAAGCCGTGCTTTTTTATCACATGAAAAAATAAAACTCTTATATGGTGGGAAAAAGTTTAGTGATGATGAAGCAGTGCTTAAGCAGGGGGCGGATGAACGTATCAAGTTTGCTGGATCTATATTAGACAGTCTGCAAAAAGATTTTCATTCTGTTACTCCCGAGGCATTCGAAGAACTAACCGTAGAAGGATATGAAGTTACTAATGCATTGATTGAATTTGTAATTTCATACCTAAGATTATTTGACACCAAAAAACGTGACAAGGGCATAATCAGCTTTTCGGATATGGAGCATATGGCTCTTGATATTCTTGTAGAAAATGAAAATGGCGTTTTATTACCAACACAGACGGCACTCACATATAGAGGATATTACGACGAAGTAATGATAGATGAGTATCAGGATTCCAACGACGTTCAAGAGACAATACTTAGTATTATCTCTAAGGACGAAGAAACCATGGGCAACAGATTTATGGTTGGAGATATTAAGCAAAGTATCTATGGATTCCGTCAGGCTAAACCCGAGATTTTTAAGGAAAAATGTGAACTCTACGAGAAACGTGATACGGATAAAAATGAGCGTATTAATCTTACTCACAATTTTAGAAGTAGGAAAGAAGTTATAGACGCGGTCAATTATGTATTCGAAAGATGTATGAAGGATTGTGTCGGAAAAGTTTCATATGACGACAAAGAGAGACTATATTTTGGCTTCACTGATTATCTTGACAGTCCAAGCGATAATACGGCAGAACTTTTATATTTTGATAAAGATGGTATCGTCGATAATCCCGCATGTAAGGGGCGGAGCAATGATGAGATCGAAGCTTCCATGGTTGCTCACAGAATACGAGAATTGGTTGAACAAAAAACTAAAGTATATGACAAAAAAACCAATGCAATGCGTGACATGAAGTACTCGGATATTGCCATCTTATTAAGAGGAATGAATGACGGTCGAGATGTAGCGTATCAAAAAGCATTAAAAGATGAGGGAATTCCTGCGTACGTTATTTCTAAAACCGGTTATTACAGTGCGACAGAAGTACAGCTAATTCTTGATTTTTTAAATATTATTGATAATCCCAGACAGGATTTGCCGCTTCTTAGTGTAATGCATTCTTTTGTTGGTGGATTTAGTGAAGAAGAGATTGCAAGGATTAGAAAGTATGGCAAGAAAAAAAGACTGATTGATAGTATGTATCTCTACATCATCAATGGGGAAGATGATCCGATAAAAGAAAAGATTAATCATTTCACGAATGACATTGATGTACTAAGAAAACATTCTATGTATATGTCCGCTTCAGAGATGCTAAGAGAGATATATGAGAAGTATGAATATATGGTGATGGTTTCGTCTTTACCCGGAGGAGAGCAGCGCCTTGCCAATGTTAAACTACTTATTGAGACAGCAGATGAGTTTGAAAATCAGGGAATATATTGCATTCATGATTTCATAAAATACATAGAAAAATTAAAGGCTCGTCAAGATATGGGTGAAGCAAACATGCTTGATGAAAACGCAGATGTTGTCCGCATCATGACTATTCATAAGTCAAAAGGTCTTGAGTTTCCTATATGTTTTGTTTCATGCATGCATACGAAGTTTAAGTCACAAAAAGGTCGCATTATTTTTGACGAAGAACTTGGAATGGGAAGTGATACCTATAATCTTAAAGAAAGAGTGAAGGGTGTTTCTCCTGTTAAAAAAGCAATTGCAATTAAAAAGGATATTGCGGATGTTGGCGAGGAGATAAGGGTTCTGTATGTTGCGATGACAAGAGCCAGAGAGAAGCTGATTATGACAGGAATGTTAAACGAAGATATGCAATCCAAGTCGGATATGAACTTCGTGGACATTGTAAAAGCAGGTTCTTTTATGGGATTGGTATATCCTCTTATAAAAGAAAAAACGGATCTTTTTAATGTAAGAAGATATACACCCGCGGAAGTTTCCGCTAGCAGAGTAGTTAATGAGGCTGAAAGAGAATCCCAGAGAAAAGAACTTGATGATATTGAAGCAAAATCTGGTTTTAACGAATTCACATATCCTCATTCATCACTTGATTCGCTCTTTGTTAAGACTACTGTATCCGAACTCAAAAAAGAAGCCTACCTTGAAAAAGAGGAAGGAGAAAATACTCTATATCACGAGACGGAGAAAAAGATTCCCAAGATTATTAGCGAAGCAGCAAGCGAGAATGAAGGTGCTAAGCGAGGAAGTGCTTATCATCGCGTTATGGAACTGATGGATTTTGCCAATATCTATGACGGAGACATTCTTAGTAATCTTCGTACTCATAGAAAAAAGATGGTTGATAATCTTTATATATATGAAGAAGACGACGCTCTTGTTAACGAGAAAAAAATTGTGGATTTTTTGAATACGGATTTATCCAAGAGAATGAGTGAAGCATCCAAGGTTGGAAAACTTTATCTTGAGCAACCTTTTGTCTTATCAGTCAATGCACATGAAGTCAGGGATGAATTTCCGGATAATGAGAGAGTCCTCGTACAGGGCGTTATCGATGTCTATTTTGAAGAAAACGGTAAGCTTGTCTTGATGGATTACAAGACCGACAAGGTGGATAGTGCAGATGAGTTGATCAAGAGGTATAAGACTCAGCTTGATTACTATAGCGAGGCACTTTCCAGACTTGAGAAAAAAGAAGTTGCTGAAATATATATTTATTCGTTCTCATTGGAAGAGGTAATAAGGGTAATATAAGCGTGTTTTGCCACAATAGGTTTGGTTGACAAAAGCACGAAATAAGCCTACAATTTTGTGGTGTTATATTAATAGATTCAGGAGGTATTTCATGAATATTTTAGTTATTAACTGCGGAAGTTCTTCTCTTAAATATCAGTTAATCAATTCTGAGAGTGAAGAAGTTCTTGCAAAAGGTCTTTGCGAAAGAATCGGAGGAGAAGGTTCCTGCATTAAGCATACACCCGCAGGTAAGGACAAGGTTACAAAAGAAATTCCTATGCCCGATCATACCAATGCCATCCAGGCAGTTATCGATGCACTTACAGATGCTGAGCACGGTGTAGTTAAGTCACTTGCTGAGATTGATGCAGTAGGACATCGTATCGTGCATGGCGGCGAGAAGTTTGCTAAGTCTGTAGTTATTACAGATGAAGTAATGAGCGCTATCGCTGAGTGTAATGATCTTGCACCTCTTCATAACCCTGCTAACCTTATCGGTATTAACGCTTGTAAAAAGATTATGCCCAACGTTCCTATGGTTGCAGTATTTGATACAGCATTCCATCAGACAATGCCTGAGAAAGCATATATGTACGGACTTCCTTATGAGTATTATGAGAAGTATAAGGTTCGTCGTTACGGCTTCCATGGTACAAGCCATGATTTCGTATCTGCGAGAGCAGCAGAAATTCTTGGCAAAAAGAGAGATGATCTCAAGATTATCGTATGCCACTTAGGTAATGGCGCCAGCATTTCAGCAGTTGACCATGGCAAGTGTGTAGATACATCAATGGGTCTTACTCCTCTTGAAGGTCTTATCATGGGAACCAGATGTGGTGATCTCGATCCTGCTATCATCGAGTTTATCTCTAAGAAAGAGAACCTTTCTATTTCAGAGATTAATACAATCATGAACAAGAAGTCAGGTGTTGAGGGTATGTCCGGAGTTTCTTCAGACTTTAGAGACTTATCAGCAGCTATGGATCAGGGAAATGCTCGTGCTAAGATGGCACTTGAGACATACACATACAGAGTAGCTAAGTACATCGGTGCTTATGCAGCAGCTATGAACGGTGTAGATGTTATTGCTTTCACAGCAGGCATTGGTGAGAACGATGCAAGAGTTCGTTCCATGACAGGCAAGTACCTTGCATACCTCGGAGCAAGCATCAACGATGCTAAGAACAATGTTCACGGCGAAGAAGCTATCATCTCTAATGATGGTGACAAAGTAACTGTAATGGTTGTTCCTACCAACGAGGAACTTGCTATTGCAAGACAGACAGCAAGTTTGGTAAAATAGGAAAGTCGTTTTGACAAAGTAAAAAAAATTAAGGTGTCGGAAGCCGTTTTGGAATCCGACACCTATAATTAAGCAGACGTATCGAAGCGGTCATAACGGGGCGCACTCGAAATGCGTTTGACCTCCGGGTCACGAGGGTTCGAATCCCTCCGTCTGCGTATACTAAAACGGGATACGATAGTATCCCGTTTTTGTGTACTTGGAATCCCTCCGTCTATTTTTTAGTAGTCTGCTCCTACAAAGTCTTTATCAACTTTGCAATCTTTTATCTTTCCATTGGTAATATGATAACCCAATACTTTGGAACTGTATCCGTCGCCACGCTGGTCGGAAATAACACACATTCCCAAGTAGTAATTGGAATCAAGCCCCTTCATATGAATCTTGGTTGTAGTACGATACTTAATCTTTTGACCCTGTTTATCGTATGTCTGGCCGTATGCATCGTATGCATAATAGAGAGGAATGATAGTATCTTTTCTTTGTAATTCTATATTGGACTTTGTATTAACAAGGAAGTTAATCTGATCACCCGTCATCTCGGGAATCTCTCTTACTCCTTGGATAGCAAAGTCCTCAGTGTCTCTGTCATAAGTGAAAACAAGGTATGCTTCTTTTCCGTTATAAAGAATTCTCGAGCGATATTCCACAACAGATTCGGTTGCCGAAGTGACTTCCAGGTAAAGAGGCTGTCCGTCAAGATGGACCCATTCACCGTCGAAATCGCAACACATATTTCCATCGCCGTCAAGATTTAAGTATTCATCAAATCCGTAATATACTATCTCACCTGTATTTTCATCATATGTAGACAATGAAAATGCATACGCCTGAATCATCTTTTGAAGTTTTTCATCAATAGGTATGGAGAATGTATTATTCTCGGTGACGGGATTGGTCTTTTCAAAATTATTGAATATGGAGATATCAAGAACAGTAGGTTTCTCATCTGTTAAAGGCTTGATGATTTCAAGCATCTCATCGTTCATACATCCGGACATTTTGTAATAATACAATGCTCTGGTGCAATCATCTTCGCAGATATCGTATTCGTATTTAAGGAAATATACCAATCCGGCAAAAGAATCAATGCTGCCGGGCAGATATACCGATATACCTTCTGCATCGCACAAACTTCCGTTTTCTCTGTGATATATAACTGCTTCTTCCAAAAGATTGCTTATCTTTGTGCACTCATTCGGATACGTATCAACCATATAATCTACATAGTTACCTAGATCAACAAGGTTCAATACATTGTAAGAATCCGATGCGACATGGGTCGACTTGTCGGAGCAACGACCTATCTCGGCCAATACTGAAATATCGGATATTGAGTCGATAAGCTGTTTCTTGGTTAGTTCGCAATATGCATCATATAATTCTTCAGTTTTCTTTGCATCCAGTACCGACATCGTAACATCTCTGGATATTTTGAATCTTTTGATGTTAACATTTTGAGTCATATAATAATCAGTAAAAGTATCTGCAATTGTCTGTGCAACCGCAGCAGGACTCATAGTTGGATTATCACTCATCTGTTTAAGCCATTCGTAATAATCCCATCCCCATCCGGGTTCGGACTCTTCGCTTAATACATAATACGAAGCAAAACCATTCAATGCATGAGTTACTTCAAGATTGGACATAAGGCATGCATCGAATCCAATTATATCAAAGGCAGGATTGTCTTCGTTGGGAGTGTATACCATACTAAGTGCCTGACGAATCTCTTTTATCGACATCGATTCTCCGCCATAGATGGAATCGTTACCATAGCCGAAAGGTCCGCCACCATGATCCCATAAAACGAGAATAGTATGGTCAGCTTTATAATTCTTATTGCAAAAACGCAGGAATTCTGCAAGAGTTGCAGGGTCATTGCTTCTTTGAAGAGGAAGGTTGGACACCTCTTCGAAAGTATCATTTTTAATTAGAAATCTCTGTGTCTTATTCGGATTGATAAATGTGTTGGACCATCTTGTCGCTCCGCCGGTCTGAATAACAACCTGAATGTTGTCAGACATTTCCGACATAAACATTTCATCAATATCCTGTGAAGCTGCACCGTCCCCGGTTGCAACAATTACCTCATTTTTAACGTATTCGCTGCTTGCCACAGGCTTTTCGGGATAATATAAAAATTCAGGAAGTCCCAGCTTGCTCTTTTTTAACTCTGAGCTGTATTTTTCCAAGTGTTCAAATCTTTTATCAATAACAGCTTGGTTTCTGGCGTCTTTTTCTTTTTTTGTCTCGTATAAAGTAGTAAGAGACAAATCGTTTTCATAATCGTCTTCGAGATCAGCGCCTATCATATAAACACATATAGTCCATGTCTCGTCTTCGCCTATTCCCGGCATTGCTGCGATTTTGGCAGCACCTTCTTCGTCAATTGGAGAAAACTCCAATATTTCTTCCTTGGAAACGGGTCTATTCTGATTTTCAGCAATATCCATATAAGACAGAACGACGCAACCGTATATGCTTCCACCAATAATAGCAACAATTAAGATAATGGGTGTTGCGATTGACAATACCTTGAAAACAGGGCCAATGAGAAGACGAGGAATGCGTATAAACCAAGGAGCATCTTTATAATGCTCTTTTAGCTTTCTTCTATCTTCTTTCTTGGTTTCTTTCCAACGTTTCTTTTTCTCTTTTTTAGCAAGTTTCTTTTGAAGTTTCTTTTCCTTCTTTAGCGCTTTTTTCTGTTTCTTCTTTTCTTTTCTTGTAAGCGCTTTTTCCTCCGAAGCAGATTCTTCGACATTGGTTACGACAGACTCTGATACTTCTTCGGTAGTAATTACCTGATTTTGTTCATTAGTTGAATCCATATTTTCCCCTTTATAAAACTAAGATTTAGACCACAATCGAAAGTGTACCAAATATACATATAAAAAACAACATGGACATTTCTAAAAATAAAATTTTTATAAATAACATCAAATGCCCTAAAATAGCGGATTTCATAGCTCCCAAACTCGTGGACTCCTTGATGACAAAGAAGAGGAAATCATGGTATAATTAATGGTCAGTTTTAGTGACAATAACGGGGGTTATATATGAATTATGAAAAAGTAATACGGGACTTCGTAAAAGAAGGTGCCGGTGAGTTTATCATTACTGATAGACAGGGCAAAATTCTTTATAGAAACGGAGTCGAAAAATTCACCGATGATCAGTGGTCAGCTTGGTCGGCTTTTAATATTGATTCCGAGACCATAGACCATGAAGAAGATTGGGAAATTTCTGACAGAACAGGTGGGAATTATTATTCTGCCCGCTCACTTCCGGTTAACGAGGAGGGCGAGGAGATAATACTTCACCATGTGTATAACACCAGTCAGTATGCAACCCTGCTTCGTGATGTATCGGGATATCTTAAGGACTGGAGGGATTTGAGCGCGTTCCAAACTGCGATGCTTGAAAAGCTTTCTGGCAGTTATGAATCCTGTCTTCCGGTTGTTCTCAAATATCTAAAACTTACAAGTGCAGTGATGTATATCGGTCGCGGCAGAAAGATGGAAAAGCATATCTTGGACAAAGAGACCAAGAAGATATGTTCATCTCGAGTTGATCGTGCAGATGTATTCGAAACAGGAAAAGGAGAATTTAGAAATCTTCCTGATTTGGGCGACAAGGATTATCTGTGTTATATCAACGATAGAGCTGTCAATGGCACCGACTATTCACTTTATTTATATGCAGACGGACTTGAAGATGACGATAACTTTGGAATGTATTACAACGTTATCAAGCTCTTTATTGAAAACGGACTTCTTCGTGAACAAGTCATATATGAGAGTGAACACGATAAATTAACAGCACTTTATAACAAGGGTAAATACATGTCGATGATGAATGACTTCTTCCCCAATCAGAAGAGTGTTGCCATCTTCAACATGGATGTTAACTACCTTAAGAGAGTTAACGATACACTTGGCCATGAAGCAGGTGATGCGCTAATCGTTAAGGCTGCCAAGAGTCTTTTAGCAGTTGAAAAAGATAATGTCAGAGGCTTCAGAATGGGTGGCGATGAGTTCATGCTCTTTGGATGGGATATGGAAGAGGATGAAGCCAATGCACTTAAGAAAGAGTGGGAAGGTGCTCTAGCTAAGCTTAACGAAGAGAATGATGGACTTGAATGCGTTATAGCTTGCGGATTAGCATACGGCAAGGATGAATTCGATTTGAAAGAACTCTTAAAACTTGCTGACGAGAGAATGTACGAAAATAAAGTTGCAATAAAGTTATCAAGGGGCGAAGACCCTAATGCCCGATAAAAGAATACGGAGGAGAAATCAATGAAAATCAACAAAAAACTCGAAGGTAACAATCTTGAATTCGCACTTGAGGGAAGACTGGATACTACTACAGCTCCTTCTCTTGAAGAAGAAGTTAAGAACAACATTGAAGGCATTAAAGAACTTGTATTTGATTTAAAAGATCTTGTATACGTTTCATCTGCAGGACTTAGAGTTCTTCTTTCTGCACAGAAGACTATGAATAAGCAGGGTAACATGATTATCAGAAATGCTAACGAAGAGGTAATGGAAATCTTCGAAGTAACAGGATTCATAGATATTCTTAATATCGAGGAGTAATTATCTATTTGTATGGACGAGAAACTGATAAGGCTTAACCCTTCAAGGGAAGCCATCGAAATGAATGACCTTGCTTTTCCGGACTCTCCGATTAACACGGTAGGATTCCGACTTGATTTTCCTAGTACAGATTCAATAGAAGTTAAAAAGGCTATTGAAAAAGTTCTTGAAAAAGCCGTAATCATGCATCTTGAACTTGCTGAAAAGGATGGAAAACGAGTATTAAAAGATACAGGTCATCCATTATCTGAAATTATTACAGGCTCTATCAGTAAAGAAGAAGCTGATAAAGAGTGGGAGAAAGATAGCGAGACATCTCTTCCGGAAGCAAGTTATAAAATAAAAGTCTATTCACTTGCATCAGGGGGAAGCACCGCATTTTTCCTTATCCATCATCTTTTATTTGATGGATTTACCGGTATGCAGTTGGCACAATTGGTTCTAAATGAAGTTAATGGTGTAGAAACTGATACTAGTGTAATAGATTGCGGTCGTTTTCCTGATGACGAAGATTATCTGGGATCATTTTCAAAAGAAGAAAACAAGAATTTCTGGATGCATTATTTTGATGGAATTCAAAGTGAAGCATCGATTATGCCGGGGGATCCTTTAGGTTGTGAGAGAATTCGATTAAGTTATGAAGTTCCCGAAGATCTTCTTTTGAAATTGAATGCATTTGAAGAAAATACAGGATTAAAGGATTCTGCCGTTTTCGGGGCAGCTCTATCCATTTGGTTGGCAAGAAGCTCTGAAACCGAAGACGGTGTATTTCTTATGCCCAGACTCAATCGAGATACACCTGCCGCACTTTCTTTAATGGATTGCAGAACGCTTGTTGTTCCCGTAAGAAATACTGTTAAAGAAGAGGATTCTTTTATAGATGTTTGTAGACAGTCAGCAAGACAAGCAAGGGAAGCATCTTCTCATAAACATTACGGGATAAAGAATATTATAAGTGATTTACACGCTTCCGGACTTTTGAGCGGTATGATTTCGGAGTATGTTTTGAATTGTGTTCATATGGGCAAGTTGAAAAGCGAAATTCCGTTTTCAATAAAAGAAAACATGAGTGGAGGAATGAGCAATCACCTTACCATTGCAGTTCAACGATGCGGCAAAAAGATTAATATGATGTATGATGCTCGTGTCGGCGTATATGACGAAGAATCAACGAGAGATTTTAATGATGCACTTCTTTATATCATTGAACAAGGAATTATAGAAGGAAAAACTATTGCAGATATTGAAATAGTATCTAATTCAGAGAAAGAGAAACTACTTAATATAAAGGGTGAAACAGTAACAGTAAGTGATACTGATTCGATTGCTGATCTTTTTAGAAAGTCGGTTAAGAATTATTCATCATGTCCTGCTCTTTACTCAGGGGAAAAAGCATTTACTTACGAAGAACTAGACGCTATATCTAACAGGATTGCAAATGCATTGATAGAAAAAGATGTTAAGCAAGGAGAACCTGTCTTATATAAGTTGAAAAGAGACTATCGTCTGATTCCCGCTCTTCTTGGAATTATAAAATCCGGAGCAGCATTCATTCCACTTGATCCTGCATATCCTGAGAAGAGAATTAGTTATATAATTCAAGACTCCAATGCGTCCAAAATGATTGTAAGTAGTGAAACGCAGGATAACATATCAGGAATTGAATGCCTTGATATAGACGAATTAATTAAATGTTCGAATGATAAGGATCCTTTGCTTACAATTCCACAAGGACAATTAGCATATTCAATTTATACTTCCGGTACAACAGGTAATCCAAAGGGGGTATTACTAACACATAAAGGCATTGTTAACATTACTTCTCCAGATAACAACCCTTTCAATAAAGAGGTTGTTAAGAACGGAAAAGGCATTGTAGCAATTGGTTCAGTTTGTTTTGATATATCTCTTTTTGAGTTTTTCGTTCCTCTATTTAATGGAAGTTTTATTGAACTCGCTCCCGAAGAAGCTCTTGCTGACCCCAAAGCTTTAGCAGAGCTTATATTGAGACATGGAGCCAATCTAATTCACTGTACACCTTCTCGCCTTACGGCTTATCTTCGTGAAGAAGATTTTAGCAAAGCTTTAATGAAGGTAGATGCAATTCTTTCTGCCGGCGAAGTACTTCCGGGAAGCCTTATTACTGAACTGCGCGACGAATATAATGTTCATATATATAACGGATATGGTCCAACTGAGACTACCATAGGCGCAACTATTACCGAAGAAGGTGACGAACTTTCAATAGGAAAACCGATTGCCAATATGGGAATAATGATTCTTGATAAAAAAGGTAGACTGCTTCCTTTTGGAGCGCTTGGCGAAATTTGCATCTTTGGAAACGGAGTCGGACTTGGATATCATAATCTGGATTCGGAAACCGAAAAGAGGTTCAACGAGTATTTTGGAAGGCGCGTATATCGTACAGGCGATGTAGGCAGATTCTTCAAAGACGGACGAATTGAATATCATGGAAGAAACGATTTCCAGGTTAAGCTTAGAGGACTTCGTATTGAGCTTGCCGAGATAGAAAACTGCATGATGTCTTATTCGGGTATCAATGCAGCGTGTGCTCAGGTCAGAAATATGTTTGGCCGAGATACTCTTATCGGTTTCTATACGAAAGTCAATGGAACCGAGGTTGACGATGAAGCATTTAGAGAATATCTTAGCACTCGTCTGACCAACTATATGGTTCCTGATATATTGAAAAATATAGATGAGATGCCTACTACTCCCGGAGGAAAACTCGATCTTAAAAAACTAAGTCAGATTCCTGTAGAGTATGTGTCAAAATATGTGGCACCGGAGAACGAGTATCAGCGTATTATATGCGATGCTTTTGCAAAAGTTCTCGGAGTGGAAAGAGTCAGCATCAACGATAGTTTCTTCGAAATTGGTGGAGATTCACTTCATACTGCGGAGATTATTCACAATATAACGGAGCAAATTCCCGGTGTTAAATTAGCATTTGGAGATATATTCAAATATCCTGTTCCGGAAACACTTGCTCAATTTATCTACAGACAATTTGCTGAACTTGAGGAAAAAGAAGATAACGGCATCGAAAGGTTAGATTATAAAGAAATAGATGAGATGCTTAAAAAGAATGCCGCGCCTCTTCATAATCCTAATAATAAGAGAGCGTTAGGCAATGTCCTTTTGACAGGCGCTACAGGATTCTTAGGGCTTCATATTTTGATGGAATTACTGAAGTCTCCAGATGAATTTGAGAATATTTATTGCTTAATCAGACCTACCAAACGACTTGATCCCACTAAACGTTTAAAAAATCTTCTTTTCTACTTTGAAAACACAGATTTTGAGGGAATGCTTGGAAATAAGGTTTTTGCTTTATCGGGAAATATTGCGAATAAGAAAATTTTTGACGAAGACGTCGATATTCAGTTCGACACAGTAATTAATTGTGCAGCTGATGTAGCACATTTTGCATTTGACGATAAGCTTAATAAAGTAAATACTGAAGGCGTTCAGAATCTTTTGACTTTATGCGAGAAAAAACATTCGCGCCTCATCCAGATATCCACAATATCTGTTGCCGGATTTTATAAATTCAATGAAAAAGAATTGTCATTCGATGAGAGTAATCTCTACATAGGACAGACGATTAATAATCAGTATATTCTGTCAAAATACATGGCGGAATATGAGTGCTTAAAAGCAATGGCTGAAGGAAAAGCAGATGTAAAAATCATGCGTGTCGGTAACCTTCAAGGCAGATTATCTGATGGAGAATTCCAGGTCAATAAAAATACCAATGCTTTTACAAGGAGATTATCTTCCTACGTTAAGATAGGAATGGTGCCTAAAAGTGTGTATGACAGTAGTGTTAATTTTTCGCCTGTAGATGAAGTGGCACATATGATATGTGAACTTTCAAAACTTCCTTCGGATTACACAGTATTCCACGTGTCGCCTGACAAAGAGGTTCCTATGAAATTACTCTTCGAGCCTCTTAAAGAAATGGGACACGATATTAAGGTTATTTCAGATGATGAATTCGATGGAAAGGTTGAAGAATTAAAGGACGATAAAGCGGGTAGATTGGTTCTTGAGGGCTTGCTTGCTGACAGTCCGGATACAAATTACAGATTCACTTTAACAAAACAGAACATTACTGACAGAATGATTAAAGACCTTGGTCTTGTATGGGGTGAGATTACCGAATCATATCTTACAAAATATTTGCAAGTGTTGGATGAGTTCGGATTATTTGAAGGAGGTATAGTATGAGCCCTACAATAATAATATTATGGAGTTTTTCGGCGGTTATAGCATTCATTTTTTGCCTGATAATGTCTGCGTTAACGCTTACGCCCAAATATCCCAAGGGCAAGATGATAATCGGATGCCTGATTGGTTTTCTGTTTGACTTTGCACTTGTATTCATCAGTTATATGATTAATCCGATGGTGGATGTAATGAATGCAATTGGTCAATGTATTATACTTGTTGTTGTTTTAATTCTTTTGTATCAGGATACATTGGAAAATAAGGCATTCACAGGTATGACAATGTCTCTGGCATCCAGTGTTTCCATTTTTCTTTTCTGCGGAACGACGGATCAGATTATCGGCGGCCCCTTAGGCATGTTTGATCCTGTAATGGGACCTTACACGGTAAGAAATATTATTTTCTTCTCAGGATTGAAGATTGTTGTATTAACTATAATAGGTATTCTTTATGTGTTGCTTCTCAGAAAGAAGTTTAAGGACATGCTTATTCATGCAGAAGGCCAGATGAAAAAGTATCTGATAGCACCGGCTTTTTCAGTAATCGGCTTTTATGTTATAACCATTGTTTCTACAGCAAAGGGAATTCTTCCGACAGACGCATTTTTTGTACCTTTGTTTTTGACTGTTTGCATATTATTCGTAGTTGAATATTTACAGATATTCTCCTCCGTTAAGTGGACAGCAGAAGCTAAAAAAGCAGAGCAGGAAAAAGAGCGTATCGGTGCCGAGTTAAGTGTCGCTACACAGATCCAGGCTGATATGCTTCCCAGAATATTCCCTGCATTCCCTGAAAGAACAGAGTTCGATCTTTTTGCATCCATGAGTCCTGCAAAAGAGGTCGGTGGTGACTTCTATGATTTCTTCTTAATTGATGACGATCACATCGGTCTTGTAATGGCAGACGTGTCCGGTAAGGGAGTACCTGCAGCGTTATTTATGGTCATTGCTAAGACGCTTATTAAGAACAGAGCACAGATGGGTGGCTCTCCTGCAGAAGTATTATCATATGCTAACGACCAGTTATGCGAAGGTAACGAAGCAGAGCTCTTCGTAACGGTATGGTTTGCAACCATTGAGATATCAACAGGTAAGGGACTTGCGGCCAATGCAGGTCACGAGCATCCTGCAATCAGAAGAAAAGACGGCTCGTTTGAACTTATCAAATATCGTCATTCGCCTGCTGTTGCAACGCTTGAGGGAATTAAGTTTAAGGAGCATGAATTTACTCTTAATCCCGGAGACAGCCTCTATGTATACACAGATGGTGTTACAGAAGCTACTAATAAAGATGATGTTCTTTTTGGTACGGATAGAATGCTTGAAGCACTCAACAAAAAGCCTGATTCCGATCCTAAGACATTGCTTGAAACAGTTCGTTCTGACATAGATGATTTCGTTGGTACGGCACCTCAGTTTGACGATATTACAATGCTTGGATTTAAGTACTTGGGCGCCGGAAAGGAGTAAGATATGCAGGAATTAAACATTGAAGCTAAAGTAGAGAATCTCGACAAAGTAATAGCATTTGTTGATGAAGAAATTGATAAACTTGAGTGTTCTCAAAAGATTCGTGTACAGATAGATGTTGCTGTAGAAGAACTCTTTGTAAACATCGCGCATTATGCTTACAGACCCGATGTAGGGCCTGCAACAGTACGCGTCGAGGTTGAAAAAGATCCGCCTGCGGTATCCATCACATTTATTGACCATGGAATCCCCTACGATCCTCTCGCCAAGGAAGATCCCGACATTACACTTTCTGCTGAAGAAAGAAGCATCGGAGGTTTAGGAATCTTCATGGTAAAAAAGAGCATGGATGACATTGACTATGAATATAAGGATGGTCAGAACATTCTTCACATACGTAAATTAATCTAATTTATTAGGGCTTCGCCAATTGACGAAGCCCTATATTTTAAGGGAATAAAATGATTGATAATTTCGAAAGATTTGATATGAAGGCTCCGCCGGTACGCACAAAATGGTATCTAAGACCACTGACTTACATATTGAGTGCACCGGATGTGGCTAAGCATAAGTGTAAGATAACCAAGGTTAATTCAGAGGGATTAAAACCTCCCTTTGTTCTTTTATGCAACCATAATGCTTTTATGGATTTCAAAGTTGCGACTAAGGCGATATATCCCTGGAGAGCTAATTACGTGGTTGCGATTGACGGATTTATTGGCAGAGAAAAACTTCTTCGTAATGTAGGCTGCATATGCAAAAGAAAATTCACCAACGATACCACGCTTGTGAAGCAACTTATTCAGACTGTTAAAAACGGAGATGTTGCTGTGATTTATCCGGAAGCAAGATATTCTCTTTGCGGAACAACTGCAGTTCTTCCTGAGTCATTGGGAAAATTATGCAAGTTATTGAAAGTGCCGGTGGTTACACTTGTTTGTCATGGACATCATGTCAATTCGCCTTTTTGGAATTTGACCGACCGAGGAGTGAAGCCTACAGAAGCTGAATTCACACAATTATTTGATGCAGAGACTCTTAAGAACACGTCAGTAGAAGATATTAACAAAAAGATATTGGAAGCGTTTCAGTACGATGATTATGCTTGGCAAAAAGAAAGAGGAATTAAGATAACTTATGATCGTCGAGCAGAAGGACTTCATAAGATTTTGTATCAGTGCCCTGCTTGCAATACGGAATACAAGATGTCATCAAAAGGAAGTGTCTTAAAGTGTGATGCCTGTCAAAAGGAATGGAACATGACAGAACTAAGTGAGCTCGAAGCTGTTAATGGAGATACGGAGTTTTCGCATATTCCGGATTGGTATGAATGGGAAAGAGAAAACGTACGTCGTGAAGTAAAAGAGGGCAGATATTCATCAGGTGAACTACCTGTTAGAGTAGATTCACTTCCAAATGCAAAAAAGTTCATTCCTATTGGAGAGGGAATAATGATTCATGACATGAACGGTTTTACAGTTCATGTAAAAGATATGGACGGCGATACTCATGAGATGATTAAAAATGTCCCATCATTATACTCATGTCATATTGAATACGAATACCTAGGAAAATATGGAGATTGCGTAGATCTTAATACACTTAAAGATACTTGGTATGTTTACCCTGATCCTAATAAATGCGACTTTTCCGTAACTAAGATGGCATTGGCGACGGAAGAATTATATTTCAATTATTGGGGAAATAATTCAGATGGAAACAAACAGGTTATGGTATAATTACGCGTGAATAGTGAACCTGCAAAGGTAAGCATTTAACTAAATAATAATAGAAAAGAGGATAAAACGTGTTATCTGATGTACCAGGAAATAAATTGAATATATATACTGATGATTATTGTATTTTTGACTTGGAGACCACAGGTATATCACCTAAAAAGGATGAAGTCATAGAAATATCTGCGATTAAGGTTAAGGGTGGAGAAGTGGTAGATGAGTTTTCAACTTTGGTAAACCCCGGTATTCCTATTCCATATAGAGCGAGCATGGTTAATGGAATATATGATGATATGGTTGCAGATGCTCCTTCGATGGAAGAGGCACTTGCTGACTTTTCAGATTTCGTGGAAGATATGATTCTGATAGGTCACAATATTCATGTTTTTGATATGAAGTTTATATGGAGAGATGCCAGAAAGTATTTTGGCAAGACAATCGGAAATGATTATATCGATACACTTCCTATAGCATATCGCAATCTTCCCGGTTTGCCTCACCATACTTTAATTGCTCTTGCTGAACACTACAATATAAGTTCTGACGGTGCGCACAGAGCGCTTAATGATTGCCGAATGAATCAGCAGGTCTATGAATATCTTAAGAAAGAAACAAAATAGATTATTTCGCTACAAAGGTCAGATTGGAACTGTCGTTTATAATAATGGTTAAAACATTTCCTTCTATTTTTGCAGTGATGGACTTGCTGGCATTATTGGAGTTTGTTAATGTGTAAGTACCGTCGCCGTTATCTGTAATGGTGCCGGTATAAGGGTCCTTATCTTTTACAACTCTAAGAGAGAAGTTAACGCCATCCGCGGTAGAGAATTCCGGTTCGTTCTTATCTGAGATAAATAATCTTCCACTTGTTCCGTTTGCGGTAGTTACGCTATCGAACGACCACTTGGATGTTATTGGTGCGTTGGGAAGAGTCTTATCGGCAGCAGGTCTTCCTAAGCCACATGCCACCCCAAAGGACACCATCAAAAAACATGCAACTAATGCTAATACTTTTTTAATACTCTTGTTCACAGTTATTCTCCTTTTATAATATATTTTTTCTTAATAATATTTCCAAAAATGAAAACTGACCAATTAATTATACTACATATGCGGTATAATAACTTAATAAATTCTTAAACAATTCGTTACTTGTTTCTTAATATGCGTAACGCTATTATTAAATACGAACAGAAAAACCTGCAGGAATTTTCTTATCAATACTTGGGAGACAATATGTACAACATCTTAATATGTGATGATGAAAAAGACATCGTTAACGCGCTCAAGATTTACTTAGCTGCACCGGATCTTACTTTTTACGAAGCAAAAGATGGGATTGAAGCATTAGACATAATCGAGAACAACGAGATCCATTTACTATTACTTGATATTATGATGCCCCGAATGAATGGAATCGAGACCCTTTCAAAACTAAGAGAGACCAGCAACATTCCTGTCATTATGCTTTCAGCCAAGAGTGAAGATACGGACAAAATACTCGGACTCAACATAGGCGCAGACGATTACATCACAAAACCCTTTAATCCGATTGAAGTGAATGCGAGAGTAAGGTCGGCTTTAAGAAGATTCTTCAATCTCGGAGGACAGGTTAAGACGGATAACGTACTGACGGTGGGAAGCGTTACTCTCGATAATTTAACTAAGATTGTAACAACAGACGGCGTAGAAGTAGCGCTTACTCCCAAGGAATTCGACATACTTAAGCTTCTAATGATGGCCCCGGGAAAAGTCTTTTCTCCCAAGGAAATCTACGAAAAAATCTGGGAAGAATCATTATTAGCTGGCTGTGAAAAAACAGTCGCGGTACATATTAGACATTTAAGAGAAAAAATCGAGATTGATCCAAACGAACCGAGACACCTGAAAGTAATCTGGGGACAGGGATACAAGATCGAGTAGGCACGAAGAGGTGTACAGCGTGAATGAAAATATTACAGATACTGAAACAATGAATAATAATGATATAACAACAGAGAATACAACCAAGAAAGCAAGTTTTCTTGCTAAATTACCTTCATACTTTGTTATAAAAATGCTCTCATTTTTGGGCATGGTTTTTTCAACTATAGCTTTGGTTGTTTGCGCTTATATAGCATTACTGTTCTGGCGAGACGGAATATATAGAGACGACTATTTTGACCAGAATATTTATAACCGTTATATGAAAGTAGCGGTTATGAACGCTAATCAGACGCTTAGTTATCTTGATTGTGATGAAGTTAACGATGCAGTAGGATTCCTCAAGGATCGTAACGTTGCGGTTATGGAAGCAAGTGGCGAGGGAATCACTTTTAAATACTATAGAAATCCATCATATAAAGAAGAAGTTCCATATAAATACGCATATTCCGGTACGAGAAATGGTGTAGACTGGAAGATATATGTAGTTCCTGTTCTTGAAGAAAAAGATGCTTATTACAATGCATATATTGATGTTTCCAGGCAGTATGAACTCAGATATCAGATTCTGATAGCCGGATTGATAGCGATGATAGTACTCATCATATCAACAACAGGTTTCATTCAGGGAATAGGACGTAAGTCCGGAAGCACAGAAATACGAAACACTTATTTGACCAAGATACCATTTGATGTGGTGACTTTGTTCACAATAATACTTATTGGCTTGACTTTGATTATTACATACGGTTTGAGGTATGAGGGAGCAATAGCAATAGCGGGTACAATCATTTGTCTTCTGTTTGCTTTTCTTTGGACGGTTAACCTCATTCATAGAATCAAACTTGGAAACGTATTTCGCAATACTTTAATAGCGCTACTTGTAAGCCATCTATCACTTTTATGGCAGAGCGCCGTTATACTGATAATACTTAGCACAATAGAGTTTTTCTTGTTGTTTTTCTTAGGAGTAATAACTTACGAATATACATATACATTTGCATTATTAGTTTTCTGGTTCATTGAAAAATGCATAGTAATTCCCATCTCCTTATACATCATTCTTATGATAAGAACATTGTTTAATGGAGGAAAAAAGATTGCGGCAGGAGACCTTGATAACAAGATTAATGTTTCATTGATGATTGGAGACTTTAGGAAACACGGCAATAATTTAAATGGCCTTTCTGAAGTAATCAATAATTCGGTTTCTGAAAAGATGAAGAGTGAGAGAATGAAGACGGAGTTGGTTACCAACGTATCCCACGATCTTAAGACACCTCTTACATCGGTAATCAATTACTCGGATTTAATCCGTAGAGAATCAGATAAATTATCAGAAGATTTAAACTATATACTTACAGACGAAAAATATACTAATGATAGAACTAATACTAACACTGCTGATGTTGATAATCATCTGGCGAATATAAGCGAGTACTCAGGAGTACTTAACAGACAGTCCAACAAGTTAAAGCGTCTCCTTGACGATCTTGTTGACATATCCAAGGCTACTTCCGGAAATATGGAAGTAATATATGAAAAAATCAATGTTGCAACAATTCTTTCCCAGGCGGTAGGTGAGTACGAGGAGAGATTCGAGGAAAAGAAGCTTGAGGTTATCGTAAGCGGAACAGATGAAGATATGTATGTTCGCGCAGATAATAGAAAGCTTTGGAGAGTATTTGATAATCTTCTTCAAAATATCTACAAGTATGCTCTCGATGGTACCAGAGTATATTTCAGCGCCGAGAAGAAGGATGATAAAGTAATTGTAATATTTAGAAATACATCCCGTGATATTATTCATCTTTCATCGGAGGAGTTAACAGAGAGATTTACAAGAACCGACGAATCCAGACATATGGAAGGCAATGGACTTGGGCTTGCAATTGCAAAGAGCATGATGGAAGTTCAGGGTGGAGTATTTAAGCTTGATGTTGACGGAGATTTATTTAAAGTTACATTGACTATCGATCAGTATATAGATGAAGTGGTTGAGACAGAAGAAGCTGCTGAAGAAAATGCGACAGAAAACGTAGAAGAAGTTGTTGCCGAAACAATCGAGGCAATCGAAGAGCAGGCGGTTTCAGAAGAAGTAGAGGAACACAAATAATTTACATATACATTTACTGCGAGAGGAAGTGATGCTACTTAAGATTAACCTATGGAATAATTAATGCTGCTTAGAGGACGGACATTTTTGTCCGTCCTTTTCTTTGTTTTAATTATCATAATATTGAAAATATAGATTCCATATAATATAATGTAACAAGTTTGGGGACAGCAAACAGTAGCGGGAAAAGAGACACAAGTGTAAAAGGAGATTATAAGATGAGTAACGCAGGAATTGCAGCAACTTTAATGGGAGTTTTAGCGCTTTATCTTGGTATCGTAATTATTGCATGTATTATAGGTTTATTAATTTCGGTATTCAAGGTAGTGTGTAACTGTTTGATAATTAATAAGGGCGAAGGTAACTGGTGGAAAGGACTTATTCCTTTCTATAACAAATATACATTATTCACACTGGCATTCAATCAGAAGACGGCAACGGTGATGTTTATTCTCTACGTAATACTAATGGTAATAACTTTTATTGTAAATGGTTTTTCCAATGTAGTACAGGCTATATCCAATTCAAGCTCTAATTATGGTAATACATCATCTTCTATGACAGCGATTGCGGCCGTAGTTGCAGGTGCAGGCTTAATTATTTGGCTTATTAGCATGATTGTTACTATAGGTCAGCTTGTAATAAGAAGTATCTATCAGTTTGCAATTGGCAAGTCATTTGGAATGGAAACTTGGTTCAATGTACTCTCAATTTTCTTCCCTACAATTACAGCAGCAGTTCTTGCGTTTGGTAGAGCAGAATATGAGGGCGATACAGTAGATATCATTCCCGATTAATGATAAAAAAGAGATATAGATTAAAAAAAGAGCCGAGAAGGCTCTTTTTTCTTGCAAAATAGGCTCCCAGGCAAGCAAAACAGGTTCCTTATTTATCGGATGACAGTATAGGCTGTTTCGTGGTATAATATACGTTGATTTATTAGGGTTATTTGGATTAATGGACAGAAAAATAAATACGTGTCGAGGGAGGTTTACATGACACCGTTTGAACAATACGGAAAATTACATGTAGAAGGTAAGAATCTTGTTGATGCTTCCGGCAAGCCAGTGGTTCTTAAGGGTATTAGTACTCACAATCTTAATGAGTATCCTGACTATGTTAACGAGGCAGCTTTTAAGCAGTTTAGAGACGAATACAATGTTAACATTATGCGTCTTGCTATGTATGCGGCATTTGCAGACAATAATCCCGGATACGCTGATTCCGATGACGAGCACAGAGCTAAACTTGAGGAACTTATTCTCAAGGGTGTAAAGATATGTGCAGACCTTGGATTATATTGCCTTGTGGATTGGCATATTCTTTTTGATTACAATCCCAACATGCATACTGATATGGCAATCAGATTCTTTAAGAACATTGCTCCCAAGTTAAAGGATTATGACAATGTAATCTATGAGATTTGCAATGAGCCCAACATGAATATGGAGACTAAGGAAGAGACAACCTGGGAAGACGTTAAGAGATACGCTAATCAGGTTATTCCTGAGATTAAGAATATCGATCATGAAAAAGTAATAATCGTAGGTACTCCTACCTGGTCTCAGAGAGTTGATACAGCATCTGATTCACCTCTTGAATACGATAACATTATGTATGCATTACATTTTTATGCAGATACACATAGAGACAAGTTAAGAGACATATGCAAGTATGCCAGAAGCAAAAACCTGCCTATCTTTGTAACTGAATTCGGTGTTGGTAGAGCAGATGGTGACGGAGACATCAATGACGAAGAGTCAGCCAAGTGGTTAGATCTTCTTGATAGCGAGAAGATTAGTCGAGTTATATGGAATCTCTCTAATAAGAACGAGACATCATCCATATTGGTTCCGACCTGCACCAAGACATATGGTTTTGCCGAAGAAGATTTGACTGAATGCGGCAAGCGAATGAAGAGTATCATGAGCAGAATGTAATAGAGGAATAAAAATGTCATACATGGCATTATATCGCAAGTTCAGACCGCAGACATTTGATGAGGTTCGTGGTCAGGAAGCGATAGTAACCACACTTAAAAATCAAATAATTCAGAATCGTATCGGCCACGCTTATCTTTTTTGCGGAACCAGAGGTACAGGTAAGACAACACTTGCCAAGATTATGGCTAAGGCTGTCAACTGCGAGCATCCTGTCAATGGCAATCCTTGTATGGAATGCGATACCTGTAAGGCTATTGCTAACGGTACCTCACTTAATATGATTGAGATGGATGCCGCATCCAACAGTGGCGTTGATAATATACGAGAACTCATAAAAGAGGTTGATTATAAACCGACGAGAGGCAAGTACAAGGTATACATTATCGATGAAGCACACAACCTGTCGCCGGAGGCTTTTAATGCGCTTCTCAAGACTCTCGAGGAGCCACCCGAGCATGTAATATTCATCCTGGCAACTACTGAGGCTCATAAGATTTTAGTAACTATTATGTCCCGTTGTCAGAGATATGATTTTAAGAGAATCCCACTTGAAACAATCGCAGGCAGAATGAGAGAACTCACCGATCGAGAAGGAGTGAGCGCTACAGACGAGGCACTTAATTATGTGGCCAAGGCCGCTGATGGATCGATGCGAGATGGTCTCTCTTTACTTGATCAATGCATAGCATTTTACTCCGGAGAGGAACTTACACTTGATAAAGTATTGGTTTCTCTTGGTGCGGTTAAGACAGACATATACAGTAAGATTTTTAATGATGTAATCTCACAGAATGTTACACAGGTTGTAAAAGATCTTGAAGAAGTGGTTGTCGCAGGTACTGAGATTAGCAGATTCGTTGCTGACTTCACATGGTATCTTCGTAATCTTATGATTATAAAAAGTTCTGATGCTCCGGCAGAAATACTTGATGTTACGACAGAGAGTATGGCTGAAATGAAGGCTGATGCTGCCAAGGTTGAACTTACAACCATAATGAGATTTATCAGAATTTTATCCGATCTTACAGGTTCGTTAAAGTTGACAACACAGGCCAGAATTCTTACAGAGATGACTCTTATAAAACTGTGTACACCTCAGATGGATAAAAAGCCCGACGCTTTGATGGATAGAATAAGAAACATCGAGAAAAGACTCGATGAAGGAGCATTTGTAGTAACGGGAACACAGAGCACTTCACAGACGGAGTCCTTTGCTCCGGTTGAAAAAAAGATAGAATTACCGGAAGCTATACCTGCGGATATACAGCAGATAGTTGATGAGTGGAGTTCGATAGTTGATAATGCAGAAGCTCTTCTTAAGGGATATATGAATAAGGTTGATTGCTCGATGGATGCATCAAAACCCGACACTCTTATCCTGGTTGCAAAGTTCAAGACAGCGTACGATGGTCTTATGGAAGAAGAGCACGCGAAGATGCTCTCTGGTATTATTAACGAGAGAGTTCGTAAGGAAGTAAAGTACGAATTGGTACTTGATGAGAATGGTACCAAGTATTCCAAGATTCCTCATTCCAAGCAGCCCAATATGCAGATAGTTGAGGAAGATAATTTTGATGAAGGATTTTAATAAACAATATTAGGAGGACATATAGATATGGCAAAAAGAGGCGGATATCCCGGAGGCATGATGCCCGGCAATATGAATAATCTGATGAAGCAGGCTCAGAGAATGCAGCGTCAGATGGAAGAGAATCAGAAGGCTATGGAGACTAAGGAATTTACTGCAACTGCAGGCGGCAACGCAGTAAGCGTATCCATGACCGGTAAGAGAGAAGTAACCAAGGTTAAGATTGATCCAGAATTACTTGATCCTGAAAATGTAGAGGATCTTGAAGATCTTATCATGGTGGCAATGAACGATATTTTAACTCAGATTGAAAATGCCAACAACGAAGCAGTTAATGCTATGACAGGCGGAATGAACTTCGGCGGATTAAATTTCTAAGATGGAAGTTAACAGCGGATATATCAATAGATTAATTGAAGAATTAGAGCGTCTTCCCGGCATAGGCAATAAGTCGGCACAGCGCATGGCATATTATATAGTAAGCCTTCCCTCTGACAGAGTGGACAGGCTTACATCTGCGATTGACTCTGCAAAAAAGCATACGCATTATTGCAAGGAATGTCTTACCATGACGGACTCGGATCTTTGCCCGGTGTGTGCGGATGAGACGAGAGACCGTAAGACAATAATGGTCGTTGAGAATCCAAGAGATCTTGCAGCGTATGAAAAGACAGGCAAATACAGAGGAGTGTACCATGTGCTTCATGGAGCGATATCTCCGATGCTTGGAATAGGACCTGCAGACATCAGACTCAAGGAATTAATAACCAGACTTGAGGGAGATGTTGAGGAAGTAATAATCGCTACCAATGCATCCTTAGAGGGTGAGACAACTGCGATGTATATAAGTAAACTTATTAAGCCGACAGGTATTAAAGTTACACGTATTGCATCGGGAGTTCCGGTTGGCGGAGACATAGAATATATTGACGAAGTTACTCTTCTTCGTGCACTCGAAGGAAGAGTTGAATTATAGTAAAACACAACACAGGAGGGTATTATGAGCGTAAGCGTAATTGATTTTGGCAAAGGACCTAATGGGGAAGATTTATTTAAGTACACTTTAAAGAATGAAAACGGAACAGAGTTATCCGTTATCAATTTTGGATGTATTATCACTAATTTTATTTTTGAAGGAAAAGATGGCAAGAAGAGAGATGTTATTCTTGCATACGATAAAGTAGAAGATTATTTCAATGACGACAAGTGTTTTGGCGCCATCGTTGGACCTGTTGCCAACAGAACAGCAAATGCTGTATTCGAGATTGATGGTACCAAGTATCAGCTTGAAGTTAATGATAACGGAAAGAACAATCTTCATACAGCAAGACTTGGTTCTTTACAAAAAAGAGTATGGAACGCTGAGACAACTGACAACACAGTTACATTTACAATAGACAAGGCAGATATGGATTTAGGTCTTCCCGGTAATCTTAAATGTAAGGTGGTATACACACTTACAGAAGAAGACGAGATTAAGATTGATTATGATGTAGTTACAGATAAAAAGACTATCATCAACATGACAAACCATGCTTACTTCAATCTTAACGGTCATGAGTCAGGAAGCATTCTTGATGAGTCCATAGTATTTGATGCAGACAGCTTTGTACCTGTAGACAACAATAGTATTCCTACAGGAGAGATTAAAAAAGTTGCTGGTACTCCCATGGACTTCACAACAGCTAAGAAGATTGGTGAAATGCTTGATATGAATTACGAGCAGCTTAAGTTCACTAATGGTTTCGATCATAACTACTGCATCAACGATTACAATGGAAAACTCAAGATTGCTGCAACAGTAATGGATGATAAGTCAGGAATAGTAATGGAAGTACTTACAGATCTTCCCGGAGTACAGTTCTATATCGGTAACTATCTTGATAAAGAACCCGGTAAGAACGGCGCTGTATACGGACAGAGAAATGGTCTCTGCTTAGAGAGCCAGTACTATCCCAACTCAGCAAATGAGCCGAATTTCTTAAGACCTGTATTTGATAAGGATCAGGCATTCAAGTCAACAACTGTTTATAGATTCTCTACACTTGCTGACTAAATAATCCTTTTAAAGAATTAATAAGATGGATACAGATACAACAAACTTAAGACAATTTAAAAAGAAGAACGACAAAAAAGATGTTCTTTTTGATGAGTTCAACAAAAAGCGTGCCGGTCGTGAAGTCAATAAAATGATGTGGATTGCGCTCGGCATAGTTGCTTTTGTATTACTCGCTGCAGCATCTTTTATAGGCGCCAGACTCTACTTTACCAACAAGGCATATGAAAGTGTCAGCATAGTGGATTCGACAGAGTTTTTCATATCCACAGGTTCGGTGGTTAAAAGATTTGGCAACTATTTTGTCGTATATAATTCCGATGGTATCAAGTGCATTGATTACAAGGGAGAGCAGATTTGGAATGAAGCATTTCAGATGCAAAAACCCCTTACCGATATCTCCGATGGCATCATTGCAGTTGCGGATTATAATGGCGGAACAATCTATGTGATGAACGAAAAGGAACCGCTTGGCAGAATTGATACCGGAATGCCCATAAGAAAGTTCAAGGTGGCAAGCGCCGGATATGTAATGGCAGTTCTTGATAATTCAAGCAATACTCCCATATATGTATACAATACTCAGGGCGAAGAGATGTTATACTTCAACACCACCATGAAGGGCTACGGATATCCTCTTGAGATAGCAATATCCGACAACGGAATTCTAGGTGCAGTATCCTATCTTAATGTTGATAAAGGTTCGTTTTATTCGTCAGTTGGATTCTATAACTTTGGAAAAGTCGGACAAAACTATCAGGATTGTTTGATGTCAAGCCACAGATATCAGAGCGCGCTTGTTCCCGAGATCAGATTTGCGGGCAATAACAAGGCAGTTGCTGTAGCTGATAACAGACTTATGTTTTACAGCGGAGATCAGATGCCTCAGAGTAACGGAGAGATACTTCTTTCCAATAAGATACTCTCGGTTTACGAAGACGATAAGTTCGTTGCACTTGTGTATGACAGCGATGACTCTGAGCACAAGTATATGGCGGAGATATATGATTATGATGCCAAACTTAAGGATAAGATGTATTTTGATATAGACTTCTCTGACATGTTCTTCGATGAGAACAGAGTGGTTTTATATAACAGCGAAGAAATAGTGATTCATACAATAGGCGGAGTGGATAAGTTTGTCGGTAATTATGATAGTGCCATATTAGCTATGATACCCACTACCAATTTAAGAAGATTCATTATAGTAACACCCGATGAGATTCAAACAGTAGAGTTTGAGTAAGATAAATAAGAGAAGAGTTTTAATTATTTTTTGATTAACAGGGATTCATATGGGTAGTGTAGATAATAACGAAAACAAAGACAAAAGCTTCTTCCCACCCAAGGGAATGGAGGGCAGACCTCACGACACGATGGTTCTTCATATTCAAGGACTTATCTTGGTTCTTGTATTAATCATCGCTCTTGCTTCATCCTTTAGCATCCTTGGAAGGTCCATCCTTTCCATGTTGATGGGCTCGGTCGGAGGAGAATTTGATTCTGACAGTATGAATCAGGCATTCGAATTAGCCGGTATGGGTTCGTTTTTTAGCACGGGCTTTTCCATCTTTTCTTTCGTAAGTAAAACTCTTGGCGTTGTTAGTTACATTGCTGCATTTGTATCACTTGGCGCAGCAATCTATATAATAATTCTTATGAAGAATAGGGTAGCGATGATACTCGACGATCCCGTTCCTTTTGAAAATCCTATCAGAGTTAAGAAAGCCGCATATGTATGGCTTGGGTTTTTACTTGGTGCTTACGGCGGACATCTTTTCTTATTAAAAAAGAAAAAAGCTTGGGCTTATCTTGCAATGGGAATAGTAGGAATGGAGATAGTTCCTTTATTCTTATATACATCCGGCATGAGCTTCGCAGATGCATTCCTTGCGTGCTTCCTTGAGAAGGATGACGAAGGATATATTGAGATAGAATATTATCCTTATTGGATATAATTTTACCATATGGAATACTATTCTCTTAACCAATACTTACAAGATACTTTTCATACAAAAGTATATAAAATACCTATCAATGCAGGATTCACCTGTCCTAACCGCGACGGCACTCTCGACACGAGAGGTTGCATCTTTTGCTCGAGTGATGGATCAGGTGATTTTTGTATGCCTTCAACAATGTCCATCACCAATCAGATTGAAGAGGGCAAAAAGAAGGTTGCGTCAAAAATAGGAGATAATGGAAAATACATCGCTTACTTTCAAGCGTATACCAATACATATGCACCGATAGAGCGACTAAGAAGAGTATATGAGGAAGCAATTAATCATCCTGATATTGTTGCAATTTCCATCGCTACAAGACCGGACTGCTTGCCCAAAGATGTGCTTGATCTATTATCTGAATTAAATGCAATTAAACCTGTGTGGGTGGAACTTGGCCTTCAGACGATACATGAAGATACTGCGAAATATATTCGTAGAGGCTATGCACTTAACGTATATGATGAGAGTGTAAAAGAACTAAAGAAGCGAGGCCTCTATACAATAGTTCATGTTATCTTAGGACTTCCCAACGAGAGTAAAAACGATATGCTTGAGACCGTTGATTATGTTGTAAAAAGCGGCATTGACGGAATTAAGCTTCAACTTTTACATGTTCTTAAAAACACTGATTTGGCGATAGATTATAACGAGGGCAAGTTTACTTGCATGAGTCTTGAAGAGTACGCAGACCTTATTGTTGATTGTGTACGTATCATACCTAATACCATCGCTATCCACAGACTCACAGGAGATGGCGCTAAAAAGGATCTTATTGCGCCCTTATGGAGCGGTGATAAAAAGAGAGTTCTTAATACCATTTATAAAAATCTACATAAATAATTCCCCGTATTCCCTAAAAAATTGGATTTATTATACATTGACGAAGGCTGTTAATTAGAGTATCTTTATCTGCATAAAGATTGTTAATGTTGTAACAATAGTAAATAACAGTTATCTGTAGAAAGGTTGTTATATGGAGAATACTATTTTGGAAAAAGGCCCTATTACTGATGAATTGATTGAAAAAATGGACAAGTACTTCCGTGCTGCCAACTATTTATCAGCAGGCCAGCTTTATCTTTTGGAAAACCCTCTTCTTAAGAAGCCCCTTACTAATGAGATGGTTAAGAAGAAAATCGTCGGACACTGGGGAACAGTTCCCGGACAGAACTTTATCTTTTTACACGCTAACCGTGTTATCAAGAGATATGATCTTGATATGATTCTTCTTTCCGGTCCCGGACATGGCGGAAACTTCTTTATTGCTAACGACTATATTGATGGTTCTTATTCTGAGATTTATCCTAACATTTCTCAGGACGAAGAAGGTATGCAGAAGCTTTTCAAGCAGTTCTCATTCCCCGGTGGAGTACCCAGCCACTGTGCACCTGAGACACCCGGTTCTATTCATGAAGGCGGTGAGCTCGGTTATTCTATCGCACATGCTTGCGGTGCAGTATTTGACAACCCTGAATTAATCGCTACCGTTGTTGTAGGTGATGGTGAGGCTGAGACAGGCCCTCTTGCAACAAGCTGGCAGTGCAATAAATTTATCAACCCCGTAGGAGATGGTGCAGTACTTCCCATCCTTCATTTAAACGGATACAAGATTGCTAACCCTACTATTTTTGGCCGCCTTTCAAAAGAAGAACTTACAGACTTCTTCCATGGTAATGGATGGGAGCCTTACTTCGTTGAAGGTGACGAGCCCAAGGTTATGCATAAGCTCATGGCAGAGACCATGGACAAGGTTATTGAAAAGATTAAGGACATTCAGAAGAATGCTCGTGATAATAACGACGCTACACGTCCTGTATGGCCTATGATAGTTCTTCGTACACCTAAGGGATGGACAGGACCCAAGGTAGTTGATGGTAACCGTATCGAGGGCAACTTCCTTGCTCATCAGGTTCCTATCATGATGGATAAGCCTGAGCACCTTCAGATGCTCTCTGATTGGCTTCACTCATACAAGCCCGAAGAACTCTTTGATGAAAATGGTCGCGTAATCGATGAGATTAAGGAACTCTGTCCTGTAGGTGACAAGAGACTTGGTATGAACCCTCATGCTAATGGTGGTAAGCTCTTAAGAGATCTTCGTCTTCCTGACTTCAGAGATTACGGATTCGATATTGAAAAGCACGGAGCTAAGGAAAGCCAGGATACAGCTAACCTTGGATTATACATCCGTGATATCTTTAAACTTAACGCAGAAGCTAAGAACTTCCGTATCTTCTCACCCGATGAGAACAACTCCAACAGATTCACATCTGTATTCGAAGTTGAGAACAGAGACTGGAACGCAGATCAGTCCGATATGGATGATCATTTATCAAGATTCGGTCGTGTAATGGATTCCATGCTTTCAGAGCATATGTGCGAAGGTTGGCTTGAAGGATATCTTCTTACCGGTCGTCATGGTTTCTTCAATACATATGAAGCGTTCTCCAGAATCATCGATTCAATGGGTGCACAGCATGCTAAGTGGTTAAAGGTATGTAACCAGCTTCCTTGGAGAGAAGAGATTGCATCACTTAACCTTCTTATGTGCTCTACAGTATGGCAGCAGGACCACAACGGATTCACACATCAGGATCCCGGATTTATGGATCATATTGCTAACAAGAAGGCTGACGTTGTACGTATTTACCTTCCTGCAGATACCAATACATTACTTTCCACTATGGATCACTGCTTAAGAAGCCGTAACTACGTTAACGTTGTAATCGCTTCCAAGCATCCCCGTCCTCAGTGGCTCTCAATGCCTGAAGCAGTTAAGCATTGTACACAGGGTATCAGTATCTGGGATTGGGCTTCCAACGATCAGGGCAAAGAACCTGATATCGTATTTGCTTGTGCAGGTGAGACTCCTACACTTGAAGCACTTGCTGCAGTATCAATCTTAAGAAAGGAAATTCCTGATATTAAGATTCGTTTCATCAACGTAGTTGACCTCTTCAAACTCGTGCCTCACAATGAGCACCCTCATGGTTTGACAGATGCAGAGTACGATATGCTCTTTACTACTAATAAGCCCGTAATATTCAACTTCCATGGCTATGCAACACTTATCCATGAACTTACATACAGACGTCACAATAACCGTCTCATGCATGTAAGAGGATACAAGGAAGAGGGTACTATCACAACAGCATTCGATGTACGTGTACAGAATGATATCGACAGATTCCACCTTGTACAGGATGCTCTTAAGTTCTTGCCTCAGCTTGGTAACACAGGTGCTTACCTCTACCAGAAGATGAGCGACAAGCTCGTTGAGCATAAGCAGTACATCCATGACTTCGGTGTAGATCTTCCTGAAGTTGTTAACTGGAAGTGGGAAGACATCAATGCATAATACCTAACCATTCGGTCAGATGTTATAAAACAACAAAAAGGTGGTTCTTTGGAATCACCTTTTTCTTAAGCATACGTAACCAATTATTAATTATCTACTCGATTGCAAATGCCATCATAAGGAGTATAATTAAACCACTTAAGATAGTTTTTATTCGTATATTGATACAGAGGAATTATTATGGATAAGCACCCTACACTTTCTACACTATGCCACATTATAAAAGATGATAAGTATCTCATGATGCATCGTGTAAAAAAGAAAAACGATATCAATAAAGATAAGTGGATAGGTGTTGGTGGTAAGTTTGAATATGGAGAGAGCCCAGATGAATGTTTGCTTAGAGAAGTAAAAGAAGAGACGGGACTAACTCTTTTAAACTATAGTTTCAGAGGCATTGTAACATTCATATATGGAGAGGATGTAGTAGAGTACATGCATCTGTATACTGCTGATAAATTCGAGGGAGAACTCATTGATTGCGATGAGGGAGAACTCGTATGGGTGCCTATAAAAGAAGTCTGCAATCTTCCGATTTGGGAGGGCGATAAGATATTTTTCAGGCTCCTTGAAGAAAACAACGGATTCTTTTCACTTAAACTCGTATATGATTTGAATGACAATCTTATAGATACAGAACTTCATATGAATTAGAAGAAACGCTGTATTTGTTTGAATATTAAGCGTGAATGTGTTAAAATGCATGTGTTCGCATTTTAGGGAAAATATATCAACGGGAAAGATACGTCTGACCCGAAGAAAGGAATAATATGGCTATTTATAATCCCAAATCATTAAAAGCGGAAGAATTCATCAATGATGAAGAAATCCGCGAGACTCTTCGCTATGCGGAGGAAAACAAAAACAATCTTCCTTTGATAGAGGAAATTCTTGAAAAGGCGAGACCTAAAAAAGCAGAAAAAGGTTATGTCTGCGCAGGCCTTTCTCACAGAGAGGCATCAGTTCTCTTAGCTTGTGAGGATCCTGAAGTTATCGAAAAGATTTACAAGATAGCAGAGGAAATCAAACTTGCTTTTTACGGTAACAGAATCGTTATCTTTGCACCTCTTTACTTATCCAATTATTGTGTTAACGGCTGTCTTTACTGCCCTTACCACTTAAAGAATAAGCATATCCCCAGAAAAAAACTTACTCAGGAAGAAGTCAGAGAAGAAGTTATAGCACTTCAGGATATGGGACACAAGAGACTTGCAATCGAAGCAGGTGAAGATCCTGTCAACAATCCCATTGAATACATTCTTGACTGTATTCACACGATATACAGTGTTCATCATAAGAATGGCGATATAAGACGAGTTAATGTCAACATCGCTGCAACTACGGTTGAGAATTATAAGAAGTTAAAAGAAGCAGGAATAGGAACATACATCCTTTTCCAGGAGACATATCATAAGGAGAGTTACTTAAGACTTCATCCTACCGGACCCAAGCACGATTATGATTATCATACAGAGGCTATGGACAGAGCGATGGAGGGCGGCATTGATGATGTCGGGCTTGGAGTACTCTTCGGACTTGAGTTATATAAGTATGAATTCGCAGGACTTTTGATGCATGCAGAACACCTTGAGGCTGTTCACGGAGTAGGTCCTCACACTATCTCAGTTCCTCGTGTTAAGAAGGCTGATGATATTGATCCTACCGAGTTTGATAACGGTATCGATGATGAGACATTTGCCAAGATTACAGCATGTATCAGACTTGCAGTACCTTATACAGGAATGATTATTTCCACTCGTGAGACCGAGCAGGTTCGTTCCAAGTTATTGAAGCTTGGTATCTCACAGGTTAGTGGTGGATCAAGAACATCCGTAGGTGGATATGCAGGTTATTCTGCTGATGAGCGTCCTCATGATACGGAGCAGTTTGATGTATCAGACCAGCGTTCACTTGATGAAGTAGTCAGATGGCTTATGGAGAGCGGACACATTCCTTCATTCTGTACAGCTTGCTACAGAGAGGGAAGAACAGGTGACAGATTCATGGCACTTTGCAAGTCAGGACAGATTCTTAACTGTTGTCATCCCAATGCTCTCATGACTTTGGCTGAGTATCTCAAGGATTATGCTTCCGAAAAGACTCAGGAGGTCGGCTACAAGATGATAGAGGAAGAGCTTAAAAAGATTCCGAGAGAAAAGACGCGAGAGATTACAATCGAACATCTTAAAGATATAAAAGAATCGAACAAAAGAGATTTTTATTTCTAAAAGTTAATCCCTCGGCCGTCAATCCGGTCCGGGGGATTTTTTGCCTGTTTAGAGAAAATGTAGTATTTCACAATAGGTTTTTTGCTTATGAGGGGAAAGAATGAAGATTGAATGTAAGTATTGCGGCAGTATGTTTGATGACACTTTGGAAAAGTGTCCGAATTGCGGTGGAACCAATTCCAATGTCAGACGTGCAACTGCCGATCAGCCTACAACCATCGAGGGATTAAAAGAGTGGTATGAATCAAAAGGACTGCCTCCCTATGAGACCACGAGGTTTTTTATTGGCATAGATTACAAGCAACCTAGAGCATTCGGTATCTATAAGGATGAGAATACAGGCAATTTCATAGTATATAAAAACAAGGATAATGGAAGCCGTGCAGTTCGATATGAGGGTAGTGACGAAGCGTATGCTGTCAACGAACTTTTCATGCGTCTTAAACAGGAGATAATCGAGCAAAAGGCAAAAGCATCCACGCATGCTGCTTCTGATTCTAATACAGGTGTTGGTCAGAGTGGCGGAAACCCATCGTCTTCTTATGTAAGTAATAGTACAAATCTGGCTGAGAGTTTTATATCTAAGCTTTTGAAAAAGCCCTTTATGATATTCGTTATAATTCTCTGCCTCTTTTGGATATTTAAGCTCCCGAGCATGTTTTTGCTTGGTACTGTTTTTTCAGATAACAAAAATACCAATGGGTATTATGCGTACGGCGGTAATTACTATTACAATTATTACAGTGATTGGTATTTTTACAATGATGCTGACGATGAATGGGAACTTACTTCCGTAGATAATAAGCCTGATTTATTAAAGCCGAAAAAGGCAAAGGAGCATTTTCTTACATCATATTGGAGCGGAGAATATTCTTTTTCTCCCATAGAAAAATCCAAGGTGTATTACGACCGTATAGCGCCTGAAGGATATGCTGAAAGCGGATATTATAAAGTAGATGATAAGGATTATTACAGGATAGATCCTTATGATAACGATACATGGTATTATTACTCTTCTGATTTAGGCGACTGGGATCATATAGAATATTCAAATGTTCCGGATGAACTCAAGAAAGAATACGACGCTGAGGATTTCTATTATGTTCCTAATTGGGATTCGTCAACACAGATAACGGATTTTGCTGATTCGGAGAGCTACAGACTGTACGAGCAGGATCATTATGTATCGAGTTCGTCTGATGATTCGTGGGATGATGATTCATCGAGTTCATCATGGGATAATGACGATGATTATGATTACTCATGGAGTTCAAGCGACTCATGGGATTCCGGGTCATCTGATTGGGACAGCGACTGGTAAAAAGGAGAAAAAATGAGTTCTATTGAAGAATTAAGAAAAGAAATAGAAACTATAGATATGGAGATGATTACTCTCTTCGAAAAGAGAATGAGTGTCTCTTCCAAAATCGCTGCGTATAAGAGAGAAAACAATATGCCCGTCCTCGACAAAGAGAGAGAAAAGGCATTGATAGCTAAGAACGTAAGTAACTTAAGCAATAAAGAATTCGAGGAATACTATACGGAGTTCTTTACAGGAATGCTCGACGTATCCAAGAAATATCAGCATGATATACTTGGTGATTAATTGAAAGGATTCTTATGACAATAAGCATCAATTTACCAGACAGTGTAGACAATAAGTATGATATCAAGATTGAACGTGGAATTCTTAACCGAGTAAAAGACGAACTTAATCTTAACAGAAAAGTCTTAATAGTTACCGATGATGGAGTTCCTTCAGAATACTCGAAAACCATTGCCGAGCAGTGTAAGGACAGTGCATTGGTAGTGATTAAGCAAGGTGAGGAGAGTAAGAATTTTGATAGTTTCTTATTGCTTCAAAAGACCATGCTTGAACATGGGTTTTCAAGAAAAGATTGCGCCGTTGCAATAGGTGGCGGAGTAATAGGTGACTTAACCGGATTTGCTGCATCGTGCTACATGAGAGGAATAGACTTTTACAATATTCCGACAACTGTTTTATCACAGGTTGATTCATCAGTAGGCGGTAAGACTGCAGTTGATTTCATGGGTGTAAAAAATATCGTAGGTACTTTCTATCAGCCAAAGAAAGTATTAATAGATCCCGATGTGTTAAAAACTCTTAGTGCAAGACAGGTATCCAACGGACTTGTGGAAGCAATAAAAATGGCTGCTACTTTTGATGAAGAAGCATTCAAGGATTTTGAAGAAGCAGGAAGCGTAGAAGAACTTAACATAGATGAGATTATAGCAAGAGCGATTACTATTAAGGCAGATGTTGTTGAGAAGGACGAGAAGGAAGCAGGTCTTAGAAAAGTATTAAACTTTGGACATACATTAGGACATGGCATAGAAGTATCAACAGATCTCTTACATGGCGAAAGCGTAGGAATAGGCATGCTTGCCATGTGCGATGATGAAGTGAAGGTTAGAATAGGACAGGTTCTTAAGAAATATAATCTTCCTGTAAAAGCAGAGTTTGATGTTGATAGCGCTATTGAAGCAGTTATGCATGATAAGAAAAGCAAGGGCGATTCAATATCAACTATTTACGTATCGAAGATGGGTTCATACGAGATGCGCGATATGAAGGTTGATGAATTAAAGGCAAGGATTAAAACAGTTCTTTCCTAGTAGGATTCCGGAAAGAAAGCGGAGGAATTCCATGAAAAATACATTTGGACAGAGTTTACAGGTTACTATATTTGGCGAGAGTCATGGCCCCTATATCGGTGCTGTGTTAGATGGTCTTGCTCCCGGACTTGATATCAATGAAGATTTTATATCATCCCAATTAGAATTAAGAAGACCTTCAGGTGCAATATCCACTGCACGAGTAGAGAAGGATGATTATATAATTGCCAGCGGTGCTTTTAATGGTAAGACGACGGGAACTCCGCTTAGCATATTGATACCTAATTCCAATACAAGAAGCGGTGACTATGACAAGGCAGGCAGAGTAGCGCGCCCTGGTCATGCAGACTATACCGCATCATGTAAATACCACGGTTTCGAGGACTACAGAGGCGGCGGACATTTTAGCGGTCGTATTACTGCCGCGATTGTGGCAGCAGGTGCAATATGTATCGATGCTCTTAAGAAAAAAGGAATCGATATCGGAACACATATTAATCAGTTGTCCGGTATATCGGACATATCATTTGACGAGTATTCTAAGGGAAATACGGATGATATAACAAAAGCAATAAATATTCTCAACGGTAAGAAATTTGCTGTACTTAATGACGATGCAGCTTCTAAAATGGAGCAGGCGATTCTCGATGCAGCAAAAGATGCTGACAGTGTCGGAGGCGTTCTCGAGACAGCAATCACAGGCATTCCTTCGGGAGTCGGCGAACCTTGGTTTGATTCGGTGGAGAGTGTATTGTCGCATATTCTTTTCAGCGTACCCGGAATTAAGGGCGTTGAATTCGGAGCGGGCTTTGATATGGTTAATAAAAGAGGCAGCGAATTCAACGATTCATTGAGAAACGAAAACGGTAAGGTGGTGACATCCACAAATAATAATGGCGGAATAAACGGCGGAATAACCAATGGTATGCCGATTCTTATAAGATGCGCGGTTAAACCCACACCTTCTATATATAAAAAGCAGCAAAGCATTAATCTCAACACTTTGGAAAATGCCGACATAGAGATAGAAGGAAGACATGATCCTGCAATCATTCATCGTGCCAGAGTCGTTGTCGATTCGGTATGCGCCATAGCAGTATATGACATGCTTTCATCACGCTTTGGAACGGATTATTTTTCGGACCCTGATTAATGATCAGATAAAGAATTCAAATATTCAAAAGGGATATTTGAAAGACAGATCAAAAACTTATAATAACATATTCAAAACACATTCAAATCACAGGATTAATTACTATATGGATTACGGCTTAATAGGTGAAAAACTCGGACACAGTTACTCGAAAATAATACATGAAAAATTCGGGTTTTATAATTATGAATTACGGGAGATTCCCCGCGACGGTCTCGATGCTTTTATGCGTGCTAAGATTTTTAAGGGAATCAATGTTACTATTCCATATAAGCAGGATGTTATCAAATATCTTGATTATATTGATGATAAAGCGCGTGCCATAGGTGCAGTTAATACGGTAGTTAATAAAGACGGAAAATTATATGGATATAATACCGACTATTTTGGTCTTAAGACGCTTCTTGATTGCAATGGATTTGATTTAAATAATAAAAAAGTTCTAATTCTTGGAACAGGTGGAACAAGCAAGACAGCATATGCTGTATGCGAAGATAGTGGCGCATCTTTTTTATGCAAGGTTTCAAGATCTGCAAAGGATGGCGCACTATCATATGAAGATGTATATGAAAAACATAGCGACGCTTCTTATATAGTCAACACAACTCCTGCAGGCATGTATCCTAATCTCGATGGTATGCCTATTGATCTTAAGAGATTTACCAATCTTGAAGGAGTGGCAGATGTTATATACAATCCGTTAAGAACAAGGCTTATTGAAGAAGCAGAAGAACTTGAGATTAAGAATTGTTCGGGCCTTCGTATGCTGGTATATCAGGCGGTTGCTGCGTGTGAGTTTTTTATCGGTAAAAAGCCGGATGATAGTGTTTCCGAAAATATTATTTCTGAACTTATAAAAGAGAATGAGAATATAGTTTTAACAGGTATGCCTGGTAGCGGAAAGAGCACGATAGGAAAAGAACTATCCGGTTCACTTAAAAAGGAATTCATTGACACCGATGCACTTATAGTTGATAGAGAAAAAAGAGAAATCTCAGATATATTTGCTACGAATGGCGAGGCATATTTTAGAAACGTAGAAAAAGAAGTGATAAAAGAAGTATCGCTTCGTAAAAATGTTATTATATCAACCGGTGGAGGGTGCATTCTAAACCCTGAAAACATTAAGAATCTCAAGGCAAACGGACGAATATTCTTTTTGGATAGAAAACCGGAAGACTTGGTTCCCACGGATGACAGACCCTTGGCTAATGAGAAGTCAAAAATTATGAAATTATATGAAGAGAGACTTCC
>JAEEGK010003352.1_pt1 | contig 39958 bp, 36 predicted proteins | sample 8958771 | NCBI WGS metagenome assembly JAEEGK01 (sample SAMN16246547, study PRJNA631951) | gut metagenome | biome: gut microbiome; feature: rumen; material: SC-attached | host: Bos | place: Iran: Karaj | collected 2018-10
CATGGCGGTGGTGCTGCACGGCTTGCCTATAATCGTTTCGGTGCGATATGGGGACAGGGGGTTGGACTTCAAGGACAAAGCTATGCAATTCCAACTATGCAGGGTGGCGTGGAAACCATCAAGCCATACGTGGATGAGTTCATCCGTTTTGCCAAACAGCATCCAGAACAGAAGTTCTTGGTAACGAAGATAGGCTGTGGCATAGCAGGATTCAAGGTTGAGGAGATTGCTCCGCTGTTCTATCACGCTATTGATAGTGAGAATATCGTTCTGCCAAGGGAGTTCGACGACATTGTTCAGGATATTCACAATCGTTTCATTGATTCTTTCGACCACGATGCCGACCGCACGGAATGGTAGAAATATTCTGATAGAAACTTGGTTACTTTCCGCTCTCTTATAACATAAATAGTAAAACAACAAGAATGAAGCAGTTGAAAAAGAAGATTCTGAAGCCATCGACTTTGGATGCAATCAAGGCCATGAGGCGTGGAGGGCGCGAAGCAGAAATGGAGTTGCTTGGCCCAGGCTTCCATTCGCATAAAAGGGTTCATAAGTCGGAAAAGATATATTCACGTAAGAAGAAACATAAAGGAGGGTGGTAAGATGCTTGACATTGAAAGAATCATACAGACTGGCATACCTGACATAGCACCTGTATATGGTGGTGTCAGAGGCAGATCAATGTCGGCGAGGCATCAGGCATACGCTTGGCCCATCATCAGAGAGGCAGGTATAAAGAGGTATATAGACCTCCGTGAGGGGGACAAGTCAAACAGGTTGCCAAACCTCTGCCAACTGAAAGAATTGGAATATTTCCATTATCCAGTAGATAATCATGCCCTGACGATTGCACAGATGGTGGAACTCTTTCCCAAATTCTGTGAACAGATAGACAAAGGTAATTTCTATATAGCCTGCGCTATGGGACTTCATCGGACAGACATTGCACTCTGCACCTATTGGGTGTTTTATGCAGCCGATAAGGGTATTGCTCCACCTCCCATCAGGGGTTACAGACAGGAAGAAGGTCATAACACAAACAAGATTATGCGTGTGCTCAATGCCTTCTATCAGCATAAGACTGAAGTAGAAGGAAAGGAACCGATGCCTATAGAGGTATTCAAGGAACGTAAGAAAGTGATTAACGAATTGAGTAATGGAGAAACTTGATAATGACACATAAAAAGTTCACCACACCATAATGGTGCAAGAAGGAAAAATTTCCTTTTGGCATGATGACAATAATGGCTCATGTTTTGGTAGTTATCCAGAACCTACACGTTGGGTAAGAAACATTGATTTAAATGAATTGATGGATGCTTTACGGATTACAAGAGAGGAAAATCTAAGCTACGCGCTTCGACGTTTGCCTGGTCGTGATGACATTGAACGAATTAAGGCTTTTTGTGATAAACAAAACATCAAATACGAATATACTGTAGAAGAAGCGTGGTGATAATGTAACAAATAAATAGAAAGACAATGTTTAGGAGATTATATATAAAGTGGTTAGAATGGCGGGGTAAGGCTGTAGATATATGGTCAAAGAGTGACTACCCGGCAGATGTCCTTTCCAACCTGTGCAGCAATGGTTTCCGTCTTGACGGCATGGTGTGCGGCAGCATGGAGGGATTTCTTCAGTCGTTGAAGCAAATGGATAAGGACAAACAGAGGCAGATATGCTCCATGAAGGGCAAGAATGCCAAGAAGATGGCTTCTACAGGTTGGCAAACAGACCAGATAGTATGGTGGAAGGGAGTCGCTATAGACAGACAATCTGAAGAATATGGACAACTTGTCCGTCGGGCATACCAGGCAATGTTTGAACAGAACGAGAGGTTCCGTACAGCACTGATGTCAACAAGAGGTCAGATACTCTACCATTCTCGTGGTGAAAGTAATCCGTTCAAAACCATCTTGACAGAAGACGAACTTTGCACGATACTCACGGAACTGCGAGACAACTATGACAAGCGAGACAAGGGCATAGAACGCAAGAAGCGTGTGTTCGTAGATATGGACAATGTACTTGTAGATTTCGAGTCAGGATTGGCACAGGTCAGCGAGGAGGTCAAGCAAGAATACGAAGGTCGCTTGGACGAGATACCCGGACTGTTCGGACTGATGAAGCCCATGTCTGGAGCCATAGAAGCCATGCACGAGTTGCAGAAGCACTTCGATTTGTTCATCCTCTCTACGGCACCTTGGAAGAACCCGTCAGCATGGTCGGATAAGGTGAAGTGGGTAACTCAGTATCTAGATGACGTTTTCCACAAGCGCATGGTTATTACCCATCGAAAGGATTTGTGTCAGGGCGATTACCTGATAGATGACCGAGGTAAGAACGGAACAAGTGAGTTCACTGGAGAATGGATTGAGTTCGGTTCGGAGAAGTTTCCTGATTGGAATAGTGTGTTAGTATATCTAATGAATGTAGAACAATAAACTTCAATAATATGGCTAAATTGTATTCGGCAGAAAGCAAAGTAGGACTGGAAAGGAATAATGGGGAAAGACTAACTGAGCCTCTATTTGACAAAATAGAGCCAATGTATGAAGGTGCTCCATTGTATGTAGGCTATATAGGACGACACCCTTTTATTATCAGAGAGGACGACGGAATCGTTGTTGATGTTTTCCAAATGAAAGACATTGAAGGAAAAAGTGCTGGCGAGAAAGTGATGAACTGGGTTCTTCCTGGTTTGCAGCTCTTTTATAGAGATACCGATACCCCAATAAACATTCAGGAGTCATTCCATGTCGGTGATGTAATTCGAGCTGGTTTCTTTATAGACATGAGTCCTTATGCCGGAAAACCAATGCATCGTTATCGGTATATCATTGCATCATCGCATGCCGCATCTTTGGTTATGCCCGGAGATCGATATCCTTTGCATGTCCTGCACTATAATTCATACCTGAAGGTGATGGACATTTATGACAAAAATGGTGTTACACAGATTTTCTTGTTACACGTTCCTGCCAAAGCGATTTTTTCTCCTTGGATAGGGAGTCAACTGAACATATCCTTCAATGGCGAACAGACGGTGGTAGATATAGCACGACAAAGCCTTGATACAAAAATGGAATTGCCACCTCGCGAATTACTGGAAGAGGAAGAATGGCTTGACAGGACTTCTTGGCATGTTGGTGTAGATGAGGAAGGGAAGCCCCATTCTCTGTTTCCCAAATTAGGAGTTCAAAGCAATGTTGCCTCAATGGGCAAGGCTGTTAGGAAGATGGCTAATGACACAGATCCGATCAATCTTATACTGGAAGATACGGTGGATTAGATTATAATGACTATCAAATACAATAAAGATGAATACATTACGAGACAGAATACGAGGCTCGCTGATTGGCGGTGCCATTGGTGACGCATTGGGTTATCCCGTGGAGTTCATCTACTCTTTTGGGGAGATACAGAAACGTTATGGGGTGCGTGGTATCACGCGCTTGGACACAAAACAGCATTGGCTGGAAGATGCAGAGCAAGCAGGTAAAGCCGTAGTTTCAGATGACACACAGATGACGCTTTTTACTGCCAATGGACTATTGAATGCCAGGAAACAGGGCTTTTCGCTGAAGTATGGTATCTGTAGAGCCTACATCGAGTGGTATCTGACCCAGATAGGAAAGAAATCGCCCAAGTACAGAGATTGTTGGATAAGCGATGTGCCGGAACTGAACCATCGTCGTGCGCCTGGCAACACCTGTATGTCCTCGCTGGATGATATTTATTGTGGTAAAGACCCGATGAACAACAGTAAGGGATGCGGTGGTGTGATGCGTGTTGCCCCAATTCCTCTGTATGCGGCTGTCCAGGAAAGAATGATCATAGAGGAGGCTGACCTGCTGGCAGGTGAATCTGTCGAGATTACCCATCAGCATCCGTTGGGATATATTTCTGCTGCTCTGATGTCCCATGTCATCTACCGTCTTGCACTCGACATAGAACCGACACGGGAAGGTTTGGAGCGTTACATCATGGAAGGTGTTGCAACAATTCGCAAGCAGTATCAAACCTATCATAACGATATAGAAAGTATGGCAGAGTTGGCAGAACGAGCCATCTACCTGCTCAACAACGGAAAAACAGACTTGGAGAATATCGGTCATCTTGGCGAGGGATGGACTGGTGAGGAAGCATTGGCTATTGCTCTCTACTGTGCATTGAAGCATTTCGACAGTTTTGAAGATGCCATGATTGCATCGGTCAATCATGGTGGCGACAGCGACAGCACAGGAGCCGTGACAGGTAACATCCTTGGTGCTGCCATCGGGTACGAAGCTATCCCGCAGTTCTACAAAGATGACTTGGAGATGCACGACCTGATTCTCCACATGGCAGATGACCTATATAGAGGGGAAGTAACAAAGATGTAAGAAGACTCAACGATTCAAGCATATGTTCAGGACTTGCCTCTCAAAAATTCTTGGGAGGCTTTTTTATTTTTAATGATAGAAAACGGTTACTTGTGTCACTCTTTTATCATAAACAGTTACTACAAACCAATTAAAACGTGTCGTATGAAAAAGTATCTATTTATGTTAGTGGCCACTATGATGGCAAGTGTCGGATGCACTGATAGGCAGTTTTTGGAGGATAGTTCGGCAAACAACGTTCCTCCTGCTGCAGAGAATGGGTTTGCTGCCCTGATTGAACAAGCCCGTTGGGGTGACGGACAGGCATTCCTGAAACTTGCTGATTGCTATCGTGATGGCAATGGGGTGGAAAAGGATTTAGTTGGTATGCTCTGCATGGCTTCACAGGCAGAAGAATTTGGCGGCAACATACGGATGAAAGACTATCTGAGGGAACTTCCGGAAAATTCTGATTTCAGAACAATCTTTGATGCCATGGAGATGGCTGAAGGCAAGCGGGGAGAGGAAGCCAGGTCCATGTCAGAACAGCTTATAGCCAATGGTTCCCCTGACGGCTATACCGTACAAGGCGTTATGGCTATAGCAAGTGGTGATACTATCGAGGGGCGCCGTTTGATGGAACATGCTGCTTCGCAAGGCAGTTCCCTTGCCAGAATCATTTTGTGTATTCCTGAATTCTATGGTGACACAACCACAAATGTGGAGATGCTGAAAGCATTGTCAGATGACAAGCCTTTTGCTAATGTTATTCTTGCTAAGATATACACAGGCGAGGACGATGAAAAGTTGAAAGACGAATCCCTTGCTGCTCATTATTACCTGAAAGCAGACAAGAATGCTTGCTTAGGCAAGCGTGGTGCCAGATGGCTTATGAATTATCACCGATCCGTCAGCAAGCTTCCGTTGGCGGAAAGAGACATTCAGCGAATTCAAATGCTGGCCGGAGATAGACCGGTGGGTGAGCTGGCCGTTGAAGGGCAGGATGCTGTTGTGGCAGATACAATAGCAGCACAGTAATAAAGCAGTAATAACTATCAAAAAAGAAGAATCATGGAAAAGAACGAAAGTAAACAGATGAAGACGCAGGTATTTAATGTGATTATCCTTGACAAGAGCGGCTCGATGGAGTGCATCCGTCAGGCTGCTGTCAGTGGGTTCAACGAGACATTGAACGGTATCAAGAAAGCACAGGAGAAATTTGCCGACACACAGGTGCACTATGTGTCGCTGCTGACCTTCTGCGAGTGTGAAAAGAAGTATGTATTTGACAAAGTGCCTGTAGGTGAGGCGCATTCCCTGACGATGGATGATTATCAGCCTTGCTGCTTAACACCCCTGTACGATGCGATGGGCTTTACGCTGACCACTATGCGTAATCATGTTAAGAACATCGAGGATGCTGTGGTGGTTGTAACTATTATCACTGACGGCCTGGAAAATGCCTCGAAGGAATACACGGGTGCTGCTGTCAAGCGGTTGGTGGAGCATCTGAAGGGTAAGGGGTGGACGTTCACCTATATGGGTGCTAATCAGGATCCTGGGGAGGTGGCCGATTCTCTTTCTATACGTAATTTTCGCTACTTTGAGTACTCGGAGCAGGGAACAAAGACCGGTATGGCGAAGGATGCCAGCACCCGTATGAACTTCTATTCGCGCCTGGCGCATTACAAGGAAGGCTATTATGGCTGTGCTCCTATCTCAAAAGAGGAACGTAATGCCAGATATTCTGCCATGGCAGATGAGGCTTTTGATGAGGAGGAAAATAAATAAACTTAAAGAACCATTAAAATAAAGGAAACGATGAGAAATGTGTCAGTAAAAGAGTTCTTCACTGTGTTGTGGAGTGGTGTGTGTCAAGCACTCGGATGGTTCTTCGGACTGTTCGGGTATAAGAGAGAGGGTAAGTTTGCCAGGTGTGTATGGGGATTGTTTGCTATCAGTTCAACCGTTCTGGTAACTGTCCTTGCCGGAGTATTTCTGTTTGCTTTTTGGGATACCTACGGAAGTGAGCTCAAACAGCGGTATTTGGGGTGTGATGTGCAGTATTGTGATTATAATACGTTTGTCAGCCGCAATATTTATTATCATGATCATGATGACGGGAATGGTTACATCTACAACATCCGCACTGGAGAGAAATATCTGAAGCATGTGGAGTGGATAGCCAAACCTACGGACGGGGATTCGCTTATATGTTTCAGCGACGGTAAGAAGCGCGGCTACTTCAGTAAGAACACGGGTAGGGTAGTGATTGAACCAAAGTATAGCCATGCCTGGATATTCTCTGACGGATTGGCCAGCGTGGAAGAGGATGGCTACATTAAGTTCATCGATAGGACAGGAAAGGTGGTCATTGACAAGAAGATGCCTTATATCCCTAATATGGAAGGCTATGTGTTCCATGGTGGGTATTGTGTGGTAGATTTAGATGATGGTGAGCAGTGTGGCCTGATGGATAAGAGGGGTGAGATTGTATTGCCGATGGAGTATAGTTCTATCCATCCCTCTAATGACTTTAAGTATTGGAGATTACAGAAAGGTGAGGAGATGGCTGTCCTTGACAGTGAATTGAAGCCGGTTATTCCCCTGATGGAATGCTCCATCTATATAGAAGAAGAATCTATTGATGTAACGATGCCTGATCATACAATGCGTAAGTACGACTATGCTGGTAATCTTATCAATGATTTCTATGTTTCCAGCGTTCGTATGCTGGAGTACGAGAAGGATGAAATCATCTATCGGAAGAATACAACCGTTGATGATGGTGACGTCACCGTGGAGGAACTGGATGAATATTATCATCCGAGAGCTACCGCACGTCTGAGAGCATACGTTGCTGGTGATGGCTATGAAGGTCTGATGACTGCTGACGGTCATAAAGTAACGATGCCTTTATACTGGCAAATCGAAGCCCTTGTCCATGACTTGTACCTCTGCTCTACAAAGAGTGGCGATAAGCTAATCGTGAATGGGAAAGGGGAGATTGTCAGGTAGTTGACAGTTTAGAGAAGAATGTTTAATATTTAATGATGTAAGGTTATGATGAAGAATTATGATAATATGATTGAGGAGAAGGTACAGAGGGTGTTCTCTGAGATGGAAAAGAGGGTGTCTGCTGAGGACATGGTGAGAATCCGTGAGGCATACGAGTTGGCTCGTGAAGCCCATGCCGAGCAGAAGCGCAAGTCGGGAGAGCCTTACATCATCCATCCTATTGCCGTGGCAACCATTGTGGCCGAGGAGCTGAAGCTGGGTGCCAATCCGGTTATAGCGGCTTTCCTGCACGATGTGGTGGAGGATACGGACTATACATTGGATGACATCCGGGTGCGGTTCGGTGACGATGTGGCTTTCCTGGTGAGCGTGGTGACCAAGAAGAGTACGGGAAGCTATGAGATCTCCAAGCAGGTGGACAACTACAAGCAGATGCTCAACTCTATCCACTATGACATCCGTGCGCTGCTGGTGAAGCTTGCCGACCGTCTGCACAACATGCGTACCCTAAGCAGTATGCGTCCTGACAAGCAGATGAAGATTGCGGGGGAAACGGACTTCTTCTATGCTCCACTGGCTAACCGTCTGGGGCTGTACAATGTGAAGATTGAACTGGAGAATCTGAGTTTCCGTTACCGTTGTCCGCATGAGTATGAGCTGATTGCCGGACTGATCCAGAAGGACAAGGAGAATCAGCAGGAGCGTCTGACGGCTTTTACGGAGAAAATCCGTGAGGTGCTGTCTGATGATGGTATTGGCGTAGAGGTCAAGGTCATCTACCGTGCTCCTTATAGCATCTGGCGCAAGATACGCAAGACGTGCGATGACTTTAGTCACATTCCGTTCCGTCATTTCGTGGAGGTGATGTTCTGCTGTGATGATGAGGGGCAGGAGAAGGATATGGCACTGCGTATCTACTCCCGTCTGACCAATGCCTTCAGTGAGAAACCTGGGGGTATCATTAACTATATTGACTCGCCGAAGGAGAACGGTTACAAGTCATTCCATGTGAAGCTGCTCAGTAACTATGGTTGCTGGGAGGAGGTGCATATCAGCAGCGAGCGTATGGTTCGTGCCTCGCAGCTGGGTGTGGTTGCAGAGCGTAGCGAGGATAATGTGCGCCGATGGATAGAAAAATTCCGTATGGTGCTGAAGGACTTGGAGTTCTACCAGATGGAGGGCGATTTTATAGAGAATGTGGTTACGACGTTCTACAACGACGATATTATGGTGTTCACTCCTAAGGGCTTGTCCATTAATCTGCCGAAGCGTGCTACGGTTCTGGACTTCGCCTTTGAGATACACAGTCATATCGGTGAACATGCCCACTATGCCCGTATCAACGGACAACTGGCTTCTGTCAAGACGGAACTGCATCGTGGTGACATTGTGGAGGTTGTTACTGATCCGGATATTCATCCTCAGCGGGACTGGGCGGATTATGTGCTGACCTACAAGGCCAAGGGGTTCCTGAAGCGTTACTTTGCCAAGCAGGAGAAGCCCGCATTCCATTTTTGCCCTAAGTGCCATCCTATACCAGGTGAAGAGGTCGTCGGTTTCAAGGAGGCAGACGGCACAATTACCGTTCACAAGCGTAACTGTCCCATCGCTATAGGACTGGCATCACAGCAGGGTGACTCCATTGTGTCTGTTGACTACAAGGAAAGCGCTGTTGCATTCTATCCTGTTGCCATCCAGATTCTGGCCGTTGACAGATACCACTTGCTGAGTGATATGATTGACTGCATCACCAATGAACTGAACCTTTCCATCAGTTCGCTCAGCACGAACACTGTTGACTGCATTGTGAACTGTACTATCACCTTCTCAGTACATTCATTTGGCGAATTGCAGACCATTATCGCACAGGTGTCAGCCATCGATGGGGTGGAGGAGGTTAAGAGAATCACTGATTAGTAACACCGATTGTACATGAAACGGTATCCCTGCATCTACTTTTGAAGTTGGCAATTCTGACTGACAATGTGTCATAATCTTTGCCATTTTGCCATTTGGCACGGGCTTTGTTTTATTTGTTGTGAAAAGCTGTCTCCGGACTTCGGTTCTGGCGGGTGGCAGACGAGAGTGATATTTTAATTAAGAATAAACAAATAAAAAAGATAAATTATGGGAAAGATTATTGGAATTGACTTGGGTACCACTAACAGTTGTGTATCCGTATTTGAGGGCAATGAGCCCACAGTTATTGCCAACAGCGAGGGCAAGCGTACAACTCCCTCTATTGTGGCTTTCGTAGATGGCGGCGAGCGTAAGGTAGGTGATCCTGCCAAGCGTCAGGCTATCACTAATCCTAAGAAGACTATCTTCAGTATCAAGCGTTTCATGGGTGAGACCTATGATCAGGTACAGAAGGAAATCTCACGCGTACCTTACTCTGTAGTACGCGGCGATAACAATACGCCTCGTGTGGATATTGACGGCCGTCAATACACTCCTCAGGAGATCAGTGCTATGATTCTGCAGAAGATGAAGAAGACTGCCGAGGATTATCTGGGCCAGGAGGTGACAGAGGCTGTCATCACGGTTCCTGCCTACTTCTCTGACTCTCAGCGTCAGGCTACGAAGGAGGCTGGTCAGATTGCCGGTCTGGATGTTAAGCGTATTGTGAACGAGCCTACAGCTGCCGCTTTGGCTTATGGTGTTGACAAGGCTAACAAGGATATGAAGATTGCTGTATTCGACCTGGGTGGCGGTACATTTGATATTTCTATCCTGGAGTTCGGTAGCGGTGTGTTTGAGGTTCTCAGTACCAATGGTGATACTCACCTGGGCGGTGATGACTTTGACCAGGTTATCATTGACTGGATGGCCAGCGAGTTCAAGAGTGAGGAGGGTATTGACCTGAAGCAGGATCCTATGGCCCTGCAGCGTCTGAAGGAGGCTGCTGAGAAGGCTAAGATTGAGTTGTCAAGCTCTACTACTACTGAGATTAACCTGCCTTACATTACTGCTGTAGGCGGTGTGCCCAAGCACTTGGTTAAGACATTGACCCGTGCCAAGTTCGAGCAGTTGGCCGACAGCCTGATCCAGGCTTGTAAGGTTCCCTGCCAGAAGGCTATGCAGGATGCCGGTCTGAGCAACAGCGATATCGACGAGGTAATCCTGGTAGGTGGTTCAAGCCGTATCCCTGCCGTTCAGAAGTTGGTTGCCGACTTCTTCGGTAAGGAGCCCAGCAAGGGTGTTAACCCCGATGAGGTTGTGGCTGTAGGTGCCAGTATCCAGGGTGCTGTTTTGGCTGGTGACAAGAGCGACATCGTTCTTCTGGACGTAACTCCTCTGTCTATGGGTATTGAGACTATGGGTGGTGTAATGACCAAACTGATTGATGCCAACACTACTATTCCCTGTCACAAGAGCGAGGTGTTCTCTACCGCTGCCGATAACCAGACTGCTGTAACCATCCATGTTCTGCAGGGCGAGCGTCCTATGGCCAGCCAGAACAAGAGTGTTGGTCAGTTCAACCTGGAGGGTATTGCTCCCGCTCGTCGTGGTGTTCCTCAGATTGAGGTTAGCTTTGACATCGATGCCAACGGTATTCTGAAGGTTAGTGCCAAGGATAAGGCTACAGGCAAGGAGCAGGCTATCCGTATAGAGGCAAGCTCTGGTCTGAGCAAGGAGGAAATCGAGCGTATGAAGGCTGAGGCTGAGGCTAATGCTGATGCCGATAAGAAGGAGCGTGAGCGTGTTGACAAGCTGAACCAGGCTGACAGCATGATCTTCCAGACAGAGAATATGCTGAAGGAGAGTGGTGACAAGCTTCCTGCAGACGTTAAATCTGAGGTTGAGGCTGCCCTGAACAAGCTGAAAGATGCTCACAAGGCTCAGGACATCGCTGCTATTGATGCTGCTACAGCTGAGTTGAACAACGCTGCCCAAAAGATGTATCAGGCTGCTCAGCAGGCTGGAGCTCAGCCAGGTGCCGGTGCCGGCTTCCAGGGCGGACAGCAGGCTGGTCCTCAGGGCGGACAGCAGTCCGGTCCCGACATTCAGGATGCCGACTTCGAGGAGGTGAAGTAATAACGCATAAATGATATGAGAAAAGCGTGTAGTCCTTTTGGGCTGCACGTTTTTTTATGAAATAAACAACCCCTTATGTTGTGTATAAAGAAAAAATGGTAATTTTGTAGCCAGAGAAACTGACTAATATACATAGGACAATGAAACTGAACGGACGAAGAGAGAGTACCAATGTGGATGACCGCAGAGGTATGTCGGGTGCCAAGATGGGGGGCATGGGAATTGGCGGTATCGTTATCATAGCGCTGATTACTTTGCTCTCGGGCGGTAACCTGGGAGATGTATTCAACAGTGTGATCAGTAACCCTGAACTGCTGAACATGAATGTCACTGAACAGGCTGAGGGCGGACGGGAGTTTACTCAGGAGGAGCAGGAACTGGCCAAGTTCTCAAAACAGATTCTGGCAGGTACGGAAGATGTGTGGACGGTAGAGTTCCAGAAGCTGGGCCGTACCTATGAGCCGCCTAAGATGGTGCTCTATACGGGCAGTGTGCAGACGGCTTGCGGAAACGGGCAGAGTAGTATGGGCCCTTTCTATTGCTCGGCAGATCAGTGCTTGTACATCGACCTTTCTTTCTTCTCTTCCATGAAGAAGCAGTTGGGTGCTGATGGTGATTTTGCCTATGCCTATGTGATTGCTCATGAGGTGGGGCATCATGTGGAGTATTTGTTGGGAACATTGGGTAAGGCGCATGAGCAGATGTCACGCCTGAACCAGAAAGATGCCAATAGGGTGAGTGTCCGCCTGGAGTTGCTGGCCGACTTCTATGCCGGTGTATGGGCATATCACGATAATGCGATGTTTGGCAGCCTGGAGGATGGCGATCTTGAAGAAGCCATCCGCTGTGCTCAGGTCATAGGCGACAACTACCTACAGGAGAAAGCCCGTGGATACTCACAGCCCGAAACTTTTACCCACGGAACCAGCAAGCAGCGCATGAAGTGGCTGAAGTTGGGATTCACAACAGGCGATATCCGTAGGGGCAGTACTTTTGAATGCAGCGATGCGGAATTGTAGATTTTAGCGGTTAGTCCCGTTCGTAAGTGGCGATATTGCCGGTGGTCTCCTGCACTTCAACCTTATAACAGTTGGGAACCTGGTTGCAGATCCAGTATGCCATGTTCTCGGCTGTGGGATTGAAGGGTAGGATGGAGTTGAGGTCCTGATGGTCAAGCACACCATGGACGAGGCGTTTTACCTCGCCGAAATCGACTACCATGCCGTCCTCGTCCAGTTCCCTGGCCTTACAGTAAACGGTAATTATCCAGTTATGCCCGTGCAGCTTCTCGCATTTGCTTCCTTTTTCCAGCGTTATATAGTGGCTGCCGGAAATCTCCATCCTTTTTGTGACGTAATACATATATGATTTGTTTCTTCAGGTCAAAGGTACGAATAATTATCTTAATAAACTATAAAACGGACCGGGCATTTTCCCTTATTAACAAAAAAGATGCTAACTTTGCGTGACAAAACTAACAATTAGCTTTAATTAAGGTATATGAAAAAGATTATTTTCGCATTTATTGCAACGGCTATGACACTGACTGCCAGTGCCCAGCTGAAGGTTAACAAGTACCACGATCCCATCAAGGTGGAGAAGAAGTGGCTGAACTATGATCCGGGAGATGTGGTATTCCGTGATGAGGCTCCTCAGACTGAGGGCTCTAAGATTTACCATAATATTATCCCAAATCCCACTCCTTACATTCAGGAGAATGCACGTCGTGTACTGCAGACACTGTACTTTGGTCCCAAGGACAAGAATATCCCCAAGCTGAAGACTATCAACTATAGTCTGGTGGATCAGGAGGGTATCAGCTGGAAATACGGTGGCGGTGACATGGTTGGTGTATGCTATACTACCGGCTGGATTGAGAAGAGTTTCCAGAACAATGATACCATGCGTCTGGACTATGAGACCCGTGGTGTACTGTATCATGAGTTGACCCATGCCTATCAGCTGAATCCCCAGGGTTGCGGCAAGTATGAGGAGTATGGTGAGAACTGGTGCTTCATTGAGGGTATGGCTGATGCTGTACGTCTGGCCTGCGGCTGCTTTGAGCAGGATTTCAAGAGTAAGGACCGCCCACGTGCCGAATCATGGCGCAAGGGTTACCGTGTAGCCGGTTACTTCCTGTACTGGCTGCAGTTGAACAAGGATAAGAACTTCATCCGTAAGTTCAATGCCTCAGCAGCAGAACTGAATCCCTGGTCTTGGGATAAGGCTATGAAGCATGTGCTGGGTAACAAGCCCGAGAATGGTGTGGAGGAGCTCTGGGACGAGTACCTGCATGCTATAGGGGACAGGTAAAGTTGACAGTTGACAGTTGATAGTTTTGAGTTTAAGGATTATCGGTTAGGGTATTAGTCAATAATCAGATATGATATTGCCCTGTGAACATTTTGTTCGCAGGGTTTTTTATGTTTTTCCCAAATGGGGTGTTAGGATAAGAGAAATTATTGTATATTTGCACGGAAACTGATAATAATATGGAAAGACCGAGATACGATATTCTGGACGGACTGCGCGGTGTGGCTGCTCTGATGGTGTTGCTGTACCATGTCTTTAACGATGCAAAGAGTTTCTATGTATGGCCTGCGCCTGTGAATGAATTCTATCACGGGTTTATGGGAGTGGATTTCTTCTTTATCCTCTCCGGCTTTGTGATGGGATATGCGTATGATAATCGCCTCATCCCTAACCCCTCTTCCGTGGGCGAGGGGAAAAGTATGACATTCTGGGGATTTGTGAAAAGGCGTCTTATCCGCCTGCATCCCATGGTGGTGATGGGTGCTCTGTTGGGGCTTATAGCTTTCCTGATACAAGGTTGCACCAAATGGGATGGCACTGAAGTGGGTGTTGAGCCCCTGATGTGGGCTACGTTGCTGGCGCTGTTCCTGATTCCTGCGCCCGGCGGGATGGACGTGCGCGGGAATACGGAGGCTTTCCCGCTGAACGGTCCGCACTGGTCCTTGTTCTTTGAGTATATAGGCAGTCTGCTGTATGGATTGCTGTTACATCGTTTGCCCACAAAATGGCTTAGGGTGTGGGTGGCTTGCGGTATTTTCTCCATTGCTGCCTACTCACTTATGCAAGAGGATGGGGGCGTGGCATACGGCTGGTCCTCGGAGCCTGTGAATTTACTGGGTGGGGCATTAAGGATGCTTTACGCTTACCCGATGGGCTTGCTGATGGCCCGCATGTTCCGTAAGAGAAACCCGGAGCCATTGCATGGCCCTGTATTTATTTTCTGCAGTATGGCTCTGGTCCTGCTGTTGGGTTTTCCTCTGTTCGGAGGTAAAGACACGGAGACTATTTTCCAGCTCATCTGTCTGTTCTCTTTCTTTCCGGGGATTATTTGGATTGGAGCCCGTGGTATGGTGCGGGGAAGACTGCAGCAGGCAGTCTCGTTCTTGGGCAGGCTTTCCTATCCGCTCTATGCCGTTCACTTTCCACTTGTTTATCTGTACATTACTTGGGTGGGAAACGACGGACATCCATATCAGGGTTATTCCCATCCGTGGGCGGCAGCATTTGTCACTATTGCGGCATCTGTGCTGATAGCTACGATTTGTCTGCTCTTCTATGATGAGCCATTAAGGAAATGGCTGAACCGGAAATAACAAATGTCCGTGAACAAATGAATGACTGTTCACGGACATTTGTTTAATTGCCATCAAGGAATCGTATTACTGCTGAATAGCAACCTTCTTTCCATCGATGATGTAGATGCCCTTCTTGAGTTGAGAATTGAGAGTTGAGAATCGGGAATTTATCCTACGTCCGCTAAGGTCATATACAGCAGAAACAGATTCTTCACTCTTCACTCTTAATTCTTCATTTAAAGAGGTGGTTTGCTCCCACTCATCCAGGTCACCCACAATAGTGCCGTATTCTGCCCAGGCTGAATTCTGATATTTCTGGAGAGCGCTGGCATATACATGGATGACGGGTTCGCTGCTGAGCAAATAGCCATTGGTGGTTGGGGGAGTGGTTGGTTTGACATAGATGTCCTTGACCTTAGACTCGTAGAATACGCCCTGTGCCAAAGATCTGACACCCTTGCCGATGACTACGGTGTTCAGCCTGCTGCAATAGGCGAAGGCATCCTCGGCAATGGCTGTTACCTTGTCTGGTATCTCTATTGTCTGGATTCCTGTGGATACGAAGGCATTGGACCCGATCTGGGTGATTGTCTTCGGCAGCCTGACGGAAACCAGCTTGCTGAAATTCTGGAAAGCATACATTCCTATTGTGTTGACAGAAGTCTTGTAACTTTGGTAATATGCCAAACCGCCTGTTGTAATCTGCGCATTTGTGAGGTCCAGTGATGCTAAGTGATTCTCAGTTATAAGTTTACGTATGTGTTTGATGTCCGTTCCGTTAATCTTACCGTTGAGTGTCAATTGGATGGTCTGGTCTGACATGCTGTTGGGCAGTTGGCCGGCACGTTCCAAAGTGACGGTTTCCTTTCCGCCTTCTGTTTTGATAACCTCGTGTAGTGTGCCGTCTGCATCCATGGCATACAGGTTGAAGTCACGCCCAACACTTTTGGGGATGCAGAAATCCTTGCTGTTGGAGGCATACTTGATATTACCGTCAGCATCAAGTGCTACGAATCCTACGCCTCCGGTTCCTTCCATGGCATAGAGGCTGTCAGCTTGCATATATATATAGGAAGCCGGCTCGCATACTCCGGGGAGATAGCTGGTGAACTGTCCCAGGTCGCCGCACTGGCCCAGTTTCTCTTCATTGCGATACCAGCGTTGCTTTCCTGCAGTGGTGACAAATCCTGTGGTGGGAATATTCTCTACGCGGTCCTCTACAAAGATTATCTGACGGTTCTTCTTCTCGTACTGGGCGATTTTCCTCTTTGTGCTGTTGATATCTGTCTGTCTGTTGGTGACCCAATGGTCGCCATAGCATTCCAGGTAGCGGTTATTTGCGGGCTCAAAGAAGCCGTATACGGTAAAGAAGTCGGTAAGGTCTTCCTGTGCCACCTCACATACCTTGCGTACAAACTTCAGACCGGAGTTGTTGGTATTGGAACCATAGGGGGCAATCTTGTCCTTGCGCAGTGCCTTGAAGAGTTCGGGATAGAAGGATGTGTTCTTCTGTGCCTGATGATAATACAGGTAGAGGGAGTAATACATGCGCAGGCAACTGTTGTCAACGGGACGCCAGTAGAAGGGCTCGTGACGTGCAAACTCATGCATGGCAACACTTAACGGCCTGCCTGTGGTTGCCCGGTGCCCGGTCAGGAAACGGCAGACGTTGGAAAACAGGTCGTTACTGCCCTCTGTAACGCCTTCCAGCATGATGGGTGACTGATGCTGATGTCCGAATTCATGTGCAATACCGCCCTCGTCATATCCCTGAATATCCGTACTGTATGGATTCAGGAAATACTGGGAAGCGCCTTTAGAAAGGTGGATGCCATATTCGGTGGCATGAGCATAAGAACCTGGTGAGTCATTATCTACGTATGCCGGATTATTGAAGTAGCCGGGATAGAAGGCATCGCCGCCGGTCAGGTACCAGGGGGCTCCTGCTTTTTCGCCGTTAGCCACTGACTCGCAGATGCCTATCAGATCCTTCTCCCAAACAGAGAGGCTGTCAGTACATTCCACGGTCTTGGCAATCTTGCTGGAATACCAGTTTCTGAGAATTGACGTCCAGATGCTAAGGACGGTATGCTTGCCTTTCATGACGAAGGCTGAATGGGTGGCATTGCTGAGCAGCTTCTTGTAGTCGGCATCGGTGTGACGTGAAGCATCGAAATAACCTTCCACTTTACCGCCCTCAATATGAATCCTGATTTCGGGCCACTCGCTCACACGCTTCTTCATGGACTTGGTATCAACGGTATACAGAATGTAGAATAGCTTGTCGGCATCTCCGTCCACGATGTTAAGTCCCTTCTTGAGCTTCTGGCCAGTCTTGGCGCTGGTGATCATTTTATCCAATCCTATACCAGCGATGTATAGGGTGGCATCTGAGGGGATGTCGCTGTCAACGAAGACGTAGAGCTGGTCAGTATATGTCTTGGTTAAAATACCGGTAGGGTTGCCCATATAGGAGGCGGTACGGGTCCACAGTTTATCGTTCCAATAGGTTGCATCGCTGTATGGCTGGTAGCTGTGGATGCGGAATTCCTGTTCGTATGCGGCCCAGGAGTTGTTCTTTATCTTCAGGGCTATGCTGATCATATAGTCCGGCATACCTGCTTCGGTGAACGCCTTGGAAAGGTCTTCGTCGCTCATGGTCTGATAGTCGGCCTTCAGCTGTGTGCAGGCTGCGTCCTCGAAGAAGTTGCCGCACAAGTTGCTGACAATGTCATCCTCACCGGGCTCCTGGGGATAGTAGCTTGCCAGTGTTCCGGAGAGGGTTCCGTAGCTGTTCCAACCTATTTCCCTGTAATCTGCCAATGCCTCGGCATAGACATAAATCTTGGGGGTGGAGGAGAAGAGGTATGACTGCGGGCTTGGAGGAACAATGGGTTTGGCATATACGGCGGTAATGGCTGAGCCGTAGAAGGTGCCTTTGCTCAGCTGGTTCACTTTTTTTCCGATAACGACCTTTGCCAGTGAGTTACAGTAGGCAAAGGCGTCCTCACCGACTGAACGGACATTATCAGGTATTTCTATCTGCTTCAGCCCTGTTCCGGCGAAAGCATTCTTCTGGATGGCGGTTGTGCCGGACGGCAATACGATGGCCTGCAGCTTGGAACAGTTGTAGAACATGTTCTCGCCTATGATGTCGTTGGCGGTCACATAGTTCTCGGTATAGGCGTCACCACCGGCAACAATGTGTACATCAGCCCAGTCAAGTGAAGTTACTGTTCCTGCTGTTACCAGAGAGCGGATGTACTTGATGTCGGATCCGTTGATGAATCCTGTCACCCTTAGCTCCTTGTCAGTAGATGTGAGGATTGAAGACAGCGTACCGGCCGTCTCTACATTAATCTCTGTCTTTGCCCAGATATTGGTTTGGACAAAACAGACCAGAGTAGCCAGCAGTAGTCTGGCAACTCTGCAGATGTGATTTTTCTGCATAGTATTACTGAATTATTCTTTAGTTAACCTTTTTATCTCTTATTGTGTGTTACAGTCCCCCGTTTGTCATTCTCATGACTGATGGGGGCTGTATGGTGTAGGGGAGGGTGTTTCCTCAACTCTTGAAATAGTAGATGAAGGTGGCCAGGCCCTCCAGGGCTTTCTTGCCGGTTTCCTGGATCTCGATGGTGAACTTGATGGTGGTCTTGATGGCACCACGCAGGTTGGCCAGTTCCTCCAGTTTTGTAACCATGCGGATATGCTGACCACTGAGAACGGGCTGTGCAAACTTCATCTTGTCCATGCCGTAGTTCATCATTCGCTCCAGATTGTTGACCTCGATAATCTGATCCCACAGGTAGGGTAGCATGCTCAGGGTCAGGTAGCCATGTGCAATGGTCTGGCCAAAGGGGCTCTCGGCCTTGGCTTTTTCTATGTCAACGTGTATCCACTGATGGTCCAATGTGGCATCGGCAAACATGTTGATACGTTCCTGAGGAAGCTCAACGTAATCGCTTGTACCCAGAATCTGGCCTACATATTGCTGGAAATCCTCGTATGAATTGATAATGACTTTGCTCATTTTCTTGATAGTTTTTTGGTTTTGCCGTGCAAAGATAGTAATTTTGACGGATATTCTGTCTTTTATGCCAAAAAAAGATGTACCTTTGCATATAAATGAACAGAAGGCAAATTCTTTTTCTCCTAATATTTCTGTCTGGTATGCTGGCTGGCTATGCGCAGCGTTCCGATGAGCGTACTATTGCCGATTTCCGGCGAATGGGTATCCCGTTTTATGAGGATAATGAGGTCCGACTGTTGACAACGGGGCCTGTAAAGTTCAGGGATATGTTTGCGGAGATTGAGAAGGCCCGTCAGTTCATTCATATGGATTACTTTAAGTTTCAGGAGGACAGTATCTGCGGTGTTCTCTTCGGGATATTAAAGCGTAAGGCACAGGAGGGTGTTAATATCCGGATTGTATATGATGACTTTGGCAATAAATGCAGTGACTTGCCGCTTACCAGGGATTTTCTGAGGGACATACGTTCCTGCGGTATCGAGATCGAGGCGTTTGACAAGTTCCGCTTCCCCTGGATTAATCATGTGTTCCATCGCGACCATCATAAGATTGCTATCATAGACGGCAGTATATGCTATACCGGTGGCATGAATGTGGCGGACTACTATCTGTATGGCAAGCCTAAGGTGGGGGAGTGGCGTGATATGCATGTCAGGCTGCATGGTTCTATTGTTGATGGCTATGAGCAGATTTTTGAGCGAATGTGGTATGTGGTGACAGGCGAATTGCTGACGCCTGGTGCTTATACCGGTGAAAACAGGAGCAGCGACCATATCCTGGTGGCATTGGCCGACAGAATTCCCCGCCTGTCTCCGGATATGATGCGTAAGACCTATTGCACGGCTATTGACAATGCGCAGCATCTGATACAGATTGTGAACCCGTACCCTTGTCTAAGCAATCCTGTGCGTAGGGCATTGAACAATGCGCTGGCACGCGGGGTAAAAGTGCAGTTTCTGGTGTCGGAAAAGAGCGACGGACAGTCCAATGCTGATGTGACGGGCATGGAAATGAGGAAACTGATGAAGCGCGGAGCTGAGATTTACTACTATAGGGGCGGTTTTCATCATAGTAAGATTATGATGATAGACAGTCTGTTCTGTACGGTTGGGACTACTAACCTGGATGCCCGTTCGCTGAAATTCGACTATGAGATAAACTCTTTTATCTTCAGCCCTGGGATTACTGCTGAGTTACAACAGATTTTCAGGAAGGATGTAGAGCAGCGTTGCTATTTGCTTACTCCTGAGACTTGGGATGAATTGTTTCCGCCGTGCAGACGCTTCAGGGCTCGTGTCCTGATGTCGATAAAAGGGCTGCTTTAATTGTTCATCATATCAAGCATTAGCATGATGTCCTCTAACCTGATTCCGAAATCCATCAGTAATTCGCCGTCTTTAACGAACTCCTTATCGATGAGGATTTTCTCTTTCTCGCTCTTGTTCCACTCTTCTGCCAGTTTCCTGTACTCCTTGTAACGGACAACGGCTTCCTTCCAGTTACCCATACCAAAGTATGCGTGTCCGGCCTTCAGGTATTCACGGTACTTTTTATCGTAATTCCTGTGTTCAAGGACTGCCTGATTGTAACGGAGGGCCAGGTCAAATTTCTTAAGGTGTAGGGCGCATGTCTCTATGCTGGCCTGGTGTCTGACATTGTCGGGTTCTGTGTAATCCAGCTGAAAAAGATATTTCAGTGCTTCTTCGTATCTTTTGATTTCCATCAGGACCATGGCGGCAGCGGCTATATAGATATTCTTGCCGGGATGGATGTCAATAAGCTTCAGTATGATCTCCAGCTGCTGTGATTTCCTGTCAGTATTTCCATAACATTCCTGAAGGGTGTTCAGTGCCCATTCGTCATCTTCCTGCAGAAAAAGCATTTGTGTGAGCGGTTCTATGGCCTCGGTATATTTATGGTTCAGGAACAGGCAGTTGCTTTTCAGCTTCAGCATATCATAGCTGGTGCCTGATGTTTCTGATAATTTGTCAAGCCAGGTGACGGGGAGGTCCAGGATTCCGGCTTCCATCATCTCGGTACACAGCTTCAGTACGTTCTCTTCTGTAAGATGCTCTTTGATGATGTCGTTTGTCCAGTAGTTCTGAGGCCAGTGGAACGGATTGTCTATTTCACTTTTGATGGGGGAATGCGAAAAGATACGATACAGGCTCTGCATGGCTTGTTTCATATAATCGATGTATGGTACGATGATTTCCTCTTTTGAGATTTCCTCTATATTATCCAAGGCTTCGGACATTTTCTCGATAAAGGAATTCTTGAACTGTGCTTTGGCCATGTATGAGAACATGGAGTATCGGTCTATGTCACATTCTGTGGGCATATCCAGAATCTTGTATGCCTGTTTGTTGAAACTGCCGTCCTTGTCAATGAACATGCCTTCAATGACGGGTGAACTTTTTTCAAATGGCATCCACCAGTGCGAGATGTTTCCGCGCAGGAATTCGCATTTGTACCATAATTCCGTACGGTTTCCCAGATTCACATCCAGCCCTTTCTCTACCATGTGCCTGAGATTCTCCATCTTCCGGTTCATCAGCTTCTCCATCTTTTCGGGTGTCATATTCAGGGATAGTCCTTCCACTTCTTCCTGCTCTTTCTTAATGGCCAGGAGTGTCTGTATCATCAGCAGTTTTTCCCTTAAAACCACTGGGATGTTCCGGATGACGGTGCTGTTCTGATACTGTTCTCTGATCTGGGGGTAGAGCTGAATCTCTTTATTGTATTTTTCAGCCAGTAGGATGAGGCATGTGATGCTTAGGGCGTTCAGCTTCAGACTCTCTGTATCGGTGAAGAGGAAGAGTAAGGATATTTTCTCCTCGTCGAAATATTCCCATGCTGAGAGTATGACGGCACCTATGAGGTGTATCTTTACGAAGTCTGACTGACGGCTTAGGAACTCATACCATTGGGCGGTGTCCTTCTGGTTCCATATGGGGGATGTCCATATCAGGCTGAAAATGTGGTCCTGTAATCGCAATTGTTCGTCAGAGAGGGGGTTGTTTGCCCATTTCCCAAGCAGCATCTCTTCGGGCTCTGCGCCATACTGGTTCTGTAATTCATGGAATGCCTTGGAGTATTGTGTATTTTCTGTCTGCAGACGTATGTCGCGGTGTGCCATCCGAAGGTTTTCCAGGGCTTTCCGGCATATCTTTTCCTGCGTGGCCTGCCTTTCCTCGTCTTTTCCGCCGGAGGCGAGGAATGATAACATGCAGCGGTAATTCTCGGAGAGTTCCTCTACATGCGAGATAATCTGTTTGTCAGTGCAGTACCGTGCAATAACCATAAGCTGTTCTAATCCGCATGACGTAAAAGAGTTGATTAGATATTTCTGGCACGATTCCGTAATGTTATTAAGTGTAATGTTATCCATTATGGCTTGTTGGCGATTGTTGAGTTGATGAATGTTTCAGAGTTGAATTTTCCGGGTGTAATACCGCGGCCGGAGAGCCAGTTCAAAGCTTCTTCCGCATCTTTCTTTTGTGGAATGTAGGGCTGTCTGACAAGGGGCAACTGAAGGGAATCGACCATGGTCTCGGGTATTTCATATTCCCTGATTAATATGGACCGCAGCGTGTCGGCGTGGAGTCCTTTGCTGATATTGTCTGCGGCAATCTTGTATGCTGCAATGAATTTGCGCGTCTGATCTGTTTTCCGGCTACCTTCCTTAAGGCTGTCTGTTGTAACCCAGACGGCAAAGCGGAAAGAGGCATCCCACGTCTGCATGAGTTTCTTGCTGCCTTCCCTGACAGCCCATGAGGCATAAGGCTCTTCCAACATGGCGCCTTCCAACAGTCCGGTGCGCATCATCTTGCCACGTAACTTTACATCGTTTATCTGTGGCCGATAGATGCTGTCATGGCTGATGTTGGCGCTATCCAGCATCTTGTCACACCAGTAGTCTGTGGCGCAGAGTCGGCAGATGGCAATCATTTTCTCGTTCATTTGCTTTACCTTCTTCACTTTTTTTCCTTTCTCGGCAACCAGGGTGATTGGCTCGTCATTTGCCAGGAAGGTGGTGATGGGGACTGAGTCGGTAAGACGGATGGCACGTATGATGTCGGTATATGCGATGTCTGCATGTCCTTGTATGATGGCTGTGTCTATATCCATCTGGGCAGAATAGGGGATTAACCGGATGTTAAGATGCAGGGAATCTGTAATTCCTGTCTGACAGGCATAATATACGGGGATGCAGCCCAATGTGGGCATCAGTGCTACACGCAGGGTCAGGCTGTCTGTCTTTTCTGTCCCGGTTACAGATAGCATGGCCTCCTGTTTCTTAGCACAGGAGGCCAGCATTATAATGGTTATCAAGAATGAAATTAGATGCTTCATTCTTCAGTCTCTTGCTTTATTAGCCTTTAATAGCTGCTACGCCAGGAAGAACCTTGCCTTCGATGGCCTCAAGCAGGGCACCACCACCGGTAGAGATGTAAGATACCTTATCTGTCAGACCGAACTTGGTGCAGCATGCTACAGAATCACCACCGCCAATCAGTGAGAATGCTCCTTCGGCAGTAGCTTGAGCAACAGCATCTCCTACGGCACGTGAACCGGCGCAGAAATCGTCGCACTCGAAGCAGCCGGCAGGGCCGTTCCAGAGAATGGTTTTGGCTCCCTTGATGGCAGCAGCAAACTTTTCACGGCTGATCGGACCTGCATCCAGGCCTTCAAACTCGGCAGGAATCTCTGTTGACTTGAATACCTCAATCTTGGCACCGGGCTTTACACTGAAGGTGGAGAAGTCGTAGTCTGTGCAGCATACGCTGTCCTCGCCAAGAACGAGTTCTACACCGTTCTCCTTGGCCATCTTCTCAACGTTCAGGGCAACATCCAGTTTGTCGAGTTCTACAATTGAGTTGCCGATTTCGCCGCCGTGTGCCTTGGAGAATGTATATGTCATACCACCGCAGAGGATGAGCTTGTCAACCTTGCCCAGCAGATTCTCGATGATTCCAATCTTGGAAGATACCTTGGAACCGCCCATGATGGCTACGAAGGGACGCTTGATGTTAGAGAGTACGTTGTCAACAGCCTGTACTTCCTTCTCCATCAGGAAACCGAGCATCTTGTTGTCGGCGTCGAAATAGTCTGCGATAACGGCTGTGGAAGCGTGCTTGCGGTGTGCTGTACCGAAGGCGTCCATTACATAGCAGTCTGCGTAAGAAGCCAGGGTCTTGGCAAAATCCTTCTGACGGCCCTTCATTTCCTCCTTGGCAGCCTTGTATGCGGGATCCTCCTTGTCGATGCCTACGGGCTTACCTTCCTCTTCGGGATAGTAACGCAGGTTCTCCAGCAACAGTACTTCACCCATCTTCAGGTCGGCAGCTGCCTGAGCAGCCTTGGCGCAGTCGGGTGCGAATTTTACTTCGGGAACACCGAGAGCCTTAGCTACGGCATCCTTAATCTGACCCAGTGAAAGCTCGGGCTTAACTTTGCCCTTGGGCTTACCCATGTGACTCATGATGATAAGTGCACCGCCACCCTCAAGGATGTGCTTCAGTGTGGGAACTGCACCGCGGATACGGGTGTCATCAGTAATAACTCCCTCTTTCAAGGGTACATTGAAATCAACACGAACGATTGCCTTCTTACCGGCAAAATTGTACTCGTTAATAGTCATTTTTTCTTGATATTTAATATAAAAACAATCTGTCTCCTTATTTTCGCGCAAAGGTATGGCTATTTCTTGAATTCTCCAAATTTTCTTGCACAAATATGAAGAATGCCACACTCTTCGCATTTGGGCGAGCGCGCCGTGCAAACGTATCTTCCGTGAAGGATGAGCCAATGGTGTGCCAATGGGATTTTCTCTTTAGGAAAATATTTAGTAAGCATGCGTTCCACGCTCAGAGGTGTCTTGCATGAATCCGGCACCAGACCTATGCGATGGCTGACCCTGAATACGTGTGTGTCAACGGCCATCGCAGCCTTCTGGAATACGACGCTTTGTATGACGTTTGCTGTCTTCCTGCCTACACCTGGTAATTTTATTAAATCCTTTAAGTCTGATGGCACAATTCCCTGGTATTCAGCTTGTAACATTTTCGCCATTTCAGAGAGATGCTTGGCCTTGCTGTTAGGGTATGAGACGCTGCGTATGTATTCGTACAATACTTCGGGGGTGGCTGCTGCCATTGCTTCGGCGGTGGGGTAATCGTGAAACAGACGTGGGGTGACTTGGTTGATTCGCCTGTCTGTGCATTGGGCGCTTAGTATTACTGCTACCAGAAGTTCGAAGGGGCTGCTGTAATGCAACTCTGTCTTTGCTTCGGGCATTGCCTGCTGGAAGTATTCCTGTACTTGACGGTATAGCTCTTTCCTTGTCATTATGTTCGGGTTTGGATTTGCAAAAATACATAAAATTCTTTACCTCTATTATAATATGGGGATGTTTTGTTTCGTTAATCTCTCACTTATTCGTAATTTTGCAGCATAAAATCTGATTAGGATGAAGTTTAGTGCTATTCTGTTTCTGTTATTTCTGTTCTGCTGCCATAGTATTGGGGCCCAGGTCTTTGAGGAGTGGTTTCAGGATAAGACTTTGCGTTTGGACTATATTTTCGCTGGTGATAACCGCAATCAGTATATCTTCCTGGATGGAATGCAATGCTCAGACGGGTGGTTTGGCCGGCGTGTTAATATGGATTCTCTGTTATTGCGGGGTAACGGGCAGTTGTGTGTGACGGATAGTGAGACGGGGACTATTCTGTATCGGCATTCCTTCAGTACGCTTTTCCAGGAGTGGCAGGGGACGGAGGAGGCTACGCGTGCTCAGAAATCATTTGAGAACGTTTTCCTGGTTCCCTTTCCGAAGTATGCTGCAGACATTGCTGTTACACTGACAGACTGCCATGGGGTTGTGAAGGGTGAAATGAAACACCATGTTGATCCGCAGGATATCCTGATAAGGACTTCGGGAAATAATGCCAATATCAGCTGGAAGTATTTGGAACGGCATGGTGATAGCAGAAACAAGATAGATGTGGCCTTTGTTTCCGAAGGATATCAGAGGGCTGAGATGGATGTCTTTGTGCAGGACTGTATGGCTTCTGTTTCTGCCTTGAAGGCCCATGAACCGTTCCGTTCTATGGCTGACAGGTTTAATTTTGTGGCTGTTATGGCGCCTTCTGAGGATAGCGGAATCAGCATTCCGCATCATGGGCAATGGAAAAGTACGGCTCTGGAGGGTGCTTTTGACACATTTTACAGCGACAGGTATCTTACTACCTTGCGACTGCGGAAACTGCATGATGTGCTGAATGGCGTCCCTTATGAGCATATTGTTATCCTTGTTAATACGGCCAACTATGGCGGTGGGGGAATTTACAATAGCTACCTGATGTCGGCGGCTCACAACGGGAAGAATCTGCCTGTGGTGGTGCATGAGTTCGGACATAGCTTTGCCGGACTGGCTGACGAGTATTACTATGATGATCAGTATGAGATTATGTATCCGTCTGATACCGAACCGTGGGAGCCGAATATAACTACTTTGGTTGATTTTAAGAGCAAATGGTCGGATATGCTGCCTGAAGGTGCTGAGGTGCCTACTGAGCCTTCGGGAAAGGATGTTTATACCCGGTTGGGGGTGTATGAGGGCGGAGGCTACCAGTCAAAGGGTGTGTACAGACCTGTTCAGGAGTGTAGGATGAAGATTAATGAGGCCCCGGTGTTCTGTCCTGTCTGTGAACGGGCCATCCGCAGGATGATAGATTATAATACGAAGCAAGGGCGTTGATGAACTGTTCCTTGTCCGTAATTTATGCGGTTGGATTAATAGCGGCGTCTTTTCCTTCCGAATAATGAGCGGAAGGCTGATATGATGCTCATTCCAAGGCGTACTCCCTCGTAGATGGCCAGTCCGTTGCTGACAAGCTGGCCGATGCGTGTGGTGTTCCTTTTTACAGACCTGGCCGGCGAAATAATTCCCTGGACCTTATATTTGATATTGGCCTTGGATACATTCAGTTCTTTTCTGATTTGCTGCTTGCTTTCGTGCAGCGCCTGTAGGGCATCTATGCGGGAAGAGATGTTGATAGTGTTGTTCATGGGGCTATTCCTCCTCTTCTTTGTTGTCGACAAATAATTGGGCCATCATGCGGGCCAATGGCTGGGTAATCCATGCCCGGCGCTTGCAATAGAAAAGGATTAGCAAGAGTGCAACTATGCATGACGTTGCCAGGAAACCAAACGGAATGCTGCCCAGCAGGCTGCCAATCCAATAGGCTAATGCAAAGGTAAGGAATAGCAGAATGATTGCACCGAGCAGAAGACAAATAGCTGCAATAGCTACGGCAGAAAGGATTACGGTGGTCTTCTCTGCCGCATCTATTGCAAGGTATCTCTTCTGCAGATTCAGGTAATGTTTGACTTCCAGGATGATTTCCTTGATATCTTCTGTATATTTACCTGCTCCAATCATGATTTTCGTGACGATGTTGTTATTCGGCCTCTTCCTTTGTGGATTGCAGCTCCTCGGCAATCTCTTCTACAAGATCGGACATTTCCTTGCGATTCAGGCGAATGCCACGCTTCCGCAAAGCCTCGGCAATTTTCTCACGTGTGTCAGAGCCTTTTTCAGGGGCAAAGAGTAAACCACAGGCGGCACCGACTGCAGCGCCACCGACGAATGCTAACAGATAATTAATTGCTTTCATAATGACAACCTCAATAATGTTTGTAAGTAAATTCAATGCAAATATATGTTATTTTTTCCTAATCTGATGCTAGAAAGGGGTATTTTATTTATAATTTAACACTTATTTTAGAATTATGTATTGCGTACGTGAGGGAAAATTGTTAATTTTGCGGCAAAATATACTGAAAAAATATAAACAACCAATTTTTTTACAATTAAAAGTATGAAAAAAACATTATTGATGGGCGCTGCAATTTGTGCAGTATTTGCAATGACTTCATGTAAGAGTAAGGAAAGTGCTTACAAGAAGGCTTACGAGAAGGCTAAGGCTCAGCAGGAAAATGTGGTTCCTGTTACTCCTGCTACTACTCAGACCACTACTCCTGTAGCTGTTACTCCTGCAGCTCCTGTAACTACAACTCCTGCGGCAGACTACAGCAATGTAGCAGTGCGTACTGAGAGTGTTTCGCTCGTTAACGGTGCTCCCCTGAAGGCTTACAGCGTGGTTGTAGGTAGTTTCAGCGTGCAGAGTAATGCGACTGCATTGAGCAACACGCTGGCTGGTAAGGGCTATACTCCCCGCGTTGTCAAGGCTGTGGTCAACGGCGCTGACTGGTATCGTGTGATTGCTACAAGTTATGATGCCAAGGCTGAGGCTGCTCAGAGCCGTGCGGCTCTTGAGGGTCAGTATCCTGGTGCTTGGCTGCTGTATCAGAAATAATAAAAGTTTTTTCTCTCTGTTTATTATTGATTAATAAGAGTGGGAAGAATTCTTTCTGTAGATTATGGGGTCCGTCGTACAGGGTTAGCTGTGACGGACCCTTTGAAAATAATTGCAGGCGGACTGACAACGGTTGAGACGCCTCAGTTAATGAAGTTCCTGAAGGAATATGTTACAAGGGAAACTGTGGAGCGTTTTGTGGTAGGACTTCCCAAGCAGACAAACGGAAGGGATAGTGAGAATCTGCCCAGGGTGCTTGCCTTTGCGGAGCAGTTGAAAAATGCTTTTCCCGGAGTTCCTGTAGATATGTGGGATGAGCGCTATACCAGCGTTCTTGCCCACCAGACGATGCTGCAGAGCGGTATCGGAAAGAAAGCCCGTCAGAACAAGGCGTTAGTAGATGAGATAAGTGCCACCATTATTCTGCAGGGATGGATGGAAGGACGGGGAAATTTATAAGACGGAATATAGGATTCAAATACAATATATAATATATGATACTGCCCATTTACACTTTCGGACAGCCTGTTTTGCGAAAGGTTGCTGAGGATATTGATAAGGATTATCCTAATCTGAAACAGTTGATTCAGGATATGTATGATACTCTGGATAAAAGCGAGGGTATCGGTCTGGCCGCCCCACAGGTGGGTCTTGATATCCGGCTGGTGGTTATTAATCTGGATATCATCAGTGAGGATTATCCTGAATACAAGGGATATATCCGTACATTTATCAATCCTTACATCGAAGAATATGACGACACTGAAACGGACATCATGGAAGAGGGTTGCCTTAGTCTGCCCGGTGTGCATGAGAGCGTTAAGCGCCCTAAGAGGATTCGTGTTACATATCAGGATGAAAACTTCCAGGAGCATGATGAATGGGTAACCGGATACCTGGCCCGTGTGATGCAGCATGAGTTTGATCATCTTGACGGGGTCGTATTCACGGATCATCTGACCGGTCTGCGCAAACAGCTTACGAAGGCTAAGTTGCAGCAGATTATCAAGGGCAGGTTCAGTTGTGCCTACAAGGTAAAGGTAAAAAGGTAAGAGTAGGGACGTTGAGTAAGCTGCGACTTATCCTATCGCTTGCCGTTTTCTGTATTCTATCAGCGGAAAGGGCAAGTGTCTGTTACGCTCAGATTAATACGGACAGAGTTCTTTTGATGGGGCGTAATGCTTTGTACTTTGAGGATTATGTCCTGGCTATTCAGCGCTTCAATATGGTTATCAGTGCCAAACCCTGGTTAGGTGAGCCTTATTTTTACCGGAGTCTGGCCAAGTATTATCTGGAGGATTATCAGGGGGCTGAGATAGACTGCGGTGTTGCCCTGGAGCGTAATCCTTATATGTGTAATTATTATCAGTTACGTGCCTTATGTCGCATAAACCAAGCACGTTATGAGTTGGCATCTGAAGATTTTGTGCAGGCTCTGAAAATTAATCCTTTGGAGAAATCCTGTTGGCATAATCTGGTTCTTTCATACATAGAACTCAAACAGTACGAACGGGCAGATTCGGCTTTGGATGTTATGATTCACCATTGGCCGAAAGTTCCGGAACAAATGACGCTCAAGGCTCAGGTGGCACTGTTGAAAACTGATACTGTCGCTGCCGAGAAATGGGTGGACCGTGCCCTGGAACTGAACGAATATGAAGGAAATGCCTGGAGCATGAAGTCAATGTTTCAGGCGGAGAGAGAAGAGTATGCCTTGGCTGAGCAGAGCCTGGATAAGGCCATCCTGCAGTCCCCTAAGGTTCCCACCCTGTACATAAACAGGGCGCTTGCCCGGTACAATCAGGATAATCTGCGTGGCGCGATGTCCGACTATGACGCAGCTATCGAGATTGCCCCCAACAGTTATCTGGCCCATTACAACAGAGGCCTTCTTCGGGCTAATGTGGGAGAGGATAATCTGGCTATCGAAGATTTGAATTTTGTTTTGAAGATTGAACCGGACAATACTATTGTCCTTTACAACAGAGCCTTGCTTCTGGATAATGTGGGTGACTATAAAGGGGCTATCCGGGATATCAGTGCTGTGATAAAGGATTATCCGGAGTTCTGGGAAGGCTACCGTAAGCGCGCCGAGATACGCAGAAAAGTGGGTGATGTGTACGGGGCTGAGCGGGATGAGTTCAAGATTCTTCAGGCTCGGATGGCGGTAACAACCGGGACTTACAAAAGTTCAGGCAAGACCCGCAAGAAGAGTCAGCACAATATTGATGACTATGACAAACTGGTGGAGGAGGATACCCATGAGACGGACAACCAGTATGTAAGCGAATATCGGGGTAAGGTTCAGAACAGGCAGACTGACCTTAAGCCTGAGCCTCTATATATCTTTACGTATTACAGGCATCAGTCTGATGTCAGGCTGTATGTGGCCTATAGTAAGGAACTGGAAAAACTGAATGCCCGTTCGGTATTGCCCTCTGCGTTGTACCTTACATGTGATGAGGGGAATATGACGAATGAGCAGCTTGAGGCCCATCTTGCCTCTATTGCCGAAACGACATCGGCCATCGAGTCCAAGGGTGTTGTCAGAGAACTGCTCTTTAAGCGGGCATTGGATTATTATCATGTAAGGGATTTTGAGAATGGTATAGCCGATATGGATACCTATGTACTGAAGTACGGAGATGATGTGTTGTCCCTAATGCTGAGAGCCCAGTGCAGGTACGCTCAGCTGGAGGTGTCCAGCACCACGGCTCAGGCAGCGGACTTGCGTCTGGGCTATCTGATGGTAATGCAGGATTATAACCGTGCACTGGATATCCTGCCGCAATCTCCGTATCTGCATTATAACCTGGGATGTCTGATGATAAAGCTGGCTGATTACACGGGTGCGGTAAACGCTTTTACCAAGGCCATCGGGCTGGATTCTCACTTCCCGGATGCCTACTATAGCCGGGGAGTTGCCTATATCCTCTGCGGTAAATTGTCAGAGGGGCTCAGTGACCTAAGTCAGGCCGGTGAATACGGTTTGTATTCAGCCTATAACCTGATTAAGAAGTATTCTAATGAGAAAAAACAACTTGATTAATGGGGAAAATCAACCTGATTATTGAAAAAACAACCTAATTAATGAAATCTTTTAACCTACTTTTTCCTGTTTTAACATATTATATATAAATTTGCAGCTCATTTTGACCGAATAACAAAATACAACTATATATGATTAAAATTACTTTTCCTGACGGTTCAGTACGCGAGTATGAGGCTGGCGTAACTGGGCTTCAGATTGCAGAGAGCATCTCTTCACGTCTGGCACAAGATGTTGTTGCCTGTGGTGTAAATGGCGAAACGGTGGAGCTGAACCGCCCCATCAGCCAGGATGCTAAGGTTGTTCTGTACAAGTTTGATGATGAGGAAGGCAAGCATGCCTTCTGGCATACCAGTGCCCACTTGCTGGCTGAGGCATTACAGGAACTGTATCCCGGTATCCAGTTCGGTTTCGGTCCTGCTGTCGAGAACGGCTTTTTCTATGATGTCCTGCTGCCTGGCGGCGAGATGATTAAGGAGGGAGACTTCAAGCAGATTGAGGATAAGATGATTGAACTGGCACGTAAGGACGAGCCTGTTGTGCGTAAGGAGATCAGCAAGGCTGACAGCCTGAAGTTCTTTGCTGCCAGCGGCCAGTCATACAAGTGTGAACATATCGAGCAGGATTTGGAAGACGGAAGTATCACCACCTATACGCAGGGTAATTTTACTGACTTGTGTAAGGGTCCCCATATCGTTTCTACAGGTATTATCAAGGCTGTCAAACTGATGAGTGTTGCCGGTGCCTTCTGGCGCGGTGATGCTACCAAGGATCAGATGCAGCGTCTGTACGGTATCTCCTTCCCCAAGAAGAAGATGTTGGATGAGTATCTGGTTGTGCTGGAGGAAGCCAAGAAGCGTGATCACCGTAAGATTGGCAAGGAGATGGAACTCTTTATGTTCTCTGAGCGTGTGGGTAAGGGACTGCCTATCTGGCTGCCCAAGGGTACCGATATGCGTCTGCGTCTGCAGGATATGCTGCGCCGTATTCAGAAGAAGTATGGTTACCAGGAGGTTATCACCCCTAATATCGGTGGAAAGAACCTCTACCAGACTTCCGGGCACTGGGACCACTACGGAAAAGACAGCTTCCAGCCCATACAGACTCCTGAGGAGGGTGAAGAGTATCTGCTCAAACCCATGAACTGTCCTCACCACTGCGAGATTTATGCCAATAAGCCCCGTAGCTATCGTGACCTTCCTTTCCGTTGTGCAGAGTTCGGTACCGTTTACCGTTACGAGCAGAGTGGTGAGCTGCATGGTCTGACCCGTGTCCGTTGTTTTACCCAGGATGATGCACATATCTTCTGCCGCCCTGATCAGGTTAAGGACGAGTTCATTAAGGTGATGGAGATTATACAGCATGTATTCCGCATCTTCGACTTCAAGGAGGAGAGCGTAGAGGTGCAGATTTCCCTGCGTGACCCCCAGGATACAGAGAAGTATATCGGCAGCGACGAAGACTGGGCTACAGCCGAGCAGGCTATCATTGATGCCTGTGCTGAGAAGGGCATGAAGGCTAAGACCGAGTTGGGCGAAGCCGCCTTCTACGGCCCAAAACTCGACTTCATGGTGAAGGATGCCATCGGTCGTCGCTGGCAGTTGGGTACCATTCAGGTGGACTATCAGTTGCCCCAGCGTTTCCAACTTGAATATATCGGCGAGGACAATGCAAAGCATCGTCCCGTTATGATTCACCGTGCTCCCTTCGGCAGCATGGAGCGTTTCTGCGCTGTGCTCATTGAGCATACCGCCGGTCACTTCCCCTTGTGGCTGACTCCTGATCAGGTGGCCATTCTGCCTGTAAGTGAGAAGTATGTAGAGTACGCTCAGCAGGTTAAGGAATACTTCGATAGTCAGGAAGTCCGTTCTTACATTGATGACCGTAACGAGAAGATTGGCCGTAAGATTCGCGACAATGAAGTGAAGCATATTCCTTACATGATCATTGTCGGTGAAAAAGAGCAGGCTGAAGGCACTGTGAGCTATCGCCAACAGGGCGGTGGAGAGCAAGGAACCGTAAAATTTGAAGATTTTGCAAAGAAAATTAACGAATTGGTGCGTCAAATGACGGAAAATTCGTAATTTTGCAGCCGATTTAAAATAATTAATGAAAAAAGACAACCCAAAACAGCAGTATCGAGTTAACGAACAGATTCGTGCTCGTGAAGTTCGTATTGTCGGAGATGGTATCGAATCAACAGTTCTTCCAACCTATAAAGCTATTCAGTTAGCTGAGCAGAAGGGTGTGGATTTGGTTGAGATTTCACCTAATGCCGAACCTCCTGTCTGCCGTCTGATTGATTTCAGTAAGTTCCTCTATCAGCAGAAGAAACATCAGAAAGAGATTAAGGCCAAGCAGGTTAAGGTTGAAGTTAAGGAAATCCGTTTCGGACCTCAGACCGATGACCATGATTACAATTTCAAACTCAAGCATGCTCAGGGATTCCTCTCTGACGGAGATAAGGTTAAGGCTTATGTGTTCTTCAAGGGACGCAGTATCCTTTTCAAAGAGCAAGGCGAGGTTTTGTTGCTCCGTTTCGCTGCCGACCTGGAAGAGTATGGTAAGGTAGAGCAAATGCCTCAGTTGGAGGGTAAGCGTATGATTATGTTCATCGCCCCCAAGAAACAGCCTGCCCAGGTAAAGAAGGTGCTTGAGAGTACTGCTCAGGAGTTGACTGCAGAGAAGCCTCGTGAGAAGAAAGCTCCCCAGCAGAAGGCTCGCAAGGAATATACGGGTCCTAAGGTTGAGGGTGAGGATTTTGACGATTAAATGAAGAAAGGATAGTGCGTAACGCCCTGGTATATGCGTTGCCACATCTATTAATAATAATTATATAAACAATTTAACAATTATGCCAAAAGTAAAGACTAATTCCGGCGCAAAGAAGAGATTCGTGCTCACCGGTACCGGCAAGGTAAAGCGTCATCACGCATACCACAGCCACATCTTGACAAAGAAGACCAAGAAGCAGAAGAGAAACCTGGATCACAGTGCAATCGTTGTGACTGAGAACATGAAGCAGGTTCGTGACCTCCTGTGTTTGCGTTAAACCAATAGTCAAGACGCAGTTTTTAACTTTAGTTATTAACCGAATGCTTAGCACAAAGTTCGTCCATAGATAGGCGGCGCTAACGTTCAAAAAGAAAAAAATTATGCCAAGATCAGTAAATCATGTAGCTTCAAGAGCTAAAAGAAAGAAAATCCTGAAACTCACCAGAGGTTATTTTGGTGCTCGTAAGAATGTTTGGACTGTTGCCAAGAATGCTTGGGAGAAAGGTCTTACCTATGCTTACCGCGATCGTCGTACGAAGAAGCGCAACTTCCGTGCTTTGTGGATTCAGCGTATCAATGCTGCTGCTCGTCTGGAAGGTATGAGCTATTCTCAGTTGATGGGACTTCTGCACAAAGGTGGTATCGAGATCAACCGTAAGGTTCTCGCCGACCTGGCAGTAAATCATCCTGAGGCTTTCAAGGCTATCGTTGCTAAGGTTAAGTAATCGGTCTATTTCTGGATTTGATTTACAGAAAAAGCGTGCTCCTGTATTGGGATGCACGCTTTCTTTGTATAAAAAGCCACGCTGATGATGTGATGAAACTCCGAACACAAAAAGTTTTGAGATGTTCGTTACCTTTGTAATCCACCGACTATGTGTTACTCCTCTCGGAGCGTGGCCCGCCATTAGTAACGAAACTATTCTCGGTTTCATTAAATTATTGATGAGATTCCCAGTCAAACCAGCGCGGCTAAGTCTTTTACTCATCTCTTTTCATTTGCAAATATAATTTTTTTTGGACGTTCTAACAAATTTATCTCCTTTTTTTTGAGTGATATCCTGCTTTTTCTTGTTTTTTTGCTATATTTGTCAGTAAGTTTTGTAATTTAGCAAGAAAATACACGTTTATGAAACTGCAATTTTCACTGGAATATCGGACTCAGTGGGGACAATCTGTAGCTGTGGAACTCACTTTGTACCGTCATCAGGGAATTCGAGTGAATTCTCGGATATCTTTGGATACTTCGGATGGACTGCAATGGAGTGGAGATGTTCAGGTAATCGAGCGGGATGTTGCCTCGTTTGAGTATCGGTATGTGATTGTAGAGAATGACCAAATCGTGCGGCGTGAATGGAATGCTGTGCCTCGTCGTTTCCCTGCGGATTCCACGCGTACATTTATATTTCCTGATTATTGGAGAGACATCCCTCAGTTGAATCACCTCTACAGTTCAGCATACATTCATGCTGTTTCACATTTTGAGGCGAGGGATCCCAATTTCGTCTATTACGAGCAGACTTTGGTATTCCGTGTCCAGGCTCCTCAGTTGCACGAAGGGCAGGCGCTAGCACTCTTGGGCAGTCAGCCACCTTTAGGAGCATGGGATCCTCTTCGTGCTTTGCGCATGGAGCGTGCTGGCATCAATGAGTGGGTTGTCAGTCTGAGCGCAGCCTACCTGTATCTGCCTTTTGAGTACAAATATGTCATTGTGGATGAAGCGACAGGCAATTTGATTCAATGGGAGGAAGGTGACAATCGCTTGAGTCCCTCTGGTTCCATCCCTCAGAATCATGTAGTGGTTATCTATGACGAGATTGTCCATGTTGCTGATGAGCATTGGAAAGCCGCAGGTATCGTGATTCCCCTGTTCTCCCTTCGCAGCACGATGAGTCAGGGCATAGGTGATTTGGGTGATTTGAAGCGTATGGTCGATTGGGCAAACCAGGCAGGAATGACTGTTATTCAGTTGCTTCCCATCAATGATACTACACAGACACATACATGGACTGACAGTTATCCCTACAACTGCATTTCCATTTATGCCCTCCATCCGATGTATATCGATTTGCAGCAGCTGCCTCCTGTCAATGATGCAGCTTTCATGTTGGAATACGAAAAGAAACGTCGTGAGCTGAATGCTTTAAAGCAGGTTGACTATGAGCAGGTGAATATATTGAAACAGGACTATCTGCAGCGTTTGTTTAAGCAGGAGGGCCAACGTGTTCTGAAATCTGCTGAGTATGAGGAGTTCTATCAGAAGAACCAGGAATGGCTTGTTCCCTATACGGCTTTTTGCATGCTGCGCGATAAATATGGCACCAGTGACTTCCATAGATGGCCACACTTCAAGACTTATAAAGCTGAGGACATCTATGCTTTGGTTGAAAAGAAAGCCAAAGGGACCAGTTTTTATGCTTTCCAGCAGTATATTTTGGACAAACAGCTGAGCGAAACCACCGCTTATGCCCGTTCAAAGGGAGTTGTTCTTAAGGGGGATGTGCCTATTGGTATCAGTCGCCACAGTGTGGAAGCCTGGAAGGAACCTTTCTATTTCCACATGAATGGCCAGGCAGGTGCGCCGCCCGATGATTTCAGCGTGAATGGCCAGAATTGGGGGTTCCCCACTTATGACTGGGACCGTATGGCTCAAGACGGTTATCGCTGGTGGATTCGTCGTTTCCGCAAGATGGCTGAGTATTTCGATGCTTTCCGTATCGATCATGTGCTTGGTTTCTTCCGCATTTGGGAGATTCCCTTGCACAGCATCCATGGGTTGCTCGGACAGTTCTCACCAGCTCTGCCCATGAGTGCTGAAGAGATAGAGGGCTTTGGACTTCATTTCCAGAAAGAGCTCTTTACGCAACCTTATATAACTGATCAGGTGCTCAATTCCATCTTTGGAGGTATGGCCGATCATGTCCGTACTGCCTATCTGACCAAGATCGACGATACTCGTTATGCGATGCGACCCGAGTATGCAACTCAGCGACAGGTGGAGGCTGCTTTTCAAGGCATGTCGGACGACTCGTCCCTTGCCCTGCGTGATGGGTTGTACTCGCTGATAAGCGACGTTCTCTTTGTGCCCGACATCCACAATCCAGAGCTCTACCATCCACGTATCTCTGCCACTGAGGATTACATTTTCCGTAACCTTTCATGGCATGATCAGGAAGCATTCCGATGTCTTTATGAGCACTACTTCTACCATCGGCACAATGATTTCTGGTACGATCAGGCAATGAAGAAGCTTCCATCGCTGGTAGAATCCACTCAAATGTTGGCGTGTGGTGAGGATCTGGGGATGGTTCCTGCATGTGTGGGCCCTGTGATGGAAAGACTGCGTATGCTCAGCCTCGAGATTCAGGCGATGCCCAAGAAGCCTGGGTTGCTCTTTGGTCACTTGGGGGACAACCCTTATCGCAGTGTGAGCACCATCTTTACTCACGATATGGTCACCCTTCGTGCCTGGTGGGAGGAAGATTATGACAGGACGCAACGATACTATAATGAAATCCTGCATCACGATGGATCTGCACCTCGTGTCATGCCTGGATGGCTGGCAGAGGAGGTTGTCTCGCGTCATCTCTATTGTCCCAGCATGTTGTGCCTGATCAGTTTCCAGGATTGGATTTCCATGGACGAGAAGTTGCGTTATCCCTATCCTGATGATGAGCGCATCAACATCCCATCCATTCCTCGCCACCAGTGGCGTTATCGCATGCATCTCACAATCGAAGACCTGATGCAGGCTAGCGATTTCAACAGCCATGTGCGCCTGCTCATCCAGCGGGGGGGACGTCTCAACTGATAAATGACAAAATTCTCTCTTTAAGAAATATTCACCGGCTGTTATTACGCCATATGGTGAATATTTTTTGATTATTCAACCCTATGTTTGTGGGCAAACACTTTTCCAGCAGAGGGATAGCCAATGGCTTTATCAGTCCCCCCCAAATAATTTTGCAGACGCGACACGTTGAAATCGTAAAGACAACACGTTGATTTGGGGAACATAACACGTTGTGTCTGGATGTTTGACGTAGGTGTCAGAAGAGCATAATCCATGTATGTATATTCTCTAATAACTTTTTTATGAACTTTTTGGAGTGTCTTTTGTTTTCTATGCTTCGTGGTGAAGAATGAAAGCACATTTTCCATATGTTGTCATGGGAATTTGGTGAAGACCGTGTAAAAAGATACCCCAGCAAAATCTTCTTGCTGGGGTATGTGTTATGGGGGTTAAGAGTTTTCTTTGTATTTCAGTGTTTAGTAAAAACGTCTGAAATAAATATCCATAATGACTTTATTGTTTGCGTTCTCCTCGTAAACATAATTATTGCTGTGAGTATTCCCATTATCATAGATAGAGTACTCCTTAGCACTCCAACTGTTGAACACAATGCCATCACCAAGTTTTGCATTGACTACCATCTCATACTTGTCAGCTTCGTTTACAGGTATGTTGGTTACATCAGCGTTGACTTCCCTCGTGACCTTACTCTTATCATACTTTTCCTCTGAAATGTAATGCCATTTCATGTTTATGATTTTGAGGTCGTCGCTCGAAAGGTCTTTGTAGTTCTGGATGTCAAACGATAGGGTTGCATTCTGTGTTTGCCATGAATACTCAATTTTTCCTATGCATTCAACATGCAGGTTGCGTCCCTGTTCAACGCAAGTTATTGTTGCGTTTTCCGTATCTTCAAAGTCGAAGTTTGTGCCGTAGCCTACCTTACTTCCTCTATCAACTTCTATGCCACTTGAAGTCATGTAGAAATTCACTTCGAAAATTGGGGATTTTTTCTCTCCCTTTTCCTGCTTTACCAGTACTGTGGTATAGACAACTTTTTCTTTGCCAGGTCTGACTCCGTTGTAGAACACATCATCGAGTGCCTGCTGGCTCACAGCTGCATAGAAGGTGATGGTGCCTGAGCGTTCTTCGTCTGTGTTGTTAGGGTTGACACTGATGACATAGCCGTCTAAGGTAGGCTGCACGTCTGCCCAGCCGATGATGTCGTCGCTCGGGTCGGCACCAAGATAGTTGTAGGATGAGGTGTAAGAAAGCGAGATAAGCTGTTCTCCCCCCTTTGCATCCATTATTACTTCTGAAGGATAGGCTGTGATAAATGGTTCATTATCTTCGGGTATGTATGGCTTCTGCGTCACATCGAGCGTAATAGTCTTCAGCACCTTGCCTGCCTTATTGGTTGCCATCACAAGTACTTTTCCTGTGCGATCCGCTGGCTTGCTGTTCTTGTCGTTGGGGTTCTGCGGTTTGTCGTTCTTTGTCACTTTCACGTACATGTAGTTGGCATCGGTTGCTATGTTGGCTGAAATCCAGTCGCTCTCAGTCTTGCACTTGTAGTAGAGATAATTGGTCACGATAGTGAAGCGCATCGACACTGCTTCGCCGCTCTCTTCTGTCCATTTCGCGCCAGGGTATAGACTCAGGTCTCCATTCTCTGGCTCTTCCTCAAGCAGGTCTTCGTCGAATTCGAGGTCTGTCTCAATGATTGTCTCCTTGTCCTTGTTTATGTCCACTTCCTTGGTGATTCGTTTGCCAGTATGACGGTTCACCACAGTGATGGTCTTTTTACCTGGGTTTTCTCCTGGGAACATCACTATGTTGCCTTCAGCGTCCTTTATGAATCCACGGCGTATCCTGCCTGTCTCTTTGTCGACG